>Ga0316209_1000027_pt1 | contig 374718 bp, 407 predicted proteins | sample 6monopyrite_MG_FD_204945 | JGI IMG/M metagenome (GOLD analysis project Ga0316209, IMG submission 204945) | Microbial mat bacterial communities from mineral coupon in-situ incubated in ocean water Damariscotta River, Maine, United States -... | ecosystem: Environmental > Aquatic > Marine >... | reverse complement strand
ATGTTAATGTTAATGTTAATGTTAATGTTTTCATATGCGTCACTATGTGACGCTACTGGTCACATTAAGGCACGCAAATTTAATGCCTAAGATTTAGGGGAAGTATAAAGTTAGCAACGTAGATATTAGCAACAATGCTAAACCCATGAATACTATGCATATTTTCATCTAATCTTAAAGACAAAAGTCATTCAATAACAATTTGGCATATTATCTGCTATAACGTTATTAGAAATTTCATGTATCACTATTTAAGAATTTACCCCCCCATAACAATGGAGAGCATTACAATGAAGACACTAACAAAGACAAAAGGTTTTACACTAATCGAACTCATGATCGTGGTTGCAATTATCGGTATTTTAGCGGCTATCGCGATTCCGGCTTATACTGGTTATATCAAGTCTGCTAAAATCAACGCTGTTCAATCTAATGCAGAATCTGCTGTTCGTCTACTTAAAAATGAGTTAGCAAAAAAATCTGCTGGTGGTGGCACAGTCGGTAACATAATAGATCATTTAAATTCTGGTGGTAAAAAGGAACCTTTTAACAATCAAGTGGCATATGCTACTACCCTTACATCTGCAAATGAAGGACAAGTTGTTATTTCTGGGTTAGTGACTGCGAATAGTATTAATAATACCTTTCCTTCTAGCGGAAACACAATCACTGTGGAAGTAACAGAAGGCGGCACATTAACAACATCGCTTCCATGGATGAATAATTCAACTGGATTTGGCCATACTGGAACAGGTATTGAAATTACCGTAGAGTAAAAATATTCCCAATAGAATATAAGAAAACAGGAATCTTTTAAGAGGTTCCTGTTTTTAATTATAACCCTAGGATTCTACTATGGAAAAACAAACGGGCTTCACCCTCATAGAACTCATGATAACTGTAGCAATTCTTGGCGTGATTTCAGCTGTAGCTATACCCGTCTATACAGGTTATCTAACAACAGCCAGAATGACAGAAGCAAAAAACAATATTGCCGCACTAAAGTTAGCCGAAGAAGAATATTTTTTAGAAAATAACCGCTATTTTTTTACTACCGCATCTGGAACTAATGCTCAACTTGCAACAGCAAGCGGTGGACTATGGTCTGCTAAACCCGGAGCAAATGGTAGTGTTAACTTCACTTATACGGTAACAAATGTAGATACTTATACTATAACTGCCACAGGAGATAGTGGTACAGATGTAGATGGTGAAACTGATTCTTATGCTAAAAATTAAAAGTCTCTTTTTTGATAGCAACAGATTTTTTATATTTACCCTCCTTCTAACCCCTTTTATTCATATTGAAAACTTATTCGACTCGGTGGACTTGCCACGATTTGCATTTGTATCAATCGTATCCAGTATTTGGCTTCTATCTTGGTTAACAAAATCAAACAGAAAAAATTTTAATTGGAACCCCCTATTCTTATTAATTCTCACTTTATTATTTTTTGCTGCGACCTCCATTTTATGGGGGACTCAAAACACCTTGTACCAAAGTGAGCTCTATTTTTACAGTAGTCTCGTAATTTTGATTTTCTTATTCACTCAAGTGAGTGCTAATTCAATATATTCATTTAGTGTAATGCTTTGTGCCATAGCAACTATTATCGCCATCATTGGCATCTTACAAAACTTTAATATCAACCCACTAAATTATAAACAAATCGCGCCACCTGCATCCACGTTTATAAATAAAAATTTTGCAGCAAACTACTTTGACCTAATTTTACCGATTTCTTTGACTCTATTTTTTCTTTCAAGGAACAAAAAAGAGGCATGGATATACTCAATATCTATAACACTAATTATCAGTTATATTCTTCTGATGAGAGCTCGAGGCGCATACATTGCGGCTATTATCACCTTCACAACACTCTTAATTTCACTCCATCTTTTCCCTCTACTTAAAAAACAAACAAAACTTATATCCCAACAATATAAAAAACAAATAATGTTAATTATTTTTATACCAATTATATTGTTTTTTTTACCGAACCAGCAGTATCAGTCTGATTATGAGGAAAACAGATATAGCGCTCTATTTTCAAAACAACAGCAACAACAAAATTCAATATCAGTCCGCCTTAATGCATACCAAAACTCTCTAGATCTATATAAAGAAAATCCTATTTTCGGCGTTGGCCTAGGCGGATTTCAATCTCACTTTCGACCATATATGCAAAGTGTTTTAGCAAAGAATAAAATATTTTCAGATTTTATTTATTTACATAATGAGCCTCTACAATTATTAATTGAGTTTGGAGTAGTTGGGTTTATCATCGTTTTTATATTTCTTATTTTTTTATTCCACTCGGTATTTTCATTACTTTACAATGGCCTTAAATTGAATGCAGATCCTGTTTCTAGCAAGCAAAAAATACTTCACCTAGGCTTTTTTATAGCCTTACTAGCATCTTTATTTCATTCTTTATTTTCATTTCCATTACACCAACCAACCCCAGCCACTTTTTTCGCAATGTACATAGGTATATTACTAAATTTAACTTCAAAAAAAGTTTTTATCTTTCAATCAAATATTTCAATAATATTATCTTACTCAAAAATATTCATGACAATATTACTTTTAGGCCTAATAACTAACTTTTATTTTAACAACATAAAGTCCAGTTACTATATGAAAGAAGCAGCGTTAGCATTTGAAGTTAATGATTGTGAAAAAGCGGCCAGTAACGCTATACTTTCCAATAATATTTACGGAGAAGATTACCTCTCACAAAGCCAGGGAATTAATATCTTCACTTCATGCCCATTAACTGTAAATAAAAAACTTAACTTTGCAGAAAAAGTTCTAAAATATAACCCAACTCACCCGAAGGCATTATTTCTAGCAGGAATGTCTTACTATGAATTAAAAAACTATGAATTATCTTCAAAGATAATGAAATCCGTATCATTTCTCTATCCATACTTTACGGGAAGCTATACTTTTTTAGGACACATAGCCCTTAGGAAAAAAGAATTTAACACTGCAAAACAGTTTTATGCTAAGGCATTAACTCTCGCTCCCCAAAATAAAGCTGCAAGATACTATTTTAACTTACTAATAAAAAAAGGATATTAAATAGTTGTTATAACCACTTGATATATATAACATTTAAATCAGAGTGATATGTTGTTATTAATCAATTCACAAAAACACTTTGTTTTTGTGACATACTACATGAATCATGTATGAACTTTTTGTTATAAATACTTTTTTGCGTGTGAAATAAGAATATGGCTTTAGCGACTCCACAAATGAACCTCAGCGGTCTTGCCCGAAAACTGGTGCAAGACGGCATTATTGAGGAAGAAACTGCTGCACAAGCGCAAAACGGGGCAAAAACTAAAAATAAGCCGCTTGTTAGCTATTTGGTGGACAATAAACTCGCTAAAGCACAGCAAATTGCGCAATCTGCCTCGGAAGAATTTGGCGTCCCCTTAGTCGACATTGATGCTATTACTATTGAGCCCGATGTCGTTAAACTGGTTAATGAAAAGCTTATTCTCCAGCACAAAACCATGCCGCTATTTAAGCGTGGAAACCGTCTTTTTGTCGCGATTTCTGACCCTACCAATCTGCAAGCTCTGGATGAAATTAAATTCCACGTAGGCATGACAACCGAGGCAATCCTAGCCTGTGATGACCGATTAACTGTATTTATCGAAAAACACCTTGCTGAAAATGACACCAGTTTAAGTGACTTGGGTGATAGCGACCTTGATGATGTTGATTTTGTCGATGATGAAGCCGCGAACAATGACGATACTTCAGAGTCTGATATTGATGACACTCCTGTCGTCCGTTTTGTGAATAAGGTATTGCTTGATGCAATAAACAAAGGCGCCTCGGATATTCACTTCGAACCGTATGAAAAGTCCTACCGAGTGCGTTTTCGCACCGATGGTATTCTCGCTGAAGTGGCTACTCCGCCTTTAGGTATGAGCATGCGACTTGCAGCCCGTATTAAAGTCATGTCTCGCATGGATATTTCGGAAAGGCGTATTCCTCAAGATGGCCGAATCAAGCTTAATTTATCGAAAACGCGTGCAATCGATTTTCGTGTAAATACCTGCCCCACTCTTTTTGGCGAAAAAATCGTGTTACGTATTCTTGATCCTAGTAGTGCAAAAATGGGGATCGATGCCCTAGGTTTTGAACCGGAGCAAAAGAAAATTCTACTGGAAAATTTACATAAACCATATGGTATGTTTTTAGTAACCGGCCCAACCGGGAGCGGTAAAACTGTGACACTCTACACCGGTGTTAATATTTTAAACCAGCCGGAAATAAATATTTCAACAGCCGAAGATCCTGTCGAAATAAACTTGGCCGGTGTTAACCAGGTTAACGTTAACGCAAAGGTCGGGCTCGACTTTTCAAGCGCTTTACGCGCCTTCTTGCGTCAGGATCCCGATGTTATTCTTGTTGGTGAAATTCGTGACCTCGAAACAGCTGAAATTGCCATCAAAGCGGCACAGACCGGTCACATGGTGCTTTCAACACTGCATACCAATGATGCACCACAAACATTGACGCGTATGGTGAATATGGGCATCCCTCCGTTTAATATTGCTTCCGCGGTAAATTTAATTATTGCGCAGCGCCTGGCTCGACGATTATGTCCACAGTGTAAAAAAACGGTCGATATTCCTAAAGAAGCGTTAGCCGAAGAAGGCTTTACCGACGCGCAAATTAAAAAAGGCATAAAAGTCTACGCACCAGAAGGCTGTGATCAATGTACCAACGGTTATAAAGGCCGTGTCGGTATCTATCAGGTTATGCCAATCTCAGCTGAGATTGGTAAACTCATTATGGAAGGTTGTACCTCGCTTGACTTGGCCGAACAGGCGCAAAAAGAAGGCATTAACGATCTTCGTCAATCTGGATTAATGAAAGTTCTCAGTGGACATACTTCACTCGAAGAAATTAACCGGGTCACAAAAGAGTAATAATAACAATGGCAACAAAAGAACTTAAACAAGAAACTTTTCTTTGGGAAGGGAAAGATAAACGTGGCAATAAAACTGAAGGTGAAATAATTGGTCGCAGTGTTGCCTTAGTTAAAGCTGATCTTCGCCGCCAGGAAATCAACCCAACTAAAGTACGAAAAAAACCCAAACCGCTTTTTGGCGGCTCAGCCAAAACAAAAATAACACCAGCGGATATTTCTATTTTTGCCCGTCAGCTTGCAACCATGATGGACTCGGGTGTTCCACTGGTTCAGTCGTTTGAAATTATTGGCAAGGGTCATGAAAACCAGGGCATGACCAACTTATTAAATACCATAAAAAATGATATAGAAGGGGGAACCACCCTTTCAGAAGCCCTTGCAAAGCACCCTCTTCAATTTGATGAGCTCTTTTGTAATCTGGTAAAAGCGGGAGAAAATGCGGGTATTTTAGACAGCATTCTTGACAAGATTGCCACTTATAAGGAAAAAACAGAAGCGATTAAAGCAAAAATAAAAAAAGCGATGACTTACCCTATCGCAATTATGGTAGTGGCATTTATTATTACCTTGATTCTTTTAATTTTTGTTATCCCACAATTTGAGCAGCTTTTTTCTGGCTTTGGTGCTGATCTTCCGGCAATGACCAAGGCTGTTGTTGCGCTCTCTGAATGGGTGCAAGAATGGTGGTGGGCCATGTTTGCCATTATATTTATCGCGATCAAATCTGCCTCAATGGCAAAACAACGCTCTAAAGCCTTTAATATATTTTTAGATAAATATTTACTCAAAGCCCCCATCATCGGTTCGATTTTACACAAAGCTGCAATTGCCCGATATGCAAGAACCTTATCCACCATGTTTGCTGCCGGCGTACCCTTAGTCGAAGCTATGGAATCTGTTTCTGGTGCCGTAGGGAATTTTGTCTACCGGGAAGCAGTTTTAAAAATCCGTGATGACGTTGCTACCGGTACTCAGGTCAATGCTGCAATGAAGAAAGTTAATTTATTTCCACATATGGTAGTGCAAATGACCGCCATTGGTGAAGAAGCGGGCTCTGTCGATGCGATGTTAGCCAAGGTTGCAGATTTTTATGAGGCCGAAGTCGACAGTGCGGTGGATAATTTAACCGCATTACTGGAACCGATGATTATGGCGTTCTTAGGTATTGTGATCGGAGGTTTAGTGATTGCAATGTATTTACCGATATTCCAAATGGGTAAAGCGGTTGGCTAAATTATTGAATAAAGAATCCTATAATGATTGTTGAGCTTCTCAAAAATGATTTAATACTTTTTGCTACTCTCGTTTTAATCTTTGGCTTATTTGTTGGCAGCTTTTTAAATGTTGTCATTTACCGCCTACCCATGATGTTTAAGCGTGAGTGGCGTAAAGACTGTTGTCGCTATTTAGAAGAAAATTATGCCGTTAATATTCAGTTTAAAATAAACAAAGAACCCGCTGAACCTTTTAATTTATCTAAACCCGATTCTACCTGTCCAAACTGTGGACATAAAATTCGTGCATGGGAAAACATTCCGGTTATTAGTTATCTTTTTCTTCAGGCCAAATGTTCCCGTTGCAAAACAGCAATTTCGTTTCGTTACCCTTTTATCGAGTTATTAAGTGCGGTTATGGCCGCAACGTGTGCCTGGCAATTTGGCTTCTCCGTTGCAGGCATATCGGCAATATTTTTAACCTGGGCACTTATCGCTCTGGCATGGATTGATTACGATACTCAATACCTTCCGGATCAAATCACACTGCCTTTTTTATGGTTAGGCTTACTCCTAAATTTAAATGGGACATTTACCGATATTAATTCAGCAGTCATCGGGGCAATTACCGGTTACCTTATTTTATGGGCTGTCCATCACTTATTTAAACTGTTAACCAAAAAAGAAGGTATGGGCTATGGCGATTTTAAACTTTTATCCTTGCTCGGTGCCTGGATGGGCTGGCAGTTATTACCACAGATCATTATTCTTTCTTCATTAGTCGGTTCAATCATAGGCATCTCTCTGATGATATTCAAAAATCATCAGCGTGAAACCCCTATTCCCTTTGGCCCCTATTTGGCCATCGCGGGCTGGATAGCATTACTGTGGGGTCATGATATTAATCAAACTTATCTAAACTGGATCAGTTAATGCTTGTCATTGCATTAACAGGAGGCATCGGTAGCGGTAAAACAACCGTATCAGATATTTTTAAATCTAAAAATATTCCCATTATTGACACCGACATCATTGCTCGCCAAATCGTTGAAAGGGATAAACCGGCTTATGAAAAAGTCATTAAGTTATTTGGCGTAGAAATATTAGACAAAGACAAAAATATAAACCGCGCAAAACTTCGACAACGTATATTTTCTTGCGAAGAAAACCGTTTGCAACTTGAAGCGCTGCTCCATCCGGTTATCTGGCAAGAAGTTATCTCTCAGCTTGAGTCGCTCAACTCAGCCTACTGCATTGTCGTTGTTCCCCTATTATCCGAGTCCAGCTCTGCAGAAAAAAAGCTTCTCTTTGATCGAATTGCAACGGTTGATATCACACCAGAAATGCAAATAAAGCGGGTAAAAGAACGGGATAATATTGACGAAAAAACCATCAATAATATTTTGAATAGCCAGGTCTCTCGTCAAACCAGGCTAAATGCTGCAGATGATATCATTTCAAACACAGGGAGCGTTGATCAGCTTAATCAGGAAGTGCATAAGTTGCACCTGCAATACCTCGAGCTATCAAAGTAATTATTCGTTTTCCGTACAAATGGTTGATAATTTCCACTAACTCGCTCAAAATCCTCTTATTCCAGCCAGCGCGATAAAATAATGAGCGAAATAATCTTTTACGAACAACCATTAAATGAAAGAATGCGGAGCTTTTTGCGGTTAGAGCACCTATTCAAACATGCTGCGTATACTCTGCGTGGCTATTCAGTTTGGGACAGTCGCTCCACATTAACCAACATTACCGCTATTCTTGATGTTTTATCTCGCAACGATCTCAAAACAGAACTCTTAAAAGAATTAGAGCGACAAGAAAAAACGCTGGCGGCTCTATCAGATCTTCCCGGTGTAGATAAAGTACAGTTGAACAATGTTCTGAAGCAAATCAAAACATCACAGGAAAATATCCTCGCACTTAGCGGGCAACTGGGTCAAAATATACGCGACCACGACTTGCTCAGTAATTTACGGCAACGCAGTAGTGTTGTAGGAGGTAGTTGTGACTTTGACATCCCTCTATTACACCATTGGTTACAACAAGCACCTGAAAAACGTATCGAAAAGTTAGAAGAATGGATGGATAAACTTGAAGTTATCTCTCAGCCAATAAGCCTCATTCTCGATATTATTCGCGAAAGTAGTTACGCTGATGATATGACGGCAGAAAAAGGTTTCTATCAACAGAATATCGAAAGCAATGCACCGGTTCAACTTATCCGCGTGGGCATAGAAAACGCCCTTGAATGTTTTCCAGAAATTAGCGGTGGCAAACAACGCTTCTCTGTTCGATTTATGCAACCCCAGGATTCTGAGCGTCCGATTCAATATCAGGAAGATGTTAAATTTTTACTTGTCTGTTGTGCTTTATGAACAAAATCGTAAAATGCCCAGGCTGCCAAGCAGCTGTCGAGTGGTGTAAAGACTCGCCATTTCGCCCTTTTTGCAGCAAACGTTGTCGATTAATCGACTTAGGTGATTGGGCCAGTGAAAAACATGCTATAGCGGGCGAAGCCCCCCCTATTAGTGAAGAGTTATCTTTGTCACATGATAGCGAATAACAAAAGACTATCTCGATGCTTGCTTAACAAGTATCGGTAAAATAATTTGATAGCGTCCTTTTTTTGTCGTCACGTCTAATTCAGAATACCAGTCAGCCCGGCCCGTCACACAAATAGGCAGCAATGCTTTCCCATGCCAATACCCTGGCTTTTTAATATCGCGTTTTAATTGAAACTGGTTTACTCCCATATCCATATTTTTCATTTTAAAATCAAGCTGCATAGAGTTTATATTTGAATCATCCACGGCTGAAATAGCGATATTAAAAGGTTTTAAATAATAAATATTCTTTGCAAAAGAAATACGGAGATTTAAATCACCAATATTAACAATACAAGGTTTATCCTGAACCCGGCAGTTCTCAACTAAAACCTGAGTCAGTTCTTTCTCTTTATGAATAACATTATATTTATCGACTACCCTAAATAAAACGACAACAATAATGATAAAAAGAGCCAGACTTATAAATTTATTTTTCAAAACAAATACCATATTAAGATACTTCCTTTCCCCAAAAAGCACCTATAGCACTGATACCCTGAGCCCCGTGTTCCTTTGCCAATGCCAAATCATTTTCGCTCATTCCTCCTAAAGCATAGACAGGCATGACGGCTTGTTCGGTTAATTGTTTAAACTTATCCCAACCTAAAGGAGATGAGTTCGGGTGCGATAAAGTGCTATTTACAGGCGATAAAACACAAAAATCAACTTTTTTATTTTCTGCCAAAGTGAGTTCTTTTGGGTTGTGTACAGATGTCGCAATGAATAAGTCCTCATCAAGTTCTGAAGATGAAAAGGATTTAATTTCTTGTGAACTTAAATGTAATCCATGACTAAATTTTTTAGCATCATGTTTTTTATATCGACCAAGGGAAGTATTTAATAAAAGTGTAGCGTTAGAATTAACACAAAGCCGATATATTTTTTTTGCCAGCTCAAAATAAAGCATTTCGTCCAGATGATGCGCCCGAAACTGAATAAGTCTAATGCCTTGCTCTAGCCCTAAGCGAATATAATCTAATAATATTTCTTTATTTTTAAAATCACCTGAGATCATATATTTGTCAGGCAATTGAATCGCATTAATGATCGCTTTATTGGCTAAAGGAAATGAGTACGAGGAAAAATCACTTTTCTCAATCCAGGAAATTTGCTGTCCTTCTTTACCAAAAGCGTTACCTGAAAATTCTTTCACTCGCCAAACATCTAATAAAACCCTTTTATCTACATAAGCAAAAGGGAAACGAATAAGGGGAACGGCATGTAAAATTGAGAGATTAACTTCTTCGAGTAATTCGCGTTTTAAGGCCTGAAAAACGGACTCATTTGTTTCGACTTTGCCACCAGGGAATTCCCACAGTCCACCCTGATGTAAATTTTCTGGCCGCTTTGCGATTAAAAACTGCCCATCCTTATTTTCAATTACCGCAACGGCAACATGAACAGCTTTATCATCGGCAGGCATACTTTTTAAGTACGATATTCTGCGTTAATCCGAACATAATCATAAGAAAAATCACAGGTCCAAATAGTGATATGATTATCTCCACGCGCTAAGTCGATATGAATCGTAATGTCGCTTTGATCCATAATCGCTTGACCACGCTCTTCAGTATAGTCTGCTGATTTTTCACCATGACGAACAATACTGACATCATCCAGTTCAATATTGACCTTAGATAAATCAAAATCCTTAATACCTGCCCGCCCCACTGCTGCCAAAATCCGTCCCCAGTTAGGGTCGCTGGCAAAAAAAGCTGTTTTAACTAGCGGTGAATGGGCAACAGTATAAGCAACATCTTTTGCTTCTTGTTCATTTTTACAGCCCGAAACCGCAACACTAATTAATTTTGTTGCACCTTCGCCATCACGAACCATTTCTTTCGCTAACGCTTCACAAAGTTCTGTTAATGCTTGCTGGAATAAGGCTAAAGAGTCTGAGCCTTGTTTTAATTCAATATTAGACTGTGCCGTTGCCATTAGAATTGCCGAGTCATTTGTCGAGGTATCACCATCAACCGTGATCCTGTTAAATGAATGATTTACCGCTTCGACTAAACATTGTTGCAATAATGACTGTTCTACTTTGGCATCCGTTGCGATATATGCCAGCATAGTGGCCATATCAGGCCGTATCATTCCTGAACCTTTTGCTATACCGCTTATCGTAATAGTTTCACCTTCAATACTCAGCTTCTGAGTAAAGGCTTTAGGAATCGTATCCGTGGTAAGAATACCAAATGCAGCATCATGCCAGTTGTCACCGGACAGGTTTTCATAAGCTGCTTGAATCGCGCTAGGAAATTTACCCAGCGGTAAATATTCACCGATAACCCCTGTCGAAAATGGTAATACATTTGATGTATTCACCGATGCGGTATCAGCAACATAATTACAGCATGCTAATGCGTCCGCATAGCCTCTGTCACCTGTACCCGCATTTGCATTACCGGTATTTATCAGCAAGTACTTCGTTTCAGATTCCGTGAGGTGTTTTTTAGAAAGTATTACCGGCGCTGCACAAAAGGCATTTTGCGTAAAGACTGCCGCTGTTTGTGTACCTGCGGCAAGTTCGATTAAAACAACATCTGCTTTATCAGTATTTCCTTTTTTAATACCCGCACATGCCGTTCCTAACCGTATGCCAGCAACAGGAAATTTTTCAAACTTGATATTTGTTTTTTTTGTCATTCTGTTCACCAATTTCTCGTAGCCTGATTGTAATAAACCAATTTTCAAATCAGCTTACATAAAATCAGTATCGCGATTAATTGAGTTTACCGTGACACTGTTTATATTTTTTACCTGAGCCACATGGACAAGGTTCATTTCGACCGACTTTACGTTCATCGCGAACAAAAGGCGTATGTTCTTCTTCAGCATCGTTATCACTTTCCATCGCAGATACATCAGCATGTTGGTATTCAATGTCCGTGTTTTGCTGCCGACGTTGTTCTTCCATTGCAGCAATTTCTTCGTCGCTACGCACTTGCACGCGACTTAAAATTGTAACCACTTCATGTTTAATACGCTCTAACATATCGGTAAACATTTCAAATGATTCACGCTTGTATTCTTGCTTAGGATTCTTTTGTGCATAGCCACGCAAATGAATACCTTGTCGTAATTGATCCATCATGGCCAAATGTTCTTTCCACTGGCTATCAAGCACTTGTAGCATTACGGCTTTTTCAATGTGACGCATTGTTTCGGAACCGGCTTCACGTTCTTTCTCGTTATATGCAGCAATAACAGAATCCAGTATTTTCCTACGTAATGACTCTTCATGTAGAGTACTGTCTTCTTTTAACCAGATACGGACATCGGCCCTGGTGCCAAAGTCACCTTCAATAGCATCTTCTAGCCCTTCTAAATCCCACTGTTCTTCCATACTATGTGGTGGAATATAGGCGTTAATAATATTGTTAACCACATCATCCCGAATCGTATTGATACTTTCAGAGATATCATCCATCGCCATCAATTCGTTACGTTGCGTATATATAACCTTACGCTGATCATTTGCAACATCATCATATTCAAGCAATTGCTTACGCATATCAAAGTTATGACCTTCAACTTTGCGTTGCGCATTTTCAATTGCTTTACTCACCCAGGGATGTTCTATTGCTTCACCATCTTCCATGCCCAAACGTTGCATCAAACCGGAAACACGTTCTGAGGCAAAAATTCGCATCAGGTTATCTTCTAATGATAAGTAAAAACGCGAAGAACCTTTATCTCCTTGACGACCGGCACGACCACGCAGTTGATTATCAACCCGACGCGACTCATTTCTTTCTGTACCAATAATATGTAAGCCGCCCGCGTCAACAACTTTATTATGGCGCTCTTGCCATGCTGCTTTACATTTTGAAATAGTTGCTTCATCAGGATTTTTTAACTTCGCTATCTCAGCATCCAGGTTACCGCCTAAAACAATATCTGTACCACGACCGGCCATATTCGTTGCGATAGTGATTGAGTGAGGTTGCCCGGCCTGGGCAACAATATCTGCTTCACGCTCATGTTGTTTCGCATTCAAAATTTCGTGTTTTATTTTCGCTTTCTTTAACATGCCAGAAAGGTGCTCAGATACTTCAATTGAAGAAGTACCCACCAAGACTGGCTGCCCGCGTTTTTGGCAGTCGACGATGTCATTAATAATTGCAATAAACTTTTCGTTTAAGGTTAAGAAAACCTGATCAACGCGATCATCGCGCACCATTCCCCGATGAGTCGGGACAACAACAACTTCTAAACCATAAATCTGCTGAAATTCATACGCTTCAGTATCCGCTGTTCCGGTCATACCTGAAAGTTTTTCATACAAACGGAAGTAATTTTGGAATGTGATGGACGCTAAAGTCTGGTTTTCCTGTTGAATTGCAACACCTTCTTTCGCTTCAACAGCTTGATGTAAACCATCCGACCAGCGACGACCCGGCATCGTTCGTCCGGTAAACTCATCAACAATAACAATTTCATTGTTAGAAATAATATAATCAACATCGATAGAAAATAATACATGCGCTCTTAAAGCGGCATTGACATGGTGTAATAAATTAATATTTGTGACATCGTAAAGACTTGCGTCATCAGCTAATAAACCAATTTCACTTAATAATTCTTCAACATGCTGGTGACCTTCTTCAGTAAGAAAAATTTGTTTACTTTTTTCTTCTACCGTGTAGTCACCCGCACCATCTTCCTCTTCTTGCTTAACCAGTTTCGGAACAATAGTATTAATTTTTTGATAGTGCGCTGAACTGTCTTCTGCAGGCCCTGAAATAATTAAAGGTGTTCTGGCTTCATCGATAAGAATTGAATCCACTTCATCAATGATTGCAAAATGTTGACCACGTTGAAACTGTTCTTCACTACTAAACGCCATATTGTCGCGCAAGTAATCAAAGCCAAATTCATTATTTGTTCCGTAAGTAATATCAGCGGCGTACGCTTTTTGCTTATCTTCATATGGCATTTCAGATGTAATTACGCCAACACTCATACCAAGAAAGTTAAAGAGCTTTCCCATCCACTCTGCATCACGTGTGGCAAGATAATCATTTACCGTAATTACATGCACGCCCTTTCCCGCTAACGCATTCAAATAGGCAGGTAAGGTCGACATCAGTGTTTTACCTTCGCCGGTTCTCATTTCTGAGATTTTCCCGTTATGTAAAACCATGCCACCAATCATTTGCACATCATAATGGCGTAAACCTAAAACACGCTGCCCAGCCTCTCTTACCGTGGCAAAAGCTTCTGGCATAATTGCATCTAACTCTTCGCCCTGTTGCAGACGCTGACGAAACTCATCTGTTTTCGCTTTTAACTGTTCATCACTTAGTGATTGCAGTGCCGGCTCGAAGTCATTTATTTGCGCAACTATTTTGCGCATCGCCTTAATCTGCCTGTCGTTTCGACTGCCAAAAATTTTATTTAAAAGTTTTCCAACCATAATATTTTATCTTCATATAAGAGCCTGCAGGCCACTTTTTATTAATGTAATTTAGTAACTAAACCGCGTATTCTACAGCCCAAAGTATGATTTGTCGTGCTTTAGACTTGCTACAATGGCGTTGTTTTGGTTTATTTGAACTGATTTTGCGCTTGTGGCTTTACAACACCCTTTTCAGCAAAAATTAATGGTGTGTTGGGGAAATCTTGTTTGCTTAGCCGGGCGATAATTTTTGCTGCTTTTCCCTTTCTATCCAGTCTTGTGCCTTCAGGCCGGTATTGTCTCGCAGAAATAATGCGTCCCTGCTTAAACACACCCGTAGCCGACAACGTGACTGAAAGTATTGGTGCGACCCCATTATTGCCACTGATCTTAATCCCCTGATAGGTCAAAAAATTTCCCAGGCTATATGCAATTAAACGCTTTTTATACAGCTCCATCGCTCTGGGCACATGGGGACCATGACCAATGACCAAATCAGCGCCAGCATCAACCACCGCACGACTAAACTCGACAACATCACCCCGATCTTCGCCATAAAACATTTCATGAGCAAAGGGGATACGCATCACATCTTTACCCTCTGCTCCAGCATGAATAGAAACAATAACAAGATCGCTCTTCACTGCTTCTTGCTGAACCTGCTTTTGTGCCAGCGGAATATCTAATAAATCATGAGAGCCGCCAAAAGGTGCAAATGCGATTAAAGCAACAGATGTTCCTTTAACTTGCCAGCGGGCGACATCGCCAACCCGGCCAGAATGTCTCAAGCCCGCATGATCTAAAGCTGCCATAGTCGCACTGCGTCCTTCTTCTCCAAAGTCGCGCGCGTGGTTATTTGCGAGACTAAGAACATCAAAGCCAGCTGTTTTTAAGTAGTGTGCGTAATGAGGAGGAGAACGGAAAACATAACACGAGCGTGGATTCTTGCATTTTTTAGCGGCAACGCCACCTTGCATTAACACCCCTTCTAAATTGCCAAAAGTAATATCGGCCTTTTGCAAAATAGGGCGCATGGCATCAAGTAAATGAGCACCATCGTTGGGTGCGAGTCGATTATCAGGAAAGTTGGTTCCCAACATGATATCGCCAACAGCCATGATATGAAGATCTGCTTTCTTTTTAACACCCGGCTTAATGCAACAAGTAGGAGCGGAGCATGCAAATAAGCTCAAACTGAGAATAATTAAAGCGACGAAAGAAAATGACGAGCGTTTCACAGTGGTAAGTTTAAGCTAAAACACCGCATTTTGTATTAATGCAAAATAAACTAGCGTGATGCGTGAATGTATTTTTTAGGATTAACAGCGCGACCATTTAATAAAACTTCAAAGTGAACATGAGGGCCGGTAGAACGACCGCTGGTACCCATTTTGGCAACAACCTGTCCTTTTTTAACCGTGTCACCCACTTTCACAAGGAGTTCACTGCTATGACCGTAACGTGTTGAATAACCGTTACCGTGATTGATCTCAACTAAGCGGCCATAACCTGAGCGCTTTCCAGAATAGGTTACGACACCTGCGGCAACAGAGACGACATCCGAGCCCATTTTACCCGCAAAATCGACACCGGAATGATGTACGCGGCGGCCATTAAAAGGATCGGTTCGTATTCCAAAATAAGATGATAACCAGCCACGAGAAATAGGACGACCTGCAGGCATGACTTCGGCCTGTAAATTTCGATTCATCATCATGGTTTCCAAAACAGTAAGCTGTTGGTTGCGATCGTCGAGTTGGCTCGATAAGTTTTTAAGCGAGGCCATGAAATCCGTAATCTGCATTTCACTCGAATTATCATAAGAAGAAACGGGACCACCTTGAGCAGGCGACTGATTAAAATCAAATTCACCATTATCAAGTTTTGCCATTGTTGTTAAACGTGAGCCTAAAGCATCTAAACGAATAACATGCGCTTGCAATTTACCTAACCGAAGCGCCAAAGCATTCATATTTTCTTCAGCATCTTTGGTGACTTCATCAATTTTGAGGCGCTGTGCTTCCATCTCCGTTTGCATGGCAACCATTAAATTATCGGGGTTGGCCTGCATATAATGAATACCTAATTTATAACCTGAATAAATAAAGGTCGCAGGTAAAATAGCAAATACCGCAACTAAAACGGCCACTATTTTCTTTTTATTCAGGCTAACCAGCCCTGACGATCCTTTTTTGCGCTTAAGCAGGATAATATTCATGATACGATTGAGTGCCTCAATTATTTTTATTTTACCGTATAATAGTTATCGGATAACCACTGCAAACCATTAATATATATAGAGTATGAATTCTCCAAAGCCATTGTACAAGTTTTTAAATGCAAAAAATGACCGAGCTGCGAGCTTGATCACAAAGGCAAAATTTATGGGTAAATTAAACCTGGAATTCCTAAAGAATGTGCCCGCGCCAATCAATCTGCATGTCAAACTCGCTCACGTACACGGTAGTAAACTTCATGTTATTGCTGATACGCCAGCATGGGCAACAAAATTTCGCTTTATGAGTGCCCACCTTATTCCTACACTTAGAAAAAATGTTCAATATTTTCAATACGTTAAGGAAATATCTGTTTCTACGCGCCCACTAAGAAAACTAACAAAAAATATTAAAAAAGTGAAAACACGAGGTATTAGCTTTACGGCAAAGGTTTGTTTAGAAAATATGGCTGAAAGCTTAGAAAAAGGTGGTCTGCAAGAATCCTTATTGCGCTTAGCCAATAATCATAAACAAAAGCAATAGCGCTATATAAAACTTATTTATCGCCAACAAGCAACAATTGAGTCTAAGCGTGTACCGGTTGGGCGAAGGAGATAGGAGCAATCGCTTCGTCTTCAAAAGTGACTTCTTCCCATGCGTCTTCTTGTGCCAATAAGGCACGCAACAACTCATTATTCAAGGCATGGCCTGATTTATGCCCGCTAAAGGCACCGATTAAACTGTGACCTAAAAGGTATAAATCACCAATCGAATCGAGAATTTTATGCTTCACAAACTCATCTACATAACGCAAACCGTCTTCATTCAAAATCCGATAATCATCAACGACGACGGCATTATCTAAGCTACCACCAAGCGCTAAATTATTAGCTCTAAGCTGCTCTATTTGGTTCATAAAACCAAAAGTACGCGCACGACTGACTTCTCGAACAAAAGATGTTGTTGAGAAATCAACCTCAGCAATTTGCGAGCCTTCTTTAAAAGCGGGGTGATCGAAATCAATAGTAAAAGCGACTTTAAAGCCATCAAATGGTTCGAAACGCACCCATTTGTCGCCATCTTCTACTATTACCTCCTTTTTGATTCGAATAAAACGTTTAGGGGCATTTTGTTCTTCAATACCGGCAGATTGAATTAAAAAGACAAAGGGACCCGCACTACCATCCATAATCGGTACTTCAGCAGCATTTAAATCAACATAAGCATTATCAATCCCTAAACCTGCCATAGCCGATAAAAGGTGCTCAACCGTTGAAATACGTACGCCGTCCTTAATCAATGTTGTTGACAGGGTGGTATCACCAACATTTTCAGGTGTAGCAGGAATTTCAACAGGCTCATCCAAATCAACTCGTCTAAAAATAATACCCGAATCAGGTGCTGCGGGGCGCAGGGTCAAATACACTTTTTCACCTGTATGTAAACCAACACCAGTGGCGCGTATTACGTTTTTCAGAGTGCGTTGTCTAATCACTTCTTTATACCTTTATCCAAAATAATTATATTCAAAGTACATGCAAAATTTGATCCTAAAATACTAGTGCGCATTTTATAACCAACGAGAAAAGTCGCATTATAACCACTTTCCCTCGCTAATCCAGTAAATAGCTCCAACTTCTGCTAAATCATGGGTAATATAGCGTCCTCTATCACATATTCTTTAAAAATATACCTATATATTATCTAACTAAAGTCGCTATTTGCACCAAATTGGACATAGCAACATAAATAGTCAGCCAATCTTAATCCGCCTGACGGCGCAAAAAGGCAGGAATATCTAAATAGTCCATACCCGCTTCATTTTCAAAGCGATCACCCGCGACCTTATTACGAATAACGGTTGGCTTATCAAGTTGACCATAGTCAACATCACCGGTATTAGTTTTTTCAACGACTTTAAGGGGTTGCTCACCTTTCGCAACAGCAACGCCACTGCCCAAACCTGTCGCAACAACCGTTACTCGCAACTCGCCCGACATTTCAGGATCAATAACCGTTCCAACAACGACTGTTGCATTATCAGAAGCAAATTCTTTAACGGTATTACCCACTTCTTCAAACTCACCGATCGACATGTCCATGCCAGCAGTAACATTAACTAAAATACCGCGTGCGCCGGATAAGTTAACATCTTCAAGTAACGGACTTGCTATCGCTGCTTCGGCTGCCTCACGTGCGCGGGTTTCACCTGTGGATTTACCCGCCCCCATCATTGCCATACCCATTTCAGACATGACAGTTCTAACATCTGCGAAATCAACATTGATTAAACCAGGGCAAGTGATCAGTTCTGCAATACCTTGAACCGCACCTAGTAATACATCGTTACCGGCTTTAAACGCATCAAGTAAACTGACATCTTTACCTAAAACACTGAGTAACTTTTCATTAGGTATTGTGATTAAAGAATCAACGAAGCCCTTTAGCTCCTCAATACCATCATTAGCAACGTCTTTACGCTTTTTTCCTTCAAAAGAAAAAGGACGTGTGACCACAGCAACGGTAAGAATGCCCATCTCTTTAGCAATTTGTGCAACAATTGGCGCACCACCTGTTCCTGTGCCCCCCCCCATACCGGCAGTAATAAAGATCATATCCGTACCGGCTAATAGCTCTTGAATTCGTTCGCGATCTTCTAAAGCAGATTCACGACCAATTTCAGGGCTCGCACCAGCACCCAAACCTTTAGTTATATTATTACCAATTTGTATTGCTGTTTTTGCAGAACTGTTTTTTAAGGCCTGCGCATCAGTGTTAACACAAATAAAATCTACACCATCCAGATTTTCTTCCAACATGTGTTCAACGGCATTACCGCCGCCGCCGCCAACACCAATAACTTTTATAACAGCACTCTGACTTTGAGTATCCATAAATTCAAATTTCATTTTTTCACCCCTTCTCCGTTACCAGAGATTTTTTAAAAATTACCTTGAAACCAGTTTTTCATTCGGTTCCATACTGATTTAAAACCATTACCCATTCGGGCTTCTGACTCGCGAACCGCCCGATTGTTATATCCAAACAACAACAATCCCACCCCCGTGGAATGTATTGGATTTCTTACTACATCAACCAATCCCGATACGTATTGGGGAACCCCCAGGCGTACCGGCATATGAAAAATTTCTTCAGCCAACTCAACGGCACCTTCCATCTTTGAACTGCCGCCAGTTAACACAATACCTGCTGCGCATAAGTCTTCGAATCCGCTACGACGTAACTCTGCCTGAATTAATGTAAACAATTCTTCATAACGAGGTTCAACAACTTCAGCCAATGTTTGTCTTGCTAAACGTCGATCAGGACGTTCACCAACACTGGGGACTTCAATTGTTTCATCTGCATTAGCGAGTTGAGTTAATGCGCAAGCATATTTAATTTTAATTTCTTCTGCGTACTGCGTTGGTGTACGCAAAGCAACAGCAATATCATTTGTCACCTGATCACCCGCGATAGGAATCACCGCGGTATGACGAATAGCTCCTTCTGTGAAAACAGCGATATCTGTGGTACCACCACCAATATCAACTAAACACACGCCCAGTTCTTTTTCATCATCCATTAAAACCGAGTGACTGGATGCAAGTTGCTCTAAAATAATATCGTCAACATCAAGACCACAGCGGCGAACACATTTAATAATATTTTGAGCAGCACTTACTGCTCCCGTGACCATATGGACTTTAGCTTCCAGACGAACACCGGACATACCAACTGGCTCGCGAATACTTTCTTGCTCATCAATAATGAATTCTTGTGGAAGAATATGAAGTATTTTTTGATCAGCAGGTATTGCAACTGCTCGCGCTGCATCAATCACCCGCTCAACATCGACTGTAGTCACCTCTTTATCTCGAATTGCAACAATGCCATGTGAATTTAAACTACGAACATGACTTCCTGCGATACCAGCATAAACAGAATGTATCTGACAACCTGACATCAACTCAGCTTCTTCGACGGCGCGTTGAATTGATTGCACAGTAGATTCAATATTTACGACCACACCTTTTTTTAAACCACGAGAAGGATGAGAACCTAAACCGATAATTTCAACTTCATTATCCGGCGTAATTTCTCCTACTATAGCAACAACTTTCGATGTCCCTATATCCAGCCCAACAATAAGATTTTTTTCCATTTTTTTAGACATGCTTCATGTCTCCCAGGGATTTTTTATTTTTCCAGCTTACAGCCATACCATTTGTATACCGAAGATCAATAGCATCAATATCGTTAACCAATTTTTCTAAAGAATCAGAATAAATGCTAATAAAACGTTCTAATCTATGCATCGTTTCGCCACGGCCCAGTATTACTTTCAAACCATTATTCAGTTTCAGTTTCATTGCGTGTCGGGCATCAAACTGCAAACGGGTGATTGTTAATTTTTGTTTACTCAACAACATATTCATTTTATAAAACTTATCTAACATCATTTTATTTAAGCTAATCGCACCATCAAAAACAGGCAATGCGTTTTCTTTTACTTTTCCTAACGGTTTAAAAACATCACCAGATGCATTTATAAAACCAAATTTTTCTGATATAGCAACCGGATGTTGCTCCGAAACACTAACACTTAAGGTGTCCGGCCAGACACGCCGAACCGATGCCTTATCAACCCAGGCTAATGTTTCAACAACTTCTCTTACCCGTTCAACGTCAATATTAAAATACCCGCCTTTAACGACTCCATCGATAACACGATGTAACATTGCCTCATCCACATTCACAAACTCACCGTGGACACGTACCTTATTAATTGGTAGTGTCTCCGGATTCGCTAAATAGTCTTCTGCGTAAAACAAAACAGCACAAACAACGATTAAAGGAACCAACCAACCAACCCACTTATATGACACGGGTGTTGCCACCCGTTTTTTAGAATAAGCTGCTTGTTTTGCCAGAGGTGACATAGATTAAGCCTCAACCAATGTTTTCGATAAAATTTCATAAACAAGCTCTGAAAACGACAAGCCTTTTGCTTTCGCTGCCATAGGGACCAAACTATGATTCGTCATTCCTGGCACAGTATTAATTTCAATGATTGCAGGTTTTTTCTCTTCATCAGTCATAATATCTACACGGCCCCAGCCTTTTGCACCTACCGCATTGAAGGCCGATAATGCTAAGCGTTGTAACTGCGCTTCCTGTATTTCAGTTAAACCACAGGGACAATGATATTGCGTATCATCGTCATCGTATTTTGCTGCGTAATCATAAAAATCACGCTTTGTTTCTAAACGTATTACGGGTAATGCGGAACGTCCTAAAATGGCAACAGTGAACTCTTTACCACTTACCCATTGCTCAGCCAAAACACTGTCACCAAACTTTGAAGCCAGTTGCCATGCTTTATTTAAGCCACTTTCTTCTGTCACTTTACTCATGCCAATACTTGAGCCTTCAAGCGCAGGTTTAACCATAATAGGAAAACCTAAACTTGCACCGACATAGCTCATATCTGTTGTTTCATCCAATCTCATATAAGCCGGTGTTGGTAGTCCCGCACCTTGTAACAACTCTTTACTGCGCAACTTATCCATAGCAAGTGCAGAAGCAAGAACGCCACTACCTGTATAAGGAAGTTGCAAAATCTCAAGTGCGCTCTGTATTACACCATCTTCACCACCGGGGCCGTGTAAAATAATAAAAGCACGATCAAACTGCCCAACCTTTAAATCATCAAAAATTGATTCACGTTGCACATCAATTTTATGTGCATCAACCTTTTTTTCTAATAGAGCGTTTAATACTGCCTCACCACTTTTTAAAGACACTTCACGTTCAGCAGACCATCCCCCCATTAGCACAGCAACTTTACCGAAATCAGCCGGTTGAATCTGAGCTGATAATGAAGCCACATTATTCATTGCTCTCACCGATAATTTGTACTTCACGAATTAAATTAATCTCATGCTGTTGCTGCACTTTTTTATGTACAGTTTCAATTAACATTTCAATATCTTTTGCTGTTGCCGTTCCTGTGTTAATAATAAAGTTTGCATGTTTTTCTGAAACACATGCTCCACCAATACAAAAACCTTTTAAACCACATGTTTCAATTAATCGTGCAGCGTAATCATCTGCTGGGTTTCTGAATACAGATCCGGCATTCGGCTGCTGTGTTGGCTGTGTTGCACCACGACGATTAAGGTAGTTTTTAATTGTTTGTAAACTGTCTTCTTTATTACCCTTGTTTAACTTAATCACAGCAGAAACAAACCACTCGGGTTGTTTTAATTTTTCTTTATTTTCCACATAACGATATGAAGCTAAGAATTCTTCTGCCGTACGCTTATGCAATTCACCGTGACTATCTATGGTTTCAACACTTTCTACGATATCCCATGTTTCTCCCCCTACTGCGCCGGCATTCATTTTTAATGCGCCTCCCAGAGTTCCTGGAATACCCGATAAAAATTCAGCCCCGGTTAAACCAAGCCTGGCAGAAAATTTTGCAAGCTTTGGACTTGCTACACCTGCCTCAACATATATATGAGTATCATCAATTTGTTCAATTTTATTTAGGACACCACTGGTGCAGATAACCGTTCCGCGAATACCACCATCTTTAACCAATAAGTTACTACCTAAACCGAACCAGAAGATAGGTTCATCAGAGCTTAAAGTTTTAAGATAGTGTGCTAAATCAATAGCATCCACAGGACGATAAAAACGATCAGCGGCACCGCCCACTCTCCATGAGGTATGGCGCGACATAACTTCGTTCTCTAAAAGAACGCCTTTAAATGTCATTGTGTTTTTTGTCATGGCTAATCCCATACCTTACCCGGCAACCAACTCGTCTTTTAATTTATTTGCTGCTGCACCAATACTGCCGGCGCCGAGCGTTAGTAAAACATCACCATCCTGCAACACACCTTTTAAGGTTGTTGAAAGTTCATTGATGTTTTCGACAAAAACAGGTTCAACCTGACCCCGCGCACGAATCGATCTTGCCAAACTTCTTCCATCAGCACCGGCAATAACCACTTCACCTGCTGAAAAAACCTCTAATAAAACTAACGCATCAACAGTTGAAAGCACTGCCGTAAAATCTTCAAATAAATCACGGGTACGGGTAAAACGATGCGGTTGAAAAGCAACCACTAAACGGTTATCTGGCCAACCGCTGCGTATTGCCTGTATTGTTGCTTCAACTTCTCTTGGATGATGCCCATAATCATCAATATGTAACACTTTTGCATTGCCAACCTGGTATTCACCATTGATTTCAAAACGACGACCAATACCTTCAAACTTAAACAAAGCTTGTTGAATAGCTGTTGCTTCAACACCAATTTCATTTGCAACGGCGATGGCTGCCAAAGCATTTAAGACATTGTGTTCACCCGGCATATTCAGCGTAATTTCTAACCAGTCTTTATTATCTTTCTTCGCCACAGAGAAAAAAGTTCTATTGCCTTCTTGTCGTAAATTTGTTGCATGAATATCTGCATCTTCACTAAAACCATAGGTAACCATCGGACGGTTAATTTGTGGAATGACATGTCGTATTTCATCGTCATCAATACATAAAATAGCCAGGCCATAAAAAGGAAGGTGATGTAAAAACTCTATAAAAGTTTGACGTAAATTTTCAAAATCACCACCATACGTTTCCATATGATCAGCATCAATATTTGTCACGATGGCCATCATAGGCTGTAGATGCATAAAGGACGCATCACTTTCATCTGCTTCAGCAACAAAGTAGTGACTTTCACCTAAACGCGCATTGGTACCTGCACTGTTTAATCGTCCACCAATAACAAATGTTGGATCAAAGTCACCTTCGGCTAATACACTGGCAACTAAACTTGTCGTCGTTGTTTTACCATGCGTACCCGCTACTGCGATGCCATAGCGAAAACGCATTAATTCGGCTAACATTTCAGCACGAGGTACAACAGGGATACGTTGTTCGTGCGCAGCGATGACTTCTGGGTTGTCTTCTTTTACTGCTGTAGATACAACAACCACATCACATTTACTAATGTTATCTGCTGCATGGCCAAGATGAATTTTTGCACCTAATGTCGCTAAGCGTTGTGTTACCGTATTTTCATTTAAGTCTGAACCTGAAATGTCATAACCTAAATTCAACATCACCTCAGCAATGCCGCCCATGCCAACACCACCAACACCGACAAAGTGAATGCAACGAATACGCCCCATGCTTGGTTCATCACGAAGTTGTGCTAAGTTTAAATTTTTAACCATGCGAGACTCCTAAACATATTTCAGCAACATCTTTTGTTGCATAAGGTTTAGATAATACCCGTGCCGCTTTTGCCATTCCTATTAACTTTGTTCTGCCGGCCTGTAATAGTTCTGTCAGAGTCTCTTTCAATTTTGTCACTAATTGTTCTTGCGGTATTAAAATAGCGGCATTTACACTTGTTAAATAACGGGCATTAGCCGTTTGGTGATCATCAACCGCGTATGGATAAGGCACTAAAATTGCCGCAACTCCGGCATTTGCTAATTCAGAAATGGTTAAGGCACCTGCACGACAAATAACAAGATCGGCCCATTCATAAGCTTCTGCCATATCTTCAATAAACTCAGTTACTCTTGCTTCAACCTTAGATTTTTTATAACTTTCTAAAGTTGACTCTAGTTTGTTTTTTCCTGTTTGATGCCAAACATCAACTTGCAAGTCATTCGCTATTTCTGATAAGGCTTTTGGTATATTTTCATTCAACGCCTGAGCACCCAGACTGCCACCAACAATCAATACATGAATATTATCGTTGCGTTCAGCCATGCGTATTTGTGGTTCAGGCACATCAGAAATTTCTTTACGAATAGGGTTACCCAAAGTCACAATATTTTTATCTTTAAAACTGTTGGGAAAAGCCTGCATCACCGTTGTTGCCAGATGTCTTAATACTTTATTCGTTAAACCCGGGATTGCATTTTGTTCATGTATATACAAAGGTTTGCGTAAAATATAAGCCACTAAACCACAAGGGCCACTGACAAAGCCTCCCATGCCCAGTACTGCATCAGGTTTTACCCGCATGAATATTTTTATTGTTTGCGTAATGGCGAAAACTAATTTCATTGGCACAAAAATCAAATTCAATATCCCTTTTCCACGCAGACCACTTATACTAATTAACTCTAATGGAATATTGTTTACAGGGACTACCCGGTGTTCTAAACCTTTCTCAGTCCCAACCCACGTGACTTTCACACCTTGTTCGCGTAAGTAGTCCGCAACAGCAAGCGCAGGATAAACATGCCCACCAGTGCCACCAGCAGCGATCAATACATGTTTAATATGAGTCGTTACCATGCCCGCCCCACTGTTGTATTTTTCTTCTTACCTTGTCCTTTACGATTATATTGCCGTGTTTCGTAATCAACCCGAAGTAACATAGCAATAACAGCGCACATAATAATTAAACTGCTACCACCATAACTCATCAAAGGCAGGGTTAAACCTTTGGTTGGTAACACTCCCATATTTACACCGATATTAATAAATACTTGCAGGCCCAACCAAATACTAAGACCATATGCAAGATAAGCAGCAAAAGGACGTTCGCTTTTTTCAGCTCTGCGTCCGATCATTAATGAGCGAATAACGATAAAAGAAAAAAGAGTAATAACAATAATTACGCTGAACAAACCAAGCTCTTCCGCCATAACCGAAAAAACAAAATCAGTATGTGCTTCAGGTAAATAAAATAATTTTTGTACACTTGCACCTAAACCAACACCAAACCATTCTCCGCGACCAAAAGCAATGAGCGCCTGTGTTAACTGGAAACCACTGTTAAAAGGATCAGCCCATGGATTTAGAAAAGTCGTTAAACGCTCCATTCTATATGGAGAGGAAATAGCAACTAAAGAAAGCACAGCACCCATGGTGAGCATTAACAAAACAAACTGAAAGAAGCTTGCTCCACCTAACCACAACATTCCCATTGCTGTCATAGCTATAACAGCTACTGCGCCAAAATCAGGTTCAAAGATTAATAATGATGAAATAATAAAGATTAAAGCTAATGGTCGTAAAAAGCCGCTCAAGTTTGTACGTACTTCTTCATTATGGCGAACAAGATAACCTGCAAGATAAATAACCGTTGCAAGTTTTACAAATTCGGAAACTTGCAACGACATGATTCCAAGGTTTAACCAGCGTACACTGCCGTTAACTTCTCTGCCCAGTCCCGGAATCAAAACCAGGATCAATAAAAGTATGCTGACGATAATAAGTGTGGGACCTGTTTTTTGAAAAAAACTAAGTGGCACTTTAAATACAATAAATGCAGCAACAAGTCCAATTAATGCATGTGTAAGCTGCCGCTCAAAATAATATAGCGGCTCTGCTAATTGACGTTCAGCAATAGCAATAGAAGATGACGCAACCATTACCAAACCCAAACCAAGCAATGCCAGAGCGCTTAAAAATAGAGGTAAGTCTATATTTTCAAGTAAAGAGATAGCGCTATTATCAGTCGCATTATTAGAAAATTTATTAAAATAATTTTTAGGCAGAGAAATCACACTCATTGCAATGCCTCCTTAACAGCAACAACGAATAAATCACCCCGTTGTTCATATCCTGTATACATATCAAAACTGGCGCACGCCGGTGAAAGTAATACGGCATCCCCTTCAGTTGCAATGTCATTTGCTTTATCTACTGCCTGTTTTAAATCAGCAACAAAACTCACCTCAGTACAACTTTCCAATTCAGAGCCAAGGAGTCCGGCATCTTCACCTAATAAAATAAGATGTTTCACTTTATCTTTTACAACATTTTTCAATGATGAAAAATCCTGACCTTTAGATTGCCCACCAGCAATCAAAATAATACTGTTTGCATCGATGCCATTAATAGCAGCAATAGTCGCACCAACATTGGTGGCTTTTGAATCGTTATACCAGGCGATACCCTTTTTCTCTGCCACCCATTGACTACGGTGAGGTAACCCTGGAAAACTTTTTAATCCTATTAACATACTATCAAGCGGGATCTTAGCCTCTTTACCTAATGCAAGTGCAGCCAGAGCATTAACAAGATTGTGCCTTCCTTTAATTTTCAAATCAGAAGCAACTACTAATAACTCATCTCCATAACATAAAAATTCTTGTTCATCTTTTTTACAAATACCAAATTGATTTTCTGCCGGTTTACTTGCTGTAAAACCCAATACATCACGGCCCTGACGAGCAAGTTTTACCGTTGCCATTACAACCGCATCATCAAGATTAACGACCAGTGTTCCCGTTCCGTAATAAATTTTAGCTTTAGCTGCAGTGTAATCATTTAAATTATGGTATCGGTCCATATGATCTTCGCTGATATTTAATATGGCTGCAGCACAAGCGTTTAAACTTTCTGTTGTTTCCAGCTGAAAACTCGATAATTCAAGCACATATAAATCCGGACGAGGATCATGTAACAAATCTAACGCAGGTACACCAATGTTGCCGCCGACTCTCACATCTAAACCTGATGCCAGTGCCATCTCGCCTAATAGCGATGTCACCGTACTCTTACCATTAGATCCGGTAATCGCAACAACAGGGGCATTTACATTACGTGCGAATAATTCAATGTCACCGACAATTTCGGCACCACGCGCTCTTGCTTCTACAATCAATGGTTCACGCAAAGATATACCCGGACTAACAATCAGACAGGTGGCGCGGGCAAATGCTTCAGCACTAAAACCATCAACAAAAATAGCGACATCAGGATAATTTTCTTGTAGCTCATCTAATGCTGGCGGATGAGCACGGCTATCAGTGACAGCAACTTCAACACCGTGTTCATATAAATAACGCGCGCACGACAACCCTGTCTTTCCAAGACCAACGATCAAAACACGTTTGTGTGACAAGCTTTCCATATTACTTATGTCGTTACCTATAAAATCTAAATTTTCTGCCAACATCTATTTTTATCGAATTTTTAATGACGCTAAACCAATTAATACGAGGATTACTGTAATAATCCAAAAACGCACAATTACGCGTGGTTCAGGCCAGCCTTTAAGTTCAAAGTGATGGTGTAAAGGCGCCATGCGAAAAACTCTCTTACCTGTTAACTTAAATGAAGCTACCTGTAATATGACGGAGAGTGTTTCAATAACAAAAACACCGCCCATAATAAATAAAACAAGTTCCTGACGGACCATTACCGCTACAACACCTAAGGCTGCACCTAAAGCCAAAGCACCAACATCCCCCATAAAGACCATTGCAGGGTAAGTGTTAAACCAAAGAAACCCGAGTCCAGCCCCCACAAGCGCACCACAAAAAATAACTAATTCGCCAACCCCGGGAACATAGGGAATAGATAAATATTGAGAAAACCCAGAGTGTCCGGAAAGATAAGCAAAAATACCGAGAGCACCGGCAACCATAACTGATGGCAAGATAGCCAAACCATCAAGGCCATCGGTCAAGTTAACTGCATTGCTCGATCCTACAATAACGAAATAGCTCAATAAAACATAAGAAACCAACCCTAGCGGAAGGACTACATCTTTAAAAAAGGGAATGATAAGTTGAGTTTCAACCGGCGACACGGATGAATTAAATAAATAAATAGCGACACCAAATCCGGCAATTGACTGCCATAAATATTTATAGCGTGACGCAAGTCCCTTAGGATCCTGTTTCACAAGTTTTTTATAATCATCAACCCAACCAATTGCCCCAAACATAAACATCACAGAAATCACAACCCAGATAAAACGACTTTCTAAGTTAGCCCATAGTAAGGTGCTAATTGCGATAGCAACAATTATTAGCGCTCCCCCCATCGTAGGAGTACCTGCTTTACTGAAATGAGATTCAGGACCATCATCGCGAATAGGTTGCCCCACATTAAATGAACTCAATTTACGAATCATAGAAGGACCTATAAAAAGAGAAATTATTAATGCCGTTAACACGCCAAGAATTGCACGTAGCGTTAAGTAATTAAACACGTTAAAACCGCTATGAAATTCCTGTAAGTATTGTGCTAAGTGGTATAGCATCTATTTAGCCTTCTGCCGTTAGTGCATTTACAATATTTTCCATATGCATACTTCTTGAACCTTTAACAAGCAAAGTAACATCGCTTGAAAGTTCATTACGTAAAGCATCAATCATGTCTTCGTGCTTGTCATAGCAATATCCGTTTGCACCAAATTCTTTTGCTGCTTTTGCTGCAAATTTCCCGAAGGAATAAAGTGAATCTACACCACTTTCTTTTGCATAATGTCCTGCATCAATATGCAAACTATCAGCACTTTTTCCTAACTCGCCCATATCACCTAGCGCTAAAAAATGCTTACCTGAAAAATCACGTAAAACATTTAAAGCCGCAGTTAAAGAAGTTGGATTTGCATTATAGGTATCATCAATAACAATACTGTTATTAAGCCCCTGTTTTAGTTGTAAACGCCCGTTGACGGGCTTCAATATTTCCAAACCTTTTACAATGTGTACTAAAGATATATCCGCTGCTATTGCAACCGCGATAGCTGCTAAGGCATTCATTACATTATGAGAGCCCAATAATTTAAGATTTATATTACAAGTACCTTTTGGTGTTGATACTTTTAATATGCTACCCATTGAATTTAATTCAAATGAGCACGTAACATCAGCATCACTCATTCCAAAACTAATCACCTTGTGTTTTTTTGTAATTTTTTTAAGCTCATCAAAAAATGTATCATCCGCATTAATAACCGCAATTCCCGACTCAGATAATCCAAGAAATATTTCAGATTTTGCTTTCGCAATATTTTTAATGCTGCCAAAGCCTTCTAAGTGAGCTGAACCTATATTTGTTATGACAGCAATATCCGGTAAAGCAAGGTTTGTTAAGTAAGCAATCTCACCGAGATGGTTTGCCCCCATTTCAATAACGGCTGCATCATACTTATCATTAAGTCTAAATAAAGTTAAAGGCACGCCTATATCATTATTGAAATTTCCATTTGTTGCCATTACTGATTGATTTTGACCCATAATACTTGCAATCATTTCTTTAACCGTTGTCTTACCGTTACTTCCGGTGATAGCAATAACGGTTTTTTTAAACTGTTGACGCCATGCTTTAGCTAATAAACCAAGCGCTTGATGGGTATCTTTCGTTACCACAGCATTCGCAGCAATTTCATTTTGTACTAAACAAGCAGCAGCACCTTTTTCAAGGGCGGTATTAATAAAGTCATGGCCATCAAAATTATGGCCTTTTAAAGCGACAAATAATTCTCCACCTTTAATAGTACGGGTATCGGTAGAAAGACCTGTTACAGTAATATTTTCACCCACACGTTTAGCCGATAATATTTTGGCAATACCATCCAGAGACATAGAAAATGAATTTAATCTATCCATCATCCTGCTAATGCTTCAAGTTGTTGTTTAACTTCATCAGCATCATTAAAGGGTTCTTTAGTGTCACCAATCAACTGGTAATTTTCATGCCCCTTACCGGCAACCAAAACAACATCGCCTTGTTGCGCATGGTTTATTGCAAAGTGAATAGCAGAATGCCGGTCTTGTTCAACAATTAAACCTTCAAAATTTTTAATACCCGACTTAATTTCTTCAATAATTTTTTCAGCGTTTTCGCTGCGAGGGTTATCATTGGTTAAAATAATATAATCTGATTTTTCTGCTGCAACTTTTCCCATTAATGGACGTTTACCTTGATCACGATCACCACCACAACCAAACACGCACCATAAATTATTTTTCGTATGTTGGCGTAAAGAGGTTAAAGCCTGTTTTAATGCATCCGGCGTATGGGCAAAATCAACAACAACAAGAGGAGTATTTTCAGAACCAAAGCGTTGCATTCGACCATGTACACTTTTGATCATCGCTAATCGCTTTAATGCTTCTTTAAAATCCAGACCTTGTAATAATACCAGCGATAAAACAGCCAACAAATTACTCACATTAAAATTACCTATCACCGGAGCATTTAATGTTCCTTTCCCCCAAGGGGTAAATACTGTCATGGATAAGCCATTTTGATCTAATACAACATTTGAAGCAGTTACATCAGGATTAAATTTTTTGTTAGTACCATAACGAATACAGTGAATATTGTTTGCCAGGTTATCGGCAATATTTCTTCCTGCTTCATCATCAACATTGATAATGGCATTTTTCAGCCCACTCAATTTAAACAGCGTTGATTTTGCTTCAGCATAACTTTCCATATCACCATGATAATCAAGATGATCCCGGCTCAAATTAGTAAATATCGCACTTTCAAATTTAATCGCATTCACTCTTCCTTGTGTAAGCGCATGAGAGGAAACTTCCATCACCGCAAATTTAACCTTATTTGAGATCAAGCCAGCCAACCATTGCTGACAAGTGATCACGTCAGGTGTTGTAAAACCGGTTTCTGCTAAATCAGGATAAATGCCAGCACCTAAGGTTCCCATCATTCCGCAAGCTGTATCCAAACTCATCACTTGTGCAATAAAGTCTGCGCAGGATGTTTTGCCATTGGTTCCGGTAATACCACAGACATTAACTTTCTTTGAAGGATGTTTATAAAAATTATCGGCCAACTCACCAGCCACCTGGCTTAAATTTTCAAGAGCAATAATCGGTACAGCGATATTCGATGATGTTTTACGCCAATTAATTTTAATGGCATCAATGTCTTCGTCAGCTTCCCATAATATAGCCGCCGCACCCTGTTCAATTGCATTATTTATAAATTCAATGCCATTAATGCTTGAACCTTTAACCGCAAGAAATAAATATTGAGGTTTGATTTCCCTGCTATCGAAGCTTAACCCTGCGATATTAATATCATTAAATTTATCATCCGTAACATGACTATTTAATAAATCATTCAGGTTCATAAAATATTCAGAGTTAACAGTCATAAGCGCCTCCCTGCTGCAGAGAAATTCGCTAACTGTACTGATTTATTTTTTATATCATCGGGTGCAATATCCAGTAAACGTAATGCACCCGACATCACTTTAGAAAAGACCGGCGCGGCGACTCGCCCACCATAGTAAACACCGCCTTTTGGTTCATTAATGGTGACAACCATAGCAAGTCTTGGGTTAGTTGATGGCGCCATACCTGCAAATACTGCAATGTAACTATCTTCAGTGTAACCACCTGCACCCACTTTTTTACTTGTGCCAGTCTTACCTGAGATACGATACCCCGAAACCGCAGCACGAGAACCCGTACCATTTTTACTTACAACACCTTCCAGCATTTTTCGTATTTGCTTTGCATGTAATGCAGATAAAACTCTTTCTTCACTCTTGTGCTTGCTGTTATCAACCCGAGTGAAACTGACTGCGGGCATAACACCATCATTTGCAATTGCAGCATATGAACGTGCAAGTTGTAATGGAGTCACCGATAATCCATAACCATAAGAAAGTGTTGCTCTTTCAACTTGCTGTTTTTCATTGGGTAAGTTAATAATTCCGTCAACTTCACCGGGAAAACCACTTCCTGTTGAAAAGCCAAAACCAATGCGCGAATGTACATCGGTTAAATTTTTAGCTGAAATAGCCAACGCCAGTTTGCTAGCTCCAATATTGCTGGACTTAGACAAAATAGTGGCTAAATCAATTCGACCATGATTTTTAACATCTTGCACAACATACTTGCCGATACGAAAATACCCAGGATTAGTATCAATTATGCTATTTTCTTTAAATTTTCCACTCTCTAATGCCGCAGCTACAGTGAAAGGTTTAATGGTTGAACCAGGTTCAAATACATCCGTCACTGCACGGTTGCGTAAATGTGAACTTTTCAGGTTTCTACGATTGTTTGGGTTATAAGATGGCTGATTGACCATTGCTAATACTTCGCCCGTTTTCGTATCTAGAATAACCGCTGAAGCTGAAGTGGCTTTATATTGAAGGACAGCATGCTTTAATTCCCGATATGCTAAATACTGTAAACGACGATCAATACTCAGCGCTAAGTTTTTACCTGGTTCAGCTATTTTAGTTGATTCAATATGTTTAATTGCTCGTCCAAGGCGATCTTTTATCACCATTTTTTTTCCTGGTTTCCCACGCAACCAGTCATTATAGGCAAGCTCTAAACCCTCTTGCCCTGCATCATCAACATTAGTAAAACCTAAAATATGTGCAGTAACTTCACCTGCAGGATAATAACGACGATACTCACGTTGCAAATAAACCCCATCAATGTTTAACGCTGAAACTTTGTCAGCAAGTTCTGGATTAATATGACGTTTTAAATAAACAAACTCACGACTTTTGCGTTGTAAAACCAGGCGTTCAACTTTGTCTAGCTTTAAAGAAAGCAATTTAGTTAAACCTGACCAGGAATCCCTTGCACTTAAAAACTCAGCAGGGTTTATCCAAACCGAATCTACCGGTGTACTTACAGCAAGTGGATCACCATGGCGATCAGTGATCACACCACGATGTGCCGCAACCGGCATGGTACGCATATAACGTGCATTTCCCTGTGACTGTAAAAAATCTTTATTTAAAATATGTAAATCCACTGCACGCCAAACCATTACTGCAACCACAGCAACAACAACGCCGACCACGACAAGAAGTCGGAAATAACTAACAGGACTGTGGACTTGTTGCTTCATTCTTATTTTACGGGTCTCACAATAAATATTTGTTTAAATTCAGGTGTCACCATACCCAAACGTTTTTTAGCTCTTTCTTCGATACGACCATGTGTTGCCAAAGTACTCTGCTCTAATTGCAAACGTCCCCATTGAACATTCATTTCATCTCGAGACTTTTTTAATACATCTAACTCTACAAATAATTTTCGTGATTCATGCTTGGCATAAACCACACCTAAGGAAGAAGCAAAAACGGCCAGAGCTAAGATCATCACCAACTTCATGACAAATACTCCGCTTTATATATGCTTCGCTTCAAGACAAGCGCTCAGCTATACGCATGACCGCACTACGGGCACGAGGGTTTTCTTCCAACTCTTTTCGTCCCGACTTAATCGCTTTACCAATCATTTTCATATTTTGATTTAATTGCGCATGTTGTACTGGTAAATCTAAAGGGAAATCATCCCCTTTACATTGTTCACGAATAAAACGTTTTACAATTCTGTCTTCTAAGGAGTGAAAACTAATCACAACCAATCGCCCACCCGGAGCGAGTAAATCCACAGCTTGAGACAAACATGTTTTCAAATCTTCTAACTCTTGGTTAATAAAAATGCGAATCGCTTGAAACGTTCTTGTCGATGGATCTTTATTTCGATCTTTAGAGGGGCTCGCAGTAGCAACAATCGACGCTAAACGCTTTGTAGTATTAATCGGTTGTTCTTCTCTTGCCGCAACGATCGCTTTGGCGATACGACGGGCAAATTTTTCTTCGCCGTAATCAAATAACACCATCATAATCTCGCGCTCTTCTGCACCGGCTAACCACTGTGCTGCGGATTGACCGTTATCAGGATCCATGCGCATATCAAGGGGACCATCAAAACGAAAACTAAAACCACGCTCTGCATCATCAAGTTGTGGTGAAGAAACGCCAAGGTCTAAAAAAATGCCATCAACCTTTCCTTTCCAACCCAGCTCATTCACGGTTTGTTCCAGCTGAGTAAATGAACCTTGTTTAACGTGAAGACGCTCATCATTTGCAGCAATCACATTTGCTGTTGCAATCGCTTGAGGGTCTTTATCAAAAGCAAGCAATTTACCTTTCTCGCCCAGCTGTTTAATGATTTCCTGACTATGTCCACCTCGGCCAAAAGTACCATCAACATAACAACCATCTGCTTTGATTTTTAATGCGGTGAGTGTTTCCTCCAAAAGAACCGGCTTGTGAATAAGCGAACTTGATGTATTGTTCGTCACAATGATAAAGACTCCAATTCAGCCGTAAGTGCTTCGTCAGTATTATTATCCGCAACCCAGCTATCACGTTCACTGGCCCAAGTGGGCTCATCCCAAATTTCAAACTTATTGCCTTGACCGGTTAGTGCAATTCTTTTATCCAGATTCGCAAATTCTCTAAGTGGTGGAGGGAGGAGAATACGGCCGTTATTATCCATTTCAACTTCAGTAGCGTGACCAATAAGTAGGCGTTGTAAGCGACGGGCTTGATTATTAAGGTTTCCAAGACGAACGAGTTTGCGCTCAATCTCTTCCCATTCAGGCAAAGGATAAAGCAACAGGCAGGCATCACTTCTATCGACAGTGACCACTAACTGACCGGCACACTGTGATTGCAAACTATTCCGATATTTACTCGGCACAGCCATACGACCCTTCGCATCCAGGTTTAATGTATTAACACCTCGGAACAAGTTCCGCCCTCCAAATTTGAAAACCGACCTAAAGCTTATTAATTACTTTATGATCCACTTTCACCCACATTGATCCACTTCTTGACACTATAGTCACAAAATTACTACTCTGCAAGCTAACTAATGCACATTTTTCTTATAAGACAAGGACTTAGCGCAGCTTTTAGAGGTGGATTAGGTCTAAAACAGAAGATTTTTTAAATTTTTTTATATATAAAATTCAATAGGTTATGAATTTTACTTAAAGTAGAATAATAGGCTTTAAAGGGTGAGATTGCTCATTTATTAAGCAATTAAAGGAGGGGTTAATTAAAATAAAAAGGAGTTGGCCGATAAGCCGGGTTCTGTCGTGGACAGTCATTCATCTGGATACATGTCACCATGCATCTCAAGCAACCTACCCGGGAACCATGTGGGCCACACGTTGTTCCCCTATTTGGTCTTGCTCCGAGTGGGGTTTACCATGCCATCGAATATTGCTACCGACGCGGTGCGCTCTTACCGCACCATTTCAACCTTACCGTTTTCTCCGAAAAGAACCTTTGGCGGTATATTTTCTGTTGCACTTTCCGTAGGCTCACGCCCCCCAGCTGTTAGCTGGCACTCTGCCCTATGGAGCCCGGACTTTCCTCCCTACTCTATATATAGAATAGCGCGACTGCCTGGCCAACTCCGGGTGCGAGTATACTTGATTTTCTTAGTTGTAAATCAAAGATTTAATCGTTATTTGTTTAATTATGGCTTCACTCTCACGAAATGAAACTATTTTTCTTTCAGCTCCAAAGCAAATTGATAAAGCGCATTTTTTTTCAATCCGGTAATACTGGCAGCCAAAGCCGCTGCCTGTTTAACCGGCAAATCCTTTAATAAAATCAATAAGATACGTTCAGACTCAGCATCCAACCCCGTTTCTTCACGAGCGGCCGCACCATGTAGCAAAACCACAAACTCGCCCTTTTTCTGGTTTTCATCGGCTTCGACCCACGGAATTAAATTTTCAAGCGTATCACCATGTACCGTTTCAAACGTTTTTGTCAGTTCGCGCGCAATAACGACTTTTCGTTCATCCCCAAATACCGTCTGGCAATCTTTAAGCATTTCAACAATTCTATGCGGTGCTTCATAAAAAATGATCGTTCGCATATCTTCTTTCAATTTTTCGAGCTTTTGTTGGCGTGCGGTGGATTTTGCGGGAAGAAACCCTTCAAAAATAAATCGATCGGTTGGTAAGCCTGCAACGGACAACGCAGTAATCACAGCGGATACACCGGGGATAGGAACAACACTCACATCTCGCTCTCTTGCCTGATTTACCAAAAAATACCCTGGATCGCTCAATAAGGGCGTTCCTGCATCAGATATAAGGGCGATACTTTCCCCTTTTTCAATTCTCGAGAGCAATGAATCACAAATTTGCCGCTCATTATGCTCATGTACCGCGATCATGGGCGTCGATACTTCAAAATGGCGTAATAGTTGCCCGCTACGACGCGTATCTTCTACCGCAATAACATCAACATCCCTGAGGGTTTGTCGTGCGCGCTCAGTCATATCTCCCATATTTCCTATTGGAGTTGCGACAATATACAAAGAACCTTTTTTAAATGACACGGTATAATTCCACTTAATGTTGTAATATCACGTTGCTGTAACAAATTTGAACTTTAACTAGAATAACAGACAAACAAATGAAATATTATTTGAATTTATTTTTACTCATGATTTCAGCCTTTGTGCTGGCAAGCTGTGCCGGTGATCAACGAGCCTATTCACCACAATCGCTTAATGAAGCTGATGAGCTATATCAAACAAAACACTATACCGAGGCCGCTCTTGCTTTCAAACAACAAGCAAATAATACGGCAGGAGCAGAAAAAAATATTTTATTGCTTCGCTCTGTTATTTCCTCCGTTAAAGCAAATGCACTCGCGCCAGCAATACGATTATTTCATAGCATTAAAATTAATCATAACGATAAGAAACAATCGAGTCTCCTAAGTTTAACCCGAGCTCATATTGCCATCGCAGAAAGAGATGCTGAAGAGGTGTTGCGACAACTTAAAGAACCTCTTCCTATTGATAGCCCGTCATTATTCCAAGCGGAATATCATGAGTTACGTGGAGCTGCATATTCAATGCAGGGAGATCGATTAGCCACGGCTGAAGAATATATTCTGCAGGGTAACTACCTTAGCAATGAGGAGGATATCTTACAGAGCCAAAAACTCATTTGGGAATCTTTATCACTATTAAGCGAGCGTTCATTACAACAAATGCAACCCGCACAAGCACCTGATATTTTAAGTGGCTGGATGGAGTTAGTACGAATTTCAAAGCAGTATCAACTTAATCCTGCTTTACTACGTTTAGCAATTATAAAGTGGCAACGACTCTATTCTGACCATCCGGTACGCTTATCTCTAATCAATGGCTTACGCAATCGTAAACAGGAAGATGTTATGCTTCCTCAAAATATCGCCTTACTCTTGCCTTTAAGCGGACGTTTTGCAAACGCAGCTAAGGCAATACAGGATGGACTGCTTGCTTCATATTATTCAAAAGAAAACAAAGATAAAATAAGTATTCGTATTTATGACACCGCAGGGAAAGCTGAAAAAATTGAAAACATTTACCAACAGGCGGTAGATAATGGCGCCCAATTTATTATTGGCCCCTTAAAGAAATCTTCAATTAATAAACTCGCAGAACGACAAGAGCTTTCTATACCAACGCTGGCACTTAATTATCTTGAACCAGACATTACCCCACCTAAAGGCTTATACCAATTTGGATTGTCTCCTGAGGAAGAGGCCCGACAAGTTGCCGAACGAACCTGGTTGGATGGACATGTCAATGCCGCAGTGTTAACACCCGCAGGTCCCTGGGGAGACAGAGTATACAATGCCTTTAAAAAGCGCTGGGAAGAAATCGGCGGCCGTGTTGTTGAACAGCAAAGTTATAACTCCAGTAAAAATGATTTTTCACTGCCAATAAGAATGTTATTAAATATTGATGAGAGTAAAAGACGTTATCGCCAACTTTCAGGTTTGTTAGGTACAAAATTAAAATATACTTCATACCGCCGTCAGGATATTGATTTCATATTTATTGCCGGTTACCCAAGGCAAGCCCGACAAATACGACCACAGCTGAAATTTTTTCATGCCAGCCAGGTACCGGTTTATGCAACATCACATATTTTCACTGGAAATCTAAATCCAGAACGCGATCGTGATATGGATGGTATCCGATTTGGAGACATGCCCTGGGTACTATCCGAAACAACGTCACATAGAGGTTTGCGTAACAAGGTCGAACCCCTTATTTCAAAAGAAGGGAATAAACACCAACGTTTATATGCAATGGGCGTGGACTCGTTTAATATTATCCCTGCTTTGAACACATTAAAAGCCTATCCTTATGAACGCTACCAGGGAGAAACAGGGAGTTTAAGTCTGGATGAAAAACAACGTATTAAACGCCAACTTAGTTGGGTCTACTTCCGCAGTGGACGTCCAATATTACTCGACCAAGCAAGCCAATAATGATAACAACCCGGGAACAAGGTCAGTATACTGAAAATCTTGCCTGTGAGTTTTTAAAAAAGAAAGGGTTAAAGCTGGTAGAAAAAAACTTTAACTCTCGTCTGGGTGAAATTGATCTGATAATGAAAAATAATGACACTCTTGTTTTTGTTGAAGTGCGTTACCGAAAAAGTAATAATTTTGGTAGTGCTGCTGAATCGGTCACGGCAAGTAAACAAAAAAAATTAATTAGAACAGCATCTTTATATTTACAACAACATGCTAAACTTCTTAAACAACCGGCGCGATTTGATGTTGTCTCAATAACAGGGGCAATAGAAAGTAATGATATTGATGCAATTAATTTTAATTGGATTGAAAACGCCTTTGGCGCATAAAGGAATTTTTAATGAGTACTGACAACACAGTTAATAATGTTAAAGCAATTTTTGAAGCCAGTATTAAAGCTAAACAAGACTCTATTAACGATTTAAATACTCCGATTGCATCAGCAATTGAAAAAATGGCATTCGCCCTGAAAAATGGAAATAAAATATTAAGTTGCGGCAATGGCGGTTCAGCTGCTGACGCACAACATTTTGCAGCTGAGCTGGTTTGTCGTTTTGAACGTGAACGCCCGGCTCTGGCAGCAATTGCCTTAACCGTGGATACTTCTGCGCTTACGGCTATTTCAAATGATTATCACTATGATGAAACTTTCGCCCGTCAAGTTGATGCTTTAGCAAAAGAAAAGGATGTACTTCTGGCCATCTCTACCAGCGGTTTTTCTCCTAATGTTGTGCGTGCAGTTGAGCAGGCACATAAACACGGTATGGTTGTTGTCGCTTTAACCGGCAGAGATGGCGGCCAGATTGCCAAAATATTAAACACTGACGATATTGAAATCCGTGTTCCATCAGAATCCACTGCGCGTATACAGGAAGTGCACCTGCTCACAATTCATTGTTTGTGTGATCAAATTGACAGCATTTTGTTTCCAATAAAAGATTAGTTAAACATAGCATGTCTAAAAATAATTTAAATTCAGCATTTGTAAGCGCAATACAAAATATTCTTAAAGCAGAGCAAATTCTCACCGATCCTGCTGATATTTACAGCTATGGTTATGATAATAGTCGTCGTCATGCCTTACCCGATATGGTTGTGCAACCTTCATCGCACGAACAGGTCCATCAAATTGTTGCCTTGTGTAATGAATTTACAATTCCACTTACTGCAAGAGGCCGGGGAACAGGAACAACTGGTGCAACCGTTCCTTTAAAAGCAGGTATCGTTCTTTCAACTGAACGACTAAATAAAATTATAAAAGTTGATCCAGCGAATCGTTATATTGTTGTTGAACCCGGTGTCACAAACCAACAAGTTCAGGATGCTGTAAAAGATCATGGTTTTTTCTGGCCCCCCGACCCCACCAGCAGTGCCTACTGTTCGGTTGGCGGAAACCTTGCTTATAACTCTGCCGGGCCACGTACCGTTAAATACGGTACGCCACGAGAAAACACCTTTGGCTTACGCGCAGTGACCGGACTAGCAGAAGAAATTCGCACGGGTGTTTACACATCTAAAGGTGTTGTTGGTTACGATATCACGCGTTTATTGATTGGCTCAGAAGGTACGCTTGCCGTTATTACCGAAGCGACCCTTAAATTAACCCCGCTTGCTGAAAGTAAACGTACCATGCAAGTTATTTACACCGACATTGAATCTGCTGCAAAAGCCGTATCGGCAATAATGGCACAACCAATAATTCCTTGCGCATTAGAATTTATTGACGGTAAAGCCATTGACATGATTCGGGATTACTCTGATATTACTTTCCCGGAAAATGCCGGTGCCATGTTAATGATCGAAGTTGACGGAGAAGAAACTCAACTTGATAGTTCAGTAGTGAAAATAAAACAAACCTGTAAAAGTAATGCTTTGCTTGATTTTAAAGTCGCAAATTCAAAAGAAGAAATAGCCGCTTTATGGGCAACTCGCAAAGCCCTGTCCCCCGCATTAAGAAACATTTCCCCGAAAAAAATTAATGAAGATGTGGTTGTTCCCGTATCAAACATACCCGCATTAATACACGGTTTAGAAAAATTATCTGTTAAATATAATATTCCTATCGTCAACTTTGGTCATGCAGGTAATGGAAACATTCATGTAAACCTATTGTTCAACCCTGATGATGAAATACAAAACAAAAATGCACATCTTTGTTTAGATGATGTATTTGATCTCGTACTTAAACTTGATGGTACGCTATCAGGTGAACATGGTGTCGGTATTGAGAAACGTGATTTTGTTGAACGTGAAATTGAACCCGTGACACTTGCATTAATGAAACGGATAAAAAAGGAATTTGATCCAAAAGGCATCCTTAATCCGGGTAAGATGTTTCCTTTAGATGATTAAATAATATTGTATATATTTATACTATGACGAACTCATCAATTGACAAGGATCACATCTGGCATCCCTACAGTGCTATGCATTCAAACTTGCCTGTCTATGAAGTTGAATCAGCAAATGGTGTTCGTTTAAAACTAAACGATGGTCGCGAACTTATTGATGGCATGTCCTCATGGTGGTGTATGATTCACGGCTACAACCATCCGGAAATGAACAAAGCCCTTGAACAACAAATAAAAAAAATGTCGCATGTGATGTTTGGTGGTTTAACACATCAACCCGCTATAGTGTTAACAAAAAAATTAATCGCAATAACCCCTGAACCACTGGAAAAAGTTTTTTATTCTGACTCAGGTTCGGTTGCTATTGAAGTTGCTATGAAAATGGCGATTCAATACTGGCATGCTAAAGGTCAAACTACAAAACAACATTTTATCTCATTACGCTCGGCTTATCATGGCGATACTTTTGCTGCAATGTCGGTTTCTGATCCGGAAACCGGTATGCATTCTTTATTTAAAGAGTCGTTAACCGAACAGTTTTTCATCAAACAACCTCGCTCCCGTTTTGGACAACCCTGCAGCCAGGAAGATATTGATGAGTTAGAAAAAACTCTAAAACAGCATACCGCCACGACTGCCGCCCTGATATTAGAACCTGTTGTTCAGGGCGCTGGAGGTATGTGGTTTTATTCGTCGGAATACCTTCAACAAGCAAAAAAACTCTGTGAAAAATATAATATATTATTGATATTAGATGAAATCGCAACAGGCTTTGGGCGAACAGGAAAATTATTTGCCTGTGAATATGCAAACATATCTCCGGATATCATGTGTGTTGGAAAAGCATTGACGGGAGGCTATATGACATTGGCTGCGACACTAACAACGAAGAACGTTTCTGATACTATCGATAGTACAAGCCCCAATGTATTTATGCATGGTCCCACTTTTATGGCAAACCCATTGGCATGCACAGTAGCAGCAACAAGCATTGATCTGTTATTAAAATCTGACTGGCAGGAAAAAGTCAAAAACATTGAAATTCAATTCAACAAAGAGCTCTCAATATGCAGCACATTTGATAATGTAACCGAAGTACGCGTACTTGGTGCCATCGGGGTTATTGAAATGAAGCAAGCCGTCGATATGAAGTCAATTACCGAAAATTTTGTTAATGAAGGCGTGTGGATCCGGCCTTTCGGTAAATTTATCTATTTAATGCCACCCTTTATTATTGCCAGCCCGGACTTAAGTATATTAATAAAAGCTGTGATTAAGGTAATAACAAAACAGCCACTCAAAAAATAACGTACTTCGTTATTTATTAAAAAGCATTTCTAAACGAAAAATTAAAGAGTGTTCAGGCTCAAAACTATTAATTTTTCGATATTTAACTTCAGGTTTAACTTCAAGAAATAAATACTTTTTGTGTAAATTTCTTCTGTAAGTTATACCAAATAAATATTCTGTGGTATGTGTTTTTGGCTCAGTAATGCCATATAGACCGGTAAAATAAGATATAGCACTTTTGTTGCTTAACCAATAATTCATTGAGAAAAATTGACTTAGTTCAAAATAATTATTGTCATGCCGCCAGCCAGCAAAAGTCGCTGAACGAAATAAGTCTTGCTCAGCAATGTCTCTGCTGATTTCAAAATATGAGTCAAATCCCCAGCCAAATGAATCAACAAAATAGGGCGTCTCATCCCAGCTAATACTCCAGCGACCAAATGATTGTTGATGATTTACTCTGAATTTTATGTAAGTATCAACCATACTACCAAGATAGAGACCAATGGAGGGTCTAAATCTCCAGAACGATTTCCCCCCCGCTTTCTCTTCAGCTGAAGGCTCATCACTTTCTTTTTCAAGAGCAATAAATGAAGAATAACGTTCGTCCGAACCAGCAAAATGTCTATCCCTTGCTCTGCTTTGAAAAACAAGCCGCGTTTTTTTCTGGGTATGAGGCAAGCGTAGTTTAAGCCTGATATCCGTCTTTAAACTAACACCATCAGAGTCAGACCAAATAATGTCTTCTCTTACGCGTAATACGGTACCGCTATTTTTATATTCAACCTTATCTGTAGAAAGATACTCATCTAAGCCTCGGGCAAGTGATTCAACATTTGTAGAAATATAGTTATGTGAGCCATCAAAGAAAGCAAAAAAAATATCATCATTTTCCTCAATATCTTTATTTGATTTTTCAAAGCTTATAACATCAGAAGAAGTAATATCATCAACATAATTTTCTGCAGCTAGTCCATTTATCGAAAAGAAGATACAAAACAATATACTTATAAAAAGAGTTGCTATGCTTATCGGGAGTTTTACAGTCATAATTATAAAGTTTTTCTAATCCATAAAATTATATTATCGACATCTGTAACTGTTATCGGCCTTAAGCAAAAAAAATTTACTTTATTTAAATTAATTATTATATAGCGTGAAACACATTGCCACATATTTTAACTAAGACATATTATTTTTAACTATAGTAACGTTTAATTTTGTAAAAATATAATATCAAACTAATTACAGCAATATAAATATAAAGCCAGTAATTTATTTAACCACTTTTAACTGAGGTTTGTGCGGTTTTTTAGTTTTTTCAGGCGGGGGGGGATTTTTTGGTGGTGTAGGTGGCAAGTTGGTATTATTTTCATCAAACATCATACCTTGTCCATTTTCACGTGCATATATGGCAAGTACAGCAGCAACGGGGACGCTCACTTCCATTGCTTTACCACCAAAACGCGCATTAAACATAATGTAATCATTGCCAAGCTGAAGATCACTAATCGCAGAAGGATTTATATTTAAAACAATTTTCCCATCTTCAACAAAGTCTCTGGGGATCATCGCATAATCATTTTCAGCATTAACTAAAAGGTAGGGGGTCATTCCATTATCGATAACCCAGTCATAAATACCTCTAATTAAATAAGGCTGACTGGATGTCATCAATTCTGGTGGTTGTTCATTGTCCAAACGATCAATTCTCTTAAAAGAATTTTAGATAGCTAACATTTCTTGTTCTGTTTCGGTCAAACTTTCTTTAAACGCTTCACGATTAAAGACATTTGCAGCATAAGTAATTAATGCACTTGCCGCACTAGGTAATTCAACACCATAGTGTTGTAAGCGCCATAATAATGGAGCAATTGCACAATCCATAACAGTGAAATCATCACTCATAAAATACTTCTTTTCTTCAAAAATTGGCGCTACAGTTAATAAACTATCCGCTAACTCTTTACGAGTCGCATCAAGATCTTCACCTCTGGCAATTTTATTTGATAATGTGTACCAATCACGTTCAATTCGCTTTAGCATTAAACGATTGCGTGCACGAGAAACAGGATCAACCGGCATCAATGGTGGATGTGGAAAACGCTCATCCAAATACTCCATAATGACCTGGTGGCCATATAAAACGAGATCACGATCAACCAGCGTAGGTACTTCATTGTACGGATTCAAATCTTTAAGATCTTCCGGAGTATCTTCCAAATCAACATCATGTGATTCATAGTTAATACCTTTTTCTGCTAAAACAATACGAACCATGTGGCAATAAGGATCCGAGTCACTTGAATAAAGTGTCATTGCTAAACGTTTGTTAGCCATTTGTGCCATGTTGTTACCTCAAAAGTATTTCTTTTAAAAACAAAGAGGGGGGGATAATTCCCCCCGACTTAAAATTGTGTGATATAGCCCAACGAAGAGCCATAGACATTTAGTGAATATCTTTCCAGAATTCTTTCTTCATTGGGTAAGCAACAAGGAAAAGTAATACTAAAAATAATAATACATAAATACCAAGTTCATAACGAACTAGCTGTGCGGGCTCACCCATGTAAACCATGAATGCCGTTAAGTCACGCATTGCATTATCATATTCTACGGCAGACATTTTTCCTTCCGATACTGTTTCAAATTTTGGAGCAGTACCTGGATGCTCTTTCATTTCATTAGCATTAACCAGCTTTTTCATACCTTCTAATTCCCAAAGGACGTGAGGCATACCAACATCTTTAAATGTTGTATTGTTCACACCAAATGGACGTGAGTCGTCAGTATGGAAAGTACGTAAGTAGGTATATAACCAGTCTGCACCACGAGCACGTGAAATAACTGATAAATCAGGCACCTTTGTGCCAAAGTAGATTTTTGCATCTTCTGTTTTCATGGCAACCGTCATGGTTTCACCCACTTTTTCGCCAGCAAACATTAAGTTACTGGCTACTTGAGCTTCGGTTAAACCAATGTCTTCTGCCATACGGTTATAACGTTGGTATGCAGCCGAGTGACAACTTAGGCAATAATTTACAAATAAACGAGCACCACTTTGTAGTGATTCCTTGTTATGTAAATCAAGATCGACTTTATCAAGGTGTACACCACCGCCAGCTGACATAGCCAAAGATGGCATCACCATCAAAATTGCGAGTATAAATTTTTTCATTATCCTGTCACCCTCTCTGGTACTGCTTTCTCAGCATTAAGATTGGTATATAAAGGAGCAAGGAACATCACCGCAAGATAAACCGCTGGAATAAACCAACCCATCATGATTAATTCGCCTGAACCTTCCACATGTCTTGCAAAATCATTTAGCGAGAATAAACCCATCCAAATAATTAATGACATAAAGCTGAATTTTGCATCGCGAGTTTTACTATGGAACCAAAGTACATAGAAGAAAACAAAGTACACTTCCGAGAAACGTAAGCCTAACTCTGAGAGTACTGGCTCGGGTGCTTTCACACCAAGGTAACCCAGGTAAATAAACACTAGAACAAACACCGTTAAGTTAAGTTTGTGTAATGCACTACGATAACGAACTGACTTAATTGGATTGTTATCTAACCAGGGTAAGAAGGCTAATACAACAACACCCGCACCCATCGCAACAACACCTAAGAATGGATCAGGTACAGCACGAAGCATGGTATAGAATGGTGTGAAATACCAAACCGGCGCAATATGCTCAGGTGTCTTCAATGGATCTGCAGGAACGAAGTTCGCATGCTCAAGGAAGTAACCGCCCATTTCAGGACCGAAGAACATAATTGCAGCAAAGAACATCATGAAGACCACAACACCTACGATATCTTTAACAGAATAGTAAGGGTGGAAAGGAATACCATCTAATGGGATACCATTGGCATCTTTGTTTTTCTTGATTTCAACACCGTCAGGGTTATTTGAACCCACTTCATGCAAGGCAATAATATGCGCAACAACTAAACCAATAATCACCATAGGAACAGCGGCAACATGGAACGCAAAGAAACGATTCAATGTTGCATCAGAAATAACGTAATCACCACGAATCCAGATTGAAAGTTCTTCACCAACAAATGGAATTGCGCCGAATAAGTTAACAATAACCTGTGCACCCCAATATGACATTTGACCCCATGGTAGTAAATAACCCATGAATGCTTCAGCCATTAACGCTAAAAAGATGAACATACCGAAAAGCCAAATCAATTCACGCGGTTTTTTGAATGAACCGTACATCAAACCACGGAACATATGCAGATAAACAACAATAAAGAATGCCGAAGCACCGGTTGAATGCATATAACGGATTAACCAGCCCCAGTTCACATCACGCATGATGTATTCAACCGAAGCAAACGCAAGGTTAGCATCAGGTTTATAGTGCATTGTGAGGAAAATACCTGTCACAACCTGAATCACTAACACCAATAATGCTAATGAACCAAAAAAATACCAAAAGTTAAAGTTCTTTGGTGCATAGTATTTAGAAAGATGTTCTTCCCACAGCTTAGTTGCCGGAAAACGGGCATCAACCCAACCCATGAGGGCTTTTAACATATTCATTATCATTTCCATTATGCAGCTCCCTGATCAACACCAATAATCACGCGTGTTTCTGATAAGTACATATGCGGAGGCACAACAAGGTTAGTTGGTGCAGGGACATTCTTATATACACGCCCCGCTAAATCAAAACGTGAACCATGACAAGGGCAGAAGAACCCCCCTTTCCAGCTTTCTCCCAAATCTGCAGGGGCAAGTTCTGGTCGATAAGTAGGAGAACAACCCAGATGAGTACAAATACCAACAAGAATGGCATATTCAGAATTAATAGCACGCGCTTCATTTTTAGCATAAACCGGTTGCTGGCTTTCAATCGCAGAGGCAGGATCACGCAAGCTATCGTTTAATGAAGATAAGTCCGTAAGATTTTGTTCAGTACGGCGAACAATCCATACGGGTTTACCGCGCCACTCAACACGCATCATTTGCCCGGGCTGAAGCTTGCTAAAATCGGCTTCAACCGGTGCACCAGCTGCTTTAGCACGGGCACTCGGGTTCCAAGATGCAATAAAAGGTACCGCAGCAAAACCTGCTCCCACAGCAGCAACACCACTTGTTGCAGCTATAGTGAGAAAGCGGCGTTTGCTGTTATCAACACCATCTGTCATTAGAAATCTCCCAAAATGGTTTTATTTGTGGACTAGCAATAGCAGTATATCGTCACCGCTAGCCTAATTGTTTAGCGTTTAAACGCAGAAGTGCTCTAAAAGTCAAAATTCCCCCAAAACACCTAAATTTTTTGGCGTGCGCATTTTGGCCGATCACACTCCATTGGTCAAGGAAAGTCGAATAAACCCCAGTAGTTCAATAGGTTATATGGGATTGGGAATATCGATAAATTGATGTTTTAAATCAAAGTGTGAAGCAAGGTGCTGACCGAGCGCCTGCACCCCGTAACGCTCTGTTGCATGATGGCCTGCAGCATAAAAATGGGTGCCAGACTCACGCGCAACATGCACAGTTTGCTCAGATATTTCGCCGCTGATATAAGCATCAACTCCTAACTCGGCAGCAGCTTCAATATAACCTTGCGCCGCCCCACTGCACCATGCAAGCGTATGAATTTTCTCATTATTTTCGCCTATATGTAGAGGAGCTTGCCCTAAAGCTTTAGTGATTTTTTGGCAAAAATCCTGTGCTGATAGGGGTGTTTTCAAGGTTCCATACATCCCTACGGCGTTATTTTCCGAGGGAAAACTCCCGGCAATGTCCAAATCAAGTATTTCGGCTAATTTTGCGTTGTTGCCATACAAAGGATGGGCATCAAGCGGCAAATGATAGGCTAATAAGTTAATACCTGACTCAATGAGACGACGAATACGCTTATATTTTATACCTATAATACGTGCATCTTCCCCTTGCCAGAAATATCCGTGGTGAACCAACAAAACATCGGCCTCAGCTTCAATGGCAGCGTCAATCAATGCCTGACTTGCCGTGACCCCGGAGACAATTTTCTTAACCTTGGGCTTCCCTTCAACCTGTAAACCATTCGGGCAATAGTCTTTAAATCGTTCGATTTCTAAAATATTGTTCGAATAACTCAATAAATCTTTTAACTGAACCATGATAGAAACCCTTTCATCGGTTATTATAAAGCCAAGTAGATAACTATAAGTTTAACGGAATTTCGAATGCGTGTTACCAAACTCATCACTTTTATTATTCAATTTTCAACGATTGGTTTAGCCGCGGCTTTTCTTATTTTGTATTTCCAATCCAGTAATAATGACAACCTCTCTACCAGCTCACAAAGCAATGCTGAAATCGTTGAGCTTATTGAAACCACGCGAACAAGCACTTCTATTCCACATAAGTCATATGCCCCTGCGGTTAAACAAGCGGCTCCAGCTGTTGTTAATATTCAAACCACAAAAACGATAACTGAACGGCAACATCCTTTAGCAAATGACCCCCTATTCCAACAATTCTTTGGTGATAGTATTGGTGAACCACGAAAAAGAATGGAATCAAGTTTAGGTTCAGGTGTTATTGCTAGCCCACAAGGTTATATTCTTACTAATCATCATGTCATAAAAGCTGCCGACGAAATTTTAGTTGCTTTAAAAGATGGGCGTAGTGCAAAAGCCAGAGTGGTTGGAACCGATCCCGACACCGATCTCGCGGTATTAAAAATTGATCTCGAAAACATTCCGGCAATTACATTAAGTAGAACGGATGAACTTGAGGTGGGAAATATTGTGCTTGCAATTGGCAACCCATTTGGTGTCGGTCAAACCGTGACCTCAGGCATCATCAGCGCAACCGGGCGCAATATGCTCGGTATCAACACCTTCGAAAACTTTATTCAAACTGATGCAGCGATTAACCCGGGAAACTCTGGTGGCGCATTGATTAATTCATTTGGTGAGCTGATTGGCATTAACACGGCAATATACTCACAAAGTGGTGGTTCGCAAGGTATCGGTTTTGCTATCCCTCTCAGCCTAGCTAAAAATGTGTTAACCCAAATTATTGAATTTGGTCATGTAAAACGAGGTTGGTTAGGCATAGCAATTCAGGATATAAACCCGGAACTGGCCGAATCATTTGCAATGAAAAAAATTTATGGCATCTTAGTTAATGGTGTGGCCAAAAAAGGGCCGGCAGATAAGGCGGGAATAAAACCCGGTAATGTCATTACACATATAAATGATAATGAAGTGGCGAACACACAGCACCTGTTAAACCTGGTGAGCCAGGTCAACCCGGGCAAGACCATATCCGTAAAAGGAATAAATCAGAAAGGACGTTTCTCAACCGAAGCCACGGTTATACAGCGGCCGCAACAAGAGAAATAATGTTATCTACATATTTAAGTCATGATAATAGAAACATCCGAAAGAATATAATCAGCTAGCAGGCATCCTTACGGAGAGCGGGGCTATATCATTCCTGATCGTTCATAAATACAAAAAACGTTTTCACCGCTCAATACTTCAAATCAACAAGGAAAATAAATTATTTCAAAAAAAGCGAAGTCTATTTAATAGCACTATTGCCAGCCTATATTCTTTATACATTTATGTTACACATAGTATTCTTTTGTCATCTAACAAAAACCTTTCTAATGCACTACTTATTTATAAAGTATGTATACGGCACATTGCTTCTATTGGGGAAAAGACATACCTAATAACAAAATCATGATTACCTACAATGGATGCACATAAGCAATACCAGAACACTCGTTTTCACTCGCAAGGACTGAGCCTAACGAATCCCCACGAAATTATTAATAAAATCGATCAAAAACAACAACTAAGTAAAAAAACTACTAATACCAGGTTAAAGCCACGTCATTGCGAAAGAACAAAGTGACTGAAGCAATCTCATGACGGAGAGGAACAACCACAAGATTGCCGCGTTAGTACTAAAAAACACCTTTTTTCAGTACTTCCTCGCAATGACAGGGAATGTTAAATTCCGTAGGGATCTCTCAGGGGCTGAGCGCCTACCCCGAACTTAAATCGTTGACCGCGTTATAGCGCTACTTTAAAGGCTGCAAGAAACTTTTCATTCTCTTCTGCTGTGCCAACCGTAATGCGTAAGCATTCTTTTAATAATCCCCCAACAGGATTTAAGTTTTTAATGAGTACCCCCTGTTCTTTTAAACTGCCAAATACTCTGTCGGCTTGACCATCTTCAACACGCACTAAAATAAAATTCGCCTGGCTAGCATAAGGCGTAATATTTACAATTTTAGATAGTTCTTTAAATAGGTTTTCTCTATCAACACAAATTTGTTGCGTTTGCTTATCCAGTACATGTCGATTTTTAATTGCAAACTCTGCACTGGTCTGAGTCAATATATTAATATTATACGGTAAACGTACTTTATCAAATTCGTTTAACCACTCTGCTTTACCTGCTAACAAACCCAGACGCAAACCGGCCAGCCCCATTTTAGAAACGGTACGCATCACCAATAAATTATCGTACTCTTTTAACATTGGCATAAAACTTTTTTCAGCAAAGGCGTGATAAGCTTCATCAACCACAACCACACCGGGCGCCGCATCAATTATATTTCGGATCGTTTGTTCGTCAAATAAATTACTGGTTGGATTATTGGGATAAGCTAAAAATATCACAGCCGGTTGCTGCGTTTTTATTGCAGCAAGGAATTCAGTTTCATTAATAGAAAAGTCACTTTGCAATGGCATTGCAACGTAAGGCATATCCATAAACGTCGCAATCATTTTATACATTACAAAACCAGGCTCGACAGATAATGCCGAACGAGCATTTCCGGCACTATCTTTACCCGCTAAGGCCATCATGATCATTTGAATAAGCTCATCGGAACCATTACCCAATAAAATTTCAGCATCATCAGGTACATCCATCGACTCGCGCAAGTGTTGCTTTAAAACACGCGCACCCGGATCAGGGTACCGGTTTAGCTCAACATCACGAATCACATCCAGCCATTCATTGATTAAATCGTCAGGCCATTTATAAGGGTTCTCCATCGCATCAAGTTTAATGCTGTCTGCAGAATCAGGGACATGATATGCAGCAAGCGCCTGAATTTCTGGACGAATACATTTTTTAACTTTATCTTTTAATGAATCAGGCATAGCTAACTTTATCACTCTTAGATGGCTTGAGATTTAACACAGAGAGCGCGGAGGCGCAGAGAACGCTGAGAAAAAATTTATATAAAACCTTTGCGTTCTCTGCGCCTCCGCGTCCTTTGCGTTACTTACTTTTTATTTCTTAATTCGGTATTCTGCAGAACGGGCGTGTGCAGTCAGGCTTTCACCTCGACCTAAAACTGAAGCAACTTTACCCAGCTCAGAAGCACCTTCGGCTGAACACATGATTAAGCTTGAACGTTTTTGGAAATCATACACACCTAAAGGCGAACTAAAACGTGCGGTACGTGATGTTGGTAATACATGATTTGGGCCGGCACAATAATCACCTAAAGCTTCAGCAGTATAACGCCCCATAAAAATCGCACCGGCATGTTTAATTTTTTTGGACATTTCCAGGGGCTCTTCAACAGATAACTCTAAATGTTCCGGCGCAATGAAGTTAGAAACTTCGACGGCTTCATTTTCATCTTTCACTAAAATTAGTGCCGCTCTATCGGTTAAAGACTTTAATATAATTTCTTTACGTTCCATCGTCGGTAATAGCTTTTCAATACTTGCCTGAACCTGATTTAAAAAATCTTCATCCCATGACACTAAAATAGATTGCGCATCTTCATCATGTTCAGCCTGCGAAAATAAATCCATTGCAATCCAGTCAGGATCCGTTTTTCCGTCACAGACAACTAAAATTTCAGATGGCCCGGCAATCATATCAATGCCAACACGACCAAAAACCATCGACTTTGCAGTAGCAACATAGATATTTCCGGGCCCAACAATTTTATCAACACAAGGAACGGTTTCCGTACCATAAGCTAAAGCGGCAACCGCTTGCGCACCACCAACAGCAAACACCGTATCCACACCGGCAATTTTTGCGGCAGCTAAAACCATATCATTGACCACACCATCGGGGGTTGGCACAACCATCACAATTTCTTCAACACCGGCAACCTTTGCAGGAATCGCGTTCATTAAAACAGAAGAAGGATAAGTTGCTTTACCACCAGGAACATATAAACCAACCCGATCAAGCGGTGTAATTTGTTGGCCTAATAGAGTGCCATCATCTTCGGTATACGACCATGATTCCATTATCTGGTGTTTGTGATAACTACGCACACGCTCTGCGGCAACTTCTAATGCTTCGCGTTGTTCAGCAGGAACATTGTTATAAGCCGCATCAATTTGTTCTTTTGTGAAAGTCAGTTCTTTTGTTGAGCTTACATTCATACGATCAAACTTATTCGTGTACTCAAGCAGGGCTTCATCACCACGTGAACGAATATTTTTTAAAATATCTTTCACTGTTGAATTGACTTGCTCATCAGACACGCCTTCCCATGCAAGCAGGCTATCCATTTGTTGCTGATAATCAGTTTGTGTTGTGCTTAGACGTTTAATATTCATGATGTCTGTATATCTTTAAGATTGTCGCGGTCACATTGTGACTTCGCAATGACTGCGTAAATTTATTTATTTTTTACCGCTTCGGCAATTTGTTCAATCAATTTTGAAACGCGTGCATGCTTCATTTTCATTGATGCTTTGTTTACCACTAAACGTGAACTGATATCCGCAATATGTTCCAGTGGTTCCAGGCCATTAGCTTTCAGAGTATTACCTGTATCGACCACATCAATAATAAAATCAGCCAGGCCAACTAAAGGCGCTAACTCCATTGAGCCATAGAGTTTAATGACTTCAACTTGTTTACCTTGTTCGGCATAATAACGACGCGCGCAATTTACAAATTTAGTCGCAATGCGTAAACGGCCTTCGGGTTCAGCAACGCCAACAGGGCCTGCGGTCATTAGTTTACATTTTGCAATTTCTAAATCTAACGGCTCATATAAATCTTCACCACCATGCTCAAGCAAAACATCTTTACCGGCAACGCCTATATCAGCAGCACCGTACTGCACATAAGTCGGCACATCCGTTGCGCGAATAATAACCAGTTTCACATCATCATGATTAGTATCAAGAATAAGTTTGCGACTGGTTTCAGGATCATCGACAGGCACTATTCCGGCATGCGCAAGTAACGGCATGGTTTCTTTATAAATGCGACCTTTTGATAAGGCGATAGTTAATGTTTCACTCATAATACTTTTCTTCTATTAAATAAAACTTTAATCCGGTACGCGACGAATCGTTGCGCCCAGCTGTTGTAATTTTTCTTCGATACATTCATAGCCACGATCAATATGATAAATACGTTCAACAACGGTGTCACCTTCTGCTACCAGACCTGCAATAACCAAGCTTGCAGAGGCACGTAAATCAGTTGCCATAACCGGTGCACTTTTTAACCGTTCAACACCTTTGACCAGAGCGGTATTGCCATTGACTTCAACATCCGCCCCCATACGTTTCAATTCTTGTACATGCATAAAACGATTTTCAAAAATTGTTTCAGTTATACTCGATGAACCTTCAGCAACCGAATTCAATATAGAAAACTGTGCCTGCATATCCGTTGGAAAAGCAGGATAAGGCGCTGTGCGAATATCGACAGAGTTTGCACGCTTGCCCTTCATATCCAAAGAAATCCAGTCCTTACCACTTTCAATTTCTGCACCGGCTTCTTTAAGTTTAGAAATAACGGCATCTAATAAAGTTGGATCAGTATCTTTTAATTTAACCTTACCACCGGTTACTGCTGCAGCCACTAAATATGTCCCTGTCTCGATACGATCAGGTAAAATGTCATAAGTGGTACCATGCATACGCTCAACACCTTCAATCGTAATGGTATCGGTACCTGCGCCGGTTACTTTTGCTCCCATCGCATTTAAGCAGTGTGCTAAATCAACAACCTCGGGTTCGCGCGCAGCATTTTCAAGTATAGTAATACCATCAGCTAAACATGCCGCCATCATTAAATTTTCAGTACCGGTAACGGTAATCATATCTAAAACAATTTTAGCACCCTGCAGGCGTTTACATTTTGCTTTGATATAACCATTTTCAACCGTAATGTCCGCGCCCATGGCCTCTAAACCATTAATATGTAAATTCACGGGGCGTGCACCAATGGCGCAACCGCCTGGTAATGAAACTTCGGCCTCACCAAAGCGAGCGAGTAATGGTCCCAGCACCAAAATCGAGGCACGCATGGTTTTAACCAATTCGTAAGGGGCAATATAGCTTTTAATAGTTGCAGGGTTGACTTCAACATCCATTTTCTCATCCATGGTTAAACTCACACCCATGCGACCGAGTAACTCCATCGTGGTAGTAATATCATGTAAATGAGGAATGTTGCGTATTAAAACAGGATCATCAGACAACAAAGTAGAAACGATAATCGGCAAAGCCGCATTTTTAGCACCCGAAATACGAATCTCTCCACTTAAAGGTTTGCCACCTGTGATAATTAATTTATCCATAACACTTCTTTTTATTTTCTAAAACAGAGAATTAACGAACCATCAGCTTTTGAGCTTTCTCAAATTCCGCAGCGGTATATGTTTTAATAGTTAAAGCATGCAGTTCACCACTGGTAATTTTATCACCTAATGTTGCATAGACTTTTTGCTGCTTTTTAACCGCAGAGAGTTCAGCAAAAACTTCACCAATAACAACAGCCTCAAAGTGGCCGTCGCCACCCGTTACTTTTACTTCGCAGTCCGGTAAACCGGCTTCAATTATTTTTTGTACATCTTCTGGATTCATGGGTACCACCAAATTAAATTCTGTAAATGCCGGCACGAGCTAGTAAAGCTAACACCTGAGCCGGTTTTGAAGAGCGCTATTGTAACGCGGCATACGGTTAGCGGATAGCTTTAGTGCACAAAATTGAACAAATTCAAGGAAATAGAAGAAGAAACTAGCTGTTACTGATGGGTAAAATATCCAATAAACCACTGACGCCGGCGATATCTCGCATTTGTTGTGGTAAGTGGGAAAAAGAAAGGCTCAACTCAGCTATTTTAGCCATTTGCATCACTTCGACTAACAAGGCCACACCGGCGCTATCACTTCGTGAAACGCCCTTTAAATCCAGGGTAAATTCTTTCTCTGGTACAGAAACTATCAACTCAAGCAATTGTTTTGAAGCAGCCGGTACCGTCTGCATATTGAGCTCACCCTCAATAACATATAAACCCTGCTCTTGTTGATGCATAGTGACTTGCATTTTATTTTTTATCGCCAGGGTCTTTGTTAATAAACGCATCCACAAAACGACTAATGAGTTTTTCTAAGACTAAAGAACTCTGCGTTAATTTCAGTTTATCACCTTGTTGCAAGTTTTCTTCATCTCCACCCGCTTCAAGACCAATGTATTTTTCACCTAATAATCCGGCAGTATAAATACTTGCCGAAGTATCTTTTGGTAGCGTATCGTACTGACTTTCAATACGAATTTTAACAATAGCTTCTAGCCTGTCAGCATCAAAGCTAATGTCGCTGACCCGACCAATTCGCACACCCGACATGGTAACAGGCGACTTTACTTTTAAACCGCTAATATCTTCAAAGTTTGCTGAAATTTCATAGCCTGTATCATCATTATAAATATTCAGATTGCTGACCTTCATGGCCAACATAAATAATGCCGCTAAGCCCGCCGCGATAAATAAACCAACGACAATTTCTGTATTTCTTGTATTCATCATCCTGACCTCAGAACATGATTGCTGTAAGAATAAAATCTAAACCTAAAATGGCTAAAGAAGAATGTACCACTGTACGCGTAGTTGCCCGACTGACACCTTCTGATGTTGGAATAGCATCATAACCTTCAAAAACAGCAATCCACGTCACCACAATGCCAAAGACCACGCTCTTGATAATACCGTTCATCACATCATCATAAAAATCAACACTGGCTTGCATTTGTGACCAGTACGCACCCTCATCAACATCTAATAATCCGACACCGACAAAGTCGCCTCCTATCACCCCAACCGCACTAAAGATGGCCGCAAGTAACGGCATAGAAATAAAACCAGCAAGAAAACGGGGTGTTAAGACTCGACGAATAGGATCGATGGCCATCATTTCCATTGCTGAAAGCTGTTCGGTTGCTTTCATTAAACCAATTTCTGCCGTTAAGGCTGAGCCCGCTCGGCCAGCAAATAATAAAGCTGCAACAACAGGACCTAATTCCGTGACCAGTGAAACAGCAACCATAATGCCTAAACTTTCTTCGGCACCAAAATCAACCAAAGTGTTATAACCCTGTAAGCCCAACACCATGCCAACAAACAAGCCTGATACGAGTATAATGAGTAAGGATAAAACACCAACAGAATATAGCTGCTGAATAATTAAGGGAAAGCGTAAAAGCACACCCGGAATTCCAGCAAGTATTTGCCCAAGTAAAATTGAAGCGCGCCCTAAGCGTTGAAAAAAATCAATGCCACTACGACCAAGTTGCTGAATAAAATTAAGCATAATCGTTACAGACTATCCCCACCTGAAAGCAAATCATCAGCATAATCGATGGCAGGATAATGAAAGGGTACAGGACCATCAGGTAAACCCTTCATAAATTGTTTAGCCCACTCAGAGCCTGACTCACGCAATGCTGTTGCACTACCTTGAGCGACAACTTTACCGCCCGATAATAAATAAATCATATCAGCAATTGAAGAAGCTTCTTCAATATCATGTGAGACCACGATACTGGTTAAGCCCAGGGCATCATTGAGCTCACGAATCAGACGAACAAGTACGCCCATTGAAATAGGATCCTGGCCGGTAAAAGGTTCGTCATACATCATCATCATGGGATCAAGTGCAATCGCTCTTGCCATGGCAACACGTCGCGCCATACCACCAGAGAGTTCACTCGGCATCAAATCACGTGCCCCGCGCAGCCCCACCACCTGAAGCTTCATACTGACTAAAGTACGAATCATTTTTTCAGAAAGCTGAGTATGTTCACGAATAGGAAAAGCAATGTTATCGTAAACACTCATATCGGTAAGTAAGGCACCGTTTTGAAATAACATGCCCATACGTTTACGCAATTGGAAAAGTGCAGAGCGACTTAGTTTTGTCACTTCTACACCATCCACTTTAATCGAACCTGTAAGTGGCCGAATTTGTCCTCCAATAAGACGCAATAAAGTCGTTTTTCCCGTACCACTTGGTCCCATGATGACGGATACCTTACCACGCTCAATATCCATATCAATACCATCGAAGATCATACGATCGCCACGAGCAAAACTGAGATTACGGATTTCTATTAGCGGTGTTGTGCTGTCTGCCATGTCTTGATTGTTACTCAGCTATTGTTTAATCGCAATAATAATTTACAACATTTTCAAAGCAGGTTTAAAAGTGTGTCCGCGTTCCGCAATATATCGAGTGAAGGTGGCGCACCCTCTATAACCAAAACCGAGACACAACCGCTGTTTGAAACAGATAAACACGTTTCTATAACCGCTCTTAAACTACGCATATCTAAACCATCACTGGCAATGCGCGTAATCGCTAAGCGGCCGCGTCCTAAACCTTCTACTTCTGAACTTTTACCATCCCATAACTCACTGATGTTATTTTTTAATAAGATCTGTTCAAAATCAGGAGGGCACTCAACCCCTGGTTTATCAACACAAACGGGGGCAACCGCACTCGCTTCCCTATAACGAGACTGAAATAAGCCGGACTCTTTACAGATGTTAGCGTCAAGCCGGAAGACAAAGCCCAGGCAAAACTCAGACAATGTCTTCGCCTTCTCCAGGGCTGACATATATGCAGCATCATCTCTTAATAGCTGAGCAGGTATTTCCAATATAAAGCGAAAAGATTCTGAAACATCATCCCCCCACTCTTCTAAATCTGAACGATCAACCCAATCAGATGCTGGCACATAAACCACAGAATACTCATTGGAATAAAAACCCAACTGCCAGTCTTCAGGTAAATCTTCTGCATAAAACTCATCCAACCAGGCAGCATGTTTCCAGCCACAAGCCCCTATCGCAACCCGGTGCGTTTCAATCGACATATTAAACCCTTAAATATTTTTCAAAATAGGTATGTTGTTTGCTAATTTATGAAATAATTACAACCTTTGGCAAGCAGCTATTATGGCAGATTATGGGCGACATCATTCAATTTAAGAAACCCAGCTTAAAAAATAAGCATAAAGGACGATCCTTATGTAAAAGCGGCTTTCATAAATGGGAAGTTGTTGAGGCACCTTTTGATGTCAAAAAGGGCAAAATGCTAACCACATACCGCTGCTCTCGTTGTAGTGAAACTAAAACAAAAAGTAAATAAAATTATGTTAGTTCATTTAAACCCATTACTTAAAAAACTTATTTTAATCTTTACCCTCCTACTTCTTTCTGCCTGTGCCAGTCTTCCTAATGGCCCCTCAGAAGGTGACCCTTTTGAATCCTATAATCGAGCCATGTTCAGTTTCAATGATGGACTTGACGAGTATTTTTTAAGACCTGTTGCCGAAGGCTATGATGCCGTTCTGCCGGGCCCTGTAAAAACAGGGGTTTCAAACTTTTTTAGTAATATAGGTGATGTTTTTGTCATCATTAATGACCTGTTACAGTTTAAATTCAGGCAAGCCGCTGAAGATACCACCCGCTTTTTTATAAATAGTACAATCGGTTTATTTGGTTTAATTGATGTTGCAACTCCCGCCGGACTACCAAAAAACAATGAAGACTTCGGGCAAACACTCGCAAGCTGGGGGGTAGCAGATGGCCCTTATATTGTATTGCCCTTTTTTGGTTCGCAAACACTACGTAGTACGGCAGGCTTAGCGGTTGAAACAACCTATGATCCTGTCTACGATATCAAACAAAAAGATACCCGTTATGCCACTATCGCCTTAAGAGCTGTTGATACACGTTATAAACTTTTGGGTGCCAGCCGGATAGCCGAACAAGCCGCTTTAGATAAATATTCTTTTATTCGTGATGCTTATTTACAACACCGCAAAAACCTTATTTATGATGGAAATCCGCCGCTAGAAAAACAGGCTCCTATGCCCAAAGAAACACAAGAAGATTTAGAGTTAGAAAAAGAACTCGAATTGGATTTAGAAAAATCACTCGGGTTATAACAACTCAACTTCACGCAAATATTTAAAAGAGAATCATCTGTGGAACAAACTATTTTACTTTCTATTATCGCAATTATTTTTGGCTTAGGACTCCTGGTTTGGGGTGCTGAACGTTTTGTTCATGGTGCCGCAGCTATCGCAAAAAACATGGGGGTTTCGCCTATGATCATTGGTTTAACTATTGTCGGTATTGGAACTTCCGCACCTGAAATTTTAATTTCAGTTATTGCCGCTTATCAGGGAAACCCCGCGCTAGCCGTCGGTAATGCCTTAGGCTCAAATATCACCAACATCGCTTTGGTACTGGGTATTACAGCCATAATTATGCCTTTAACGGTGAAGTCGGAAACACTACGCCGTGAATATCCCATTATGTTTGGCATTATGCTTTTGGCCTTATTTTTAGTTAGCGATCAGTATTTAGGCCAACTGGATGGTCTGATTTTAGTCTCAGGGGTATTTGTCATGCTGTACTGGATGATTCAGCAAGGCAAAAAAGAAAAAGCCGATCCAATGGAACAGGAATTTGATCAGGAAATCCCTGATATATCAACGCAAAAAGCACTTGTATGGTTTGTGATTGGTTTCGTACTTCTCATTGTTAGCTCACGTGGCCTGGTCTGGGGCTCAGTCAATATTGCACAAGCAGCAGGCATTAGTGACCTTGTGATTGGACTCACCATTGTTGCGATTGGCACCAGCTTACCCGAGCTTGCTGCCTCGGTAATGAGTGTATTAAAAAAAGAACACGATATAGCCATTGGTAATGTCATCGGCTCAAACATGTTTAATTTGCTGGTCGTCTTTGGTATTCCCGGCTTAATGAGTCCTCACATTATTGACACTGCAATATTAGAACGTGATTTTCCTTTTATGATAGGCCTGAGTATTGCGCTGTTTATTTTGGGGTATGGTTTTAAAAACAAACAAGGTCGTGTAAATCGTTTTGAAGGTGGTTTATTGCTTGGCGGTTATGTCTCGTATATGGTGGTACTCTATTACACTGCAATAGCTTAATCTGAAACTTAATATGGAGAAAAATAGTGGCACAACTTGAACTTCAATCATCAAATATTAAATGTGCTGGCTGCGTTGCCAACATAGAAAAAGGCTTAACAGGCTTTTCAGGGATCACAGAGATCAAGGTAGATGTTACAAGCAACATTGTGACATTAAAAGGCACAGAAATGGTGCAAAGTGATATTGAAGCTAAGCTCAATGAACTTGGTTACCCGGCACTATAATGTTTTATAGTTTGTATCCAAGATGTCCTTCAATGAACTCACGGATACAACCCTGACCACCGTTGCGAGTCAACACCACATCAACAATTTCTTTGATAGCAGGCATAGCATCTGCCGGGCAAGCGCTAAAACCGACAGCCTTAATAATATCCCGATCATTAACATCATCGCCAATATAAGCAATGTTATCTAACTCCAGATTAAGCTCTTCACACCACTGCTGCATAATATCGAGTTTGGCATCCATACCAACATATACTTTCTTTAGACCGAGCGTCTTCGCCCGTCCATTTATAATGCCACTTTTAAATCCCGAACTGATTAGCCCGACTTGTACGCCACTTTTTTGTAGTTCAATGATGCCGCGACCATCTTTAGTATCAAAGCGTTTAATTTCTTCCCCGGTTTCGCTGTAATACATGCCACCGTCAGTCATAACACCATCGACATCCAAAGCAAGAAATTTAATTTCAGTTTTAATTACCATATTATTCTCTGTTCTAATAAATAAGCTCTGTCATTGCACTTAATGAACCGCTACGCGTTTCGTCAGTATTACCCTAACGTGTTTCACACGTTCTGGCATCACTTAATGAACCGCTACGCGTTTCGTCAGTATTACCCTAACGTGTTTCACACGTTCTGGCATCGAAGGAACAAAGTAACTGTGGCAACCCCATGCTACGGAGTAATATCCCTGAGGTTACCGCGCTATCGCTCGCAAAGACGTGGACTAAATAATTTTCTTACCAACCGCTGCGGCTATTGGATGTAATGTCGTTAATAAGTCACGGAACATATCATGATCGAGTTGTTGTGCTGCATCAGATTTTGCAACAGAAGGATCCGGATGTACTTCAATTAATAAACCTTCAATTCCCATTGCCGTCGAAGCACGCGCAAGATCGGGCACACCATAGCGATAACCCATAGCATGACTTGGATCGAGAATAATAGGCAAATTAGTGTGCTCTTTTAAGTATGCAACACCACATAAATCCAGCGTAAAGCGTGTTTTTGTTTCAAAGGTACGAATACCCCGTTCACACAAAATCACATTATCATTACCGCCCGATAAAATAAATTCAGCGGCTTGTACAAACTCCTGCAAATTTGTGCCAAAGCCACGTTTTAATAAAATCGGTTTGCGCGACTTACCACAGGTACGCAAAATACCCTGATCGTACATTGCCTTGGCACCAATTTGAATAATATCCGCGTACTCAATAATTTCATCAACATGCGTGGTATCACGTACTTCGGTAATAATGTTCAAGCCAAATTTACTGCGCATTTTATCCAGTAATTGTAAACCTTCAACGCCCATACCCTGAAAAGAATAAGGTGAAGTACGCGGTTTATAACAACCTGCACGCAAGGTTTTAATACCCTGCTCAACCATCAGTTCAGCAGACTGTGTAATTTGTTCTTCAGACTCTACCGAGCAAGGACCCGCAATCACCATGGTATTATTATTTTGGCCGCCAATTTTTACACCATTAATATCTATTTCACGCGTTTCACTAAAATAATCGGCACTTGCAAGCTGCATATCATTAGGAAAAGCAAAACTTTCTTCGGTAATACTTTCATACTTTGCTGGCACTTCTTGTAATGCAGAAGGGGTAACCAAAACATGGTGCTCCGGTTTTTTAATATGAAACGCGTCTAAGTCCTCTGCTACTTTTTGTACTTCAGCATCTGTCACGCTGTTTTTTAAATGAATAATCATAACTCGCCTTTGATCAAGTTGAAGAAAGTCACCGCACCGGTCACTTTATTAGTGTCATCAACAACAGGTAGATAAGAAATGGCAAAACTCTGTTGTTTTATAAAACGTAATAATTCCATTACGCTAAAATTTTCATTTGCTTTAACCGGGTTAGTGTTGGTGATATCGGCAACACTAACCTTGTTTAAATCATCAGTATGTTTTAACAAGCCTTTACGCACATCAGCATTAGTAACAATGCCCTCAAGCTTACCATCGTCGTCGATTAAAATAGTAAAACCGACATCATACTCTTCTATCGAACGTAAAATACCGGTCACACTACGATTTTTTGTTTTTAATAAGGGCAGCTCATCTACAGTACGCATAAAGTCTTTAACCTGAAAATGAGAATCAACCTCGTGGGTTTTCAGATTCAACATTGCTGCGCCCATGGACTCGCTGTTCATTAAATAAGAACCTGAAACGGATGAATACACGCCCATATTACGTAGAATAAATGACACTTCACCATTTACACCACCATCAACATGAATATTTTTATTCGGGAAGCGCTGACGAAATTCATGGATTTTTTTGAAATTCGCTTTATCAAATACCCCGCCACTTTGACCGGGAGTAGTGGTCATAAAAAGAATAAAATCAAACTGCTCAGCATAATCAGTGAAAACAGAAATATCCGTTGCAGAAGTAATGGCTAAACCGAGTTTAGCCTTGATGTTGCCAGGTACATTTAACGTTGTTTTTAAGTTCTCATATTGAAAGGTAAGGTAATCAACGTCGAGCTCCGCGGCTTTTACAAAGTATTTTTCCGGTTCTGCACTAATAATATGCAGATCGATAGGGGTTTTACTGAGTTTTTTAATTTCAGCAATATCATCAAAAACACGGATATCGTCGTTGCAATCAATATGAAAAAGATCTGCGCCGTGCATATCAAGATCCTTGATAATTTCAGGCAAAGACTGACTCGTGCTGGAATAAACAGAAGCAGAAATTTTCATAGATTAGTATATAGTTTCAATAACTTAAGTTGGCTTAATATAACCTTTAGGGTCAATATATACCAGCGATAATGGGAGAGCCAATTAATAATAATGAGCAACACAAGGGGTTATTTTACCTTAATATTACGGTTAGAATAAGCGCATAAATTCAATAATAAAATCCTGGCTAAATACTTTATGAGCTTTCGCATTGTTATTCCATCCCGCTTCGCTTCAACCCGTTTACCGGCTAAGCCGTTGCGCGATATTTGTGGTAAACCCATGATCGAACGCGTTATTGAACAGGCAAAAAAAAGCGAGGCCGAGGAAGTCATTGTCGCCACCGACGACCAGAAAATTGCTGATGCAATTGCTCACCTCGATATTCGGGTTTGCATGACCCATGAAAACCATCAATCCGGCACAGAGCGTTTATCAGAAGTCATCGAACAACTCGGTTTTGATGATGATCAGATTTTAATTAATTTACAGGGCGACGAACCGATGATGCCTGCCGTCTGTTTAAATCAGGTTGGGCAAGCACTCGAGCAGGACAACAGTGTAAAAATGGCAACATTATGTACTCCATTAACGGATATCGAAGAGTTATTTGATCCTCACGCGGTTAAAGTTGTACGTGACATCAATAATTTTGCACTCTATTTTACCCGTGCCGCAGTACCCTGGTCGCGCGATTGTTTTAATGAGACACCACGCAAAATGCCGCCATCACAGGAATACCAGCGCCACATTGGTTTATATGGTTACCGGGCAGGCTTTATTAAGCAGTATTTAGAATGGCAAAGCAGTAATATCGAAAAAACGGAATCTTTAGAGCAATTACGTGTCCTTTATTATGGTGAAAAAATAAAAGTCATTACCGCGGCAACAGTGCCCGGTCCGGGGGTTGATACTCTTGATGATTTAAACCGCGTCTGTAAGCTGCTTGAAAACAGAGAATGAAACAACGAATGAAACAGCCTGGTAATAATTCATAAATGAGTAAACTGCACTACTTAACGGCGTTGCTGTTTATTATTTTACTTGCCATCGCGAGCACCTGGGTTTTCGAGTCAATAAAAAACAGCCCAATATTAAAAGATGAAGTCCTGCGGCATGATCCAGATTATTTTCTGGAAAATTTTACCGCAACAACAACGAATATAGAGGGAAAACTTGCCTATAAAGTAAGCGGCCTTCATCTTGAACATTATCCGGATGATAATAGTTTAAAGCTAACCCAGGCTGTTTTTTCATTTTATGAAGACGAGCGTATAAACTGGACAGTTCGGGCCAATGAAGCTTTAATTTTTCAGGACAGCCAAAAAGTTTATCTCTCAGGTAATGTTGTAATGGATCAGTTTCCAGACAAAAAAGAAAAAAAACGCCCGATAAAACTAAGAACAGAACAACTTTTTGTCGATATGAAGAAAAAAATTGCCACTACAAAATCTAAAATTAAATTTACCCAGGGTGCTAACCGCATACAAGGTATTGGAATGAACGCCGATATGAAGAAAAACAAAATTGAATTTATGTCGCAAGTGCGGAGTCGTTATGTTTCACCTTAATAATACATTTTTAACTATTTGCACTCTGTTTATCTTATTCTTACCCGGCAGCAGCCATGCAGAAAATAAAAAAACCGCAAAAGAGCCGATAGATATTAAGGCGGAATATTTACTAATTGATGAAAATAAAGGCATCAGTAAATACAAAGGTAATGTTATATTTACTCAGGGCACACTCATTATAAAAGCAGATAGTGTCATTCTTTACTCAAACGGTGAAAAACTCACTAAAGCGTTTATTACAGGTTCACCGGCTGACATTCAACATCAGCCAGAGGGTGAGCCCAAAGTACACTCACAAGCAAAAAACATAGACTACTTTGTTAACAAAGAAAAGTTAATATTAAGAGGTGATGCGTTTGTCAATCAGGGCGACAAATACTTTAGCGGTGAAAAAATTGAGTATAATACACGACAAAAAATTGTAACCGCCTCAGGAAATAAAACAGAACATACTGAAACAAGTAAAACATCTGAAAAAAGTGCGCCAAGCGGCCGCGTCCATGTCATTATTGGCCCAGAGGCCGAAAAGAACATTCAAGAATGAATAACGAAAAAAATATCCTAAAAGCAGAAAACCTTTGTAAAAATTATAAAGGCCGCAGTGTTGTTAAGTCCGTTTCAATGGAAATTAGCAATGGCGAAGTAGTTGGTTTACTTGGGCCAAACGGAGCGGGCAAAACAACCTCCTTCTATATGGTTGCTGGACTGGTTGCTGCCGACAAAGGCGTAATCACCCTGGGTGACAAAGATATTACCCATTTCCCAATGCATCAACGCGCACGCTTAGGTATTGGCTACTTGCCTCAAGAGGCCTCGATTTTTCGTAAATTATCGGTCACCGATAATATTATGGCTATTTTACAAACACGCAAAGAACTGAGTAAGTTTCAACAAGAACAAAAATTAGAAGACTTACTCGAAGAATTACATATTGGACATATTCGTAATGGTTTAGGGATGAGCTTGTCCGGTGGTGAACGACGACGTGTTGAAATAGCACGGGCGCTGGCCACGGATCCTCGATTTATACTTTTAGATGAACCCTTTGCTGGTGTTGACCCTATTTCAGTACGGGATATACAATCCATTATTCAACACTTAAAACAACGTGATATTGGCGTATTAATAACCGACCATAATGTTCGGGAAACACTCGGTATTTGTGAACGTGGTTATATAATGAATGCCGGAGAAGTCATTGCCAGCGGTAAACCAGAGCTTCTGCTGGCCGATAAAAAGGTTAAAGAAGTCTATCTTGGCGATAATTTCAAGTTATAACATGCTCTAAGTCAAAAATCTTTACTACACAATCCCTGAAAATGAGCTAAAATTAACACAGTGTCGGAATAGAAGATGAAGGTCTCCGGTACTCTTAAACTACTATATGAAACAAGCACTCCAATTCCGATTAGGTCAAAACTTGACCATGACGCCCCAATTGCAACAAGCGATTCGCTTATTGCAATTGTCAACGCTTGAGTTAAATACCGAGATTCAGGATGCGTTAGACTCTAATATGATGCTAGAGGTGGGTGAGGACAATGATGCCGATAAAAATTCTTCACCTGAAGTTAACTCGCAAGCAGAAGAAAATACTCATAGCTCGCAAAATGAAAAGCAAGAATCATCAAATGAAAGTAATTTAGAAGCAACATCTGATATTGCCGCATCTGACACGATGCCGGATGATTTACCCGTTGACACCTCCTGGGATGATATTTACGACTCTATTTTACCCGGCACAAGTTCCGCCGCATCATCGAGCTACAATGCAGACGAACAGCCGGAAGTATATACCTCAAGCAGTGAAAGCTTACATGATCGCTTGCGCTGGCAATTAAAAATGACCCCCTTTAGCGAAGTTGACGCGGCAATTGCCGAAGTTATTGTTGATGAAATTAACGATGATGGCTTTCTTCAAAGCAGCGTCGAAGATATCACAGTCTCATTGGCCGAGCTCGATGCAGAAAGTGATATTGAAATTGATGAAGTCGAAGCGGTCTTAAAACAAATTCAAAACTTTGATCCCCCCGGTGTTGGCGCACGTGATTTACGGGAAAGCTTGTCGATTCAACTACATCGACAAGCTAATGACATTGATTTACGCGAATATGCCATTATGTTGGTTGATGAGTACTTTGATTTATTGGCGAATCGGGAATATTCACAACTCATGCGTAAAATGAAAATATCTGAAGATGACTTAAAAGATGTTATTCAGCTGGTTCAAAGTATGAACCCGAGACCCGGCGGCCAGGAAAATGTGAATAAAGCAGAATACATCGTCCCTGATGTGACAGTTAAAAAAGTCAATAACACCTGGAAAGTTGAGCTCAACTCAGATGCAGCGCCAAAGTTACGCATAAACTCAACTTACGCTAACATGATTAAAAATGTTAAAAACAGTGATGATAATTCGTCTATGAAAGATCATTTACAAGAAGCGCGCTGGTTTATTAAAAGTTTATTAAGTCGTAATGAGACATTATTAAAAGTTTCTCACTGCATTGTTGAAAGGCAAAAAGAATTTCTTGAACATGGTGAAGAAGCCATGAAAGCGTTGGTACTGCATGATATTGCCGAAGCCGTGGATATGCATGAGTCTACCATTTCACGCGTCACCACAAAAAAATACATGCATACCCCTCGCGGTATCTTTGAATTAAAATATTTCTTTTCCAGTCATGTTAGTACAGCAAGTGGAGGAGAATGCTCAGCAACTGCGATTCGTGCACTCATTAAAAAACTGATTGCGGCAGAAATGCCGAAAAAACCTTTAAGTGATAATAAAATAGCCACTATCCTTGAAGAACAGGGCATTAATGTTGCACGCAGAACGGTCGCTAAATACAGAGAGGCATTGGCAATTCCACCGTCAAACGAACGTAAACGCCTCGCTTAACCTTAAGTAAAGGAGAAAAATATGCAATTAAATATTACTGGACACCATGTAGATGTAACAGACTCACTAAAAGTTTATGTAGCAGAAAAACTGGAACGTCTCGAAAAACATTTTGACCATGTCAACAATGTCCATGTAATTCTGAGCGTGGAAAAACTACGACAAAAATCCGAGGCCACAGTCAACATCAATGGCGCAACTTTATTTGCTGATTGCACTAACGAAGATATGTATGCGTCAATTGATTCAATGGTCGACAAATTAGACCGACAAATTAAAAAACATAAAGAAAAGCTCAAAGATCACCATCGTCAGGAAGGTAGTGAAATTAAACACCAACAACCTGTCATAGAAGAGCAGGAATAGCTATCAATGCAACTAGCAGAACTTATTAATGCTGAACAAATAAAAAATGGCATTGATATTCAAAGTAAAAAGCGTGCACTTGAAGAATTGAGTCAACTACTTGCCCAGGCACAACCTCAGCTTGATGCAAATGACATCTTCGATAGCTTACTCGCACGCGAACGTTTAGGTGCCACAGGCCTGGGGCATGGTATCGCCATACCTCACGGCCGCATTAAAAACGCTGATAAAATAACCGGTGCGTTTATTAAATTAAATCAGGCGGTTGATTTTAATACCGTAGATAACAAACCTGTTGATACATTATTCGCCCTTATCGTCCCTGAGGAATCAACCGATGAACACTTACAGGTTCTTGCCTTGTTAGCATCTATGTTTAACGAAGCAAGCTTCCGGGAAAAATTAAATAGCTCTAAAACAAGTGAAGAAATAAACCAGCTGTTTACTGAGTGGCAGCCCTCATTATAAATATGGATAATAAACTCACTACCCGTGATTTTATACAGGCGCATGGTGATAGCGTTGAGTTACATTGGCTGGCAGGACAACAGGGCGAAAATCGATTATTACAAAGAGAGAAGTCAAACCCTTCTAATACTATCGCCGGACACCTCAATCTCGTTCGTCCCAACCTGGTTCAGGTCCTTGGCCCTGAAGAAAATAATTACCTGAAGCTACTCGGTAAAAATTCACATAAAGATGCTATTTCTCGTTTATTTGAAAATAAACCTGCCATGATTATCTTTTCAAATATTCAAACAGCTTCTGAAATTGACAATGAATTCATCGAAACAGCAAACAAAACAGACTGCCCGTTATTTTTTTCGGGTTTAGACAGTAATGACCTGGTTGAACGCCTGCAATATCGACTGGTTCGATTACTGGCCGACAATAAAATTATACATGGCGTCTTTATGGAGGTTATGGGCATCGGAGTACTGCTTACCGGCCCCAGCGGCATCGGTAAAAGTGAGCTTGCATTAGAGTTATTGAGTCGTGGTCACCGCCTCATTGCCGATGATGCCCCCGAATTTAGACGCAGCGCACCCGAGACAATTCGTGGCCGCTGCCCTCTTTTATTAAAAGATTTTCTCGAAGTGAGAGGTCTGGGAATATTAAATGTACGGGCGATGTTTGGGGATACCGCTATTGTTGAAACCAAGCGTTTACGGCTCATCGTGCACATAGATCATATTTCTGAAAATACCGCCTGGGATATTGAACGTATTGGTGGAACAACACGCACCAAAAGCGTTCTTGAAGTGGATATTCCGGAGGTACAAATTCCCATTGCGCCAGGGCGAAATATGGCTGTTATTATTGAGGCCGCGGTAAGAAATCACGTCTTATATTTGAATGGTTACAGTGCTTCTGAAGACTTTATGCAACGTCAGCAAAAAATAATTGAAAGTGACTAACTTTATAAGAAACTCTATGTTAGCGTAGCGATATTTCAATAAGCACAAAATCATACCTATATGAAACTTATTATTATCAGCGGTTTGTCCGGTTCAGGAAAAAGTATCGCGCTGCAAGTTCTTGAAGATCTTGGCTATTACTGTGTTGATAACCTCCCGCTTAATATGGTTGATGTATTACTCAAAGAAATTCCATTAAATAAACAAGAATATATTGCTATTAGTATTGATGCCAGAAACGTTGCCGCCGAGATAAAAAAATTTCCTGAACGCATTAAACAACTCGAAAAAGATAATATTAACTGTGAAATATTTTTTCTCGAAGCCAGTGATGCAAGCCTGATCCAGCGTTTTAGTGAAACGCGTCGCAAACACCCCCTCAGCTCGGAAGAAATGCCGCTAAATGAAGCGGTAATACAAGAACGTGCTTTGCTTGAACCCATATCCTCACATGCAGATTTACGTATTGATACCAGCTCAACCAATGTTCATCAATTACGCGATTTAATTAAAGCTTGTATAAATAAAGCCGATGATAATAGTATCTCCATTATGTTTGAGTCTTTTGGCTTTAAACACGGGGTGCCGATTGATGCTGATTTTGTCTTTGATGTGCGTTGTTTGCCCAATCCGCACTGGATTCCTGAACTCAAACCTTTAACCGGGTTTGATAATGCTGTCATTAACTACCTTAAAAATAATGAACAGGTAAACGAAATGCAAAATGATATTATGGCTTTTTTAAAAAAATGGCTGCCGCAATTTGAGGCTGATAATCGTAGCTATATCACTATTGCAATTGGTTGCACCGGTGGTCAACATCGTTCGGTTTACCTTGTGAATGCGCTGACAACGCTTTTGAGCAATCAATATAGTAATGTACTTTCACTACATCGAGAACTCGGCTAATGGTTGGTTTGCTTATTATTACCCACAACAATGTTGGAGGCGCATTATTTGATGCCGCTCTTTCTGTCGTGGGAAGCTGCCCGTTACCCTATGAAATTCTTTCTGTTACTCAAAACTGCGACCCTGAAGAACAGTTTAAAAAAGCACAAAAATATTTAGAAACCTTAAATCAGGAAGATGGGGTCCTCGTCGTTACCGACATGTATGGCTCCACCCCAAGTAATATCGCCACAAAGCTGGCCGCAGAAAATGTCACCATTATTACAGGACTCAACCTGCCAATGTTGCTGCGCATTATGAATTATCCAGGTTTGCCGCTCGATGAACTGGCAGAAAAAGCCCTTAGTGGTGGTCAATCGGGCGTGATCATCGTCGATACAGATAATTCTAACTGAAAAAACGATGATACAAGAAACAACCATGATCATTAATAAACTCGGTTTACATGCCCGGGCAGCAGCTAAGTTTGTTAACCAGGCCTCCCTCTTTGACTCGGAAGTATTCCTTAAACGCAATGGTCAAGAGGTCAATGGCAAAAGTATTATGGGCGTCATGATGCTCGCGGCATCAAAGGGTTCAGATATTGAATTAATCATTGATGGTGTAGATGAGAATCAAGCCATGCAATCGTTACTCGAACTCATTGCCAACCGTTTTGGTGAAGCGGTTTAAAGCCAGACTATAGTAGCCCTTCTTTCGGCTCACGCGTCTCATATATAAACTTAATTAAAACAGTTCAACTATTCCCGCTAAGTTATTCTTTTCTATAGAGTTCACTTTTTTTCTTTTAGGTATTACACTCTAAATTCATTTAAGGGGTTCAATATGGCTGGTAACTCAACTCAACAACAGGAAACGCTGAGCACTTTACTCGAAAGCGTTAGTGACAGCCTACAAAGCGAACAACCTGAACAGATTGTTGAGCTGTTGAGTGAAACACACCCCGCTGAAATTGCCCACTTACTCGAATCTCTCCCCGGCAAACAACGGGAACAGGTGTGGCCCTATATTCCAGAAGATAGTGACGGCGAAATTCTGCTGCATTTAAATGATGAAGCACGTGCTGCACTCATCAATAAAATGGAAACGCAGGATCTGGTTGCGGCAACAGAAACGCTCGACACCGATGATCTCGCCGACATTCTTCCTGAAATGCCACAAGATGTTATTCAGGAAATTCTGCTAAGTTTAGAAACACAGGATCGCGACAGGCTGAAGTCGGTATTATTATACGACGAAGACTCTGCCGGTGGTCTAATGGATTTAGACACCATTGTTATCCGTGCGGATATTACACTCGATGTTGTTTTACGTTATCTACGTCGCCGCGATCACCTGCCAAAAGGCACCGATAATTTATTTGTCGTCGACCGTGAAAATCATTACCTTGGTCTATTGCCCTTAAGTTTAATATTAACCAGCGATCCTCAGCTATTCGTTCATGAACTTATGCTCACCGATGTGAGCGCGATCCCAGCCGATAAACATGCACGCGATGTTGCTAATATATTTGAACACCGGGATTTGATCACCGCCCCCGTTGTCGATAATAACAATCATCTATTAGGCCGAATCACCATCGATGATGTTGTCGATGTTATCCGTGACGAAGCCGATCACTCCCTTTTAAGTATGGCGGGTTTAAACGAAGAAGAAGATATGTTCGCGCCGGTATTCACCAGCACCCGTCGACGTTCAATTTGGCTCGGCCTAAATCTACTCACCGCCTTTTTAGCCTCCTGGGTCATCGGTTTATTTGGCGCCAGCATCGAAAAAATGGTCGCACTCGCCGTGCTAATGCCCATCGTTGCCAGCATGGGCGGCATTGCCGGCAGCCAAACCCTAACCCTAGTCATACGAGGCATGGCACTCGGCCAGGTAGGAAAAAGTAACTCACACCGATTACTATTAAAAGAAATGTGGATAGGCGTTTGGAACGGCTTAATCTGGGCCGCCGTCATCGCCAGCGTAGCCGGACTCTGGTTCCAAAATATACAACTTGGCTTTGTCATCGCCGCAGCGATTATCATAAACCTAATCGTCGCCGCCATCTCAGGCGCAACTATCCCACTACTACTAAAACGCGTCGGCGCCGACCCCGCACTCTCCGGAACCGTCGTCCTAACCACCGTCACCGACATCGTCGGCTTCGTCGCCTTTTTAGGCCTAGCAACCGTTTATTTATTATAGTTTGTACAAATACGACAACTCTTAAATAAAGAGTTGCCGGAATAACATGGAAATAAGGAATTAGGCGACATATCGTCTATATTAATATTACTGTTAGAGTGAAAAACAAACAGATATGAGTGTAACTGAAATATTTGAAATTGCAGGCGCTATAATGCTGTCCCTTGGTGGTGCAGGAGGACTGCTTTATGGTTTATCTGGATTCCTTGGGAATATCTTCATTGAGCGTGAAAAAGTAAAACTCGATAATTTAAGAAGCGACTATCAGCTTGAGGTCGAGAAAAACAAGTCTTTGTTTCTTCGTTTTTCAGAATCCCAATTTACTATTTATAACAATATATGGGTTGCACTTTGTGACTTAGAAAAATCAACCAATGATCTTTGGAAAACTGCCATTAATAGAGAAGTTAAACACTTTGCAGTAAATCTACAAAAGGCAAAATATGAAGTTAGGAAAGGAGCACTAGTTATTGAAGAAGAACACTACAATCAATTAATCGATTTATTTGATGAGTTTGAAAATTTCAAATTTGGAAAATCCAAACTGCTTGAGCTTACTAAAGACCGCGTTCGTTTACAAAATATAAATGAAAATCAAATTCGCCAAGTAGTAAATAATAACGGTGCGATTCGTGAAAGACTTATCCAGCTATTGGATAAAGTAAAAGTATCACTGAGCTCGCAAATTAAAGGTGATAACTAAATGCACTCTAACAAAACACTCCCGTTAATTCACAAAAGCGGCGCTTTGCTTGCTTTTATTTCAACTGAGCTTAATCGTTATGTTTACAATACAAAACCGAGGATTGAATGAAAGAAATATATAAATATCTTTATATTGTGGCAGCAACATGCATAATAGGAATTGGTTCTGGCTTTGTAACATTAAGCCCCACCGTTCTAAACTATGAAAAGGAAGCTAACTTATTAAAGCATAAAGTAGAAAGCACATTAAAAATAAAAATTAATAAAGAAACTGAATGTAAAGAACAAAAAACACTTGTTGAAGAATGTAACAATGCATTATATTTATTAAATACAAGCGAATCCTATATAAGCTTATTACGATCTATTGTTAATTTATTATTTGTAATATCTGCGATGGTTTTCTCCCTAGGTGCTTATTTGCATATTTTAGTATTTATACATAATAGAAAAGAAAAAACATAGAAAGTCATTTAAAACCATCAGTGAACCACCCCACATGGAACATACAAAAGTCATAACGTGTTGAATTCTAACTTTATATTTTCGGGAGAAGTTGTCATATGATAAATAACAACTTAATTATTTGCCTTTTACTCATATTTAGCCTTTCTGGTTGTGCAAATATGTTACCACCATCACCTCAAGAGCGTATTGCGCAATTCCAGACTAGATGTATATCGATGGGTTTTCAACCTAAAACCTCAGAGCACTCATATTGTATTCTCGAACTTGAAAAGGCTTTTCTTTCTAGGAGAGGTCACACCAGTCAAAGTGTAAGTTCATCAAGTGACGATGCGAGAATTAAGAGACAAATATTAAATCATGGTGCTGGTGGGTGTACACCAAACTTTGCAACAGGCGGCTGTCTTTAAAATAGGCATTTATGTAAATTGAACCATACAAGGCAATCAACTTCGCGCAGAACTTTCCCTGATAAAATAGATACTTCAACCTAAAAACTAAGCAAAGCGGCAACAATCAAAACTCATAAAAAATACTTCGATTAAAATAAAAATATAACGCCATTAATCTCGTTAAACGCAGCCGAGCATCAAAATAAAAATAGGATCATAGCAAGCGTTGTTTGAGGGCGAATAATGCGCAGCATCGCCCGAGTTCGCGCAGCGCCTATTTTTCTTTTTATGCGAGGGAATTGTGATTGAAAATCACAACAAGTTTTCGAGCGGCCTTCTTTTTGGTTACTTTTTCTTGGCCGCGCAAGAAAAAGTGACTTGCTGTCGGTCAACCACCGACGACGTTATCTAAAAAAAACAAATATACAATTTATATAAAAGGTAATACTAAACCAAAGCGTCGGGCTAAAGCGTAATACCATTCAGTTAAGAGAATAACATTTTAAAACTCATTCTCTCCCCTTGCAGGGGAGGGTTTAACTATCCCTCCCCCTAACCCCCTCCCGAAATGGGAGGGGGGATTAAAATAAAAACCATAAATTGTCGCGCTATTACTCGCAATAAAAAATCCTAGCTTCCCGCCACTGTCATCCTATCAATCAACCAAGACCCCGTAACAACACTCCCCCGCGCATCCAAATCATTCCCCACCGTTTGTAAGCCCATAAACATATCTTGCAATCGACTGGCGATAGTAAACTCTTCTACCGGATATTGTATCTCTCCATTTTCAACCCAGAAGCCACTGGCGCCACGAGAGTAGTCTCCTGTTACCGTGTTAACACCTTGTCCCATCACTTCGGTGATCAACAAACCCTTACCCATGTCTTTTAACATTGCCGCTAGTGAAACATCATCATGGTTAATATAGAGGTTATGGATGCCGCCGGCATTACCTGTGCTTTTCATATCTAAACGACGTGCAGCATAACTATCTAAAATATAACTTTGTAACACGCCACCGGTGATTAAATCATGCGCAGCGGTTCTCACGCCTTCATTATCATAAGGTGCACTGCCTAACGCACCTTGCAAGTGCGGCCGTTCATCTAGTCGAATACGTTCCGGGAAAATTTGTTTGCCGAGGTGGTCCAACAGAAAACTGGCTTTACGATATTGCGCGCCGCCTCTCACGCCACTTAAAAAATGCGAGAGTAAACCTTTAGCCACTTCGGCTTTAAAAATAACCGGCACCTGACCCGTCGGCATACTTTTCGCACCCAAACGGCTAATGGTACGTTGTGCAGATAGCTTACCGATTTCGATAGCGGATTCTAATTTACTGGCATCACGATTTACGTCATACCAATAGTCTCGTTGCATTGCGCCATCTTGTTCTGCAATCATGGTTGCTGACATGCTGTGTCTTGAGGTGTTGTAGCTATTCAAAAAACCCTGACTATTGCCATACACCCGAATTCCGCTATGGCTGCTTACCGAGCCGCCTTCTGAATTGGTGATGCGTTTGTCTTCTGCGCGCGCAGCGTCTTCACATTCTTTAGCCAACGCAACGGCCTCTTCTGCACTCACATCCCAGGGGTGATATAAGCCTAAATCTGGAATATCCGTTGCCTGTAATTCTTTATCCGGCAGTCCGGCATAGGGATCATCTTCGGTATAACGCGCAATATCACAGGCAGCTTTTACCGTTTCTTTAACCGCTTTAAGGGAAAAATCACTGGTGCTGGCTGAGCCTTTTCGCTTGCCAAAAAAGACCGTGACCGCCAGGCCTTTATCCCGATTATGTTCAATGGTTTCAACTTCGCCCATACGTACCGTGACCGAGAGCCCTGACTCTACACTCAAACCCGCTTCTGCTGCTGAGGCACCCTGTGATTTCGCTTCATCGAGTAAGTCATTAACGATATTTTGTAGCTTTTGCGCCTCAAAAGGGTTGGATGATACTGCGTTTTTCGAACTGGAAATTGGCTTAGACATTGCCACCTCATGGTATTGTTTAGCGAATAATTTGTAATTTAGCCCATTGTAAGGCTACGAAGCCTGCATCACAAATGGCATAATAGCGTGATGACAAATAAGCTCAATAATACTGAAAATGATGAATCTCTTGATGAAGAAATCATCAGCAAATCCCAACGTAAACGTGATGCCACGGCAGCCCAGGATTTAGGGAAAAATATCCTGAGTTTATCCCAGGATGCGCAAGATAGTATTGCATTACCCGAGAGCTTAGAAAAAGCGCTCAATGATGCTCGCCGTATTAAAAAAAATAGCGCCTTAAAACGTCAACTGCAATATATTGGTAAGCTGATGCGTTCTATTGATCTTGAACCTATTCAGGCGCAATACCTCAAGCTCACGAATCATTATGATAAAGATATTAAAAAGTTACATCATTTAGAAAAATGGCGAGATCGATTATTAGCCGAAGGCGATAAAGCCTTAGAAGACTTATTAAATGAAAACCCCAATGCCGATCGTCAACATTTACGACAACTGGTGCGTCAGTCGGCTAAAGAAAGCAAATTGAATAAGCCGCCTAAATCTGCGCGTGAAATTTTCAAATATTTAAAAACCTTGTTTGAAGAGGTAGACTAAACTCGTTTTCGAAACCAGCCAGTCAAACTTGCACGCTCACGTTTTGCCGGCAGGACTTCATGTTCAAACTCGGCGCTCATAAAACACACTAACGTACCGGCTTGAGGCAATACAGAAATAGTCTCGCTATTATCTAAATACAGTTGTAACTCGCCGCCCTCATCCTCTCGCCAGTCTTCATTCAAATAAGTGATAAGTGTTAAAACCCGACTATCCTGATTTTTATGTTGATCAAGATGGCGTTTATAAAAATCCCCTTTGGCATAAAGCGCAAAGTGAATTTCTAACTCAAATAAACCTAAGAAAAATTTTTGATTAAACGCATCTTGTAATTGTTGAGTCAGCTGAAGGTATTCCTGTTGCGCTGAATTTAATTGATTATTATCAAACCAACTAATTTTATCGCTGCGAATAGATTCCTCGATATGATATTTCTTTTCCCGACCAATACCTGCTTGTTTTAAATCACCTTGCTGTTGAAGTGTGTTCAGTGTTTCATTTAATTTTTTAATAAGAGATATTGAAAAATAATTTTCCTGAACCGACCAGCCTTGTCGTTCAATATCAGTAAGAATGTTTTCTACTTTTTCATTCACTGTTAATTCAACAACAAATTTATGCCGTGCCACCCACAGTTAAGCTATCAATCTTCAATGTAGGTTGACCAACACCAACAGGTACACTTTGACCTTCTTTACCACAAACGCCAACACCGGCATCCAGTTTAAGATCATCACCCACCATGGAAACCTGCTTTAAAACTTCGGGGCCGTTACCAATTAGAGTCGCACCTTTTATTGGTCGGGTCACTTTACCGTTTTCAATTAAGTACGCTTCGCTGGCAGAAAAAACAAATTTTCCGGACGTAATATCAACCTGACCACCACCAAAATTAACCGCATAAATCCCTTTATCAACCGATTCAATGATTTCTTGTGGATTATGTTCACCGGCTAACATATAGGTATTGGTCATACGTGGCATGGGTAAATGAGCATACGATTCGCGCCGTCCGTTACCCGTTGATTTTTCACCCATTAACTCGGCATTCATTTTATCCTGCATATAGCCTTTTAAAACACCTTTTTCAATTAACATGGTCTGCTGTGTGGTTGTACCTTCATCATCTATATTTAATGAACCACGTCGGGCATCTAAGGTGCCATCATCAACAATGGTGCATAATGAAGAAGCCACTCTTTCACCGATACGACCACTAAAGGCCGAGCTGCCTTTGCGATTAAAGTCACCTTCCAAACCATGACCAATCGCTTCATGTAATAGCACCCCAGGCCAACCCGCACCGAGTACAACCGGCATTGCGCCTGCGGGAGCTTCTACCGCAGTTAAATTAACCAGTGCCTGACGAACCGCTTCCTGGGCAAAGCCCAGTGCACGGTCTTGCTCGATAAAATATTCATAACCAACACGACCACCACCGCCCGAACTGGCTTGTTCACGCTCATCACCATCTTCAGCAATCACCGTGACATTCATTCTTACCAAGGGACGTACATCTGCATTTAATGTTCCATCACTCGCGGCGACCAAAATAACTTCGTGTACGCCAACTAAACTCGCGATAACTTGTTTAATACGAGCATCTTGTTTACGCGCTTCTGCATCAACCTGCCTGAGCAGATCAATTTTTTCATCGGTGGTTAATGAGTCTAAAGGATCGATCGGAAGATAAAGTTGATGAGCTGAATGTTTTTTCCATGCCTGCACACTGTTTTGCTGCCCTGCTCGCGCAATTGTTTTTGCTGCATCCGCGGCCTGAGTCAAAGCGGGAAGCACAATTTCATCGGAATATGAAAAACCGGTTTTCTCGCCGCTAATCGCGCGAACACCAACACCTTGCTCAATATTATAATTACCCTCTTTAACAATACCATCTTCTAATACCCAGGATTCATGTCGTGAGGTTTGAAAATAAAGATCAGCTCGGTTAATGCTATTGCCCATCATCTGGTCAAGTACATTTTGTAAATCATCTACTTCAAGGCCGGTCGGCATTAGTAATAGATCGGTTGCTGTATCAAGGTAATTCATAATTAAAACTCGTTAGGTAAAGTACAAGGGATTTTTCGATGCCCCAGGACAGGAAAGTTTTTACGCAATTTTTTGATATTCTCTATATCAATATCAGCAATAACATAACCAGCACCATGAGGAAGAATATCTAGAATTCCGCCCCAGGGATCAATCGTCATACTGTGACCATAGGTTTCACGGCCATTGACGTGGTATCCACCCTGATTAGGGGCAATAATGTAACATAAATTCTCTATCGCGCGCGCCCGTAGTAAAATTTCCCAATGCGCCTTACCCGTAGCAGCGGTAAAAGCGGAGGGCACCACAATAATTTCAGCCCCCATTTGAACAAGTTTTCTATATAACTCAGGAAAACGAAGGTCATAGCAAATGGTTAAGCCTATTTTACCAAAAGGTGTTTCAACAACAACCGGTTCTTCACCTGCTTCAAATGTTTCTGACTCTTTATATGTTTCGCCATGTGATTCAATATAAACATCAAATAAGTGTATTTTATTATAACGTTTAATAAATTGACCTTGATTATTATAAACAAGGCAGGCTGCATACACTTTTTTTTCATTACCAGATTTGATCGGGATAGTTCCTGCAATCAACCAGACATTATATTTCTTCGCCTGTTCTGATAAAAAATGTTGAATCGGGCCGGCACCTTCATCCTCAGCAACACCAATTTGTTCCGAATCGTCATGACCCATAATGGAAAAACTTTCAGGCAAAACAATTAAACCAGCACCCGCTTTACTCGCTTTTCTAATTTCCCGTTCAACTTCGATCAAATTGGCGCTTACATTAGAACCCGACGCCATTTGTATTGCTGCTATTTTATTCATAATAATTAAAGTAATTTATTTATGTGCATGTCATTATTAATATTTATTTACCGAGACAAAACTTCAAACTCAACTGTAGTGGGATTGACACTACCTTGAACAAGTTCGATACGTTTAGATGAAAGTCCTAGCGCAATCAACCAACTTCTTAGCTCATTAACCCAAAGTGTACCCTCGTCACCACCAGGATATTTCAATAATAAAGAACTATTCATATCTCTTTGCAATTGTTGCATCGATTTGGATATAGCCGGCATTTCTAATATTGTTGCTGCTTGCTTAGGCAGTAGCCATTCATCGGCATGTAATAATTTAATTTCACCAGCCAAAGTAGAGGCAGAGTTAGTTATAAGTATAAAAAACAAAATCAATAATGATTTATTCATCTTTAAAATAGCATTATTCATCTTCAAGTAACTCGTATTCCGGATTATCCCAGCTTCCAGTAACTTCATAGCGTCTGGTTGATGCTTCATTGAATTGTTCACCGGTTAATTTATCCACTAGCCAAAGTCCAATACCTGCCGGTAAATTGACTAAAAGAGCGACCATACCGGTGACACCATCGCCAACATCAGGTACAACTTCAACAATATTATCAAAGTCACGATCAACCAACCCTGTACGGCCGCTTACAGTAGTGTCGGCTACAGGACCATTTATTTCAAAACCATCGGTATAAGCATCACCATTTTCAATAATTATTTCACCTTTCGCTTCATCAAAACTAAAACCTTTCGCCATCGATTCTTTAAAATCACCTAATAATTTACGCGGTAAGGCGGATAAACTAAAAAAGCCCAGTAACCTGCCTGCACCGGCATCAATATTAATAATACTGCCATTTTGTATATCAAGCTGAACAGCCCCATTTAACCTGTTCAATGAAAATTTTGATGGTGCATCATCCCAATATAATTGCCCGATTGTTTTTGCCTCTCCCCCTGCAAGCGTGGGTTTAAACCCAAGATCGGTTAACATGGTACCAAAATTTTTACTGCTGAGTGTGATATCAAGCTCTGTTTTATGTTTATGTTTCTTATATAACCAATCACCGCTTGCGACTAACTTCATGTTACGCGCAGAGAGTATGATCTCATCAAAATGCATACTGTTTTTCTTTTGAGAAGTTTCAAAATCAAGACGTCCAAGAAAAATATTATCTAAATAAATTTGTTTAAATATTCCTTCAAATTTCGGCAGTTCATCAGGTTTCGTAACTGCAGAATGTTGTTTAGCCGACAACTCTTTTTGCGTAAATAATTTCACTTCATCTAAATTAAAAACCACCGGATTAACCAAAAAAGTCTGTCTTTTTTTGGAATTATTAAGACCAAGCGTTTCAAACCATTTAGCCGGAGTAAAACTATTAATCCGCCCATCAACATATAAAACATCTCTGTTTGGCAAAACAGCTTTATTATTTGAAAAAGACACAGCACCTTTATTTAAATATATCTGATTAGCTAAGTTTTTCTTTGTTTCAAAAACAGCGGAACCTTTGTTCAGAAAATTTAATGAGTACAGTATATTGCCATCACCTTTTAATATGGCAGTAAATTTCGCTGTCTGTTTACTGTTTTTCCTTTTCGATAAAAATTCAGGAAACTTGCTTTGCACGCCGACTAACTGACTATTTAGAGTAACAACAGGATTAGAGTTTTTTACAGATTTACCAGGGAAAAGTATATTTCCCTGAAACCGGGTGTTACCCGTAATGTTCTTTGCCCCGGGAATGTCAAACCGGGTCAGCATTTCGCCCGGATTTATTATTCCATCAGCAAATATTTTTATGTCTCTATTTTTATTTAATGTTTTAATTGAAAGTGTTGTCTTTTTGTTGAACAGTTTTGCACTTAGTTTTTTTGAAAACACACCCTTATTATTAAATACTATTTCGCCTTTGACGTTTGTTAAATCCAGCTTATTCTCTAACATGTATACTGCGGCATCTGATAATGATGCTGAACCCATATAAGACAGTGATTTTTTCTTTCTTAGTCTGGCATCCAAAGGAATGTTAACTTTCATATTTGTTGCAACATCACCCAGAAAGCGCATTGAACTGACGGTTTTTTTAGCTTTTGGCAATATTTTGCTATTGACAACATAATGGGAAACATTATGAGCAGAACCCTTTGCCTTAAGGTTAAGCTTGAGTTCAGCATTTTTAAAAGAAGTTATACTTGCAAACGAATCATATAAAACATTATTTTCAGATTCAGCCGTTAGCAAATGAAGATTCATACCCTGTCCAGTAAAACTACCCTTTATTTTTGCTTTTTCAATGACAGGCCAGCCTTTTTGGTAGTTAACCAGCATATTTGATGTTTCCAGATCAACAAAAAATTCTCCCTCATTGTTGTTAAAAGGAAAATCTTTTAACTTGCCATTAAAAATAACCGTAGCCGCATCTAATTTCCCTGAAACTATACCCCTGTCAAGCCAGCTAACCAGGCCGTCACTCATGATGCTTACAGGTAAGTAGTGTGAAAGTTTTGATGCATCTCCTCTTGATACATATGTTTGAAGTTCCAGGTGGGGAGAGCTTTTATTTTTTGGTAAAAACAAAGTACCCTTTGAAGTAGCACTTACTTCATCATTCTCCGTTAACGAATGGTTTAAATTAAATAACAAACCACTATTTGTTTTAACAAAACCAATATCCGCTTTTAGTTTATTTAACTTAAATGCATCACGAAACAACGAAGGGAAAGAAACTGTTGCATCTTTTGACAGCACAGAAATGCTTCCGTTACTATTTTCAAAACGAAAATTTCCGGATATGTTTTTTGCTTCAGGAAAGCGCCCCCATGCACCAATAGAAAACCGTTCAAATTCAGCGTTAAGTTTATACAGACTATTGTTTTTCCATGCAATATGGAAATTACGCACATCTCCATGTACATTTAAGTTATTAAGTATTTTTTTATGCTTGTTTGTAATCAGGTTATTATCATCAACCATCTGGGTTAATGCACCCAAACTCATATAATTAGCTGTAATAAAAAAATCCTCTATTTTTTTGTTATCAAAACCAAAAGCAAGGAAAAACTTAGAACCCAACCAGCTTTGATTGTTATTTCTATAGTTAAATTTATCAACGCTAACCCCCCATGTTTTTTCTTTACTTTTAACCGAATCAAACACAGCAGAAACAAGTTCTATATTGACACTTTTATTTTCTTTAAATTTATATGAAAAATTATTTAATTTAATATCGCCACTAAGCTGGCTCACTTCCCCTTTGTCTATATCTAACCATAATTTTAATTTAGCAATACCACTGTTAAATTTAATATCCTTATTGTCGATATATCTTCGTAGAGGTTTTAAATTCACCCTTTTACTGTCAACAAAAAATTTAGCCTTCCAGGAGCCAGGGTCTGAAATATCTCCCTCAAGATCCAGGTTTAAATCTATTTTCCCGCCTAAAAATTTTGGTGGTGTTGTTGTTAAAGATAACCTATGACGCATACCGCTATTTCTTAGCAGCATATTTACATTTTTAAATTCCCATTTAAGATTATCTCCCTGCTCGTCTTTTAATATTATAGAACTATCGGCTATTGATATTTCACTTTGCGATAATAGCCAGCGTTTGAAGATAGAACTTTCACTCTCGCCATCAGGCACTGTTTTTTTCAGTCTATTTACCGCAACACCTTCAATTTTATATTTTCCTTTTTTGGTATGAGTAATATTAATATCCATCCCACGTATTACTAAATGAGTGGGAACAACCTCCTGTTTTAATAAAAGCGATTTAAAGGAAATACCAACATCAATGCGTGACAGAAGAAACGATTTTTGTTTCGAAATTAATTCAACATCTTTAAAAATTAATGTCGGAACCAGGCCGGATAGTTTTGCATCTAAACTACCAATTTTTACCGGCTGCTCTAACAAGTTAGAAGCGAAAACTTCTACCTCTTTCTGATACAGATCAGCTGTTGTTAAAATAAAACGTAACCCAGAAATGCTTAAAGCAGCAATAATTACTACAGTTGCAAAACTGTATCCAATGATTGACTTAAACTTATGAAATAAAGGGTGTGTACTTTTCATTAAGGCTTATCTTGCACTACAGTCATCACATTAATACAACATCAAAATTTTCTTGCAGATATTCTGCTTCAACCTGCAATTTAATCGGTTTACCGATAAAGTCTTCTAACTCAGCGATACTGGTGGACTCTTCATCCAGCATAAGGTCAACAACAGGTTGTGCTGCTAAAATTAAAAACTCTTGCGCCTCAAACTGTCTGGCTTCACGAATAATTTCACGAAAAATTTCATAACAAACCGTTTCTGGTGTGCGTAAAGATGCCCGTCCATTACAACAAGGGCATGGCTCACACAAAATATGTTCCAGACTTTCACGTGTACGTTTACGCGTCATCTCCACAAGGCCTAACGATGAAACCTCACATACATTTGTTTTTGCGTGGTCTTTATTCAGGTGTTTTTCTAATGCGCGCAATACCTGTCGTTTATGTTCTTCGTCGGACATGTCGATAAAATCAATAATGATAATGCCGCCAAGGTTACGCAGCCTTAACTGTCTTACAATTGCCTGAGCAGATTCAAGGTTTGTTTTAAATATTGTTTCTTCTAAATTCCGGTGACCAACAAAGCCTCCCGTATTAACATCTATTGTTGTCATGGCTTCGGTTTGATCAATAATCAAATAGCCGCCTGACTTAAGAGACACTTTTCGTTCCAGTGCTTTTTGAATTTCATCTTCAATGTTATATAAATCAAAAATCGGACGTTCACCCGGATAGTGCTCAACCCTGTTTTCCAGTTCAGGAATAAATTTACTGGCAAATTTCTGTACTTGCTCTGAAGTTGAACGCGAATCAATCCGGACTTTCTCGATATCGATACCACTTAAATCACGCATTGTGCGCATCACCAGCGATAGATCCTCATGAATTAAACTACCGACTTTCGCAGTGCTGTTACGCTCAAGAATATTTAACCAGATTTTTTGTAAAAATTGCATGTCTTTATAAATGGCTTCTTTACTGATTCCTTCTGCAACGGTACGCGCGATATAACCGCCTTGCTCAAACTCTTCAGAAAATTCAGAAATGGTCTCTTTTAATCTCTGCCGTTCATTTTCATCCTCTAAACGTTGCGATATCCCTACATGTGAAATACCTGGCATATAAACTAAATACCGGGAAGGAAATGAAATTTGCGTTGTTAAACGTGCACCTTTACTCCCCATAGGATCTTTAACCACTTGTACCATGAGTTTCTGACCTTCACGCAATAGCTCCATAATGGCATTCGATGGTTCACCACCATCACCATTTTTACCATTCGGCTGGGCAATATCTGAGACATGTAAAAAGGCCGTGCGTTCGAGCCCGACCTCTAAAAAGGCAGCCTGCATACCGGGTAGAACACGTACAACTTTGCCCTTGTATATATTGCCCACCAGGCCCCGTTTACGCTCACGCTCAATATGAACTTCCTGCAAAAGCCCGTTTTCAACATAGGCCACGCGTGTTTCTTGTGGGGTAATATTTATCAGTAATTCTTCGCTCATACTTGTCCTTATAATTATTCTAAGCCTATGATACTACTAAGGAATCTTGACGAATACCCGCATTATTGAGTAACGTCATGGTTTCATAAAGCGGCAAGCCCATTACCCCCGAATAACTCCCTGATAAGTGTGTAATAAAAGCTGCTGCAGCACCCTGAATCGCATATGCGCCCGCTTTACCATCATATTCTCCGGAAGAGAGATATTGTTCAATTTCTTTAGCCGATAAAGTTTTAAAGCTCACTTCACTGACATTGAGAATATGATCCAGTTCAGGTTGATTCGAACTTTTAGCCGTCTGTGCCAAAGCGACTCCGGTCATAACCTGGTGCGTCTTTCCAGATAATAAAAACAACATTCTTTTTGCATCTTGCTCATTATCTGGTTTTCCTAAAATTTCCCCGTCGATCACAATAGCGGTATCTGAACCCAAAACCACTTTGTTACTAGAAGGACCCTGATGCCAACCAGCGAGCGCCTTTTCTTTTGCTAAACGCGTGACATAATCTTTCGCTGTTTCATTATTTTTAACACTTTCATCAATATCCACAGCTAAAATGCTAAAAGAAACACCAATTTGAGTTAACAATTCACTACGGCGAGGAGATTGGGAGGCTAAATAGAGTTTTCTGGTCATCTGGCTATATTACTATACAAACAGCGGGCATGAGGTGGCATGTTGGCCAGAGAAAATGAATTGAGTTTATCTTTTACGCACGAACAAGATTTAGGTTCGCTTTTTTCTTAATTTTATCCGTGTAATAAACATAAGGGGTATTTTTTCTTTTTGCTTCATACATGGCGATATCGGCTCTATTTATCAGCGTTGAACAATCATGCCCATGCTCGGGATAAGATGATATCCCCATACTGATTCCCACGTTTATTTCGTGCCCTGCGAGCAAAAAAGGTTTATTCATCGTCTCGACTAATTTTTCAGTAAACTGGATTAAATCCGCATGATCCAGCGCTTCAAGTACGACAACGAATTCATCGCCTCCAAGTCTCGCTACCGTATCCATTTTTCTGACACTCGCTTTTAACCTTCTGGCAACTTCTTTTAATAATAAGTCACCAATATTATGTCCGTAAGAGTCATTAATTGACTTAAAACGAACTAAATCTATAAGAATAGTTGAAAATGTCACCGCCTGACGCTGTCCGCGTAAAACAGCGTTTTTTAAGCGATCGTCAAAAAGTGCGCGATTAGCCAGCCCGGTAAGTTCATCATGCAGTGCCTGATGTTCCAGCAAAGCCGCTTGTTTAGTGACGTGACGCAGAACAAAAATAGCAATCAATATACCCAATATAGCGGCAATCCCACCAAGCAAAAACATAAGAGTCCGGGCCTGCTCATAAGATACCTGCTCTTTATTCAAAGCAGACTTGGCCTGTTGCTGCTGTAGTACTATCAAAGCCCTAACTTGTTCAGCAATCATGCGCTGCTTTGGAATAGCAATTTCCCGGATGTTATCAAAGACAAGAGAGTCGCTTCTTGCTTCAAAACCTAGTTCAACAACTTTTTGCACAAAAGGCTGGGTATTTTTAGTTAAAACCCGAATCTCCGATAAAATTTCTTTTTCACTGTCCGTTAAAACCAGGCTATCGAGTTTTTGACGCGCTTTAACATAACGAGAGCCCATGGTATTAAAGCGTATAAACTCTTCATCCTGCATAAAAGGATCTTTGAGAACAGGAAGTGTATGCATAATCAAAGCCCGCTCGTGCAAAGCATCTTGCATGACTTGACCCAGTTCAACTTTAACATTGTTGTTTTCAACAATGTTTTTCATTTGTAAGTTAACCTGTGCCATATGCTTTAAAGCAATAAAGGTCAGAGTAACCATCAATAATACGACCATTAAAAAGCCGGTACTGATACGAAGTCCTATACCTTTAGTGTACGTCCGAGTATGCATAAAGTAGTTGTTCCCTTAACCACATATTGATATGAATAAATAACCTGATTTAACCTAATAAAAAGGGAATAAATAAAGAAATTTCACACGTAAAATATACCACATGACATGCATGTTTTGCATCTTTAAAGCGGTAAACATAGCCTGTAGAAGAATAAGTACTTGCTTATATATGCGTATTAACAAGCTCAAACCAGAGGAAACTACTTATGATATGGGTGGCTCTTTAATATCGTCGTGGCACGATAAAGTTGCTCAGCAAGTACAACCCGTACTAAAGGATGCGGCAATGTTAATTTAGAAAGGGAGATTTTTTGCTGCGCTTTTTTTAGGCAATCCTCCGCCAAACCTTCGGGGCCACCGATTAAAATAGCGATGTCTTGTCCTGAACCTTGCCAGGCTTTCAGCTCTTGTGCCAGCTCTGGTGTTGAAAGGGCTTTACCCAGCACATCTAAGGCAACCACTTTTGCATTTTTTGGAATTGCCGCAAGCATTTTTTCGCCTTCTTGCTGAGTAAGGCGTTTGATATCACTATTTTTACCGCGCTTACCTGCGGCAATTTCAACAAGTTTAATTTTACTTTCGGACGGCATACGCTTGGCGTATTCGTTAAAGCCCTCTTGCACCCAAGCCGGCATACGCGAACCAACTGCAATAAGATGGATCAGCATGACCGGATTTTATTTCTCATCCCTGAGATTATTTTCACCTGGGCTGTCTTCACCCCAAAGTTTTTCAAGATTATAGAACTCACGAATAGCGGGTTGCATAACATGCACAACGACATCACCGAGATCAACCAAAACCCATTCATTACTCTCATCACCCTCGATTCCCAATGCCGGCGCCCCTGCTTTTTTAACTTTTTCTGCAACACTATTTGCTAATGCTTTTACCTGGCGGGAAGTTTTACCGCTGGCAAAAATCATAATGTCGGTAACACTACTTTTATTGACCACATCGAGAATTTTAATATCAATACCTTTAATGTCTTCTAAAGCATCAACGGCAAGGTCACAAAGTTGTTGAGTATTCATAAATTAACCTTAATAAATATTTTGCTGTTGGATCAGCGTTAACACTGAATCCGGTAAAAGAAACTGGTTGTCGATATTCTGCTGCCACTGCTGGCGAATTTTTGTTGCAGAAATATCCAGCTGTGTCACTGCAACAAAACAAACCGCACCATTTGATTTTGTCTTTAAGTTATCGGCATCAATAATGCGTTCTTTAAGCTGCAACAATAAGCTTTTATTTAACTCTATTTGGTCATGCATAGCTGAACGCTGCATCACCACGATATTGGCCAGATTAAATATCTCCTGCCATCTATGCCATTGCGCTAAACCATTAAAGGCATCGGTACCTAAAATTAAGCATAAAGACTTATTGCTAAAATCCTTTTTCAAACTCACAAGCGTATCCACCATATACGATGAACCGCCTCGTCGAATTTCCCGGTCATCTGCAACAAATTTATCCTGCCCGGCAATAGCCGCACGAACCATTGCCAAGCGTTGCAAGGGTTCAGCAATGGGTTTATTTCTATGTGCAGGTTCTCCACAGGGGATAAAACGTACTTCATCCAAAGACAAAGTTTGTTGTACATCTAACGCGGTACGTAAATGCCCGTAATGAACAGGGTCAAAGGTGCCGCCTAATATACCGATCATAAAAAGGCTCGTTCATAAAACATCGTGGTTATAAAAATCAAGTCCGAATGTGCCCGTCACCAATGACGATATACTTTTGTGACGTTAGACCTTCTAACCCCACAGGCCCACGCGCATGAATTTTATCGGTACTAATTCCAATTTCAGCGCCCAATCCATATTCAAAACCGTCGGCAAAACGCGTTGAAGCATTAATCATCACCGAACTGGAATCGACTTCCATCATAAACTGACGAGCGATGGTAATATTCTCGGTCATGATCGTTTCGGTGTGACCCGAGCTGTGTTGATGAATATGATCAACTGCTTCAGCAAAACCATCCACCACACGAATAGAAAGAATAGGCGCCAGATATTCTTCGTCCCAATCCTCATCTGTGGCAGCTTTTATACCCGGTAAAATTTCCTGAGTAATGGCACAACCGCGTAACTCAACGCCCTCATCAACATACATTTGACCTAATTCTGGCAATACATCTTCGGCAACTGTCTGGCTTACTAATAATGTTTCCATGGTATTACAGGTACCGTAGCGCTGAGTCTTAGAATTAAATGCCACTTTCACTGCTTGATGTAAATTTGCATCATCATCAATATAAACATGGCAAACGCCGTGAAGATGTTTGATCACAGGCACGCGGGCATCCGCACTCACACGCTCAATTAAGCCTTTACCACCGCGGGGTACGATAACATCAACATAATCCTGCATGGTAATTAACTCACCCACCGCAGCACGATCGGTTGTTTCAATTACTTGCACTGTTGCTTTTGCCAACCCTGCTTTTTCAAGCCCGTCATGAATACACTGCGCAATCGCTTGATTAGAATATTGCGCTTCAGAGCCACCACGTAGAATAGCCGCATTGCCCGACTTCAAACATAAAGCCGCTGCATCTGCTGTTACATTAGGCCGGGACTCATAAATAATACCAATCACCCCTAAAGGTACGCGCATTTTGCCCACTTGAATGCCACTTGGGCGGTACTTTAAATCAGTAATTTCACCGACAGGATCAGGCAAAGCCACAATTTGACGGATACCTTCTGCCATACCTTTAATACGTTCATCATTTAATGCTAAGCGATCAAGTAATGCTTCATCCAAACCATTTTTTGCACCTGCATCCATATCTTTTTTATTCGCTGCAAGTAACTCTGCACTACGCGTTTCAATGGCATCGGCAATCGCAAGCAGGGCATTATTTTTTTGCCCCGTATTTGCACGGTTTAATTCCCGGGAAGCAGCACGTGCTTGTTGTCCGAGTTCATTCATGTATTTTTTAATGTCCATAATTCTTTATCTTCTATTAAATTTTAATTTCTTTCACCATTATTGCGAGAAAGATATGGCAAAGTATTTTTCATACCCGGCGGGCAATCTTAACTGTTAACTTTGTGAGATTGCCGCGCTATCGCTCGCAATGACAGAGATAACTCTATCTGGTAGCAATGTGCTCTGCCGTTAACGGAGTTAACGACACTCCCGCAATGCGTAATGTTAATTGTAGCAATTCATCCCATGGTTTGCCTGTCCCCAGACCTTTACAAAGACGTTCAATACGCCCGGCAATAAGTAAAAATGCTTGCCAGCGCTTTAAACCATGTCGTTTCAATCCTGCATTAAGAACTGTTTTTCGTTTATCCCAAATTCTGTGCTGCTTAAACACCTGTTCTAAATTTTGTCCTTTAGCCACCGCCGCGGCCATTTTTTCCAGTATCCGAAGTTGATACATCAAGGCACCTAAAACATGCAAAACATCTTCACCTTCACTTTTTAAACCATGCAAAATACGCGATACGCGTAGTGCATCACCTTTTAAAGCAACATCAACCAAAGCGAAGGCATCAAAGCGTGCACTATCACTGACCGCATCAACAACTTGCTCTGCACTTATCGGCCCTTCACCATAAAGCATACGCAATTTTTCTAACTCTTGATCGGCGGCCAATAAATTCCCTTCAACCTGCTCGGCTAAAATAGTCAGCGCGTCTTCTGTCGGTTGTAAACCTCGCAACTGCATACGTGCTTTTAGCCAGTTGGGTAATTCCTGAATTTCCAGTGGCCACACCGCAAGTGTTGCACCGACTGAGTCTAAAGCTTTAAACCACTTGCTTTTGGTTTGACTGGCATCTAATTTTCCAGAAACAATCAGTAACAGGTTATCTTCAGGTAACTGACTGCTATAAGCAACTAAGGCTTTGCTGCCTTTATCACCCGGCTTACCTGTTGGTAATCGTAGTTCAATAATTTTACGTTCTGCAAATAACGACATACTTGCAGAAGAACGAAGCAGCTCATCCCAGTCAAAACTACGATCAACATGATGCACTTCGCGCTCAGTATAACCTTGCGCTTTTGCTGCTTCCCGAATCAACCTTACCGATTCATCCTGTTGAAAAGGTTCATCGCCACTAATGAAATATACAGCCTGTAACTGTTTCTCAAGATGTGACTGCAACTGATTAAAATACAGTTTCATTTGTTTTTTGATTCAACGTCATTAACTTTTAATTGTTGCTTTAGAATTTTCTTAGGATCCGGCTTTTTTCTGGACCTCAATGAAAAATTCAAACGACGAGTCACCTGCAACATCGCTTCTTGTAACATATCAGATTTAAAACGGCGTTCTTCATCCGCTTCGGCTAACACCAAATTTGCATCAAAAAGATATTCCCGTTTCACCGTAATATTCTGTGCAGGTATTAAGTCCACAAGTTGCAGCAATTTTTCTTTCTCTGCATCTTTAGTTACCTTTTGAGCTGGCACGGTTTTAAATAGCGAAAAACTTAAGTTATAACTTAACTCATATTGGTTAGCCCGACCGGCGCTGTCCAAAGATAAAACGCGTTTTGAAAACGTATCATTACTCACTTTAAATATCGTCGCAGAGCCATCAAATACATTAACTTTCGCTGCAGTTAAAGCACGGGTTAATTCCCGTCCAAGTTCGCTATATTTGCTTGTACCCTGAAGACTAACTTCAGGTAATACATCAGAGAGATCCTGATTACCCCGCAAATGGAAGCCGCAGCTGGTAATTATAAAGCTGACAATAATGACAAATGTAAATTTTATCTTTTTCATATTTAAAGTGTCTTGGCTACTATACTTATTTTGTACATTACATTTACTTAATAACAATATTAACCAGCTTACCCGGTACCACAATCACCTTGACAATCTGCTTACCATCAGTAAATTTCATTACATTCGTATCGGCTAATGCCGCAGTTTCAATATCATCTTTACCTGCAGTTGCCGCAACTTCAATGCGTGAACGTAACTTGCCATTTACCTGCACAATAATTTGTAAGCTGTCTTTGACTAAAGCCGTTTCATCAACTTCAGGCCAGGCCTGATCTAATAACAAACCTTCTTCACCGAGTACTTTCCATATTTCATGTGTAATATGCGGCACAATAGGTGACAGTAATAAGGTAATCGCTTGCAAGCTTTCACGCATAACTGCGCGACCTTGTTCGCTATCATCTTTAAACTTTGACAAGGCGTTCATCAACTCCATCACCGATGCAATCGCTGTATTAAAAGTAAAGCGGCGACCAATATCATCTCCCACTTTAGCGATGGTTTCATGTGTGACTAAGCGAATGGCTTTTTGTACATCATTTAAAGCAGCTGTGTCTAAGGCTGCTGTATGACCTGTTTCAACATATTCAAAGGCTAAACGCCATAAGCGTTTCAGAAAACGTGATGCCCCTTCAACACCGGCATCACTCCATTCTAACGATTGTTCTGGCGGTGCAGCAAACATCATAAATAAACGCGCGGTATCGGCACCGTATTGCTCAATCAAACCCTGCGGATCAACCGTATTGCCTTTTGATTTTGACATTTTAGCGCCGTCTTTTAACACCATCCCCTGGGTCAAAAGGTTTTCAAAAGGTTCATCGTTTGTGGTTAAACCAACGTCGCGCATTAACTTATTAAAGAAGCGTGCATAAAGTAAATGCAAAATAGCATGTTCAATACCGCCAACATATTGATCAACCGGCAACCAATAGTTTGCGCGCTCATCTAACATGGCTTCATCATTGTTTGCTGAAGCATAACGCGCGTAATACCAGGATGATTCCATAAAAGTATCAAAAGTATCTGTTTCACGTTCCGCTTTGCCGCCACAGTCTGGACATGTGGTTTCATAAAACCCGGGCATTTTCTTAATTGGTGAGCCAACACCTTCAAACTCAATATCTTCGGGCAACGCAACCGGTAAATCTTTTTCTGGCACCGCCACTTCACCACATTGTTCACAGTTGATAATTGGAATTGGCGCTCCCCAATAACGTTGGCGTGAAACACCCCAGTCACGCAAACGATAAGTCGTGCGTTTTTGCCCTGAACCTTTTGCTTCTAAATGTGCAGCAATTTTTTCAAAGGCCGCTTCTGACGTTAAACCATCAAACTCTCCCGAGTTGATCAACGTACCTTTTAAGGTAAATGCTTCTTTGCTTAAATCACACTCTTCGGCCGCAAGTGGTGCTATAACCTGATTTATCGACAAACCATATTTATTTGCGAACTCATAATCGCGCTGGTCATGTGCCGGCACCGCCATAACCGCACCCGAGCCATACCCCATTAACACAAAGTTGGCGATAAACACGGGAACGCGATCACCACTGATCGGGTGGATGGCTTTTAAGCCGGTATCAATACCTTTTTTCTCCATGGTTTCCATGGATGCTTCAGCGGTATCGGTCATTGCACATTCTTTAATAAAAGCAGCAACATTTTCCGAGTTTATAGCGGCTTCTGCTGCTAGCGGATGTTCTGCTGCAACCGCGACATACGTTACACCCATTAAGGTATCAGGTCGCGTGGTAAATACGTCTAACTTTTCGTCACGACCTTCCAGCCCAAAGCTCACTTCAACGCCTTGAGAGCGGCCAATCCAGTTACGCTGCATAGTGCGTACTTGCTCAGGCCAACCTTCTAAGTTATCCAGTTCATCGAGTAATTCATCCGCATAATCAGTAATCTTCATAAACCACTGCGGAATATCTTTTTTCTCAACCGTGGTATCACAACGCCAGCAGCAACCATCGATAACCTGTTCATTCGCAAGCACCGTTAAATCATTTGGGCACCAGTTTACCGCCGCAGTTTTTTTGTAAACCAGACCTTTCTCATATAGCTTAGTGAATAACCATTGTTCCCACTTATAATAATCCGCATCGCAGGTCGCCAGCTCGCGGTCCCAGTCGTAACCCAAACCTAAACGCTTGAGTTGATCGCGCATATAATCAATATTTTCACGCGTCCATTTTGCAGGTGGTACATTATTTTTAATGGCCGCATTTTCCGCCGGCAAGCCAAATGCATCCCAGCCCATTGGTTGCAACACATTTTTACCTTGCATACGCTGATAACGACTGATCACATCACCAATAGTGTAATTACGCACATGCCCCATATGTAAGCGCCCACTAGGGTACGGAAACATTGAAAGACAGTAATATTTTTCTTTATTGGGGTCTTCGATTGCTTTAAAAACCTTATTGTCGTCCCAGTACTGCTGGATTTCTGACTCAATTTGTTGGGGCTTGTACTCTGATTCCATAAAACTCTGCTATCTTATTGATTTATATATAAATTATCTTTGTGGTCGAAAATGACCACAAATACACGAATTAAGGGTGTAAGGATACAGCACCCATCGCAGCCAAGGAATACTCCAGAATAAAACTCTGATATAGATCAAAACTTGAATTAAACAACTATGCTTATATATTGGATACAACGATAAAAAAAAGGAGGCAACCGCCATGAATAGCCACGACAAAAGCGATAAATTCCTTAACGCCTATCACTCCATGTTAGAACAGGTAAAAAATCTCTGGCATACAGCGGAAGAAAAAGCCCTGCCGACACTTGCTGAAAACATCCAGCTCGTTGCCGATAAAACGGCTGAATTAGGAGAGCTCACTAAAGAGGAGGCGGAGAAAATTGGCGGTTATATCCAACGGGATCTTGAGGACGCGGGACACTATTTATCTGAATATGCCGCTAAAAACGGTAAACAACTTAGAGACTTATTAAAAAATGATCTCGAACTTGCGGAGATGCAACTTGCTGAGGTCATTGCCAAACTTGCAGATAAAACCAGTTTAGAACTGGATGCTTTGGCTGATCGTGCTCGTAAAGTGGGCGTTTGGCATACCGGTGAAATTACCAATACGGGCGTTTTATACTGTCAAAACTGTAGCGAAGCCCTGCACTTTAAAAAAGCCGGCCATATTCCCCCTTGCCCTAAATGTAAAGGCACCGTATTTAAAAAAGTTTTTAATAAAGATGCATAATTAAGGTATATTAACGCTCATCAAAAGCATTTGGACGATACTGTTGAGCAATATACTAAAAAATATAAAACATGCTCTGGCGATAGATGGCTCGGTTAGTACCTCAGAAAAGCTCGCTTCCGCACTGGGGGGATTTATCGGTATTTTCCTTATCAGCCTTGTCAGCTACCAGTTTACGGGTGCCAGTGGTGCTGCACTCATTGTTCCCTCAATGGGCGCATCCGCAGTTCTGGTCTTTGCTGTACCGCACGGCAAACTCTCACAGCCCTGGGCATTATTTGGTGGCCAGCTCAGCTCTGCTTTTGTCGGTGTATGTTGTTACTTGCTTATCCCTAATGTATTTCTTGCGTCTGGACTCGCGGTAGGCTTAGCCATCGGTACCATGCATGTCTTGCGTTGTATTCACCCTCCCGGTGGTGCAACCGCCCTGGTTGCCGTTGTCGGTACAGCACAAATTCATGAACTGGGTTTTGAATATTTACTCACACCGGTATTATTAAATACTGTTATTATTTTTTTAACCGCGGTTATTTTTAATAACTTTTTTCCGTGGCGCCGTTACCCCACAAGTATGATGCGTTTTACTGATACTCCTGCCATCGAAACAAAAAAGCCTTCCCGCTATATTGAAAAAAAATACATTGAGCAAGCTTTATCCGACATTGACTTAGTGGTCGATTTAAATGTTGAAACCCTGCAAGAATTATTTGCTTTAACCCTTGAACATGCAACAACCCCCTCCTTTTCTACTGATCAAATCGTCATGGGTCATTATTATACAAACGGTAAACACGGCGCTGAATGGTCAGTCCGGCAAATTATTGATGAAGCCAGATCTGATGATCCGAAAAAAGACATGGTAATTTACCGTGTCGCTGAGGGCCAGGGCTTACAAAGCGCCGACAGTTGCACTCGCTCAGAATTTGCTGCGTGGGCAAACAGAGAGCTTTTCCCAACCAAAAAATAAAACCTACAATATTGTAACCTACTGTAATATATAAGTTTTATTTGAAAATCATCTTCCGAATAAAATATTTATAATATTTTATTCTTAAACATGCATTTTATATGTATGTTATGTATACTCCCCCCACACAAACCCTTTATGATTATGGAGAAATAATATGACAACTTTATATGAACGCATAGGTGGTGAAGCCGCCGTTGACGCAGCCGTGGATATTTTTTATCGCAAAGTATTATCAGATGACCGTGTAAATGGCTTTTTTGATGATGTTGATATGGATGGACAAATCGTAAAACAAAAAGGTTTTTTAACCATGATTTTTGGTGGTCCAAATAATTACACGGGTAAAGATATGCGTGAAGGTCATAAACATTTGGTTGCAAATGGTTTAAATGACAGCCACGTTGATGCCATTGTTGAGCTGTTAGGTGAAACATTAAAAGAACTTGGCGTTGCTGATGCTGATATTGCTGAGATTGCAGGCATTGCAAATGGTGCTCGTGACGACGTACTAAACCGATAGGATCATGAAAATGACACAGCTAAAATTTAAAGATGATGTTTTTACTGTGTCGGCGGGTGACACTGTGCTTGATACATTGTTAGAACAAGGTCATGTGATCCCTAACAACTGTCGGGCCGGTGCTTGCCAGTCTTGTGTTATGCAGGTCACTAAAGGGAATGTGCCTGAAAACTCACAAAAAGGACTTAAGGATTCACAAAAAGCCAAAGGCTTTTTCCTCGCTTGTAGTTGCTCCCCCGAAGAAGACATTCATGTCCAACTCATCGATACAGAACAACTCCGGATTCCAGCAAGCGTAACTAAAATAAACAAACTCTCTACTGATGTAGTAGAGCTAACAATCAAAATGATGGATGAATTTGAATATTATGCAGGTCAATATGTCACTTTATGGAAAGATGATTATTTAGGTCGTAGTTATTCTATCGCCAGCTTACCCGAAAAAGGTAAAGAATTATGCTTCCATATAAGGCATGTACAAGGTGGCCAGTTTAGTGGCTGGGTACATAACGAATTAACAGTTGGCGATACACTTTCGGTGCAAGGCCCTGCGGGAGACTGTTTCTACACTGCAGGTAATCCTGAACAAAACCTGTTACTTATTGGTACCGGCACGGGTCTCGCCCCTCTATACGGTATTATTCATGATGCCTTAAAACAAGATCACAGAGGTGAAATTCACTTATTCCATGGCGCATTAAATCCCGGCGGACTTTATTTAACCGCTGAATTAACAAGGCTTGCTCAGCAATGCAGTAATTTTATTTATCATCCTTGCGTGATGAGTGCAGAACAAAGTACGCTCAAAAATATTACTGAAGGTGATATCAGCGAAATTGCTTTGGAGACCGTACCAAAACCCAAAGGATGGAAATCGTTTTTGTGTGGCGACGAAAATCTGGTAAAAGCATTGAAGAAAAAAATCTTTCTCGCCGGAAGTAATATGAGTGATATCTATGCCGACCCATTTATACAAAGTAAATAAATGCCATTTAGCTAAAATTCATTTACTATATACGTTATGCAATTAACACGACACACCGATTTCTCTTTACGTGTTCTGATTTATTTGTCGTTAAATAAATCAGAACAACTTGTCACGATAAATGAAATATCTGAGCATTTTAAAATAGTAAAAAACCATTTAACCAAAGTCGTAAACCATTTAGCCCAAAAAGGCTATATAGAAACTGTTAGAGGAAAAAATGGTGGTATTCGTTTAGCTAAAAAACCTGCAGAAATAAAACTGGGTGATGTTGTTCAGGCTATGGAAATGAATCTGGAGGTAATTGATTGTACTAAACCTCTTTGCCCTTTAATCAATAACTGCAAATTAAAACGCGTCTTAAACGAAGCAAAACAATCTTTTCTAACCACCTTAAATAACTACAGCATAAAAGATTTAAATACCGAGCCTGAAATAATGAAGAACCTGCTACATTTCCCTGTATAGTTTTATTATTCAGAATATCGTTGATAAACGAAACTTCCAATTAAACCAAAGAAAATAATTAATAGTATAGGGTTGTTTCCCCACAGAACATAGGGTGTTGCTCCTGTGCGTGGCTGCACCATGCCGCTAACAACATGTGCTTTAAACTGAGGCGAGCGGGACATAATTTCACCTTTATAGTTAATCAATGCTGAAACACCATTTGTCGTAACCCGCATCATGTCCCGCCCTGTTTCTAAGGCGCGCATTTGTGAAATTTGCAGGTGTTGATGGGGCGCAAATGAATCACCATACCATGCATTGTTGCTCGCATTTAAAAGTAAATTTGCTTCAGGTAAAAAGCGAATCAGATCTTCGCCGAAGGCATCTTCATAACATATCGTAGGTGCTATCTTTTGGCCTGCGGCGGAAAATAATTTTTGGTCATATTGCCCGGGGGTAAAACCTGACATGGGTAAATCAAAAAAAGCAATTAAACCTCTTAATATTGAGGCCAGGGGAACATACTCTCCAAAAGGCACCAGATGATTTTTATGATAAAACTGGGTTGACTGACCAACTGAAACTAAACTGCTAAAATATTGCCTCTTTTCACGATCCAGGACAGGCAAACCTAAAATAATATCGGTGTTATTTTTCTTCGCTTGTCGTGATAATGACGCTAAAAAGTTATTTTCTAAATTATGATAGTAAGTGGTTAATGAGTTTTCGGGCCAGAGAATAAGATCACTGTCCCAGTTTTTTTTACTCAGAGATAAATAGGTTTTTTTTCTTTTTTCGACTTTATCAGGATCCCATTTATTTGCTTGCTCTACATTACCCTGAACTAAGCTAACCTTAATTTTTTTGCCTTTTAGTTCCGTCCAGTTTATTTGTTTAAATCCCGCCCCGGCAAACCAAATTATGATAAAACTTAAAAATACCAAAACTTTGTTTTTGGTTTTACTATAGAGAAAAAACATCAACAACAAAGCAGCGCTTAATGCGGTTAACCATGAAACACCATAAACGCCTAAGATGGGAGCATAACCCGATAAAAAGCTGGCTGTCTGGCTATATCCTAAACTGAGCCATGGAAAACCTGTTAAGAACCAGCCACGAAACCATTCTAATAAAGCCCAGAATAACGGAAAGACAATAAGAAGAATGATTGCCTTGTTTGTAATGTTAAATTTTTTGATAAAAGTAACACTAATGTAGCTCTGTAAAACAATAAAGCTGGCAACAACAGCAATACTCATTAAAGTTAAGAGTGTCGCGGTAAAAATAGAACTGAGTCCAAAGACATATATCGCAACAAATACCCACGACACACCGACTCCGAAAAAACCCATCCCAAACCACCAGCCAAACCATGCAGCCTGGCGTGGGCTAGCTGATAATAAAAAGTAAAACAGTACCGCAGGACTTAAAACAGAAAACAGATAAAAATTAAGAGGGGAAAAAGCAAGCGGCAGCAATGCACCGGCTAAAAAAAGTAATAAATATTTTATTTTTACAGAATCAGTTATCTTCTGCATCAGCAGACTCCGTTGCCTTTCTTTTAAATTTATTTTTCTTTCTGGCCACTTCTAACAACTCAATTCGACGATTGCTTGCACGAAGTACTTTGAACGCTAATGATTCTATTTCAACAACTTCACCACGTTTAGGCAGATGACCAAAAGCATTCATTACTATTCCACCAATGGTATCAAAATCATCATCGCCGAACACAGTATTAAAATGCTCATTAAAATCTTCTACCGGCGTAACAGCCTTTACCGTTGCTAAATCATCAGAGTGTTCAAAAATAAAAGCGTCGTCATCAAAGTCATGTTCATCTTCAATTTCGCCAACAATCTGTTCCAATACATCTTCGATAGTTACCATACCGGCAACACCGCCATACTCATCAACGACAATAGCAATATGATTTCGTGTGCTACGAAATTCATTTAGTAAAACATTTAAACGTTTACTTTCCGGGATAAAAACAGCAGGTCGTAATACATCGCGAAGATTAAGTTTTTTATCCTCACTATTTGTTAAATGAGGTAATAAATCTTTTGCCAGTAAAATTCCGACAATTTCATCTTTGCTGTCACCCACTACAGGAAAGCGTGAGTGCGCAGAAACAACGACCGTTGCTAAAAGCTCATCTTCAGCTGAATCCATTTCCAGTACAATCATCTGTGATCGCGGGATCATAATATCGCGCACCTGCATTTCAGCAACCTGCAAAGCACCATCAATCATGCTATGTGCTTCATGATCTATAATGCCATTTTTATGTGCTTCATTAAGCATAGCAACAAGCTGATCACGATCTTTTAATTCACCTTGTAAAGCCTGACCTAAACGTTCAATCCAGGAACGTTGTGGCTTGTTGTCTTTTTCAAAATGATCTGGCTGTTCTTCGCTCATGACTCTATTTCCCGATATGGATCGGAGTATCCCAATTTTGATAATATTTTAATTTCTTTCGTTTCCATAACATCTGCATCCGCATCGGTTAAATGATCATAACCCAGTAAATGCAGTGTTCCATGTACTAACATATGTGCCCAATGTGCAATTTCACTTTTATTTTGTTGCTCAGCTTCTTTTTTAACAACATCAGAACAAATAATTAAGTCACCTAATAAATTTAACTCTACTTCACCATCTAATTCTGCCGGTATTTCAAATGGAAAAGATAAAACATTTGTTGCGCCGTTTTTATTTCGATACTGTTTGTTTAATTCTGAACTTTCATTTTCATTAACAAAACGTACCGTTAACTCTGCATCAGCATGATTTTCAAAATCTAAAGTTGCACTTACCCAGCTAAATAATTCATCATCGCCAGGTAAAGCAGAAACTTCGCGTTGTACATCAAGTTCAAGCACTATTCCGGCTTTTCATCATGTGCATCATAAGCTTCAACGATACGCTTCACTAACGGGTGGCGTACAACATCTTTAGGATTGAAAAAGCTGAATCCTAAACCATCAACATCTTTTAAAACATCAATGACCTGACGCAAGCCCGAAAGTTGCCCTTTCGGTAAGTCAATTTGCGTAATATCACCGGTAACGACGACCTTTGAACCAAAACCAATACGGGTTAAAAACATTTTCATTTGTTCAACCGTCGTATTTTGCGCTTCATCTAAAATAATAAAGGATTCATTTAATGAGCGACCACGCATATATGCAAGTGGAGCAACTTCAATAACATTTCGCTCCATTAAACGCGCCACTTTTTCAAAACCCATCATTTCATACAAAGCATCGTATAACGGTCTTAAATAAGGATCGATTTTTTGTGCCAAATCACCGGGTAAAAAACCAAGACGTTCACCGGACTCAACCGCCGGACGGGTTAAAATAATTCGACGAACCTGATCCTGTTCCAATGCTTCAATAGCAGAAGCAACCGCAAGATAAGTTTTACCTGTACCGGCCGGACCAACACCAAAACTGATATCATTCTCAGACATGGAACGTAAATAATGTTGTTGATTTTCGCCGCGTCCCCGTACCTGGCCACGTTTTGTTTGAATAATGACCTCTGCACCTGAACGTTTTTTAAGTGGAATTACGTTTTCGGCAGCCGCATCATGCAAATGTAAATTAACCGTTTCTGGATCCAAAACACGTTCATCGGTTTCAATATACAACTCACGCAAAATACCTTCCGTTGCATCAACCGATTTTTTGAGGCCAATAATTCTGAAACTATTGCCGCGATTATTTATTTCAACCCCCATACGAAGCTCAATCAAACGTAAGTGTTCATCAAGCTGACCGCACAGGTTAGCTAGCCGCTGGTTATCAGCGGGATCTAAGGTGATATCTAGAGAGTGTGCAGAGGTATTCAAAATAGGGAGTATGAGTAAGCGCTATGCTGAAATGGAGGCGGCAATCGGTTTAGCTTCATCAACTAAAACACCACGTAAAGAGTTTGGGCGGACTTCTGTAATTTTCACGTTTGCAAACTGACCAATCAATGATTTATCTGCCTCGAAGTTTACCACACGATTGTTTTCTGTGCGGCCACTGACTTCATTTTCATCTTTTCGTGCCGCACGCGTAACGAGTACCCGTTGCACGGTATCCATCATAGCTTCACTAATCGCGAGCGTTTGCTGGTTAATACGGGTTTGCAGGCTTTGCAAACGCGACTTTTTCACCTCATCGGGCACATCATCAGGCAAACTTGAAGCCGGTGTCCCCGGGCGAGCACTGTAAATAAAACTGTAAGACAAATCAAAACCCACATCGGCAATCAGGTTCATGGTGTCTTCAAAATCTTTATCCGTTTCACCGGGGAAACCAATAATAAAGTCCGACGAAAAACACATATCAGGGCGTACTGCACGAATCTTGCGAATAGTTGCCTTGTATTCCAGTGCGGTATGTTTACGTTTCATTTGTGCCAAAATACGGTCAGAACCACTTTGCACAGGAAGGTGTAAATGACTGACTAACTCAGGCACTTCGGCATAAGCATTAATCAAATTGTCATTCATTTCAATCGGGTGTGAGGTGGTATACCGAATTCTGTCTATTCCTTCAATTGCCGCAACATAATGGATCAATAATGCAAGATCGGCAGTCCCCCCGTCGTCTTGGCCATCATTAAACATCACGCCCTGGTAAGCATTCACATTCTGACCAAGCAAATTCACTTCGCGCACACCCTGTTCTGCCAACTGAGCAATTTCAGCAATAATGTCATCGAATGGCCGGCTAAATTCCTCGCCTCGCGTGTAAGGCACCACACAAAAAGTACAATATTTGCTGCAGCCTTCCATAATTGAAACATAGGCACTGGCGCCATCACTTTTCGGCTCGGGCATAAAATCGAACTTTTCAATTTCAGGGAAAGAGACATCGACAACGGACTGATGTTTTTTAGTCGCATCACTGAGCATATTGGGTAAACGATGCAAGGTCTGAGGCCCAAAAATCAAATCAACATAGGGCGCACGCTTCAAAATGGCAGCCCCCTCCTGGCTGGCAACACAACCACCCACACCAATCACCAATTCGGGGCGTTTTGCTTTCAATTTGCGCCACATACCAAGGTGAGAAAATACTTTTTCCTGCGCACGTTCACGCACCGAACAGGTGTTTAAAAGTAAAACATCCGCTTCGGTATCAATGTCGGTTAACTCCAGGCCATGAGAAGCTCTTAAGACTTCCGCCATTTTTTGAGTATCGTACTCATTCATCTGGCAACCGAAGGTTCTAATATGTAATTTGCGCATTTTTTGACCACATCATTCAGGACGGAGAAAGGTATCATTTTGTCCCTATTTTATCCAGCAACGAAGTACCTTTCATGAAAATATCAGCAAAATAAATAATGTTTTATTGCCATTCTTTTCATAAACTTAACAAAAGGCTCATACATTCTCGAAATGGGTCGATATATTGCAAATAGAGCACAATTTAAACATTATTAACAAAATACAAAAAGCAATTGAGTTTGGGATATACGTATGAATGAAAATAGAACAATATTAATTATTGATGACAGTCGTGTCTCCAGAATGATGGTGAAAAGCATCGCCAGACAAAATTATCCCGAAGCAAGAATTTTTGAAACAGCGAATGCGGATGAAACTCTCGCATTAGAAATTACATGTGAACTAACACATATTATTTGTGACTATAATATGCCGGGGATGGATGGATTATCTCTATGTAAAGAATTACAAAAAGACCATCCCTCAAGTTACATCACTTTACTCACCGCCAATATTCAAGCCGCATTACGAAACAAAGCTCAGGATATGGGGATTAACTTTACAAAGAAGCCTGTTACTGAAGAACGCATTTTATCGATACTCTCAAAAAAAGGGCGCAAAAATGCTTAAACTCACTGACCTACAGCTGGATATGCTCACCGAATTATTTAATCTCGGCATGGGTAATGCGGCTTCTGCATTAAGTGAAATGGTGACGGAAGAAGTTAAACTGTCAATACCGAAAATTCTATTTATGGATAAATATGAACTCACAAAAGTTCTTAAAATAGATTCCAGCGATCAAATCAGTGGAGTATCACAAAATTTTCAAGGCATGATTCTGGGTCAGGCCTTACTTACTTTCCCAACCGATAAAAGTTTAGAGTTAATCAGGTTATTACTACAAGACAGTGTACCGCTTGAAAATTTAACTGAGTTTGAAGAAGAGGCACTCACCGAAGTCGGTAATATTATTATTAATGCAGGTTTAAGCAGTCTGGCAGATATTTTTGAAGATGAAATAACCAGCGACTTACCTATTTTTAATACTGGTAGCTGTGAAGATGTTATTGGGAACACAGGTCCAACATCCCAAAAGCAACAAACCGTACTTCACCTTCAGGTTGATTTTTCGATAGAAAAAGAAAATATTAAAGGCTATGTCATATACTTGCTTGACCTTGAATCTATCTCTGTACTTGCAAATCATATCGATAATTACATACAAAAAATATCCTGCTAATGTCATCACAAACTATAAACACAACGCCAGCTTCTGAACTGTTGGTTCAAGTTATTGATACCAACGCAACAGGAATCATTGTTCTTGATAAAGATAATAATTTAGTGTTTTGGAATAAATGGTTTGAGAAAAAATCATCACTCGAAAAAGAACAAGTATTAGGAAAAAAGCTCTTTTCTATTTTTCCTGAATTAAAAAACTCTCGTATACATAAAGCGATAGATTTAAGTATATCTAAAGGAAACGCCTCTTTTATTTCACACGCTTTTAACAAAACCCCTTTCCCGCTGTATAGTGATAACGAGAAAAAAAAACCGATACACCAGCTTACCTATATAAAGCCCATACAACTTGAAAATAATGAACGCTATTGTTTCGTACAAATTACCGACTCCAGCACAACGGTCTACAGAGAAAATCAATTACGAACAATGGCACATGAAGCGAAAGAACTTTCTAAATTAAAGTCAGGTTTTGTTTCTTCTGTAAGCCATGAATTGAGAACACCTTTAACCTCTATTATGGGGTCAATCAGTTTGCTGCAATCCGGCGTAGAAGATTCTGAATCTGAAATCGGGAAAAAAATGCTCAGCATCGCCTTTAATAATGCTGAACGTTTGTTACTGTTAATAAGTGATATTCTCGATATTGAAAAAATAGAATCTGGAAATATGGAATTTAAATTTACTGAAGTTGATATTAATAATTTAATTAAGGACTGTATTTTACACAACGAAGGTTTAGCTAAAAAATATAACGTCAATTTTAGCTTTAAAAATGAGAACAATTTACCGTTAGTCTATGCCGATAAAGATCGTATATTTCAGGTTCTCAATAACTTAATGTCTAATGCCGCAAAATTTGAGCCTGATGATAGTAATATAGAAATAACAACAATTGTGGAAGAAAAGAATATTCGTGTCTCTATCAAAGATCATGGCAGAGGTATTCCAGAAGGATTTAAAAGCAGGGTATTTCAGGCCTTTAGTCAAGCAGATACCAGCAATACGAAAGAAGTTAGTGGTACAGGCTTAGGCCTCGCCATATCTAAAACAATTATAGATCACCATCAAGGAATAATAGATTTTGATAGTTTAGAAAACCAGGGTAGCTGTTTTTACTTCACTTTACCGATTCACAAGAAAGATGAAGACTAACGAGTAATAAAAAAGGCGTATCAACTTTATATTGAAACGCCTTTTATTTCTAAGCAGATAAATAAATTATTGTATTACATTTATTAGTCATCCGCTTCTGAGGCAATTTTATGAATACTCAAGTCCGCTCCCTGGAATTCTTCTTCCTGACTCAAACGTATTCCAACTAAACTTTTCATTACACCGTACACAATAAAACCACCGGCTAAAGCAATTACAACGCCAATAACCGTACCGGCAACTTGCGCCATAATAGTAACACCACCTAAACCACCCAAAGCGGTGCTACCAAAAATACCTGCTGCAATGCCACCCCACGCACCACATAACCCGTGTAATGGCCAAACACCCAGAACATCATCAATTTTCCATTTGTTCTGAGCCATCGTAAATGTCCACACAAACAAACCACCTGCAATGCCACCTGTTGCTAATGCACCCAGCGGATGCATTAGGTCAGACCCCGCACAAACTGCGACCAGCCCGGCTAATGGGCCATTATGAACAAAGCCAGGGTCATTTCGACCAACAATGGTTGCAACTAAAATACCGCCCACCATCGCCATTAAGGAGTTCACCGCAACTAAACCGGCAATCGCATCAATTGTTTGCGCTGACATCACATTAAAACCAAACCAACCGACTGTTAGAATCCATGCGCCTAACGAAAGAAACGGAATGCTTGAAGGCGGATGAGCATAAACTTCACCATTTTTTCCGTAGCGCCCATAACGGTGGCCTAACAATATCACCGCGCCTAATGCCAGCCAGCCACCCATGGCATGAACGACGACTGAACCGGCAAAATCATGAAACTCAGCCCCAAAAGTGGCCGCAATCCATGCTTGCATGCCGTGATTTCCATTCCATGTCATTCCTTCAAAAAAGGGATAAATAAGTGCAACAATAATAAAAGTGGCAACAATCTGAGGATAAAAACGCGCGCGTTCTGCTATACCGCCAGAAATAATAGCCGGAATGGCCGCCGCAAAAGTTAATAAAAAGAAGAACTTAACCAGCTCATAACCATTTTTCTGACTCAGGGCTTCTGCACTGGCAAAAAAGTTTGTTCCATCAAAACCGTAAGCAATACCGTAGCCAATGAAAAAATAAGCGATAGTTGAAACCGAAAAATCAACGATGATTTTAACCAGTGCGTTAACCTGATTTTTCTTTCTGACCGTACCCACTTCTAAAAAAGCAAAGCCAGCATGCATCGCCAAAACCATGATTGCACCGAGCAAAATAAACAAAACATCTGTTGCGGTTTTAATATTATCCATTGAATTCCCCTAAAATCAGAATAAAGTATTTTTCATTATTATGGCTTTATTTTCGCACCATGTTGGTGAGAATAAAAGAAATTCAATAGATGAATTTACGGGTTTTTGCACCAATAAGTGAAACTGCACTATTTTTGATCGGATATAATGCGTCTTTTAATCTAATTTTATTTTACACTCGATTCACCCTGCTTTACTTTTTGCCACAAGTCTTCTAATTCAACTAAAGACATATCATTGATGGCTCGCCCCTGAACATCGGCTATTTTTTCCAATGCACGGAAACGCTGTTCAAATTTTAAATTGGCTTTTCGTACACACTGCTCCGCATCCAAACCAGCATGGCGAGATAAGTTAATACAACTGAAAAACAGGTCCCCGATTTCATCTTCTATTTTAAGCACATCCCGTTCATCCGCATCCAGTTCCTGTTGAACTTCATTAATCTCTTCCTTAACCTTGAACATCACATCGTTAATATCAGGCCAGTCAAAGCCTTCTTTTGCAGCACGTTTTTGTAATTTTTCTGCCCGCATTAAAGAAGGCAGTGTTCGACTGACATCATCAAGAATACTTAAACTTATTCCAGCTTTATCTGCTTTTGCTGCCCGCTCTTGTTGTTTTATTTTTTCCCACTCTTTTGTTTGCTGCTCTGCATCAATCACTTTACTGCCTGCAAATACATGAGGATGGCGTCGAGTCAGCTTGTCACTTATCACCTGCGCGACATCATCAAAACTAAAGTGATTCTGCTCTTCTGCTAACTGACTATAGAAAACTATTTGAAATAACAGGTCTCCTAATTCAACCTGAAGATCAGCAATATTATGTCTTTCAATAGCATCCACCACTTCATACGCTTCTTCTATGGTATAAGGAATTAGCGACTGAAAGTCTTGTTGCAGATCCCAGGGGCAGCCTGAGTCAGGGGCGCGTAAAGCGCGCATAATATCGATGAGCTGTTGTATTGATTGCATGATCATGACCTGAGAAAAATAAACACTCAGGCATTAAATCATGAATAAGTAAAACTGGAAACGACGGATTAATAAGGAGGATGGGAACGCGGTAAAATAGTTTCTAATGCTTCAACGAACAAAGGGCCGGCTTCACGAAAAACGTGTTCTTTGACATTTTCATCAAGCCCGGTCACCTCCCACGCGCTGGGCGCAATTTTTTCTACAGCATCATGATTAATCATATCTAAACCTAACTCAGCTTCCACGGTTAGAATATTTGCAATATGAATTAAGGATGTTTCCATTACCCCCTTGTCTGCTTCAAATGGTGAGTGGTGAAAAGAAACTGCTTCGATTAGTGTTTCAGGCATATTCCATAACTTCATTAGCTCTCCTCCCACCTCGGCATGAGTAAAGCCAAGTATATCTTTTTCGATTTCAAGCTCAGCGCGTTCACCCAGCCTTGTTTCTAAGGCAATGAGTTTTGTTTCTTCCTGGAAGCGTTGAGCAACAATGAGTTTACCAATATCGTGCAAAAGTCCGGCAACAAACAGGCGCTCACTATGCAAAACGTGACATTGCTCTGCTAACAAACGCGCAATAACGCCACAATATAAACTGTGTCGCCAAAAACGTACTTTATTAAAAACCTCTTCCGGAATATTCGAAAACATTTCTACTGCAGAAGCTGCAATAACAAGACCGCGTAATTCACGTAAACCCACCACAGTAACAGCCCTGGACACCGTCTCAATTTTTGCCTCAAAACCATAATACGAGCTATTTACTATTTTCAATAGTCTCGCGGTTAAACTGGTATCCTGAATAATGACATTGCCTAACCCAGCAACCGTAACATTGGGTTCATCCAGCATTTCGTTTACCCGTATACACACTTCCGGTAATGACACTAAGCGCACTGAACCTTCCACTAATTCTTTTGCGCTTAATCCAGCGGAAGGACTGACACCTGAATTTTCTATATTCATAAGTATTGTTCACGACCAAAATTCAAAAAACTTTAGCTAATAATGAAATCAAATACTGAAATAAGATAAATAGCCACACAAAACCCCTAGCGAAATAGGCTTATCAAATCTTAATTCCCCTCTGCCTCTTCTTCTGATAGACGCTGCAACGCCAGAGTTGCTACGGCTTTTACTCTGTCATTATCGTCTGCCATCAACTGAGACAAAATTGAGCGTGTGGTGTTGAGGTTTCGCGCAACTTCCAAGCGAATATCCACATCTTTATCCTTGGCAAGAATAGCCAGGGCTGTCACCGGCACATATTCAAAGCGTGCCACAACACTACGAACAGCAAGTGCCGCATCACGCGCCAAAATGGGATAAATCCCGTCCGGTGCAGAAAGGTTGGTCGCCAGGGAAATTTTTACCGAGGTATTAGGATCGTTTGCCAGTCGTAATAAAACAGCCACCGGGGTTCTTCGGTTACTGGCAACTCTCTCTCGTATCGCAGGATCCTGATCAAATGAGAGCTCATTAAAAATTGCTGATGGCGTTGCAGGATGGCCTGCCTGTCGATAACGTTCTTCTCTATCATCAGCAAAAACTGGCGCAGATAAACATAAAATTAAAATGCCGTTAATTACTTTTAAATACATGACTCATCCTGTTAACCCATTATAAAAAAAGCAGACTATAACCCCGCCCACCATAGACGTAAACGCAAACCCAGTTCGGTACTATAGCCTACTTCTACAAACTCAATTTTATTTTCTCTATTCACAATAAAAGCAACTGGAACGCCCCGAATATTATATTTTTTACTTAGTTCTCCATATTCATCATTTATAACCTTAAATGATAAATTTTCTTCACGCATATACTCTTTTACTTCTTCATTATGACCCGACTGCATTGCAATTGAAATCAGAGCATGATCCTTAGATATATTTTCAATGTTTGACTTTTGTAATTTACACACGGGACACCACGTCGCCCAAAAGTAAACCAATATAGGCCGTGGTTTTGACTGGTAGAGATCAAATGTCTTCCCACTCAGCAAAGACGCCGTAATATTGGGAGCTACACCAGTTACAACATCTCTTTGAACCCATAACTTCACAGCTGTAATTACGATTAAAATGAGAATAATCTCAATAATCCAGCGCGAATATTTTTTCTTTAACATGAATTTCAACCTGATTTATTGACAGTTATCTTATCTACACATAAAGTAAAAATACGGTATTAACATGGAACAAACAATGTCACGATTTAAAGCCTTTGCCATTCATTTAGCGATCAGCCTCGTCATATTTTTTATTTTACTGTATTTTATTTTAGTACAATGGTATCCGCAGCCATTATTTGCAACCGATGGCGGCTGGCGCGTCATTCGCATTATAGTCGGTGTTGATCTTATTCTTGGCCCGTTATTAACCCTGATTGTATTTAAATCCGGTAAACCGGGTTTAAAATTCGATTTAAGTGTTATCGCCTTAGTTCAGTTTACAGCGTTAAGCTGGGGTGTCTGGACCAGCTATAATGAACGCCCCGCCGCGGTCATTTATACACTTGATTTTTTTACTCCGGTCACCAGTTATCAACTTGCTGAACATGGCATGTCAGCAGACAAACTTAAACAGTTCGGTGATGATTGGCCGATTCTTATTTATATTGATATACCTGAAGAAGAGATATCTAATGTTTTATCAAAAGCACTGGCAGACAAAAAACCACTCTACTTATATACCGAATATTATTCCAAATTTGGTAAAGAACAGGCTCCCATATTAAAACAAAGTTCAATGGATATTGAAAAATATATTGAAGACAAACCTGAACTTAAAAAAATATTTCAAAAGAGTGTGCTCGCCCATCCAACTAAAACCAATATCAGTTATTTGGCATTACACTCAAGAGAAAAATGGGCCACCGCTATTTATGATTTAGATGAAATGCGTATTATTGATATTATGGATATAGATCCTTCTGCATATACATATGCACAGAAAATAAAACGCGAGAAGCAATAAAATAATCAGCCATAAAAAATGCCAGGCAAATAATGCCTGGCACCCTTTAAAACGTAATCTTTAAGACGTTTTATTATATTTTCTTAAAGATTAAACTCGCATTAGTTCCACCAAAACCAAAGCTATTTGACATAACACAGTCAAACTCTGCTTCATCGATGGCTTCTTGCACAATTGGGTAACCTTCTGCGGCAGGATCAAGTTCTTCTATATTTGCAGAAGCGGCGATAAAACCGCCTTGTTGCATAATCAATGAATAAATCGCCTCATTAACCCCTGCAGCCCCTAAGGCGTGACCGGTTAAAGATTTTGTTGATGCAATATAAGGCATATCATTACCAAAGACTTCTTTGATTGCTTCTAATTCACGAACATCACCGACTGGCGTACTTGTTCCATGTGCATTAATATAAGTAATTTCTGAGCCTTCAGGAACGGTCGCCAATGCTTGTTGCATACAGCGTTGAGCACCTTCACCTGATGGCGCCACCATGTCATAACCGTCCGATGTTGCACCATATCCGACTATTTCAGCGTAAATTTTCGCACCACGCGCTTTAGCATGTTCATAATCTTCCATCACTAAAACACCGCCACCACCAGAGATAACAAAACCATCACGGTTTGCATCAAATGCGCGTGATGCTTTTTCAGGGGTTTCATTATATTTGGAAGACATGGCGCCCATACCATCAAATAAAACAGACAGTGTCCAATGAAGTTCTTCACCACCGCCGGCAAAAACAATATCTTGTTTACCCAATTGAATTTGTTCCATCGCATTACCAATGCAATGCGCACTGGTAGAACATGCTGATGTAATGGAGTAATTCACACCTTTAATTTTAAAGGGTGTCGCCAGACAAGCAGAGTTGGTACTCGACATACCGCGCGTCACCATATACGGGCCAACACGTTTTACGCCTTTTTCACGCATGGTATCTGCAGCAAGAACAATATTTTCAGTTGAAGGACCACCTGAGCCAACGATCAAACCGGTACGAACATTTGAAACTTGATCTTCACTCAAACCCGCATCTTCAATCGCTTGTTGCATTGCAATATAGTTATACGCTGCGCCATCACCCATAAAGCGTTTTACTTTGCGGTCAATCAATTCTTTAAGATCAATATTAAGCGCACCGTGAACACAAGAACGGAAACCCATTTCTTTGTATTCTTCACTGGCAACAATACCCGAGCGGCCTTCTCTCAGAGACGCTTCAACTTCTTCTTTGTTATTGCCAATACTAGATACAATACCTAAACCAGTAACTACTACACGCCGTTCGGCCATGTTTTAAAATCCTTCAGTCGATGTAAATAAACCTACACGTAAATCTTTTGCTTCATAGATTACGCGACCATCCACTTCCATGCGTGCGTCTGCAATTCCCATAAACAACTTGCGCATAATGACGCGCTTAAGATCGATATGGTAGGTCACTTTTTTATTTGTTGGCAACACTTGTCCGGAAAATTTAACTTCACCCGAGCCGAGGGCACGACCTTTACCGGGACCGCCCATCCAGCCAAGATAAAAACCCACTAACTGCCACATCGCATCCAGACCTAAACAGCCCGGCATGACAGGATCACCTTCAAAATGACACTCAAAAAACCAGAGATCAGGGTTAATATCGAGTTCAGCAACAATACTGCCCTTTCCGTATTCGCCACCATCCTCGGTAACACTGGTGATTCTGTCCATCATTAACATCGGGGGTAATGGCAACTGTGCATTACCTTCACCAAATAAATTACCGCGCCCGCATTCTAAAATCTCTTCGCGGGTATAACTGGTTTGCTTCTCTGACATAGTTTATCTCAAAATATTAAAGTTCTGAGCCATTAAGGCGAACAACAAAATTAGCAAAAAATTGCATTTATACTGTGAAATATTATTCCGGCAGCAATAAGGCGGGTATTTTACCTTTTCGGCGGCATAAAACAAAGTTGAAATTACGCGTTCAAGCCTTATCGCGGTGAAAACCCCGTTTTGAAGACTGGATGAAAGAAAGGATGTGTTGTGCAAAGACATTACTCTGCTGCGCAAGCGAAGCTAAACGCTCTTCAAGTTTTGATTCACTATTAAATATTAGATGGTACGCCTTTTTTAAAGACCGAATATCATCCATATTAAAGCCCGAACGGCGTAATCCCACCTTATTCAAGCCACTGACATGCGCCGGATTACCATCACAAACCATATATGGGAGCACATCTTGCGTAATTTTTGCATTACCGCCCAACATGGCAAAACTGCCTATATGCACAAACTGGTGCACCATAACACCGCCGGAAATAAAGGCTTTATCCTCAACCGTAACAAACCCACCCAGGCCCGTGCTTGGTGCAATAATGACATTATTTGCGAGTTCACAATCATGTCCAATATGTACCTGAGCCATCAAATAATTTTCATTACCCAACTTAGTTGCATGGTTTTCCTGGCTGGCACGATGAACAGTGACAAATTCCCGTAATGTATTTTTATTACCGATTTCAACAAAAGAAGAGGTTGCTGCCTCAAAAGCTAAATCTTGTGGCAAACCACCAATAACGGCGTGCTCGTGAACCTTATTTTCATTACCAAGCCGTGTGCCAGATTTTAAAATGGCACCACTCAACAAGGTATTACCATTACCCAACACCACGTCGTCCTCAATAACAACAAAAGCCCCGATTTTATTACCGATGCCCAACGTGGCATGCTCAGAAACTAAAGCGGTAGGATGGATCGAATTACTCACTGGCTATTCCTTTTTTTACTTTTTTGTCTACCTCGCGGCGCAGTTGATACCCTTTCGGCCGTATCGCCACAACATTAATAATTTTGCTACAGCGTACACCATCTTTACGATAAAAACCGTATTCAAATGTTGGCGTGCTGCGACCTTTTTGCGCTAAATCATCTCTTATTTGATGTTCTGTTTTCTCATCCAGCTCAAAGCGAAGCTCTAAATCTGAATTGCCTTCGTGTTGAAAGTCAATGTGTTGAGAGCGCGTCCACACTTCATGACCAGGGAAAATTTTAGCACAGGCTATCGCCGCGATGGGATCCGCCACCGCCGCTTGATAGCCACCAAACATACTGTCTCCCATATTTCTGGAGAGCATGGTTAAAGGTAATTTTAAACGAATAAAGCGTCCTTGATTTGATATCTCGAGCACTTTAACCCGCATAAAAAAAAAGGGGGGGTACCATTCAAGAAATTTCTTTTCTGGAATAAAAGGGAGTTTCTTTAATAAAGAGAAAATATTGAAAGCCATAATTAATATAAACTTAACACCTATTCACAAATAACAACACGATGAGTGAGACGTTAGAGAACAAGGCAAAATATGACGCAAAAGCGCAGTTTGCAATTAGCAAATGAGCATTTTAAGGAATATTTTAACGCAGTTATCTGGCGTCTCACTCTTCGTGTTCGAATTTTTTAACCACAATGCCCTCATCGCCACAACACGATGCCGCACATTTTTTAATCTCGTGAATTTCTTCTTCTGTGCCGGTTAAATATTTACTCACCGGCAAATTTGTTTCTGCGCAATCACAGCCTTTATCATCGTAAACATAAATGTTTTTTAAACCCACTTCTTTTGCAATATCATGTGCTTGCCATAAAGATTCAGAAGGCGTCATTGGAATATGACTTAATTTGTAGGCAGGGAAAAAACGCGTAATGTGCCAGGGACTCTCTTCTCCTAAATGATCTTTAATCCATGTTGCGATCTTTCGATATATTTCAGGGTCATCATTCTTTCCCGGAATAATATTAGTTCGCGTTTCAACATGCATGCCCAGCTTATGTGCTTTCTCGACGGAGGCTAACACATTATCAACCGTTGCCAGTTTGCAAATATCATAATAAAACGCGTCATCCATGCTTTTAATATCAGAACATAAAACATCGACATACGGTGCCATTAACTCCAGCGCTTCATCCGTTACAAAGCTGTTTGAAACATAAACGGTATACAAACCCTGTTGTTTTGCCAAATCTGAAACATCTATGACATACTCCAGCCAAACTGCAGGTTCAGAATAGGTGAAAGCGATACCCTGTGCACCTAAGCGTTTAGCTGCATCAATTAAATCTTGCGGCGTTGCGTAAGCTGAGGTTGATTCACCTTTGGCTAAATCATCTAAGGCACTCACACCCCAGGAAATATCCAGATTATGACAGCCATCACAACGGAAACTACAACCATAACTCCCCACCGACATCACTTTAGTGCCAGGTTGAAAATGTATAACTGGCTTGTCTTCTATCGCACCCACATCTATTGCAGAAATAATACCGTAAGATAAATTATATAACGTGCCATTACGATTCACATGTGCCTGACAAAATCCACGTTGACCGTGCTTTAATTTACAACGCCATAAACAAAGGTGACAACGTGTTGTACCGTCATCGAGTTTTTCCTGTAGACGCGTTTCCTGAAGTTGGTATTTATCGTGATTTTTATAATCTGGCGTGACTTTAATTTCTTTCATATTATTTACCATATTAATTTGTAGATACTCGTCATTGTGCTTAATGAATCCTACACGTTTCGTCAGCATAACCCCAACGTGCTCTGCACGTTCTGGCATCGAAAAAACAAAGTGACTGCGGCAATCTCATAGTTAGACAAAACTACGATGGGATTACTTCGTCGCTACGCTCCTCGTAATGACATAGCTGTTATTTTCCATAATGGTGCAATCACAATATTAAGGCAATCATGCGCATTGCGTAATGCCTGTTCAGCTTGTTCTGCTGAGGGTGCTTCTGCAAATATAAAACCTAAATAACTGTTCCCTTCGGGTAACGGAACAAGCTCATAACCTTCTCGTACTTCAATACTTAACTCGCTAATAAAGGGGACGCGTTGCGCCTCGAGTAAACCCTCGACTCGTTTCAATATTCCTGCGCCGGGAATAGGAATCATAAGTACACCGGCGGCACTCTCAAGCGACTTCATTTCAACTCGTTGTCCCATTGCATGCAATAAAACAAGTTCCTCTAATGAATGTCCTGTTCCCAAACTAAGTAAACGGCCACACATGCCACCGATGGTGCGAGCTGCAACTTCTAAAATCCAAACACCTCTTTCATTAACGCGACACTCTGCGTGAATAGGCCCTTCGCTTAAACCATATGATTGACAAGACTGTAAAACAGTCTGTTTAATCTGCTGTTGAATTTTTTCAGAAAAAGAAGTCGGGCTAATATAATAAGTCTCTTCAAAAAAAGGCCCATCTAACGGATCCGGCTTATCGAAAATAGCAAGTACATCCAACTCACCGTGATGTAACATGCCCTCTATAGCGACTTCTTTTCCCGGAATAAATTCTTCCAGTAATAATATCTCTCGAATACTTTCATCTATTTGCCGTTCTTCGAGCAACATCGTTTTAATGCGTTTAATAGCCTGTTGTAATTCAATTTGATCATTCACCCGAATCACACCGCGACTGGCCGATAAAGCAACCGGTTTTATCACCGCAGGAAATTTAACTTTAACCGTTTTCTCTGATAAAGGCTTTGTTGTCGTTAATAAATCAAACTGTGGAATTTTAGCGTTTGATTTTTTTAAACTTAATCGAGCAAGATCCTTGCGTTGTGCGACTTTAACCGCTTGAGGATCGTTATGCGGTAATAAGAGCTTTGCAGCAACTTTTGCTGCCAGCTCAGTTGTGGTGTCGTCCGTTCCTATGATGCCACTAAAAGAATGCTGAGCTGCTTCAGCTAAAATCGTTTTTATGCATGCTGCTTCATCTGTAAAATCAATATGCAAGCCTTGCACATAATCTGAAACAATCGAATGCTCGCCTTGTGATGCAATTAAAACATCAATATTAAGTTTGTTGGCGGCTTGAATAAACGCGGCCGTTCGATAGCTACCATGAGGCGCAATAACTAAAACCCGATCTCGCAGCATTGAATTTACCGCGGACGATCGAGCTAACATAATCTAATCTTAAATTAAGGTGAGTACTTAAGCGCAGCCGCCACCACCGCCACTACCGCAACCACCACAGGCACCTGAACCACCAACGCTTTGGAATACATTATTGAAAACAAAGGATGCATTTAATCCTTGCTCAACATAGTCAATGTCACAACCTTGTAAATAACCTAAAGCAACGGCATCCACTAACATTTTAAAACCTTCGCCTTCAAAAACTTTATCGGTTGGTAAAGTCGCTTCAGCGTAAGTCATGCCATAGGTCATACCACTACAGCCACCACCAGAGACAAAGACGCGGATACCTTCAACATTATCTTCTGCAGAGGCAACAATTTGAGCCATCTGTTCAGCCGCGCTCGCTGATAAGCTCACTTCATGTGGCAATAGTGTCGTATTAAAACTGGGAACTGCACTCATATTTATTCTCCTACCCTGTAAGGCTTGAATCAATCTGCTTAAAACCGGATAATAGCGTGATACCCGAGTCTTATTGTATACATTCTAACACAGGTTCTGACTCTCGCTATATGTAGTGTTAGATATAAAGGAAATATCATTATGTCACGCATGGTTTTTTGTAAAGTATTGAAAAAGGAAGCGCCTGGTTTAGAAACAATGACTTACCCCGGAGAGTTGGGTGAGCGCATTTTTAATGAGGTTTCTGACGAAGGTTGGAAAAAATGGTTAGAGCGCCTGACTTCAATTATTAATGAAAATAGCCTCAATACAGCGGATCCAGCCAGTATCGGAGTTATCGAGCAACACATGCTCGGCTTCCTTTTTGAAGAAGGCGATCAGGGCAAGTTACCGGATGGATTTTCCCCTCAAGGCGGCAAAAAGTAATCACCCCATGAAAAGCCTTGATAACTATGCACCATCTGAGCTGAAGCTTATTTACTCCATTTTGCACTCCCAGATTCTCGAACAACCTGGTTTAATGGACAGCGATTTAATGCACGACTTGCAAACATTTTTGCAATCTGCCGCAACTAAAGATGGCGTCGATGTTTCAGATCACGGCGCCTGGGATGCTTGGTTAGGCAAATGAATTTTTGCAGTGAATGTGGCAAAACGGTCGTCCATCGAATTCCTGATGGCGACAACCTTCCCCGCTTCATTTGTGAACATTGCGACACCATCCATTACCAAAATCCAAAACTCGTTGTCGGCTGCCTGCCTGTTTGGAACGATCAAATACTTCTTTGTAAACGTGCAATTGAACCCAGCTATGGACTTTGGACTTTACCCGCAGGCTTCATGGAGAATCAGGAAACCCTCGAACAAGCCGCATTACGAGAGTCACGTGAAGAAGCCAATGCCAACCTTGAAATCGAAAACATCTACTCTATAATCAGTTTACCTCATATAAATCAAATCTATGTTTTATACCGCGCCAGACTTTTAGATTTGGATTTCTCTGCGGGAATCGAAAGCCTGGATGTTCAGCTTTTTAACGAGGAAGATATTCCCTGGCAACAACTGGCATTTAAAACGATTGATAACACACTAAAACATTTTTTTGCAGACCGAAAAAAAGGCGTTTTTTCGGTACATCAGGACGTAATATCTAAACGTAATCGATTAGGACAAGCTGCTGATTAAGCCACGCCACAACTTTTTCATCACAGTAATTTTATTATTACTCGCCTACTCTTTTCCTCTTCATGCTGCCCAACCTTTCCCCGCAATTAAAAACTTAATTGAATATTCTTTAGCACTCAGCCGCCATAAAACTCAATTTCAATTTAACTCAACTCAACATCAAACAACGCTTAATCGTCTTGGAGTAAACTGGTACGAACCCTTTGGGCCATACTTTCAGGCAGGGCTTGAAGTGGGTTACCTCGAAATGCTGCAGGCAACTAATCCACAATATTCTGCAAAAAACACCTCGGGAGAATATGCTGGATTGTTATTTCGGTTTATGCCTGTACGAGATAAAAATTACGCCATAAATTTTAATATAAATTATCGTTACAACCGGACCAAAGGTAACGACAACACTCAAACGACAAACTTTACCTGGCATGAAGCTTTAGCGAGTGGCGAGATACACTTCTATGCCACAAAAAAACTTAAACTATCCCTTGCTGCTGACTATCAAGGTGTAGATGGAGAAAAACGCGACACAGGTAACATTTATCAAACTAACACTTTTAGTGAAAGTAAAAAACAAGGGCTTCGCTATGGACTCCAGTTTATACTTCGTCCTACCGAAGTCATTAAAGTTGAGTGGTCAAACGGCTATAACGAGGGTGTTCAATTATATTTTAGTCGTCAATTCTAAAACTCCATCACAAAATTGATTTAATGCTCCCCGATAACAAGAACTTATGCGAGTCCTGTCACACCAAGCATCCCAAAGCTAGGCTAAAGTCTGTTTACATCAAACGAATTAACGCTCTGTACGTTCACAGGAATATTTGGGTATGAATAAATCAGCAAAACAAAATGAGTACAAATCTTCAGCAAAGCAGTTCAACTCGCTACCTGCAGATAAACAGAGCTTAAGCGATACTAAAGCAGGTGAAGTTAATTTTAAAAACATTAGTATTCCAGGGGCGCCCCTCATCGAGGAAATTTTTGATGTTTTAGAATCACAAAATGAAAGTACTGTAAAAAAACACGATTTTGGTCTGGTTAAAATTCATAAAGAAAACAAAAAAATATTATTAGAAGGTGAAACGGATCTGTTTGTGTTCAAAGAACCTACTATTGAAAAAAAACGAGAGAAAAAACCCATTCTAACTCAAATCCCAACAGGTTTTAAAAACCAAGAAGACTCAAAAAAAGACATCATTAAGGAAAATATTTTTTTAAATCAGGCAAAATCCAAAAACAGTAATGCCACTGTTTCAGGGGAAAAAGTAACCGCTAAAAAAAGAAAACAGAGCACAACAACGTTACTAAAAAACAATTATAAAAAACAACAGCCTGTTCAAAAACCGAGCAATTTTATCATTGCAACTTTATTTTTACTGGTTTTTGTAAGCGCTGTTTTTGTTTTACAAGCGGCAAATATTTTTGATTTAAGCTATGTAGCATCGCTGTTTGATAATACAAATTATAGCGCTGAAGTTACAAACGAAACAACGACAATGTCAGACTTAATAAAAAGCAATATGCTATAGCAATTACATTAGTCGCCAAAATAACCAGGCTCCTATTAACAAGAATAAACTGACTATAGGAAACATATTTCTGCCTAACCAGCGCCCTTCTCTACCCAATAATCGTGATTCAGCAACGAAATCATCTTTTATTTCTAATGCCAGCAACGTCTCCCAATCTTTTTGCAGGCTGTCTGGCACATTTTCTTGAATTAAGTTTCTACGCCATGCTTTAACTTTTTCAATAGAAACAATATTATCAGGCTTACCTTTAGGAAATGTACTTCCACTTATAAATAATACCTTTTTCCCGATTTTTGATTCTTTAGTTTTTGAATTTAAAGCAAGAACATTTGACTCAAGCTGAAGCAAAGGATTTTCAAACTTATAACTTTTATTTCCGACAACCTGAGTCCAAAGTTCAATTTTCTCAGCAGCAAAAATCAAACCCCGAAATTTTTTCACTCCTAAAATAAATATTTCATTTGGCATTAAGATCAGATGTTCAATAAAAATGCTTTCATCAATACCATCGGGAATAACAATGTTATGCCTTGCATCGACACCAATATTTTTTAATAATTGCTTCAACTTATATTCATTGATAGCTTCTTTTATTTTTACTCGCCATAAAAATAAAAATAGAAGCACAAGCAGTATAACTCCACCCAATGTAATGACATTTGGATACTCAACAATATATTGATTTGCTATGAGAAGTTTTTCCAACATTTCCTGAAACTCAATCACGAGGTAATAAATATTCTATATCGTAACGAATTTGTCAGATGAAAGCTGCTGAAAATATAAACAATTAACTATATTAAAGTGGATTTATCTGAAAAAAACAGAACATGTATAAGCGAATAACGAAAGGGCTCAACTTAAACTTTACAAATTGAGCGTGTTATCAAAGTTTTTTAGCATTTGATGGACATCATCAAAATGTAAACCACAAATTTTTAACTTATCGCGCTTACCTTTGACACGAATATATTTTTTCTCGCCGCGAGAGCAATCTTTTGATAATGATGAATAGGATGATTCACTCATCACAACATCAACACCGAGGACCTTCGTTGCACTTTCCAGGCGAAAAGCAATATTTACCGTATCACCTAAGGCGGTTGCATCTTGCCCTATACCCATCGAAGCAATTCCGGTATTAATACCGGCACCAATACATAATTTTTTTGCTACTTCTTCAGTATTATTATTCAAACCTTCTGTAACAGCATTAATATCAATCGCAGCTTGTAATGCATTTTGTACTGAACGTGCTTCGTTTAAATCAGATTCCCAAAGAGCAAAAACACAATCACCAATAAACTTATCTATTACACCGCCATGCCTGGCAATTACATCGGTTACATCATGAAACCAGTTTGTCATTATTTTTGTTAAGCTTCGAATATCAACATTTTCCGATAAGCTGGTAAAGCCGCGAATATCAGCAACCAACACCGTAACTTTTCGAATTTCTGTTCGATCTGAAATAATCGTTTCTTCCATAGAAGCAGCATCTGTTACCGCCTCTTGTGACAGCTCTTTTTTTTGTTTAAAAACAAACTGACTATCACCGAGTTGAATACAATCACCATTTTTTAATAAACGAGGAATAGCAACCCGACTGGAATTAACAAAACTACCATTTGAACTACCGCTATCAATTAAGTAATAGTCATCTTGTCCAAAGCGACGAATCATCGCATGATTTCGTGAGACCAACCGATCTGTTATCGGGATATCACTACTTTTATCTCGTCCAAGTGTAAGTACCGCTTCACACGGAACCTCATGGCTAACACCTTGATCGCTATAATATATAAAAGCTGACATAGTATAATTCTGACTCTTAAAATTTATGATGCTTACTTATGCTGCAAAAACAGGGGATCCGAAAAGCGCTTTACTGAACGATATAACGCTATGTTATTTGCCGCGCGCATACCGTGTAAAATATCATTGTAGTCGGTACTATCAGCACCTGCTGTTTCACTGGCTAACTCAACGGTTTCACCGTATTTTTCAGAAATATATTCATCAATCACTTTTTTATCACTATCATCATTAGAAAATGAAGACACCATGCGTCCCGCCCGGAAAAGCCATGCTTGAGCAAAAACATCAACACGGCGATGATATTCCGAGTCGTCACCAACAACTTCAGCTTTCAGCGATACTTCAAAATCATCAATTGCTTTTAATAAATGACGATGTAAAACAGTATAGGAATATGTTGCAACTTCTGCTTTAAAATCTAAGCCAATAAAACGAAACTCTGGCCGGCGCCCATAGCAACGAGAAATTAAATTACGGCACTGGAAGGCTTCTGCCACTAAATTCGCTAAAGCCAATGCCCAAAAAGGAGGAGTATAATGCTCTCCAAGCTGTGCTGAGCATTCAGCCACTTCCGCCGTTATTAACTCGCGATTGCTCACGCCATATTTGTCCATTAAACGTGTCGCCTGACGCAACGCTAAAGCGGCTTCATTCGGATTACTCGATTCCGATAATCGTAAACATTTACATATTTTATCAATAATTTTTTTATTATTTTTCATTGCTATTTACTGTAAAATGTAGATATGTCGCTTAATAGTACTATAGTTTCATAGAGTTACAAGATATTCATGCCAAAGCACTTGAATGATTGTAGAAGGAACCCTACATAAATGTAATAGATAATGCACTTTATCTAATGGAATAGGTACAAATGTGATGTAAATCACAGATAATAGCGACATAATCAACCCATGAATTTAAGAGTAACATTACTAACATGACTTCCAGCGCCTTTTTAACTCCTATCATTGATGACAATGCGATCCGTAGCCAGGCTCGCCTTGCTCTGCCTGCAACCACTGTTGATGCACAAACGAAGGCCGAATTAGTCAGTAAGATCAAACGCTTACTTAAAGAAAAAGATGCTGTCTTAGTGGCACATTATTACACTGACGCAGACTTACAACAGTTGGCTGAAGAAACCGGTGGATTCGTTTCAGATTCGCTCGATATGGCGCGTTTTGGCAAAGAACACCCCGCTTCAACTCTAATGGTGGCCGGTGTCCGCTTTATGGGAGAAACCGCAAAAATTCTCACCCCGGAAAAAAGAATTTTAATGCCAACGCTAAAAGCTGAGTGCTCTTTGGATCTCAGTTGTCCGATTGATCAATTTAGCCAGTTTTGTGATGCCCACCCGGATCGCACCGTGGTTGTTTACGCCAATACCAGTGCGGCCGTAAAAGCCCGTGCTGATTGGGTCGTGACCTCAAGTATTGCAACAAAAGTGGTACAGCACCTTAGCGATAAAGGCGAAAAAATTCTTTGGGGGCCCGATCGGTTTCTGGGAAGTTATATTCAAAAAGAAACAGGTGCCGATATATTGTTGTGGCAAGGCTCCTGTATTGTACATGATGAATTTAAGGCTAACGAACTTGAAAAATTACGCAATAAGCACCCTGCTGCTGCTGTATTGGTTCACCCTGAATCACCCGAAAATATCATTGAACAAGCCGATGTCGTTGGCTCAACAACACAACTCATTAATGCTGCAACAAAAATGAATAATGATACATTTATTGTCGCAACCGACAATGGTATTTTTTATAAGATGAAGCAGGCCGCACCCGGCAAGAAATTTATTGAAGCCCCGACAGGTGGCGCAGGTGCAACATGCATGAGTTGTGCGCATTGCACCTGGATGGCAATGAATGGCTTACAAAACCTTGCGGACTCACTGGAAAAAGGTGATAACGAAATTTTTGTTGATGAAAAAATTCGCCAACAAGCACTGAACTCTGTTGGCAAAATGATTGATTTTGCAAAGCAAGCTTCATAATACTGAGTATCCATGACTCCAGAGCTAAGGTCATTACTCAAAGTTGTCACTATCCCGGCTGTACTGCTATTTGCTACTTTCTACCATATACCGCTGTTAACAAAACCATTACCTGATGTTATTCACTTAAGCCTGCCCTACCTGCCCTTTATTTTTCTTATCATCGGTTTAATCTTAAGCTGGGTTTTTCATAACTGCCGCGCATTCAATTTATTATTGCTTTTTATCGTAATCTATATCGCACTCGATAAAATGCTATGGCATCCAGTCATAAAAATAGATAAGCAATTAGTATACTTATTATTAGTTTCACTTATCCCAATAAATTATGTATACAATTTAATAGCAAAAGAACGCGGCATACTAAGCCTGTATGGTATAAAACGATTAATTTTCATGCTTGTGCAACTGGGTATTATTACGGCTTTATTGCTTTATCCATACCCTGCCGTAAAAGAAACCTTAAATACGGTTTATTTCAAACAGGCAATTTTTGAGCAAACAGCCATTAGCCAACCATTAATACTCGCACTGATTATCAGTGGCTTTATATATATAATCCGCCTGTTGCAAACATCCGATGTCTTATTAGCCGGCATTCTTGCATCCTTTATTTCAATCACAACAGCACTGCATTTTGTGCAATACCCACAAGTTGCCACGGCATTCATTATACTTGCCGAACTACTGATTATTATCAGCATAACAATTAGTGCTTACTCCATGGCCTATTTAGATGAATTAACAAACCTCCCTTCACGACGTGCCTTGACTCAAAACATGTCAACTTTAGGCAAACGTTATACTATAGCGATGGTTGACGTTGATCACTTTAAAAAGTTTAATGATAAATATGGTCACGATGTTGGCGATCAAGTTTTAAAGAAACTTGCAAATCAGCTAAGAAGCGTTCGGGGAGGGAAACCTTTTCGTTATGGCGGGGAAGAATTTACCCTTCTTTTTCCAAATAAAAATATTGATGAAGCAAGGCTATTTTGTGAGAATTTATGTAAAACCGTTGCCGCTGATCCTTTCTTGCTAAGAAGTAAAACACGGCCCAAAATAAAAAAAGAGGCCGCAAACCAAAATGCTAACATAACTAAAGTGACGCCGCTAAACATAACCATAAGTATTGGCTTAGCAGAGCGCTCCGAAGAATACCCCAAAGCCAGCCTGGTCATTAAACAAGCAGACAAGGCACTCTACAGAGCAAAAAATAATGGCCGCAACCAGGTCGCCATCTAGTTATTTAAGCTGCGACTTGCAATTTCATAGACATCTTTAGATAAATCTTTTTTTGCTAAAATACGTTGCAATTGCTTCTTCATTAAGCTCTGACGCTTTTCATCATATCGACGCCAACGACTCATATTCTGAATTAAACGTGCAGCAATTTGTGGGTTCATAGAATCCAAAGCTAAAACCTGATCGGCCAAAAACGCATAACCTGAACCATCAACAGCATGGAAGTGCGCAATATTACCGGCACAAAAACGCCCAATTAATGAACGAACTTTATTTGGGTTAGTTAAAGAAAAGGCTTCATGCTGCATTAACTTTTTAACCCGTCGCAATACATCCGATAAATCCGCTCCGGCCTGAATCGCAAACCATTTTTCAACCACCTGCGCATCATGTTTCCATTTATCATAAAAATGCTCTAAAGCCTGTTGTCGCTGTGGTATATCATAATGAGATAAGTGACTCAGTGCGGATAAGACATCTGTCATATTATTTGCCAATTCAAATTGCGCCATACAAAAGTCAATAGTTTCTTTATCCTGTAAAGTCATCAAATATGACAAGCAGACCTGATTTAAATCCCGCCGCGCCATTTCATTGGCATTAAATGAATAAGCCACATCACTTTGTCCCTGTTGTAATATAGACCTAAAATTTTCTCTTAATGCTTTCGCCAATTCAGACTTCATAAACGTTCTTGCTTTGTGAATAGCATCGACATCCACGATATCAAGTTGGTCGGCTAAATAGCTCTCAGAAGGCAATGTCATTGCCTGAGCAATTAAGGCTTTATCTAAATCAGGGTTGGTTAAAGTATTCTTATAGGCAGCAATAATGTTTTCAGGTAACAAAATATCTTTGTTTTTATTAATGTCCTGCACAAAAGACAACAATGTCTTTATTGCCAGCTCCTGCCCGGCATTCCAGCGATTAAATTCATCACTGTCATGAGAAAACAAAAAAGCCAGTTCCTCATCACTTTGCTTTATTTTTGTTTTAACCGGAGAGGTGAAGCCACGGTTGATAGAAATAACAGGTTTATCATTTACATTAATAAAAATAAAATTCTCAACCTCATTTTTCAGCTGCAACATCATTTCTTTTTTATCAGAGACATCATTGCCCTTCAATTGCAAAGGAATATCTAAACCCTTTTTATCAATCAAACCTAGTTGCAAAGGAATATGAAAGGCTTTATTTGATTTTTGTTGCCCGCGGGAAGAATATGATTGTTTAATTGTAAGCGCAAATGTTTTGTCACTTTCATTATAGTTCCCCGACACAGTTAATTCTGGTGTACCGGCTTGTGAATACCAGCGTTGAAACTGTGATAAATCAATATTATTAGCCTGTTCCATCGCAGCAACAAAATCTTCAGTCGTCACCGCCTGACCATCGTGGCGTGCAAAATACAAATCCGTTCCTTTACGAAACCCCGCTTCCCCTACAAGGTTACGAATCATACGCACCACTTCAGCACCTTTGTTATATACCGTTACGGTATAAAAATTACTGATCTCAATATAATGATCCGGCCGAATCGGGTGCGCCATGGGCCCCGAGTCTTGCGCAAATTGATGGTTTCGTAATACATTGACATCATCAATACGTTTTGTTGCGCGTGAGTTCAGGTCAGCGGAAAATTCCTGATCACGAAAAACCGTAAAACCTTCCTTTAAACTTAACTGAAACCAATCCCGACAAGTGACACGGTTACCTGACCAGTTATGAAAATATTCATGCCCAATAATACTTTGAATATTATAATAATCAGCATCGGTTGCGGTATCCGGACTTGCCAGTACACAGGAAGCATTAAAGATATTTAACCCCTTATTCTCCATTGCTCCCATATTAAAATCATTTACCGCGACGATCATATAAATGTCCAAATCGTATTCGCGGCCATAAGTATCTTCATCCCATTTCATCGCTTGTTTTAATGACATTAAGGCATGTTCACATTTATGACTGTTCTCATGTTCAACAAAAACCTGTAATAAAACGTCACGTCCAGATAAAGTGGTATACGTATCTTCTTTAACAAATAAATCCCCGGCTACCAAAGCAAACAAATAACTTGGCTTTAAACTGGGATCCTGCCACCTGGCCCAATGCCGTCCACCGTCTAGTTCACCTTGCTCGACTAAATTTCCATTTGATAATAAAACGGGATATTTATTTTTATCAGCAACGACAGTAACGTCATAACGTGACATCACATCCGGGCGATCAGGAAAATAAGTTATACGTCGAAAACCTTGTGCTTCACATTGAGTACAAAACATACCGCTTGAAAGATACAAGCCTTCAAGTGCTTTGTTCTCTTCAGGATTAATCTGTGTTTTTATTTCCAGTTCACACAGTTCAGGAAGTTGTTCCAGCGTTAGCTGCTCATCATCACAATGGTAATTATCTTCTGTTAATAAAACCCCATCTACTTTTATGGATATAAGCTGAAGATTTTGACCATCAAGTACTAATTTTTTCGATGATGTCTTATTTTTTTTGTTTAATGCTAACGATAATACGGATGTCACAAGCGTCTTTGTTTCATACAAATCAAAATGTAAACTCACATGATTCACTAAATATAGCGGCGGCTGATAATCCTTTAAATAAATTGTCGTGGGTGTTGCATCTGCATTTTTAATATCAACCATTGCTCTTAACCTTTAGAAAAATAAATTTAATAATTATTTTGTATTACGACCGCGATGAATTTTTAACTTACCAAATTTCTGGTTTATTTCATCAGTTATTCCATCCAATTCACTGTGTTTAGCTTCCTCAAAAAATAAGTCCGCCTGATGTGCTTCTTTATTATTAAAACCTGAAACACCTACACCGAGCAAACGCACAGCAAGCCGGCCCGATGCAATTTTTTGCAGCTCTGTATTTAACAAGATTTTTGCAGCTTGCCATATCTGATGTGTCTGATTACTGCTCTCTGGCAATGTTTTAGAACGCGTAATAGTGGTAAAGTCATGAAAACGGATTTTGATATTAACCGTTTTACCTTTGCGCTCTTTTTCGCGCAACCTTGTTGCCACTTGTTCCGTCAAATAGGATAAATATGAAACCAACGTTTCTTTATTCCTAATATCCTCAGCAAAAGTATTTTCTGATGAAATAGATTTTGCCTTTGAATCAGAAATAACCTCTCGTTTATCTTGCCCGTTTGCCAGTCGAAAAATGTGATCGCCTTGTTTACCAAAACGATCAATCAGCCAACGCTCTGATTGTGTTCGTAAGTCTTTAATAGTGCTAATGCCGTAATTATTCAACTGCATTTCGGTTTTTTTACCCACCCCCCAGATACGCTTCACTGGCATAGGATCGAGAAAACCTTGTACCTCGCTGTCTTCTACCACAACGAAACCATCTGGCTTATCAAAGTCCGAAGCAATTTTTGCCACAAACTTATTCGGCGCAACACCTGCCGAAACAACCAGGTTTAATTCTTGTTTGATTTCATGTTTAATTCTTCTGGCTATCTCAGCCGCCGAGCCAAATAACGTTAAACTGGCACTCACATCAAGAAAAGCCTCATCTAATGACAAAGGCTCGATCTCCGGCGTGTAGCGGCTAAAAATTTCATGGATCTGTCTCGACACAGAAACATATAATGGCATATTAACGGGTAAAATATTCAAGTCCGAACACAAACGTGAGGCCTGCGACATTGGCATTGCGCTAAAAACGCCAAATTTCCGCGCCTCATAATTTGCCGCAGCAACAACACCTCGAGTTTTAGATGAACCACCCACGACAACCGGTAGCCCAGCAAGCTCAGGGCGCTCTCTCACTTCAACCGAAGCAAAAAAGGCATCCATATCAAGGTGAATAATCATGCTTTTATTATAAATTATTAAAGAGCTGACCGAGATACATAATTTAAAAATAATCATTCTAAACCTTATAAATAAAAGGTTAAGAATTTCTCACTATATCCCATTTGGAAGCTGTAATAGGATTATTTATTACATTAGAATAGGACCACATTTTTGGGAGAAATTTACATGACACAACAAGCTTTTGATAAAGCTGTCGCCCTAATGGACGCAGCCAATAATGAAGATCCAAATATTGAAGTAGCCGATGGAAAAGAATGGCCAAAAGAGCTTCTTTATTCACATCGTATGGCCGATATGATTGCACGCTATAAGCCGGAAGCCGATCATGTCAATCAACTCTCCGTTCGTGGGCAACATATACAACGTTGGAAATCACCACGTGATGCTTACCCCATGGATAGAAAGGGTTACCACAAATGGCGCACCGACCTCTATACTTTTCACGCCAATACAACAGCAGAACTAATGGCTCAAGCGGGCTTTGATGAAGAGGCTCTTGAGCGCGTAAAACTTGCTATCGGCAAAAAAGGCATTAAAAGCAACCCCGATACTCAGATGCTAGAAGATGTTGCCAGTTTAGTTTTCATTGAACACTACATGCTTGCCTTTGCAGAAAAACACCCTGAATATACCGAAGAAAAATGGATTGATATTATTCGTAAGACATGGAGAAAAATGTCAGACGATGCACATCAGTTTGCACTTTCAGGCAAACTCACTTTACCTGAACCCTTAATACCGCTTATTCAAAAATCGGTCAGCTAAGCTATTCAATCTTTGCTGGCGCCTCCTCCGGGAGTCGCCACCAAAATAATAAAGCAACGGACAAAAGTACCGCTTGCCCTAAAGCAAAATGGCTCGCCTGAAAACTTAACAGCGATACCGCGATACTGGCAATTAGTGCATTTGCTGTCATTTGTATAAAGCCCTGCATTGCTGAAGCAGTTCCCCGGTTATTCGGAAAACAATCTAATGCCATAACCGTGATTGCCGGCATGGCCATGCCTGTACCACATGAATATAAAACTAAGGGTATCACCGAAGTTGAAATCATTGTGTTCAGGTACAACGATTGCATCACATTCAACAATGCACCCAGTATCATAATTATAAGCGCCAATTTTATCGTGCTTTCTATGGGCCAACGATGCGCTAAGCGTGCACTTAAGGCTGCCCCTAAAATTAAACCTGCCACCATAGGCACAAAAAGTACGCCAAAATCGTTGCTTTGAAGATTTAAAAAATCAAAGATAAATGTCGGCGCCCCCGCGATATATAAAAATATCCCGGCGAAAAAATTTGCAACAATAAAGACCAGCACAAGAAAACGAGCATGAACTAAAGTACGTCCATAAACCCGCATCACTTTTAACGGACGGAAGGACTGTCGCTGTTCTACAGCAAGCGTTTCCGGTATCATAAAAAACACCAATAAAAAAACAAGCACAGCATAAATAGCTAAAAAATAAAATACGCTATGCCAGCCAAAAAGATCGTGTAACCAACCGCCAATAACAGGAGCGATTGCTGGCGCTATGGCAAACAACATCATGATATGAGACATCGCTCTGTGTGCATCTTGTGTATTATAAACATCACGAATCATTGCACGACCCGCAACTAAACCTCCGCCTACAGCAGCACCTTGAATCAGGCGATAAAATATAAAACTATTGTAATCAACCGACAAAGCACAACCAAGTGATGCGGCAATATAACAAAGTAGAGATAGCAAAATAACTTTTCGACGCCCCAGACGATCAGCCAAAGGACCTAATACTAATGTTGACAGAGCAAATGCAGCCAAATAAGAGGCAATACTTTGAGAAAGCAAAGCGCGACTAATATTAAATTCAGCTTCAATCGTAGGAAAAGAAGGTAAATAAGTATCAATTGTGAAAGGGCCGATCATTGTCATTAGTGCGACAATTAAAGTTAAACCTCTTGGAACAGCTTGCTGCATATATGCTCTTAAAGTTAAAAATATAAACCGATGAATGTTACAGAAATCAGGTGTTATAAAAATCAAATGACATTATAACAGATAACTTACCACCATATAAAAATCTGATTTTTTTAACATACAACATAATATTGAATGCTAAATAATTTCTTATCATCTAACCAAAACTTTTTGAGCTTAAGCCCCGCTTGTGCGGCCAATTCTGAAAAACTATCAATGGTGTATTTATATGAATATTCTGTATGAATACGCTCTTTTTCTGAAAAAGTCACTTCAGAAAACTCATCAATATTACTTTTGTGCTCTGTCTGGCTTTCAAGATGCATTTCTATGCGGGACAATTTTTCATTATAAAATGAAACATGCTCAAACAGTTCAACATTAATATCACTGCCGAGTAAGTTATTTACATGATTTAAAATATTCAGGTTAAATAATGCTGTAATCCCCTCTTCATCATTATAAGCCGCATTCAATATATCTTTATCTTTTTGCAAGTCCACACCAATTAATAAACCACCTTTCCTTCCAACCAGTTTTCTCGCATGCTTTAAAAAGCCAAGCGCATCTGCGGGCTGGTAATTTCCAATTGTCGAGCCAGGATAAAAAATAACTTTATCGTTATTTCTGAATTTTTTAGGAACGATAACATCTGCTTTCATATCATCAGCAACTGCGTGAATTTTTATTTTAGGAAAATCATCCTGTAATTTTTTTGCACATTCAAATAAAAAGTCTGCGGAAATATCTATCGGCATATAACAATCAGGTTTTAGCATGGGTAAAAGATACTGAACCTTCTCACAATTACCCGCACCGGGTTCGATTAAGACTTTACCAACGCCAACGGTTTCTGATATTTCAGTTTGAAATTGCTTTAACAAAGCGATTTCTGTTCTGCTGGGATAATACTCCGGCAATTGCATTATTTTTTCGAAAAGCTGGGAGCCATACTCATCATAAAAAAACTTGGGGTTAATATATTTATCTTTAGCTTTTAAACCATCAAGCAATTCTTTTTTCAGAATCTCGCAATCATCAAAAACGGTATTTAATTCAGTTGTAGCCGCTACCTGATTCATCATATAGTCCTTTATTTTGCCAACCTTAAACCACTAAACTGCCATTGATCAGAGGGGTAAAAGAAATTGCGATATGTATCTCTGTAATGGTTTTTACTTGTAACACAACTTCCCCCTTTTAAAACCAGTTGATTACACATAAATTTTCCATTGTATTCACCAATCGCACCAGCTGCAGTTTTAAATCCTGGATAAGGTGAATATGCACTGCTTGTCCACTGCCACACATTTCCCCTTACAACGGGTAAACCAGAAAATTCAACATAGGGATGGAATTGCTTAGTCTCTAAAAAATTTTTTTGAGTTGTTTTTTTTGTTAAGTGCGCAAAAACTTCCCACTCAAACTCTGTTGGCAAGCGGCATTCTTTCCAGCGGGCAAAAGCATCAGCCTCATAGGCAGAAATATGACAAACAGGCTGTTCTAAATTTAAAGGTAATAAACCTTGTAAAGTATATTCAAACCACTGGTTACCTTGATCAAGCCAGTAAAGTGGCGCATGTTTTTTATTTGAATTTTGTAATTCAGCCCAGGCATCAGATAACCATAATTCACTACGTTCATAACCACCATCCTCCATAAACATGAGGTATTCTTTATTGGTAACAAGATAGTTTGAAATTGAAACATCATGAATATATTGTTGGTGTTGCGGTAATTCATTGTCAAAACTAAATCCATCAAGCTTTGACTGCGCCTTATTTTCATCAAATCCAATGTCATACACATCCGCCCCAATCTCCATCCAGAGATCAGACTGATTGTTGTCAATCTCCACGACCTGAGCATTTTGCTTATTACTGCTGGCATAAACAGGGTACAGGGGGTTTTTAAACCATGAATATTTTAAGTCAGTAAAAAATAATTCCTGATGCTGTTGTTCGTGATGGCAACCTAAGATCACCTTATCAATCACATCTTCTGTACATAATTTATGATCACTCAATAAATCTAGCATCGCCTCATTCACATGACGACGATAAAGATAAACCTCTGCAACCGTTGGACGCGATAATAAACCACGTTGTGCACGAGGATGCTGTGGACCAATACCATTGTAATAGGAATTAAACAGTTGTTCGTATTGCTGATTAAGTACTTTATAATTTTTCAGGTAAGGTTTTAATAAAAAAATTTCAAAAAACCAGCTGGTATGGGCTAAATGCCATTTTGCCGGACTTGTTTCTGGCATGGCTTGCAAACCATAGTCTTCTACTTCTAATGGTTTACATTGCCATTCACTACGTTGACGAACATCAACAAACCTTTTTAATACGGCATCGTTGTTCAAAGCCATTGCATCCGTGTTTGCAAACTTTGTCATAATGCCGACTCCATTTTTGCATCCGCACTAATGACTATTCTCTCTGCTTCACATTCAATTTTCATATAGCCCCCCTGTGCAGAACACTGACTCACTGCAAATGTTGAACATTGATATTTTTTTTCTATATAGTCGCCAACAAACCGCATCACCGAACCCGTTGCACTATCTTCTTCCATGCCATACTGTGGCGCAAAATACCGGGTGTATAAATGCTGTTTTGCCTGATCAAACTGAACAAGCACAATCGCTCTCTTTGTATTTACGCAGATAATCTCTGAATCTACCTGTAAGCCACGGAATACGTCAATAGCTAACGGAGGATCAAATTCCAACAATAAATATCCGTCATTTTTATCAGAAAGTGCAGCTTTCTCCGGTAAGTACGTTTTGCCGTTGAATAACAACATATCTTCAAGCCAGTCGGGGGGTGAGACAAACTGTGCCGACAATCGCGGCAAACTCAGTGAGATTGTTTTATCACTATTATATGAAGCATATATGACATTATTGATCGTTATCTGAGACTTTTCACCTAAAGCAAAAAGGACTTTTGCAGCTGCAATCATGCCGTGACCACAGCACTGAATTTCATATTTATTATTGAAACAGCGAACCTTGTAGCGTTCATCATTTAAAGATTTAACCACGCAATGTGTGGCAACACGATTGTCAGAAAATAATTTTAAGCGTGTATTGATATCAGGAAGAGAGTCGAAAAAAACAAGCGCGGGATTACCCAAGATGTCTTCATCTTTATAGAAAACGTGAATAAGCTGGTGTGATATATCCATATATTTTTAAGAGTACCTTTAAACTCAAACAAATATATCACAACAACAGATATTTTAACGTGATGCGAGTTGGAAACGCTTAAAGTGTTTCAGTACTTTTTTGACATAACCCTGTGTTTCCCGATAAGGCGGAATGCCTTTGTATTTATTCACCGCCCCTTCACCGGCATTATAGGCCGCAAGTGCATGCTTTAAGTTTTTGGGGTACAGTTTTAACAAATACTTTAAGTGTTTAATACCCGCTACAATATTTTGTCGTGGATTATAAATATCATCAACCCCGTATTTTTCAGCCGTCGCAGGCATTAATTGCATCAGTCCAGATGCACCTTTATGTGATGTGGCATTGGGATTAAAATAAGACTCGGTATAAATAACCGCTTTAACTAATGACTCATCAATATCGTATTTTTTTGATTGGTGATAAATAAAATAAGACCACAGGCGCATGGTTCGTTTCGCTTTTAATGTTCTTCGGGCAGCATAATGCCCCATGTTTTTTAAATCATCGGTACGACGAACCAGTTTTGCTTTGCTATTGATTAAGGCATGATCACTGACAATACGACGACCGTCCGGCATTTGATAAAGAAAAACCTGAGCTTGTGCATTTACGACAACGCCGCTGCACAAAATAGTAGTCAGTAAAACCCTGTTTAATATTATTCTGTTAAACAACATATTATTTCTTTGGCGTTAATTGATAAACACACTCATTCATGAAGTCGAGCCCTTTTTGACGAAACCGTTCATTCTCATCAAGCACATCCTGTGCCACATGTTGTTTAACCTCATAGTGCTCCTGGTACAACGCTTCTACCTCACTTTGGCTAACGGAAAAAGGCGGTCCCTCCATTTTTGACTGCTGGTACTCTAAGGTAATCAATAATTTTGACGCTGATGGCGATAAGTCCATCAGCCTGGAGGCATAATCCTGACGCATCGCGGGCGGTAAGGCGATAAGAGAAGCTCGATCGTAAACCGCATCAACCTTTCCCAGGATATGAGTCGATAAATTAAAAAAATCACCGCAGAACAGACTGATGTTTTCAGACTGCCATAGTGTAAAATCAGCAAGCTGACTTTTTTTCACTGCCAAATTATTTTCTGTAAAAAAGGCTTCTGCTGCAAGCGCGCTTAATTCAACACCAACAACCTGAAAACCTTGTTCCGCCAACCAGATCAAATCCAGCGTTTTGCCACATAAAGGAACAAATATTCGACTATTTTTTTCCAGCTTTAAAAGAGACCAGTTTGCTTTTAAATGCGGGTTAACTTCATTAAGGTGAAATCCCGTTAGCTCATTTTCCCAGCGGTTATGCCAAAAATCTGCTTCCACTTTTATGCTCCTGAAATGCCTGTTTATTCAAGCTCAAATTATACCCCATTCCAGTTCACTTTTAGTGTTTCATCCTCCTTGCCAAGCCGTTAATATTGGACTACTTATCTATCCCAACAAAAACTGACCGGAGTCATGTATGTCCCTGATTGTTGATAATGACCGTTATAGTATTGACTCACTTGAGCTGGGCCCAATGGAAAATTTTATCTATCTTTTTACCGATAAAAGCACTCAACGATCCGCTGTTATCGATCCTGCCTGGGATGTGCCTAAAATTCTTGCCCTGGCAAAAGACAAAGGTGTGAAAATTACCGATATTTTACTGACCCACAGCCACCCTGATCATATCAATGGAATTGATGGCATTTTGGAACACTATGATGCACAACTTCATTTATTAAATGCAGAAGCAAAATTTTGGGGAGAGTCACTTGCCCATCCTGCTTTGCATCATGGCGGTGATAATATAAAAATTGGTGACAGTGAAATTAAAATTTTACACACACCCGGGCATACACCTGGATCCGCGTGTTACCAGATTGACGACAATTTAATAACCGGCGATACCATGTTTGTTTTTGGTTGTGGGCACTGTACCTTAGGTGGTGAACCTAACACCTTATATGACACCTTAAGTAAATTAAAAAAAATGCCCGGCGACACGCTGATTTTACCTGGGCATAATTACGCAGAAAAAAGCACCTCGACCATGCATGAGCAGTGTGAAGGCAATCCTTTTTTACATTTTGATAACGCAGAAGATTTTGTAGAATATCGCCAACACACCCATGACAAAATTCGTACTTACCCACTCAAACCTGAAAAAATAAAATAGTTTCGTTGATAAAATGAAAGGGATTAAAGAGTTCCAGCTTTAGCCCTTTTATTCCTTTATTATTTCATCACGTTGTTTTTTATATTTTTCGTAGTTTTCAGTGCGGGGACATTCTTTATGCCCCAGCTTTAAACACTGTTGTCGTTCATATTCATGCATAGTGTTATATACCGATTCTTTACTGCAAGCAGTTGCAAACACCATCAGAATGCTACTTAACAAAAATATTTTCATCCTTAAATGCCCTTAATAAAATTATTTCTCAGCAACAATATAAATCATCCATGATTCCTGGTTTTCGACTTCTATTGTTTCGTAATACTCACCGGTGCCTTCAAGCTCATCATCATCTTCATCATCGGACTCAACATACTCTTCCCAGAAAACTCGACTTTTAGAATAACCCGCTTCTTCAAGCAGTTCTAAAATTTCTGGAATCGCCCATAGACGCCAACAATAGGTAAAGGCTTCATCCATACGCGAACCATCATCAAATTCAAAATGAATCGCGCATTCCATATGGTTATTAATCGGGTTAAAAGAAACATGTTCCCAAATATAGGTCGCATTTTGATCTTCTAATTCAGTTTCTTCTTCTAATACGTCAGCACACTCTGTTCCACCAAATAAATCTAAAACTAAGAGTCCATCATCATTTAAACTTTGACGTGCTTTTTTGAAATAGTCGATTAATTCATCACGCTTTTCAAACAGGCAATAACTAAAGTTAAAGGCGCAGGTAACATCGACTTTATCCGTTGTAATACGAACATCATCTTCAATCAACTGAACCCGCTTAGCAACATCATCACCCGCCGCGGCAAGATTATGTTTTCTACCCCAGTCTAACGTTGGCCCGTCAAAATCAACTCCAATCGCGGTACGCTCAGGATCACTTTTACACCACTCTGTTGCCAGATATGCCGTGCCACAAAAGTCCTCTTTCATGCTGATGGCTTTACGACCGCGCAGCTTTTGAAATGTTTTACTCATAAAATCGACTTCAGCTTCGGGGAATTGAACCGACTCTTGATATAAAACATGGCGATCAGCCTGTTCTGCCATCGTTGCTTTATTGTTACCTGACTGCTTACTCATTACCTTCCCCTAAAATAATACCGGTTAACGTTTTATTATGACTGAATTTTGAATGCGCTTATTATATTTTATTACGATGAGTTAGCCTAATTTTTCCATCCAGGGCTCATCCTGCACAGACAAAAATGCTATGATTCATGTCTAATTTATTAATTTTACGGTTTTCTTATGGCGAATAAATCCCGAACAACGGTCGCAGTCCAAATTGGAACTACAGAACATCATATTCTTGTTGGTGGCGACAACCCCGTGGTTGTGCAGTCAATGACGAATACCGATACTGCAGATGTTTATAGTACGGTAAAACAAGTGATGGAATTAGCCAAAGCCGGTTCTGAGCTTGTTCGCATTACCGTTAACTCTGCTGAAGCGGCTGAAGCGGTTGCAAAAATTCGTGCAGAACTCGACCGACAAGGGTGTTTTGTGCCATTAATTGGCGATTTTCATTTTAATGGCCATAAGTTACTTGCCGACTACCCAGCGTGTGGTCAGGCTTTGGCAAAATACCGCATCAATCCCGGCAACGTCGGCAAAGGCAAAAAACGCGATGAGCAATATGCCAGCATGATTGAAGCGGCGATAAAAAATGATAAGCCGGTAAGAATCGGGGTTAACTGGGGCAGCCTCGATCAAGCCCTTTTAGCCCGCATTATGGATGAAAACAGCCAGCTCGCTGAGCCATTAGAACCTCAGGCCATTATGCATAAAGCCATGGTAACCTCAGCATTAGAAAGTGCCCAACAAGCCGAAAAAATTGGTTTGGCAAAGAATAAAATTATTCTCTCAGTCAAAATGAGCGGCGTGCAGGATTTGATCAGTGTCTATCGTGAGCTGGCCAGTAAATGTGATTACGCCTTACACCTTGGTTTAACCGAAGCCGGCATGGGCTCAAAAGGCATTGTTGCTTCAACCGCCGCGCTTGCTGTTTTATTACAGGAAGGTATCGGTAATACTATCCGTATTTCTCTCACCCCCGAACCCCACGGTGATCGTTGTAAGGAAGTCATTGTTGCACAAGAAATTTTACAAACCATGGGCTTACGTTCATTCACACCTCAGGTTGTGGCGTGTCCAGGTTGTGGCCGGACATCAAGCACCTACTTCCAAACCTTAGCGCAGGACATCCAAAGTTACTTACGCCACGAAATGCCAAAATGGAAAGAGACTCATCCTGGAGTTGAAGATATGAATGTGGCCGTTATGGGTTGCGTGGTTAATGGCCCCGGCGAAAGTAAACACGCCAACATAGGCATTAGCTTGCCTGGAACAGGTGAGAAGCCCGTTGCGCCCGTTTATGTTGACGGCATTAAAACTGTCACCTTAAAAGGCGATAATATCGCTGAAGAGTTTCAGGGAATTGTTCAAGAATATGTTGATGAAAACTATAGTATTAAATAATCTTTAAAATACTATCGCATGCTATAGGGTATTACTGAATACATTTTCATAGTGCTCAACCTCTGGAAAGGGCAGATAAAAATGATGAAGTAAGGCTCGCCACTCTTGATACTCTTTTGACTTTCTAAATCCCACAGTATGATCTTCTAATTTTTCCCAATTAACCAAAAGAATATAACGATTGTTTTGTTCCAGACTCTTGTTAAGTTGATGTGAGACGTAGCCCTTAATGCTCGAGATGATTTTTTGTGCTCCAGTAAATGCCTTTTCAAATTCTTGTTCTTGATTGAGCTTTACATCAAGTATAGCGACTTCCAGTATCATTTAAGTTTCCTTATCTATAATGTCTGAGGTAACACGCGTATTGAAGCAGATTTTTCCTAATATCGTGGATATGTTTACTCACTATTCTATTATCTAGCCCACTATTGTTTTATAGTTATTAGTCCAACCTTACAAATGATTTAACTTTTGGCACCTTTAGTTTTTGTTTTTTCCAATTTTTCTCACTGTCTAATTCCTGATACTCATTAAACACAAACGGTAAAACTTTTGCTGTATATGGATCATCCATTTGATCGAATATATTAATATGCAAGTGAGGTGCAGTTGAATTTCCTGAATTACCAACATTCCCAATTAAATCACCTACCTCAATTGTTTCTCCTCTTTCAACAACCGTAGAACCACATTTTAGATGGGCAAGAAAAACAATTTGGCCTCCTCTTGCCTTGATCATGACATAATTTCCAACATTAGGCCTCAAATCTAACTTGCCATTAATTTCTTCAACTTTTGTTCTATAAGTTGCGTTAAACCAAAGTCTTATAGTTTTCCAAATATTGGTAGCTTGATGATCTTTCCATTCAACACCAGTTTGTAAAACGACACCATCCACAGGAGAGTAAATAGGCTGCTCCCAACAATAATAGTCCTTTGATGGAATACTCCCTATTAAATATCTAACTATATTTTTCTTGAAATATTTTTTTCGGTTCACATCCGTTTTAACAAAATCAAACGCAAATTTGTGATGCCCAGGAGGACTTAAAAATTTCCATTCGCCTTTAAGAGGAAACTCAATTGAAATTTTTTCTGCTTCGTCCATATTGTATTAATTCATCCTTAATTACTTCCATATAACAGTTTGCGTAACAGGTACCAAAGAGCAACTGATTTTCTAACATTTAAAATAATTGCTAGGTTATGACAGCATAATAGGTAACCAAAGTTAAACCTATACCAAATCCGTAAGATATGTGTGAAAGAACTGGAGAAATAACAGGCATTGTCCCACTTGGCGATTTTGAGCCAAAGACTCCCCAGCCAAATGCTGGCATTAAAACAAACCATGGAAGTACACTTGTGGCCAAACCAAATATCGCTGCTAATATTAAATGGTTTGGTGAATCAGCAAAGCCGATAACCGTAAGGAAGAGAGGATAAAAAAGTGCAACTATTCCACCACCGATAACAAAATGAAAAAACTGACCGATCCGAATTTCATTTTTAACTTTCTTTACTTTGGCAATATCTTGATGCACGAAAGTTCCGTTAACTATTCCCTTAACCCAGCGGCCTATATACGCAGCAGTAACCCCGCTACTAACCCCAAACTTAGACATTTTTTCTTCAGTGAAATCCATGAAAATACAACCAACAAACCCACCTAAAAATGACACTAACCAAATTTCCAATTTTTTCTCTCTTATTTTTATAGCTTTCAAATTTGAATACAAACGACACATTTTTTTCAAGATAATAACTAATAATGTTTTATCTTGACACTTTTAAAACAAATATGGCTAAGTAATTTTATAAAGAATTTACCTGCATCACGGTTTCTAATATATTTTGATAGTTACGAATATTTTTTACGTAATCAACCGGCTCTTCGCCCCGCGCATACCCGTATTTTAAATTTTTATAATATTTTTTATGTGACAATAATGGTAATACCGTTGAAAAATCTTGCCATAGATCTGGGTCTTTATTGAGTTTTTTTGCCAGCTTACGTGCATCCCATATATGTCCCATACCGACATTATAAGCGGCCAGCGCTATCCAGGTTCTGTCGGGTTCGGTAACGGACTTTGGTATACGTTTACGCAACTGATTTAAGTAAGAGGCCCCACCTAAAATACTGGCTTGAGGATCTAAACGATTTTTAACACCTAATTCTTTTGCTGTTGTTAGTGTCAACATCATCATACCGCGCACACCTGTTGGGCTTTTTGCCCGTGCCCGCCAGTGTGACTCTTGATATGATTGCGCGGCAAGAAGCGTCCAGTCTAAATTATATTTTACTGCAGCCTGTTTAAAAACCGCTTTGTACCTTGGTAAATGAGATTTTATTTTCCGTTGAAAAGCGCGAACATCAACATAATCAAATTTTTCAATGTAACCATAATAACGATGCATTGTTTCATCAAGTTCACCGCTTTCAACATAGTCCTCAAGCCATGCATCAACTAAGTCTTGTAACATATCATCGTCTTTATTCATTACCCATGCCAGGGGTTCTGGTTTTGTTAAATCAAAACGAACCAATAGCTCTGGAAAGTAGCGACGATTAATAGCAGCAATATTAGAATCGGCAACAGTACAGTCTACTTTTTTTAACCAGACATCTTTTAACAGGGCTTCCGTATCGGTATCTTCAATTTCAGTATAATTAGCTTTAATTTTTTTCAACTGCCCAACATAACTACTATTTGCTGAAACAGCGATATTAACATCCTGTAAATCCTCAACTTTTTTTGGTCTCTTACCTCCACGACGACAAACAAGTTGTTGAGACACCTTTTGGTAGCTTGAACCAAATAAAAATTTACTCTCACGTTCCCTGGTTTGCGTTAAGCCCGCGGCAGCAATGTCAGCTTTTCCATCAGAAATAGCATCGAAGATATCAGCAATATCTTCCTTTACAATAAAACGTGCTTTTACACCGATTGAATCGGCAAAGGCTTTAATCATGTCATATTCGACACCCATAAAGCCTTCCCTGGACTCATAATAAGTTGTTGCAGCATTACGCGTTAAAACAACTAACTCTCCTTTTGCTTTGATATCTTCTAAACGTTCTTCCCCATTAGAAAATACAATTAAAGATATAACAAGACCCGCAATAATGAGAACACGTAACATACAAACACCTACGTTGTTAAACGATTTTCAAAAAGAGTCTATCGCTCCATTGATAAAAACTCATGCCCAACATAATTAAAAAAGTCCCTGACCAAATACTGATATTTAAAACTTCATTATTTAAAGCATACCCTAAAAATAACGCGAGCACAGGTGTTACTAATGTAATTAATGACACCTTGCTAACATCAATATGTTTTAAAATGTAAAAAAACATTACAAAACCTAATACCGAACCAAATATACCCAGATAAACGATAGAACCCAGCCCGCGCAAACTTACCTCTTCAGGCCAGCCCCCCTGCAACACTAACCATGTGAATATATATAAAGGCACGCTGACCATTAACCCTCCATGGGTAATCTCCAAAGCAGTTAGTTTGATATCTAGTTTTTTAAACCAAACACTGCTCCAGGAGTGGAATAAAACAGACAGACAGACACCGGCAACACCTAATGCTGAACTTCCATTTAACTCAATGGCTTGACTAAAAATAACAGTCAAGCCGGCAATACCAAGTGCGACCCCCAATATTTTGGCAGGTGTTAAGCTACGTTCATTTAACCATAATGCTGCCAAAATACCTGTCACAATAGGATTTAAACCAAAGATCACCGAAATAAAGCCAGAAGAAATATATTGCGAAGCCCAGTAGACACTTAACATAGCACCATAAATGGCAATACCAACAACAAAATATACTTTTCGTGATGCTTTATCCCACTGTAAACGACGGTTTGATAACAACATAATTAAGACACTACTAAATAACAAACCGATCGACATGCGCGCGGTAACACCAAATAAAAAACCTGCATCGTTACCACTCCACTTAAGCGCAAGCGGGGTCGTTGACCAGATGATAATAACGCCGATGTATGCGAGTGGAACAGACATACCTTCTCTCCATATATAAAAACACTAAAACTATTTACGACAAACAAAAAAAGGCCACAGTTCTTTTGGAACGGTGGCCTTTTTGAAATATTTTATCTTTGAAAATTTTTACTCGATAACTTTATCCTAAAAGCACACGCTCGCTATGCCACGCAAGTTTGCGTGTCATTCGAATCACTGGCTTCACAGTAGTTATAAAATTTTGAAAGTTTATCATGGCCGCGAGTCTGCGCTTTGTTTTACAAAGAGTCAACAATGAAAGCTAAACAATTATTGAATATAAAAATATTGCCATGCTGTAGCGCTTATTTTTTCTAATCGTTGCAATAGGGCCGGGGTGGGTAACGCTTCTTGTGGATAGATGCCATGTAAACGAATAAAAAACCGGCCACTACCTGCGGTATTTTTCCAGTCGTACTCCGACAAAGGTGTTTCAACATGGCACTTATCACACGCATGGACTAATGTATCAGGGAGCTCTTTCCAGTTAGCATGCCTTTGTCGACAATGCGGGCAACGCGAAACCGCATGCGTACTCCCCAGGATAAACCTTTCTTTTTCATGCGCAGGATTAATTTCAATGTGGCAAAACGCGGTGGATTCTGCTTTTTCCGCGACAGGTTCAAGTTCAATTGCCGGCGCACAGCCCATAAATGTCACCAAACTCAAAAAAGCATCACCAATTAAGTAGCGCTCACCGGGTACCGATTTTGGTGCAGTCCATTTTTCTCCCACAAAACCACTTGCCTGTAATGCTGTGACCAATGCGACTCTATCGCTCGGAGCATATTCCGTATCACGGGCATGGAAAACAAGCTGGGGCATACTGAGTTCTCTAATACATTTAAAGTAGGCGCTAGTATACCGAAGCTAAGAGGGATACTTAAATAATATCCTTATTTAGTCAGGGTTATGTCACCTATCCGCGCCTATTTTTAGCCGCACTTTTTGCATAAAACTGTTAGAATGCGCCGGCACATTAATCACCGACATATGAGTACCAAATCATGAGCAATGACACTTATTCTAAAGAAGAACAAATTCTGCAGGTTATGCGTAAAGTCTTAACCGACATCGCCAAAGATACTTACACCCCGCCCGATTTAAAGCATCCTTTATCAGGGGAAACCATAGAAAGTATTCGTAGCTGTTTAAGCTTAATTAGCAGCAGAGAATCAGAAATTGCCACAGAAGCAGGAAGAGAGAGCAAAATGCGTCCACGCTATGTTGATGAACCTTCAAGCTCCGTTGTCGTTAAGACAGACTTTTCAAAGAAAAAAAACTAAGCCGCCTCCTTTTTAGTGCCTTAGCGTAATACTCTATCCACAGAAGTCCTCGCTGACTTCTGTGAACAACAAGCCCATCGCCCCTACTTTTTATACAAAATCCCGTTATTTTTGCGATTATTCCTGCAAAAACGTCAGATCTCATCTAAATTTACTAAAGACCATAAACTCAGGGCCGTTAATGTAATAGCTGCCCGAAATAACTCTCTATAGAGTCCACTCAGACAGCCAAAACAAGGAATAATACTCATGGATAAGGATGAGATAGAGCGCATAATACACGATATAAGCCTTGAGCATGGTGATTTGGACGATGCCATTAAACTAATGGAGACCGCCTCTGTCATTGACCAACTCCAACTTAAACGCATGAAAAAGAGAAAACTACTTTTGAAAGATGAAATTACACAATTAACAAGCAAACTCATTCCCGATATTGAAGCTTAGGCAAGATCCCCTTTTATGACAAAAGATTCAATTCATGTGGCAAATATTGACCTCGTTATTGATATAAAGATAACCACCGATAGGAAAAACGAATATATCCACAAGTCTCAAAGCCTTAGTAACCATGGCGTTATTGTCGAGCATAATACAGACAATGAAGAACTCATTATTGGAAACACCGTTATTTTACAGGTTTGTGGTGATTTAGGTGATGAAGCCCCCTTCCCGGTAAAATCTGAAGTCATCGATATTACGGATAATGGAGTTGAATTTCGCTTTATACTCTAACTAACGTATATTCCGCGTATGACAAATTTAACACAAGACAAACAAGACCAACTTTCTATCCACACGCCTCAAGCAGAACTTTTTATTGCCAGCGGATGTGCGCACTGCCCGACAGTTATGTCACAACTGTGTGAACTGCTAAAGGTCGGAAAACTTAGCCAATTAAAAATAACCAATATTGCGGTCGATAATGAGCGTGCAACGCTCCTAAATATAAGAAGTGTGCCCTGGTTTTCATTGTCCGCCCCTCTCTCATCCATGGTTTTTTCCGGTAATTACAGCGCAAAAGAAATATCACAATGGGTGGAAACATCGCAAACAAAAGAAGCCATGGTCAGTTATATTGAAACCTTGCTAAAGGAAGGTAACCTGATGACCGTGGTGCAGGCGATTCAGCTTGCACCACAAACATTTGCCAGTGTCATCGACATGCTTAAAGATGAAGAAACAAGTATTGATCTTCGTATTGGGCTCGATGCTTTACTTGAAAATTTCACCGCATCAGACACATTAAAACAACAAACAGCCGCACTATTGAAAATGGCGTCGGAAGATAATGTAAGGCTACAAATTGATGCATTACATTATTTAGCTTTAACAGCTGACATAAACAACAAAGCGTTTATAAAAGAAAAAACCTTAGATGAAGATAAACAAATTCGAGAAGCCGCGGTTGAAGCTCTGGAAACATTAAACGATTTAATAGAAGAATAACCAATTTATTAAATTGATTTTAATGCCTCACTCAATTGAGTGCTGTCGATAGGATAGGGTAACTCAGCGTGAAAACTAAAACGGTTACGCAATTTGTCAAACTGATGGGTATATTCCTTTTCGTAGAATATAATCAGCTTCACTTCTTGCATCTGCTGAACCACCGCCATTAAGGTCTCTAAACTACTGGTTCTGTCACGAAAGTCTGACTGAAAATTAAACTCTGCAACAATCACATTAGGATGGCTTTTTTTAAGTCTACGCAAGGCTTTACGCATACTGTTTTCAGATACTACCCGATAGCCATTTTTCTCGTACAATTCCCTAAAATCAGGATAGCCACCGAGCTCGGAAATAGATAGTAAAACCTTATTATTCACGTTGATTTATCTACCCTTTACAGTTAACCATGCTATCTTTATAGATAGATTTAGCAGAGAAATATTGTATCACGCCAGCAGACACTATATCCTTGGCGACCTAATTATTTGACCACCTAATTTGAACACAATTGCTATATTCTCAGGAGTTATTTATGCCTTACTTTGTTTACAAAATTGCCCCTAGCATCAGTAAAATTGTAAAAAGTCTCGAGCCATTGGCAGAATTCGAAAAGTTTAAAGAAGCAAAAACTTTTGCTAAAAATAAACGCCAGGAAGAAAGTGCTGATGAAGGCAATACCTATAAAATCATATTTGCCGAAAACAGCATTGAGGCAGAAGAAAAATTACAGGAACAACGCGAAGAAAGTATTGTACGTGAGTGGGAAAAGTAATTTAAAGTAGTTGAATAATATAAAAATGGATGAAGACAAATACAGAGAAACTTACCGCTCGGTTAATCCTCTACAATGCCCTTTTGAAAAAACCTTAAACTCTCGGCGCTGCCAATGTTCTAAAATGGAGCGTATGCATTTAGCCGATCGTGAATGCGTCGGTTGTTTGGAAAAAAAAGCATGGCAAAACTGTCGCGACTTTATTGCTTTATTAAGAGAAAGTGCAAAATTTGCCCTTAAATTACCAGAAGCTGACGGAACACCTTTACCACATGGTAAAGAAATTAAAGTACAAAATGGCAGCGTGCTGGGATTACAAAAACTATTTCACCCTATGGATAAAGGCAAACCAAATATCCATGAGCTCCTAGAGCAAGCGCTCGCGGAATACCAGACATTTGAGAAGTTACCATTAGATCAGCTAATGCAATCGATCGTTAATTTTAAAGCCCGAGAAACGCGCAAAGATAAAAAAAAGTAATTATTTTGACAACTAAATAATGACTATGGATTACTGTGCCAATCGTATGAACAATCAACATGCTGCCTAATTTCAATTAGACCTTTTAAATCTTTTTCAATAATGATTTTTATCGGAACCTGATTGTTCAACTTTTTATTATTTTGACGCATCCAAATACTAGCCATATTCAGGTTATGTGGATAAGAAGTCCGCAATGCATCAATTATGCCTGTGATATGATCGAGACGTTCTTCCACTTCGGCATTAAAAGGGAAAGCCGTATTTTCACGATAACGTCGTAAAGCACGCGTTGGCGTTTTACCCGGCAAGGCTAAGAGCGAGATAATTTCTGCTGCAGACATCCCCCAACCATCTAAAATAGCCATTATATCTTGTGTAAATGTAACCTGCTCATCTTCTGTCATAGTTTTCATTCTGTACCTTAACCTTAATACTGGGTAAATATTCGGCAATTATACAATAACGACATATTTTTTTCCCGTTAATTAAGGCGAATAAATACAGGAGAAAAATCAAAATTCATCATACTTTGTTCTGACAAGGCGCTGTAAATGACTTTTAAAAATTCCAAATTTTGATCAATATCACGCGCAAAATTATACATAATATAAACAATACGCTGTTTAAGTTCATGCTGCTCAATATTGTTTCTTGTTATAACATCGAGGTAAATCAAACTTCGTAATATTGTTATACGAACAAGCAACATTTGAAAATAAGTAAAAGGATCAGGCATGCTGACAAACCATTCACGATAAAGACAATTTATCATATAACGTGTTAGCGCTTTTTCGATATAGACCCGGTTTTCTTTGCTTAGCTCAGTAGATGGATTTTCGACCAGCTTAGATAATTCAGCAACCACATTGTCATCCATGATATTCAGCTTATCAATTATAGCTTTATAAAGCTGACTGATATTGTCATTTTCCGCCTGCTGTAATTTTGTAGATAAAATAGAATGTACGACAATCATTGTTATAGATATATCAGAAGGCAAATCTTTAACCACAAGATCCAGTTTGGCAACAAACTCATCTTGCGTTAATGAAAATAATACTGAAGCCAGTTGTTCAGTTTCTGTTTTTTGGCAGGCGCTATGGTAAAAAGGTGATATTTTATTAACTAAATTTGCAACGACGTATAAACGTGTTTCAAAATCATATTTTTCATTAGCCATGGTTTGCATCATTGTTTCACGTACCAGTTCAAAATATTCAAAATATTCACTGTCATCTTTCAATATTTCACGTTGAATAGGATAGTTTTTACTACGCGGAAGATCTGCAGGTTTGAAGCGAGCTATTTTGAGCGGATTTGTATCATCAATGCATTCACGTACAACTTCAGGGCAAGACAAGGCACCACTTAATTCCATTGTATCATTACAACGAGAAATGACTCTGGGGAACATTGTGCAAACATCTCCCATTGAATCAACGCCATATTTATTATGAATGGAACAAAGCCCTTTGGCATCTAACATTGCACAATAACCGTTCACTCCCATTCTGATAAAAGCATAGTCGTGATCGCTGCTGATAGAATTTTCATTTAGATGAACATACTGTTTAAACAAACTTTCTTCATTATGTTGTTTCGACATTGTGTCATTTAACAAATTATAATGTTGCCGATCCAACTTAACTTCCCAATTACGGCAACAGGTATCCTCGCAATCGCTACCAAGACAGGAAAAAGAGGAAAAATATGAAGGCGTTTTATATGAAAGGGACATTAACTGAATATTATAACCGGGAAGATGAAGCGTGCATATTAATCATATTTTGTGATGTCTTTTTTCCACTTTTATCAAAATCAACAAGAATCATACCGCTGAATTTTTTACCCTTATAAAGCTCAACTCTAAAAACATTTGATAATTTATCAATAGAGTAACGGGAAGCAATTTGTTTTCTCCTTACCAACAAGCCGTTCTCGTTACGTAAGCCAGCTTTAGAAAAACCAATAATGTTAACGCGGTAATCATTTTCAGCAAGCACCTTAAAATTATTTTTAACGTTTACCGTTTCACCGATATTAATTTTTTTAGTTTCACCATCAATCTGCATACTAACAGAATTTAAATTATAATCGTATTCAAAATATTGCGGATTGAGTGAAGTAACAGAACGGTTACCGTATCTAACTTTAATTGTTTTCTTGTTTTTAATAACCGCAATTAATGGGTTGCTTTTTTCATACTTAACGGAACCATGTTTCTTCAAAGGAACATAGTTAAGCGTTCGCCTTGCCTTATCCATATGGAGATTTATTCTGTTATTATAGAGTGATATCTTCAGGTTATTTCCAATCTGCTTGGCAACATTACGTCTGCTCATTTTAAAGTTTCGCTGAAACTCAATCCCGAGCTCTTTCATAAAACCTTCAACAGCTAAAAGGTGATAATATGCTCTCTCATGCGTCAAAAAACTTTTGCTCGCTTCAACTGCAAATGCAGGCTGATTATTTTTAATCGCAAAATAGGTCAGTGACTTCTCCATTTCAACATCACCTTTTGCTGTCTCAGTGTTTTTCACATAAAAATATTTGCTTTTATTAATAAGGTGCGTATTAACATACTGCTGTACATTTTCAGCAATATTTAACAGGCCGCCATAGCTTCCAGACTCAATATTTTTTTGATCAATAATTATACTTTGCCCCCAACGATTTGGGTTATGCATGCTGTTGATATACTCTTTTTTATAAAAGCCGCTACCATCATGTAAATTCACAATGATGTCGACATTTTCATTTAAAATAATTTTTTTAATTTTTTGAACCTCGTCGAACTCAGGATCATTTTCGGAAAGAGCATTAAATTTTCTGTTCATATCACCGTGAATACCACGGCTTCGTTTTATAATACTGGCAAAATTAAGGTTCGGTACAACCCAAACACTACCACGGCTGACTTTATAGTTTGTAACCAGCATGGATGCTGCAGTAAAACCACCCGGCTCATCACCCTGTATTCCGCCAATGACCAACAATGTTGGCCCCGATTTATCTGATTCAATTTTGTGTAACGAAAAACGTAAAGGTTCAGCCATGCTTATCTGGCTAAGGAACAGAAAAAAAGAAATAAATAACAATGTACCGCGCATGCTATACAACCTTAATATGCCAGGGCTCATAACGAACGCCAATTTGGTTATTTTGGGTATACCGAAGATCAACATATTTAAGTTCAATTAATTTTTTATACTCATCAGTCAACGCAAACTTAGAAGTGAAATTAAATTTGCCAAAACCTTTTTTACCAACATCAAAATCGCCAATACCATGATATGAATGCCCGGGCGGTGCCAGTGAACGTGATGCCATGGAAAGGTTGCCATCACTTGAATCGAGTTTTGCTAAGAATAATTGCAGCTGTTTAACCACGCTACGAACGCCGGAGGTCAAAATAAGATCCGGGCCAACATCTTTTTTAAGCTGATTAAATTTACTTAGCGCATCCCCCTGGAATAAATAATGTCCACTGCCAGAAATTTTAATTGTTTCTTTTTTATTAATCTCTGAGGTTAAATTCTGTATAACTTTATTGCCATAAAAGCCATATTCATTTGCATCAAAAAAGAACAGTTCATCGATAAGCGCAATTTCGGCTTTGGTAAATTTGCCAATTTTAGGGTAACGGTGTGCATAAAGAATCATATTATCAAAACTAACAAGATTAAAATTGGCATAACCTATCGTTTTCTGTACCCGCATAATCCTCTTTAAGGCACTTTGAAACACATTAATTTTTTCCTGCGGTAAAAATATATCTTCTAAAAAGGTGTTATCAAAATTAGCCGTTTTACTTAAATTATCTTTTATGGCTGATTCACTCTCACTATGAATAGTAACAGCCTTATCTTCAGTTTTGAGTAATGCTTCATTATTTACAGTATCTTCGTTATTTACAGCATCTTCGTTATTCAAAAAAGCTGGCCGCATTTCCATACTGGAGTCCAAGGTATTATCCCGCACTAAAAAGCCCGTTGTAGCAGCCGCTACGGACACAATGCCCATTTGTATCGCTTTTCTTTTACTAAAATCCAGCTTCATAACCATCTCAAATAAACCCTTACATAAGACAAGCCTTTAACGGCCTGTAAAAAATTTTGCAAGTAATTAATGCATTCCTTAATATAAGTATTACACTTTAATTAATATCTCATATATGCAACAACTAAACCATAGTTTGAATAATCACTACACATTTATTAACAAACGATAATAATCAGGGCGGACTATAATTTATGTCAAGATTTGTTTCTCTCTCCCGCGCAGCTAAACTTGTTGGCATTTCTCGTGGCGCACTGCAAAAAAAGATTCACAACCTCGAACTAAAAAGCTTTGAAGGTCAGGTAAATCTCGATGATATCGAAAAAATATACCCTGATGCACAAATTGAAGACAATCATATTATTGAAGATTTAGAAAAAATAGTAGAATTAGCGCTAAAAAGAGCCAGAGGCGAAAAACTTGCCAAACTACTCTCACCAGACAGCCATACTCTCGCAGCACGTTTGCATGTTGTATCCAAAGAGTATTCTCACTCTAAAGAACAACTTAAACAATTCACTTCTCTTATTTCACAGATACAAGAAAAGTTAAGTGATTTATCATCAACATCAGACAAAAAATATTTATTTACAGATTTAAACAACTGGATCGATGACACTGTTGAAACAATACAATCTACAAATGTAGCCGTTAAACAATTACAGGAAAAAGATACATTGCTTCGTGTCATGGCGGCACAGGTTCATATTAAAAATACTGGCCATGAATATTTTATAGAAGGTAATAATTCAATATTAGAGGCAGGATTAAGTGCTGGCCTTGCTTTAAATTATGGTTGTAGCAATGGTAACTGCGGAAAATGTAAGGCAAAACTTATTTCCGGAGAAATAAAGAAAATAAAACCACATGACTACACTTTTTCCGAGAGTGAAAAAAATCAAAATTATTTTTTATGCTGCGCAAATACTGCAGTAACTGAAATTGAAATTGAAGCAGATGAAGCCGGCAGTGAAAGCGATATACCACTGCAAAAAATTTCTGCGAAAGTTAAAAAAGTTGCAAACCTGTCTAATGAAGTCCTGGTATTAAATTTAAAAACACCACGGACCAATCGCCTGCGTTTTCTGGCGGGCCAAAATATTATTTTAAGCCGTGCAGATTTACCGCCAATCGAAATACCCATCGCAAGCTGTCCATGCGATGATATGAATATTCAGTTTCACATTCCCTATGATGATACAAACCATTTTATTAACTATGTATCGACCACATTAAAAAATTCTGATTCTATTCAAATAGAAGGTCCAACCGGCGCTTTCGTACTTGATGAAGATTCAAATAACGCCGTTATTTTTATTGCATTTGATACGGGGTTTGCCCCCATTAAAAGTTTAATTGAGCATGCTGTCACACTTGAACATGCTGAGAGCATCCATTTATACTGGATACATACTGAAGATAAACCTTACATGCACAACCAATGTCGGGCCTGGGTTGATGCATTAGATAATTTCACCTATCAACAATATCAAAGCGATATGTCTGAGCCACAGCTAAATAAAGTCTTAGAGAAACTGGTAAACGAACAACCTGACTTAGAAAATAAAAATATATTTATATGTGGAGCAAAAAATGCCGTTCAACACACCCGGAATATATTACTTAAACAGGGCGCCAGTACTGAAAACATAAAAAGCCAGACACTCTAAACTAAGATCAGTCTTCTTCTCCAATCCAGCCTTCAAGTGCAGCCATAATTTTTCGTGCCTGATCTTTACTCGAGATATTAAATTTAGACTTAAACTGATATTCCCCATTGCGTTTCTGATAGCGGCGAATACTATATTTATCAGGACCAAACTCTCCTTTTGCCCGGTTTAAATCCTGATACTTAAATATAATAGTTGACCAGGCTCCCCGGGTTAAAATGACTTTATCGAGTTCCTTCGATACCAGCTCACCACCATCTTCATAATTCACTGTTAGCTCATCAATTTCCGATGCCACGAAACCACCCCTTAATTTAAAAATTCAATTATAACAACATATTACTTTGAAACAATAAAATACTGTCTATACTAACTACTAATACAATAAGGGATATCAAATGCGTATATTACATACCATGTTACGAGTTACTGATTTAGAGAAATCCATCCGCTTTTACACTACAGTTTTAGGAATGAAGTTATTACGGCAAAAAGATTATCCCGATGGAAAATTTACTCTGGCTTTTGTCGGCTACGGTAATGAGGCCGATGAAAGTGTTATTGAGTTAACTCATAACTGGGAGACTAAAAACTATGATAAAGGTAATGCTTATGGCCATATCGCTATCGAAGTCGAGGATGTATATAAAGCCTGTGACGCTATGAAAAAAACCGGCGGAAAAATTATACGTGATGCAGGTCCAATGAATGCAGGTAAAACGATTATAGCGTTTATTGAAGACCCCGATGGTTATGAAATTGAGTTGATCGGCAAAAAAAATAGGTGATGTTCAGTGCCGGGAAAAGCATCAGAAACAGATCTGGAACAATATGAAAATTATCGCTTTCATATTGCTAATAGCCGGACTTATCAGGTTGCAGCGATAGCACATTTTTTTTTCATTCTGATCTTTTATTACCTGGAAGTTCTGCCTTTAGTCTTTTTTAATATATTCAGTGTTTTTATTCTCGTTCTTGCTTATAAGCTATGTACTAATAATCAGGAGAAAATAGCTGCTGTATTAGCCACTTCTGAAATTATACTACATGCTGTAATCGCAACTTATTATGTAGGCTGGGAAACGGGTTATTTTTATTATTTGTTAGGCATTATTCCTTTAGTTTCTTACAATCCGGAAACAACAAAAGCTCAAAAAGCGCTTCAACACATTTTGATTGCCTTTATTTTTATCGCCATAAAATATTATACTGATATAAACACTGCCATCTATCCCCTGGAACCAACCATCAGCCAGCTTTTATATTATAGTAATGCCTTTACTTTCGCTGTGCTTCTTGGATTAATTTCATATTATTATAGCTTTACGGCTAAAGTATCCGAAAATAAAATTCTCCAACAACAACAAAAAGCTGACTACGAAAATAAAAGCAAAAGTATTTTTCTTGCCAATATGAGTCATGAGTTACGCACACCACTTAATGCTATAATTGGGTATAGTGAGTTACTCTATGAAAACGAAAAAGAACAAGGACATACTCAAACTATAAAGGATTTAAATAAAATAACGCGTGCCGGAAATCATCTCTTAGTTCTTATCAATAATATTCTTGATTTATCTAAAATAGAATCAGGAAAAATTGAACTTGAATACCAGTTTATCAATATATCTAAATTAATTGATGACATCGCTATCAATATAACCCCTATAGCAAAAACAAAAAATAATACACTAACGATTAATATCGACCAAAATATTGGGCAAGTATGTATTGAAGCGACCCGGATTAGACAAATAATTATTAATTTACTGAGCAATGCATGCAAGTTCACACAAAATGGCGAAATTTCACTAAGCATTATTGCTCATGAAGGCAAGGAACCATCCATTTCCTTTATTGTCAGTGATAGCGGAATAGGAATTACCAGGGAGAAAATACCTAAATTATTCAAACCTTTTTCTCAGATAGAGACTTCAACAACACGCCTTTATGGTGGAACCGGACTCGGCCTCACTATAAGCAAACACTTCATCGAGCTGATGAAGGGCTCGATATCAATATCAAGTGAACCCAACGCCGGTACAACATTCACTGTAGTGCTCCCTATCGACAAGGCAAACTGCACAATTAACAATTCTTAACAACTTAAATTCGCTTTTTTATTATACCCACAATATTAATATGCTAACCTAGCTACATTATAATCACCGGTACCACGCTTATGGCATATACATACATTTGGGAAACCAGGGGCTTACACCGCATCTTTTCTAGCGCCATCACGGGCGATGAAATTTTAGAGTCAAATTTTGAGTTACATGCAGATCCTAAGTACCATAAAATCGACTATGTGATAGATGATTTCACCGGTATTACGTCGTGTGAGATCGATCACAGCCATCTGGAAGTCATTGCCAAAACCAATGACATTATTGCCATGACCAAAGGCACGTTGAAAATAGCCTTAGCCGTGGTTGATGATGAGTCAATTGCACTCGCTCATACTTATAAAAAAATGACTGAGAAAAGCCGGTTCCAATGTGAAGTTTTTCTTAGCATAAACGAAGCGCTTGATTGGGTTAAATAAAGACATATTCCTGTTAAGAGAAGTATTTTACTTCTTTCATATTTCCTGTAAGGTCAAAACTCATTATCAAAGGATTGCTACGATGAGCAAATCACTCGAAGCTGTTTTTTCTCCGCATAAATTTACACCTTACATTATTACTCAACAGATGGACTTTGATGGGTTATGGAAAACAAACCAGGGCCTGCTCTTTTCAAGCATGGCGCACATCGCTTACTTTAATAAAAAAAAAGCAGCTGATTTTTTAAATCAGCTTCAAGTAAACTCGTTTTATTTTTATGACTGTAACGGTGCACAAGCTTTTCTGGCTATCTGGCAAGACAAGGCTATTTTGTCTTTTCGCGGGACTCAGCCATCAGAAGCAAGAAAAAATAAATGGCCTAAGCTCGGATTTTTTCGCAGGCTAAAACTTAACTATACCCATCATCTTTGGCTGGATGCTCAATCCTCTTTTTTTATCAATAATGATATTCTCGCGGATCTAAAATTAATTCCAACAAAATTTGATGAATATGAAGATGTAGTCGTGCACAGTGGATTTCTTGAAGAACTTAATAAACTTTGGCCGGAGATTAGAAAAGATATTGAAAAGCATGTTGCTGAGCGCCCTATATGGACAACAGGACATAGCTTAGGCGGCGCAATATCAACCTTAGCAGCAATGCGTTATCCTTTTGAAAATGTTATTACCTTTGGAGAGCCAAGGGTAGGAAGTAATATAGACTTGGCCTTTAAAGCAAAAAACCATTTACGTTATGTTAATGGCAAAGATCCGGTTCCTACTGTACCACCTGAATTTATTTTTGATTATAAACACCATGGTATCGAAAAAAATATTATAGTTAAAAACGGCGAAGCGGATATTCGCTTTGATCACTCTATAATTTTTTATTCAGAGAACCTGATTTAATACTCATTATATTTTTTTGCACTACCCTGCACTTTTTCTACCGGATAACGTTGCTCATTAATATTTATTTTATCTTCAACATACTTCGGTAAGTCAACCTCAAGCTTTGTTGCTAAACGTGTTAGGTAAATATAAATATCTGCCATTTCAAATGCGACTTCATCAAGTTTATCTTTATTTAAATTTTTACTTTGTTCTTCTGTTAACCATTGAAAATGTTCTGTCAGTTCTGCTGCTTCAACACTTAATGCCATCACTAAATTTTTAGGCGCATGAAATTGATCCCAATCTCTGTCTGTCGCAAATTTTTCCAGCCGCTGTGATAGTGCTTCAAAGTATTCATTCGACATTGTCTTTACTCTATATAGTTAAAAAAAACGAGTTTTAACTTTAACATTAATCAGCAGGCACAAAAAAGCCCGGTATCACCGGGCTTATTTTTAAATTTAATTTAATCTCTGCATTTAACTCAACTTCACAGATAAATCAGCGTCACAAACATGTTTGTTTAACTTTAAACAAAACCAGTCTTCATGATTAATTAATCTGGTGTTTCCATCCAGATACTGTATCAATACACGCTGTAATTTATCTTGATCAAACATGACGAATTTAACTTTGATCAATTGCCCCGTGAGATTAACAAACCACGAACCTACTGTAGGATCTTGCACATGAAACATAGTGAATGTTCTCCCTATCTCTCTATTAACAAGGGATAATAAGCTCAGCCATTATCCTAACTTGGTAATAATTCTAACAAATTTTATACGTAAATAGTCAAAAATGTTACAAAATGTGTCTTATTTCCCTCCAAATAATCCGCCAATTCTCGTAGACAAAAACAAAAAAACCGAGCTTAATGGGCTCGGTTTTTCTATAGTTGAAACCACTGCTCGGGCTGCGAGAAGCTAGAGTACAAGGCGAAAATGTTATGAAAAAGCGGAGCTTACATTAAGACCATTCTCGCGCATCCCTGTGCTTCACGGCATAAGAACATCCATGTTCAAATAAGTGAGCATTTTGAATAATTTTTCGTCGTGCCCCTCATAAAAATATTTTAGAGGGTATAACGCTGTAATCTAGTTTCTCGCAGTTCGAGTTATTCGTCAGTGACGCAACCGTGTGACGCATCCTTCACCGATTTAATGAATTTATAAAGCGTCCCGCGTGTAGCCTTGTAAGGCGGCATTACCCAGCTTTCCTTGCGCTTGGCAAACTCTTCATCAGACACGTCTACCGATAAACTATTGGTATTAGCATCCACCGTGATCACATCGCCGTTCTTAATTAAACCGATCGGTCCACCTTCCTGGGCTTCCGGTACAACGTGGCCAATAATGAAGCCATGTGAACCACCTGAGAAGCGACCATCGGTAATCATCGCAACGTCTGAACCTAAACCCGCTCCCATAATCGCTGAGGTCGGCGTCAGCATTTCCGGCATACCTGGGCCACCTTTAGGTCCTTCGTAGCGAATAACAATAACATCACCCTTCTGGATCTCTTTGTCTTCTAAGCCTTTCAACATGTCTTCTTCACAGTCATAAACACGTGCCGGGCCGGTGAACGTTAAACCTTCTTTACCGGTAATTTTTGCAACCGATGCGCCCGGTGCTAAATTACCTTTTAAGATACGAATGTGACCTGAATCTTTTATTGGTTTATCCAGCGGTGTAATGATGTTTTGGCCTTCTTTCAACCCCGGTAAATCTGCCAGATTTTCCGCAATGGTTTTGCCCGTTACCGTTAAACAATCACCATTGATTAAACCCGCTTCAAGCAAAAACTTCATAACCGCAGGAATACCCCCTACAGCATGTAAATCTTCCATGACATATTTACCGCTGGGTTTTAAGTCGGCAATGAAGGGAATGCGATCACTCACACTTTGGAAATCTTCAATTTTCAGTTCAACATCAACCGCACGCGCCATTGCCAGCAAATGTAAAACCGCATTTGTTGAACCACCCAACGCCATAATCATGACCATGGCATTTTCAAAGGCTTCACGTGTCATAATGTCACGTGGCTTAATGTCTTTTTCAAGCAAATTATGCATCGCCGCACCGGCACGGATACATTCATCAATTTTGTCCGGATCCGTTGCCGGCGTACAAGAACTGTAAGGGAGAGTCATGCCCATGGCTTCAATCGCCGAGGCCATCGTGTTTGCGGTATACATACCACCACAAGCGCCGGCTCCCGGGCAAGATTCTTTAACGATTTCACTGCGTTCTTCTTCATCAATTTTCCCGGCAATAAATTCTCCATAACTCTGGAAAGCAGACACAATATCCAGACTCTTACCGTGTGAGTGACCCGCACGAATGGTGCCGCCATACACCATCAATGAAGGACGATTTAACCGCCCCATAGCGATCATCACACCGGGCATATTTTTATCGCACCCCGGAATAGAGATATTACCGTCATACCACTGTGCGCCCATCACCGTTTCAACAGAATCAGCAATAACCTCACGAGATTGTAACGAGTAACTCATGCCATCAGTGCCCATCGAGATACCATCACTGACACCAACCGTATTAAAGCGCATGCCAACCATATCCGCTTTTGTCACGCCTTCCTTAACCTTCGCGGCCAGGTCATTTAAATGCATGTTACAGGTATTGCCTTCCCACCAGACACTGGAAATACCAATCTCAGGTTTTTTCATATCGGCTTCGCTCATACCTGTGCCATAAAGCATCGCCTGTGATGCACCTTGTGATTTTGGCTCAGTAATGCGTTTACTGAATTTGTTCAATTCACCGTTTTTGTTACTCATGTGGAATTCTCCGTTTGCGCGCTTTGGCGGACATAAAACTCACTAAATCTGGCTCTTAGGGCAGATTTAGAAAAATAAGGTGGCTTATTATAATGCAAAGTGAAGAAATAATAGAATCAATACTAAAAATTCAGTGCTTTTGGCCGATATTTATAGTACTTTTTTATGAAACCCTTTTTAGGTGGTGTTCGTTTGTCTCTTTTTGCAACAAAAAATACACTCAAGAGCAAAACTTCAGTGGCTGCTGCAAGTTCAGTTCTCCATGGTTCCCCACTAAAAATACTCGTCACGATGTTTTTCATAAGCAGCTATTTTTCCTCAGCAAGTTACGCCTCTTATCAGGAAGATATTCTGCCCTCACAAGATCCCCCTCTTTCTAAAATTTCCGCTAAAAATGATCAGCAATTACAAAAACAACGGGAACTGTTTGTGCAGGCAGAAGAGGCTCTCAAACGTGGACGTATTAGCCAGTACCGAAAAATAGAGCCACAACTTAAAGACTATCCACTTTATCCTTATTTAAGGTTTATCGAACTCGAACGCCATATCAAACAAACTTCTGATCAAAAAATACAACAATTCATACAAACCTATCACAGCACCCCTTTAGCGAAAAAACTCTATTATCGCTGGATGAACTCTCTTGCCCGTAAACGAGAATATGCAACACTGGTACGCCATTTTCGCCCAACACAAAATACCCACCTGCTATGCCACTACGCCAATGCCTTGCATGAAACAAATCAATTCAAACATGCCTTTTCACTTACGGATGAATTATGGCAAACAGGAAATTCATTGCCCAAAAGTTGTGACCCCATTTTAAAAAAATGGAATGAAGTCGGTTTTATGACAGAATCTCGTCTGTGGGCACGTATTCATTTAGCCATGAAAAAAGGCAAACGACGCCTTGCCAGCTACCTGGGGAAGTCACTTACAAGTCAGGGACGTCGTCAGCTAAAGTTTTGGAAAAAAGTACAGCGCCATCCAGAAACGGTCGTTAATATAAAGAAGCACTTCAAAGATCACAATTCACGCATTATGCATTGGATCTTAGTTGATGGTCTGAACCGCCTGTCTCGTCGCAAACCATTAATAGCTGCACAATACTGGCAGGAAATCCAAAATAACCATGAATTCAATGCTGAAGAAAAGCAGCGGATTAAACGCCATCTTGCCCTTTCCTTAGCCCGTGCGGCCACACCGCTCAGCCGCGCAACACTAAAAGAACTAAAGTTGGACAGCCACGATAGTAAGGTCATTACCTCGCATATTCTTTCTGCCATTAACGATAAAGACTGGCAGGGTGCGCTGGCCTGGCTAAACAATTTACAACCTGAAATACGAGATAGCGAACGTTGGCACTACTGGCGAGCACGCACTCTGGAAGAGATGGGCCGACTTGAAGAAGCGCGTTCACTTTATTTACAAATTACGGACAAGCGCTCGTATTATAGTTTTTTGGCGGCAGATCGTATCGGCGATCGCTACAAACTCACTCACCGTCCGCTCAATGAACCTATGACTGAGTTAAGCAAACTACTACACATTCCCGCCATTGCCAGAGCCAGCGAGCTCTATCAGTTAAAACGTGTTGCAAATGCACGGCGTGAATGGCACTTTGCGATCCAAAATATGGACAAAAAACAATTACTCATGGCCGCCCAACTTGCCAACAAATGGGGTTGGCATGATCGCAGTATTACCACGCTCGCCTTAGCCCAACACTGGGATGACCTTGAATTACGTTTTCCTCTGGCACATCAGAATCACATCGAACAACAAGCCCAGCGCGAAAAAATTAACCCCGCCTGGGCTTTTGCTGTTATTCGTCAGGAAAGTGCATTTACTACGGATGCACGTTCATCAGCCGGTGCTCTGGGGCTAATGCAGCTCATGCCACGCACAGCACGCCAGGTCGCTCAATCCTTGCGCATCAAACGCCCCAAACAACGCGATTTACTCAAGAGCAATATGAACATCCAATTGGGTATTCGCTATTTACGTAAATTGTCAGAAGGTTTTAAAGGCCATTCCGTGCTCGCTACTGCGGCCTACAATGCCGGACCATGGCGCGTAAAAGGCTGGATACCAAAAGACAAGGCGCAAAGTGCTGATTTATGGATTGAGAAGGTTCCCTTTACCGAAACAAGGAAATATCTTAAGCGAGTACTCACTTATACGGTAATTTATGAGCAACGATTAGGCTTGGAAAGTACACCCCTGCTTGAGCGCATGCTGCCCATATCAATCAATAAAATATAAATAAAAAAATTAAAGGCAGACTTTTTAAGGCCGATAAAGGGTTATGTGAAATCACTCTTGGAGTCTCGCCATGTTGTCTCTTTTAACCTCCCCTCTACTTATACTTATTATTTTTGCTGCCGGTTATTATTTTGGTTATCAAACAGGTACGACACGTCACATCCGTGAACAACTCGCCAGGGTCAGAAAAGACCGCTAAGTTTAAGTAGAAACTTCTATTTCATCACTGCCCGGCACGAGAAGATTGCGGGTATGCGTCATGTCGTAGCCGTAAAAATCTTTTAAATAACGGAAAACGTGTTTCTTATCAAAATCGAGATGGGACTCAATCCCCTCAATGACGCCTCGCGCTAGTTTAGCCGCCTCTTTGGGTTCTCGATTAATAACAAAAACACGACTGTCCAGACGAAAACCCGCTTCGAGCATCCCGAGCTTAATCACGTCCCAAATTTCCTGACAGACCTCTTTTGTATTGTTCTCGTAATCGAGGTTAACCACAATTGCATACCCCATATTAGTTAGTATCCTCTACGCTTATAAAATCATCCCAAAAAGTACAAAAACAACATGTATCTCAATGGGTTAGATCTATTTAAAAGTCTGTACGCTTAAAAAATTTTTAAATTGTGCTGTATGTTACTAAACCTTAACTATAAAAACATATATAGCCATTAAAATCAATAAGTTATAGGCAGTAGTTTACAGTATAGATTAAGTTGTGTATGGTATCCCTTCAAAACAAGGAGGCAGACATGGACACAGCGCCCAATATTCCCGTTTATGAAGTTGTGGAAATTAGTTTAGAACAGGCCGTTTTACTCATTGCTTCTAATCAAGAAAAAGAAAAAAGTGCTTATAAAGAAGCAGCGAAGCGAATGCTTCAACTTTGTACTTAAGTAACGCTTTCACCCCCGGTCGGTCTAAGGTACGACGGTATCTGGATCGACCACCCTTATTTTCAAATCAGTGTTTAGGCCACAGCACTCTCACTTTTAGGTGCATCAAAAGCAGAAATAACCTGATCTTCATAGACAATTCGATCCGCAAGGATTTCACCTAAGCTGGATAAATCATTTCCTAAAGATGAAAAATGCACACCTTCCTGTTCTTCTTCATATTTATCATTAAAGTCCAAAAACTGTTCTGTTGTCATAGAGATATCAGGGTAAATTTTTTCAGCTAAATCCCGAACATTCGCACGACGTTCACTGCCATCTTCTAAAAACCGGTATAACTGAAAATGTGCACTTGCTGTGTAATCCATTAATGTTTCACAAAATTCCTGGAGCACAACGTTCACCGCTTGCTCTTCTTTAAAAGGCCTTAGTGAAGCAAGTTCAGTATAAAGTGAAAGCGTTTCTTTGCGTGCGCCCAAAAGCGAGTCCAGCGTTTTTCGTGTATTTACATTATTCTGATTATCAGTAGTCATTATTTTCTCCTTTCCCTCATCGCTATTCCGTGACAACGATTTGAATTAGTTATTAGTTAATGGACCCGTCATCCAAAATTTAAGTGAAGTGAAACTATCTAATGCCAGCAAGATATTTGCAATAGAGCAAATGTAACAAAGTATTGCAATATTGCTTTTAATTTGGATATTCCCTAAACGAAAAAATATTTTAAGATATGGATTATTTTTTATATACATTTAATAACTGCGCTATAATAAGTGCAATTTACAAGTACCCTTACGCTTATATAGGTTATATCCATGCCACATCACCCTGAATTACTCCTGCCTGCAGGCACCATTAGAAATATGCGTTATGCCTTTGCCTATGGCGCCGATGCGGTATATGCAGGGCAACCTCGTTATAGTTTGCGCGTAAGAAACAATGATTTCACTTTAGAAAACCTGGAGATCGGCATCAACGAGGCGCACGCACAAAAGAAAAAGTTTTTTGTTGCCAGTAATCTTATGCCACATAACAGCAAAATTAAAACTTATATGCATGACATGGCGCCAGTTATCGCGATGAAACCCGATGCATTGATTATGGCCGATCCCGGTTTAATTATGATGGTAAGAGAAAAATGGCCAGAAGTCCCCATTCATCTTTCTGTACAAGCCAACACAGTTAACTATGCGGCGGTAAAATTTTGGCAGACACTTGGGGTCAGCCGGATAATTTTATCTCGTGAACTCTCGTTAGAAGAAATTGAAGAAATCAGGCAACAGTGTCCGGATATGGAGCTGGAAGTATTTGTACATGGCGCACTCTGCATTGCTTACTCAGGTCGCTGCTTGCTATCAGGTTACTTTAACCACCGCGACCCAAACCAGGGCACCTGCACAAACGCCTGTCGTTGGGAATACAAAGTACACGATGCAGATGAAGATGAAATGGGTGATGCACAGAAAATTGAATTTGATGCTATGGCGGTAATGAATACGCCTGAGGCATTTCCTGATGTGAAAGTTGAACGTCACCCACTCGCAGACAAAACCTATTTAATTGAAGAAACGAATCGTCCGGGTCAACACATGCCAATCATGGAAGACGAACATGGCACTTATATAATGAACTCAAAAGACTTGCGTGCAATTCAATATATTGATCGTTTAACGAAAATCGGGATTGATTCATTTAAAATTGAAGGCCGTACAAAATCACATTACTACGTCGCACGTACTGCACAGCTTTATCGTCAGGCAATTGAAGATGCAAAAGCCGGCAAAGAATTTGATGCTAACTTATTCGGTAAATTAGAAGGCTTAGCTAACCGCGGTTATACCGAAGGTTTTTATGATAGACATCCTAAACAAGCCTATCAAAATTATTTAAGCGGTCACTCTATAAGTAACCAGCAAAAGTTTGTTGGAGAAATCAGAAGTTACGATAGCGAAAAAGGTTTAGCTGAAATTTTAGTTAAAAATAAATTTGCCGTGGGCGATTCATTGGAGATTATATCGCCAACTGGAAATCAAACCATAAACCTGGAACATATGGAAAGTTTAAAAGGCGAAAAAATGCAGGAAGCTGCCGGAGGTGGTTATGAAGTGCGCATTCCCTTACCCCAAGCAAATTATGATCAGGCATTAATTGCGATTAACTTGTAAAAATATAATGAGATAAAATGCCCTGATTTAAGTAAAGTTTCACACCTGGCTGCCGATAGTACTCATCATGAACTATCTGACGCCGAATACCCTATATCTTTGCATTGATCAAGGCGGCCATGCCAGCCGTGCCATCATTTATAATCATAACGGTGAAATGCTTGCCAGCGCATACACCGAAATTGAAACTCAACATCCCGAAAATTATTTTGTTGAACATAACGCCAATGAAGTTATCGACTCCATCAACACGGCCATCCAACATGTTTTAAAAAAGATCGGTGACAAAAAAAAATATATCGTTTCTGCTGGCTTAGCCACACAACGTTCAAATGTTGTTTGCTGGAATAAAGAAACAGGAGAAGCGCTTTCGCCTATTATAAGCTGGCAGGATCGGCGAAATACACACTGGTTAGAACAGTTTAATGAGCAGAATGAGCTCATTCATAAAACCACAGGTTTATTTTTATCACCACATTATGGCGCAAGTAAATTACGCTGGTGTATTGATCACATTGATGAAGTAAAAAACGCATTAACTGCAGGTTCTCTGACATTCGGTCCAATGTCGAGCTTCATTACTTATCATCTGGTCAGGGAAAAAAGTTCTCTGGTTGACCCGGCCAATGCCTCCCGTACCCAGCTTTGGAATTTAAAAAAGCATGATTGGGATAATGAATTATTAAACTTATTTGATATTCCACGTAGCGCCTTACCTAAATGCGTCCCCTCTATTCACGACTACGGAACCCTTGATATTGCAGAAACAGATATTCCCTTACAACTGGTAACAGGTGACCAATCTGCTGCTATGTATGCCTATGGTCAACTTCAGGTTGACACCGCTTACGTTAACACCGGAACAGGAGCATTCCTGTCACGTCCATCTGGCCCTTTGCAACTATACGGGCGGAGATTACTCACCAGCATTATTTTTCAGGACGAAAAAGAAAACAGATACGATTATGTTCTCGAAGGCACCATTAATGGAGCAGGTAGTGCACTCGAGTGGTTAAGCCAGCAGTTCCCAGACACCGATATTTTTAAACACCTGCCGGACTGGTTAAGTGAAATTAAATCCCCCCCCCTGTTTTTTAATGGTATCTCAGGTTTAGCATCCCCCTTTTGGCTGCCGAATTTTGTAAGTAAATTTGATCGGGAAACTGGGGTCAATGAAAAAGCCGTTGCCGTAATTGAGAGCATCGTTTTTTTATTAAAAGCGTGTCTCGATGAAATGAGAAAACTCTCATCACCACCGGAGCAAATTCAAATTACAGGCGGAATAGCAATGCTTGATGGGCTTAATCAACGCCTTGCTGACCTGACCAAGCTGCCTGTTTATTGTCCTACTCAATGCGAAGCAACCTCAAGAGGCTGCGCGTATTTGCTGGCAAAACAACCCACAGTCTGGCCGGAACAGGAAGCAGGTGAGTGGTTTAAAGCTAAAGATAATCCCGGATTACAACAACGCTATCTCGATTGGACCGAAGCCATGTTAAAAAGCATGCGTGAAAAATAAAAAAATATCCTACAAATAACTCAAGAAATCTTATTCACAGGACGATAGAAATATTAGCCTGTATTTTATATCGGCTATTCAACATATATTAATAAGCATCATCAACAGAGGCAAGAACGCAATGAAAAAAATTCAATCATTATTTATAGCTTTATTATGCATATCAGTAATAGGGGTTGTGAACGCAAAAAATCCTTCACCACAAACAATTGATGGAGCTAAAACGATAGATGCCGCTCAAGCTAAAGCACTTTTCGACAAAGGTGTACTATTTGTCGATGTTAGAAGTAATAAAGACTGGGCTGCGGGTCGCATACCCGATGCTGTTCATATCGAACTCAAAAAAGTTTTGTCTGAAACCACATTAGGTAAAGAAGCAAAGAAATCAGAACCAATTGTTATCTATTGTAACGGTGTAAGTTGTCATCGTAGCAGTAAAGCATCTGCAAAGGCAGTGGGTTGGGGATACACAAATGTTCATTACTTTCGTTTGGGCTATCCTGCATGGAAATCAGCGGGCTATCCTACAGAATAATACCTGAAAAAAGACAGGATTGATCATGAACCTTACTTTAAGAACTAAAATCACCGTAGTCGCCATTTCGGTTACTTTTCTTGTCGCGTTGACATTGGTGATTACTGCCGAAATGTCATCTGATAAAGCTGACGAACGGTTTTCTAATGCAACCATTGCCGGTAAAAGAGCACTCTGGAATAAAATATTGTCCAGTGAATTTGCATCAATGTCAGAAGGTACTTCCGGGCTTTCACGCGATAGAGCAACTCGTAAAGCCCTAAAAAATGGTGATTATGCTAGCCTTAAAGAAAGCGCACAAACAACATTTAACCTATTAAGTGCTTCGAAGGTACTATCGCGAATGCAAATTTTAGACTTAAATGGATCCGTTGTATTTTCTGCCCCTCAACAAGCAAGTAAAACAAAAAAAACGCTCTACAAACTCGCTTTAAAAGATGGAAAAATAAAAAGTGGTTTAGAGCGCGATGATGACAACAAGCTTGTTGCCGAAATTGCTTTTCCTTTATTTATGCGAGGAAAAGCAATTGGCATCGGAATTTTTGAAAAAAATCTTGATGAAGCGGTTGAAGACTTCAAAAAAAGTGATAACTCTGAACTCTTTGTCGTCTCCCATACTAATGAAATTGAGTATGGAAAAAACAAAGACCTTTATAATACATTAGAAATAAATTTACCCGAACATGAGCAGGCTGTGGTCAGCATTGTCAAATCAGATGACAAAGCATATTCCTCAGCTGTTGTCCCTGTGCTTTCATATAACAATCAACCATTAGCACACCTGGTAGTACTAACAGACTTTACCGAAAGTTATAATGCCCAAAGCACTTTCCAAAAAATATCTTATAGCATTGTTATTGTAATGCTTATTATCGCAGGGTTCGGTTTGTTTTTCTTTATGAAAAAATCACTTAATCCCCTTCGTATTGCAGTAAACGATTTGGAACGTATAGCAGATGGCGACTTAAGTTTTGATATAAAGATTACCCAAAAAGATGAGATTGGCCAGTTACAAAAAGCCATGAGTACAACCAGAAAACAATTACACGACATGATTCATCAAATCATCTCTATTACCGGATCATTATCGAACTCTGCAAACTTAATGTCAGAAAACACCGAACTAACAAATAAAAGTATAACCAGACAACGTTCAGGCCTGGAACTTGTTGCTACAGCAATGAATGAAATGACTTCTACCGTTCATGAAGTATCAAACCATGCAACTAATGCGGCAAATGCGGCGACAGATGCAGACAACCAATCTCAGACCGGTAACGCTGTCGTTATTGAAACAGTAGGTTCAATAAATAATTTAGCCTCTGATCTTGAAAACGCAACAAAAGTAGTCAGTGAACTTAAAAACGATACTGAAAGCATTAGCGCAATTCTTGATGTTATTCGCGGTATTGCAGAACAAACTAACTTATTAGCATTAAACGCGGCAATTGAAGCGGCTCGTGCAGGTGAACAGGGCCGTGGCTTCGCTGTTGTCGCCGATGAAGTAAGAACGCTGGCGAGCCGTACCCAGGAATCAACAGAAGAAATAAACAATATGATTGGTCGTTTACAAAAAGGGGCAAATTCTGCCGTTGAAGCCATGGAAAGCAGTTATGAACGGGCACAAGGTTCTGTTGAGCAAGCAGCAAAAGCTGGCACCTCTCTGGATGGAATTACTTCTTCCGTTGCAACGATTAGTGAAATGAATATACAAATAGCGCATGCAGCGAAAGAACAAAGCGATGTTGCTGAAGATATCAATAAAAATATCATTGAAATTAATGACATTGCAGAAGAAACAACACAAGGCTCTCAAAATATTACAGCAGCTAGTGCAGAACTAAATAACCTGGCCAACCAGTTAACTGACCTTGTTGGGCAGTTTAAAGTCTAGTTACAGTCGGCTTACAAACGAATATGTTCTGCACTGGAAAACCCTCAGTTAAGTTAAATAGCCTTTTTCTATTTTAAAATAACACAAACTATTATTTAATCTGTGGCGTTTTTTTTGGCAACATTAATTGTTCGGTGTAAGCAATGCGTTGACGCCTGCCCAATACTTGTTGTATTTTTTTCATTACCAAAGAGGCCGTTGAGCGATACGCGGTCAGTTTACCTCCATATAAAGTTAATAAATTGGGTGCAGCCCAATGCAAGACTGTATCACGTGGGCGAGAGAACAGATTAACATCATTTATGGGTAAAACTCTGAGACCAACAAATTGCTGCAATATTTTAACCTCTTTAGTTTTAACAAAATACAACTTATAGACCTCCAGCAAATACTGAATTTCTTCTTTAGTTTCTCTTACATCATCCGCTTTACCTTTATACAATTTCTCGGTAGTTCCCACCATTGTTCGCACTTCACCATCGATATCATATGGCATAACAAAAACTGCACGTTGGTCAGATGCTTCAAGATAATAAATCCCAGATGGAGGTGTTGCATCAATAATAATATGCGTCCCTTGAACCAGGTCAACGTCTAAAGAATGAACCGGAGGTGTTACTAATTCGTGAAGTTCTTTGACCCATGGACCTGTTGCATTCACAACTATTTTTGCTTGTATAGTTTTTTCTTCAGTGCCATCATAGTATTCAATTGTAGAGTGTTGTTCATTTCTCCTGATTGTTTTTATTTCTACAGGAGAGGATAATTTCGCGCCCAATTGTTGAGCACTCGCCATTACTGCTTCAGTTAATTTTTTATCATTCGTTTGCCCATCATAATAACGATACACTTTCTGTAAATTATTTTCATTCAGGCCATCAATGTCAGAAAGCTCATCTTTGTTCATTAACCTGAAAAAATTATTTTTATGTAAGCCGCCAAGAAAAGCATAGATAATAAGACCCAATCTTATTTGCCATGGCCGGCGCTTAGTATTTTTGTATACAGGAATATAAAACGCTTGTAGTTTCACCAGATCTGGCGCAATACGAGACAGGACGCTACGTTCTTTAAGCGATTTTCTAACTAATGAGAATTGAAAACTTTCGAGGTAACGCAAACCGCCATGAATCAGTTTGCTCGACTTACTTGAAGTACCACTGCCAACAGCATTTTTTTCCAATACTAAAACAGAGTACCCTGCTGCTGCTGCCGCTTGTGCGACACCCGCGCCATGAATGCCCGCGCCAACAACAAGAACATCAACTTCCTTCACGTTTTAGTCCCGCTTCCACCTTTAGAAAAGGCTTGCATCATTTCTTTTATACGAAAAGTTTCCAGATGACCGATACCTTTAGCCAATAAATGTTTAGCCAGCCCAATATTACCCACTTCAAAAACGGCTAGTTTGGGTTTTATCGCCAGCGCTTTATTGTTTTCAGGCAAACCTTCAACAGAACAAAACAACCACTCTGACTGCCAACCAGTATCTGTAGTATATTCACTCCATTTATCAACCACAATGCCGGTTGCAAACTGACTGCTATCATGAATTGTTTTTAAAACAGATTGATTATATGAAATAAAACAAATTTGTTGTTCCATACCTGAAAACATCGGCAAGACTATTTCTAATACCTTTTTTTCACCAAAGTGATCAATCATTAGACGTTTTAATTCAATAAAGGCATTTAATTCAGAATTGATTTTTAAATAATCTATAAACTCTTGTAGTGATGTTATTTTGTTAGCAATATAAATATCAGAAAATTTTTCAACATCTGTAACATTAAACGTTTTAAGCTCATCAAAAGTATAGTCATGAATAACACCTTGTTGCTGACAAAGGCGTTGTAAATCTCGATCATGGAATAAAACAGGAACAAGGTCTTTACTCAGCTGAACATCCACTTCGATATATTCTGCACCAGCCTCTCTTGCGGCCTCTAATGCAATAAGTGTGTTTTCAGGAAAGGAGGCAGCATATCCACGATGCGCAATAAATGTCGGTTTTAACACAAGAAAACTCCATTTTTATAAACGAATATAAAAATAGTAGTCGAATTAAATTTATTCACCATTAGTTTAAGCGTTTAATAGATAAAAACTTATTTTTATTATCGAGTCGAAGAATAAATGAACCATGAACGCCATCACTCATAACAAACTCACGCATTTTATCTGCGGGGAATTGTATGATTTTTCCACACCTGCTTTGAACCTGTACAGCTTTAGCAACACCTTCATAATATTGCAGATATTCTTCCGTGCTAAAATGCACCGTAAATTCATATTCCGTCATCAAGTATTCTCATAAATTAATGCTATGCTGTAAATATAAAGCAAGCCGCGTGACTATTTCAAGTTGCATAACTCGCAGCCCCTTTTTTAGTCTGATATAATCTTTCATACCCGTACATGCAAGGAGATTGCTCCAGATGTACCTTTTTTAACCATTAAACTTTAGTGAATATAAAATGAAAATAGACTTTCCGAAATTTAAATATATTATTAACGCCCTTATTATCGCTCTCCTGCTTTCCCTAGTCGCTTACTTAGTTGCACCTTTCATCGACATGAGTTCTGTTTCACCTGAGCGTTTATTTGCTTATTCAATACTATCTGGTGCTTTTATTGGCAGCTTACTTATCGGTATTTCGGTTGACCTAAGCTCTCTTGGCGCCAAGCATGTGTCTGTGTTTGTTGGAAACCTTGCCTTTAAAGCAGGCGCAAATGATTTACGTGAACTTTTTGAGGAATATGGTGAAGTACAGGGTGTGCGCGTTATGACTGACCGCGCAACACGTCGGCCGAAAGGTTTTGCTTTTGTTGAGATGGATAAAAAAGGGGCGAAAGCTGCAATCGCCGATTTGGATGGTTCAGAGTTTTTTGGCCGCGATATTAAAGTTAACCATGCCACGCGCCGTAAACACGCCGCATAACTCCTTTATCTCACACACAAAAAAGGGCTGATTTATCAGCCCTTTTTTCGTTTAAGACATTTAAATTAACCTTGCACTTCCAGTAACTCAATATCAAAAACTAAAGTCGCATTTGGCGGAATGACTCCCCCCGCTCCCGCCGCACCATAGCCCATATCAGCCGGAATAATAAGAGTACGCTTTCCCCCCTCTTTCATACCCGCAAAGCCCTGATCCCAGCCTTTAATGACCTGACCTGCGCCTAAATTAAATGAAAAGGCATCATTACGATCAAGTGAGCTGTCAAATTTAACCCCCTTATTATCCTCTTTTTCTGCATCAAATAACCAGCCTGTGTAATGCACAACAATTGGACTACCTGCAGTTGCTTCCTTACCTTCACCCACTAAGTGGTCAATTTTCTCAAATTCGTTCGACATAATATCTCCTACTGACGTTTGTCATTTTCTAAAATATTTACACACCAACTATGAGGGAAATAGCCCTCCTGCATTAGCCATGTATAACAAAATATATTTAGCCATTTTACTAAAGTTTTCGCTACATATGTCGCTAATTCGAATATAACTTGTTACGAACTTAACCTGAAGCAGAAATTATTATGAGCGATATGATGCAAACTGTTGACGAGCGAACTCAGCTTGCCGGCGCCAACCGTTTAGAAATTTTATTATTCAGTCTTGGGCTGGATACCAATACGGGACGGGAAGAAGTCTTTGGACTCAATGTTTTTAAAATACGCGAAGTCATTCAGGTGCCCGAAATCACAAGCGCACCCGATATGCCAGCGGGGGTAATCGGTATGGTTAGCTTACGTGGCACCATGCTGCCGGTTATTGATCTTGCGCAATTTACCGGTATGAATGTTAATGAACCGCCCGACAAATTAGTTATTACTGAGTTTAATAAGCACACCACAGGTATGCTGGTACGTTCAGTTGAGCAAATTATCCGTATGGAATGGAACGATATTCAGGTCCCCCCCCCGATGATGACCAACCAAATGGGCGGACTTGTCACTGCAGTCACCGAGCTTTCAGATAAGCGTATTGTGATGATTCTTGATGTGGAAAAAATCCTCAGTGAAACCTCTGGTACCACTGATGATGACAGTGCTTTTGAGACCATAGAAAAAACTGATTTTGAATCCTTTATGCTCTTTGCCGATGACTCCGTTGTTGCTCGAAAGCAAATCGAAAAAACACTGGTGAAAATGGGCATTAATTATGTCAGCGCAAAAAATGGTAATGATGCGTGGGAAAAACTTCAGGAAATCGCGGTACGTGCAGAGTCAATGGGCATCCCGACAAAAGATTATTTAAAGCTTATTCTGACGGATGTAGAAATGCCCGGCATGGACGGTTATGTCTTAACCAAAAAAATTAAAGCGGATGAACGCTTCAATGGCATTCCGGTCTTAATGCATTCTTCATTATCAGCCGACACCAATATGGCCATCGGTAAGCAAGTAGGTGCAGATCACTACCTGCCAAAATTCGATCCGGTTGAACTTTCAAAAGCGGTGTTAGGTTATATCACACCCAGAACAGATAAAATATCTGAAGAATAGCGCTAATTATTTAATCCACTTATCTAAAGCAGGTACTTTATGGCCATAAAAAAGTACCTTGCCCTCTGCTGAGACAAGAACCACCGTCGGTGTACCTAAAACCCGGTACTTCTCCGCTACATCTAAATTCTTTAAACGTTCACTGAGCACCAAATACTTTAAACCGTTATCTTTTACATACGCCGCTACTTCCGTAGGATACTCACCGGCAACATTAATTGCAGCAATATTTAACGTGCCTTGATATTTATCATAAGCCCGGTTGAACTCTTTAATATGCGCATAACAATAGACACATTCAACCGCCCAAAAAACCAACATAACATGGCTATTTTTTCTTAACTGCGAAAGTGAATGTAATGTCCCATCTAATGACTTCAGTTGAAATTCTGGTGCAGTGTTACCTACCTTGTAACCGACCTTGGCATGGGCCTGCAAAGTCATTAAAGACAAAGTTAAAAAAAGGATATAGTGTATTTTCATCATATTTCCAGTAAGAAGGAGAGTATAAAGTTTAATAAACCAGAGCAAAATAGTACCATAGCGCACTTAAATAATAGCCTTATATTAAACTAAGCGAGAAAACATTGAATTTCGCACTGTTCTCTCTCATGACAGCAATAAAAAAGAGTAAAGCATGAACCCCATTTTTGATACGTCAGTTGAAGCGTTTGAAGAAGACGTTATAACAGCATCACAACAATACCCCATCCTTGTCGATCTATGGGCTGACTGGTGCCCACCTTGCATTGTAATTGCGCCGATTTTAAAAAAGGTCGTTGAAAATTATGATACTAAAATTGCGTTAGCAAAACTGGAAGTAGATGAAGGAAAAAATATGAAAATAGCGGGACAATACCAGGTGCGGGGGTTTCCAACTATTTTATTAATACAACATGGCGAGGAAAAAGCACGTTTTAGTGGGGCGCAATCAGCCTCTTATATTGAGGATTTTATTGAGCAAAACATCGAATAATATTATTCAGCCAGTGCTTTAAAATACGGCCACCAAACAATAATAAAAATAAGACTTAAAACTAAATTTATACGCAAAATCATTTTATAACGCGCCTGCTCTTTCCCCTGCGTTTGCGTAGACCATAATTTAGCAATCAAACTATCTAACCATAACAACATTAATAAGATAGGTGAAAAAACAGGAAGCAATAAAGTCGAAAAGACAGGCCAACCTTCATAAACAATTTCTGTTCCCGGTACCGGTTTAAAAATTATAGAAATTAATACGACGAATAATAAAACAACACGCATTGGGCGCAAGTCGACTAATATTGACTTCATCTGAATCCCCTAAAATTATAATTATTTGTCTTATTCTTATTTTATATAACAGTTACGCGTTAAATGAAACTTTAACCTGGTTTTTATGCTCCTGATCAAAAACTAAATCAAACATGATTTTACGCGACTGCTCATCTCTATCTGCTTTAACTTGTTTCATATCCGGATAGCGCACAGCAAGATAAGAACTCATAGCAGCAATAACAGCTTCATTATCCTGTTCAATTGCATTTAATAAAGTAAAAGCAACGAACTGTGCACGCTGTTGTTGATCGGGCTCGGCAATAATATCCGTTCCTAATGTTATTCCTTGATCCATTTTCTGATCCATACGATCAAGGTATTCTTTTTGCTGTTCGGGTAACAACTTTGTGCGGTCAAACTCAATCAATGCCTCACCATTTACCAAAACAACCATACTATCTGACATACTACTCTCCGACTATCTATTATCACAATAAGCGGATTTTACCTTGTGCCAGCGCTCAGGGGTAATTAAAAAGCACTTTTTAGCGACTATTTACTGGCTTTTTGCACCGAATTTTTTTTAATGAAGTCTTCTATTAATGTGGTCGGCACCGCTCCCGCTGTCGCAGCTTTTAACTCCCCATCAGGTGCAAAAACAAGGAACGAGGGGGTTCCTGCAAAGGCTTGTCCGGTGAGCTCCTGGTACATTGAAGCAACATATTCGTACTCAGCGATAAGGTTTGGGAAATCAACCGAGTGTTTTGTAATAAATTTTTCAGCCTCAGGTTTACGACTTTCGCCATCAATGGATATGCCTAAAACGGTGGCATCCTCATCGGAATGGACTAAGTGAAAATCAACGTATTGATGTGCTTCTTTATTACAAATATGACAGTCCGATGCCCAAATCATAACAACCAGCCATTTACCCTTACCGGTGTAATTTTTTAAAAGCTGGGGGTTACCCTCAAAATCTTGAAATCCCTTAAATTCAGCCCGTACGCTCTGGGAGAAAGCCAATATTAATAGTACTAAGACAAAAAAGCCTCGATTAGCAAAGTTTAAGATAGGTACATTTTTCATGTTTTTTCCTGTTACGAATATCGATTGCCGGATAATGCTCGGACACCCTGATGTTAAAGGAGTTCACTATTAGGGTCTTCTGATCTTTCATCTATTGTCTAATTTTGGCAAATTTTAAGCCTCACTGCGTTATATTTTGCTACCAATGGAGTGCTTTGATACGCAAAACATGCCTTGTCAGCGCCAAAATTATCTCAATATCAACCTAACATCTGAAAGCTCAAAAGGCCCTAGAGTGATTTAGTAAAATAAGCCTGGAGAAACGCTGCAAAAGACAAACTATCATTTGCTTCCATCTCTTTTTGTTGTGCTAAAGAGGCCTCACTCAAATTTTGATAAAAGTGAATTTTTTCTTCATTTAATATTTCTTCGGTAAAGCTGGCATGATGCTGTTGCGACATGCGCATCGCATATTGATAAAAACCTTCCCCATTGTCTCTCATTTCACTCAACATTTTTGCCGAAGGTGTACATTCAGGATCATCAATCGCTTTATGTTGCGATTGTAAACTTGCTGAATATTTATCCATACCATAAGCATCATCGAGTAATTCTGCAAAACCTTGCATTTCCTGAAGGAGTTCCCCACCCCATTCTTTTATTGAAATCGCTTCGCCATTTCGGCTTAAGCGTAGCGTTGGATCACGCCCTTCATGTGCGGTTAGCATCTCGTTGCTGTTAATTTCTTTTTGTTCTTTACTATCGATCGCAGGACTTTCATGTGAGAGGCAAAACAACATAAATGTTTCAAGAAAATAAAGTTGCTCTTCATTAATACCTAAAGGATGAGAGGCATTAACATCAAGTGAGCGCAACTCAACATATTGCACACCACGTTTCCTAAGCGCTTCAATTGGCATTTCATATTTATTCGCAATTTGCTTTGGTCTTACTGTGCTGTAATACTCATTTTCAATCTGTAAAATATTTGCATTGAGTTGCTGGTACTTACCGTCAACCTCTAAACCTAATTTTGTATACTCAGGGCAAAGTGTTTCGATGGCGTGCTGTAAGCTATCAATATAATTTGATAGTGAGTTATAGTCTGCAACAACGCCGACTTCACTTTCTTTGTTATTCTGATAACCAATATCTCCCATGCGCAATGAAGTTGCAAAAGGTTCATAGTATGTTGTCTTATTAAACTCATGTAATGTCGTTTCTTTGCCATTTAAAAATGATTTACACACCGCTGGTGAAGCACCAAACAAATACGGAATTAACCAGCCAAAACGCTGCAAGTTACGTAGCAGTGAGAAATAAGCTTCTGAGATTGAATCCTGACTAACATCTGCTTTATTCGTTTTAAAAAAGAGTGGCCAAAAATTTTCAGCAAAAGAAAAATTAAAATGCACGCCCGCAATCACCTGCATAACACGTCCATAACGAAGTCCTAACCCCCGCCGGTAAACCGTTTTCATTTGTCCTGAGTTCGAAGAGCCATACCTTGCTAATGGAATACTTGTTTCACCTGCAACAACACAGGGCATGCTTGTCGCCCAAAGTAGCTCTTCGTCCAGCTGGCTGTATATAAATTGTTGGGTGTCATGTAAAAAATTAAGTACTGTTTTAATATCACTGGCAGGTGGTGTAACCATCTCAAGTAATGCTTCAGAATAATCGGTAGTAATATAGGGATGTGTTAAAGCAGAGCCCAGACCAGGAGGGTGATCTGTTTGTGCTAAACCACCTTCATGACTAACGCGTAAAGTTTCTTTTTCAAGGCCGATCAGACTTTGCCTTAGAATTGACTTATCTTTGATGTCAGCTAACGTTTTAAGACGTTGCTTCGCTAATTGATACAAAACGACCTTATTCCTTATTGAGCACAAATCTCTGTTGCGGAAAGCTAATTATAAGGGCTAGCAGCGTAAATCGCTAATCAGAATCGAATAATCCAAGCTCCGTCTCAATATCCTGACTATTTAATCTCATAAAGCCCTTTCGGCTCAAGTTCAACATACTAGCAACAACTTCACACCATAAAAGCTCAGGTCACTGTGTATAAATATACTTTCCAGGGAAAATAGCATACAAACTTACGCCAAATCCTTTAGAGAGGTAACAATCGCAGTATTACCCTCAACCTTCCATTTCAAATCAAATGTATAGAGTTTCATAGAAAAATCACTTTTTATGTTTTTTTCTTTTTGATAAGCCGGCCGGGGATCTAAACCTAGTATTTCAACAATTAATTTTTCTAATTGTGGGTATTTGTGACGATGATTTTCTATATCCTGATGTGCCTCATAAGAAAGCTCAACCTCCATTTTTCTTTCAGGTGCAGCATTTACGTAACCCGATTTTGCATCCTTAATCGAGTCGGTATATGGAATATACGGCTTAATATCAAGAACAGGCGTTGTATCAAGAAAATCTCCTCCTGTAATGTTAAGTATAACTTTTTTATTTTTCCGCTCAATACTATTGAGTTCTACCACAGACATCCCTATCGGGTTAGGACGGAACATCGAACGGCTGGCAAAAACACCAATACGTTTATTGCCACCTAATCGAGGCGGCCTGATTGTCGGATGCCAGTTCGAATTTGACGTAGATTTTTTCATCACATCATGAAAGACAAATACAACCCAAATATGCGAAAAATTTTCCAGTTCACGGAAAGCTTCATCTTCTGAATAACGGCAGTCAATTTCGATTGTTGCCGGACTGGCAACTAGCGCGGGCTGCCTCGGAATACCAAACTTTTCTTTGAAACAAGAGCGGATAATCCCGATAGCATTAAACGTATATTGTTCCATATAACTAAGCAACTAATTACCGGATACAGTTCTTACTGTACCCAACGGGTTATGTGAGAGTTTTAAATATTTTTCCGTGCCCATTTCAACAAGGCGGCTGATTGTTCGATCAAAAGCGAAGTGCATTCGCTGGCCGGTGTATAAATCTTGCGCGCTGGCATTAGCCGTGATCAATAATTTTACATTATGATCATAAAGCGCATCTATTAAATGTACAAAACGCTTTGCCGCGGCATCCTGATCATCATGCATTACCGGAATATCACTCAACAACAAGGTGTGACATCGTTCTGCCAGCTCAATATAGTCAGAAGCAGAACGATTGCTACAGCATAATTCACTAAAGTCGAACCAAATAACATCATCAGCATAAGAAATATAATGAATTTTACGGCTGTTAATTTCAATTTTACGATGCGTTTTAGGTTGGCAGGGAGCTAATAATTGAAATTTATTTGATAAATAATTTATTCCATCTTCACGTGAACGCGAACCACCCAATAAATAATAATATTCACTTTTTCCTAAGATATTAAAGCGATAATCCGTACCTTCTCCCAAATCAAATTCGTCGGTATTATCTTCTAATAATGTAATTGCATACATAAAACGCTCACGCTGCAACCCATTTTTGTATAAATCATGAATCGCGATATTTGATGTGGTTACAAGAGTGATACCCTTAGAAAACATTTCTTTTAACAGGCCCGCTAACAACATGGCATCAGCAATATCGTGCACATGAAATTCATCCAAACAAAGCACCCTCACCTTTTCTGCAAGTTGTTTAGCAATTATTTCCAGTGGATCGGGTGTTTTGGGTAGGTCTTTGAGTTGCTGATGAATTTCAAGCATAAAGCGGTGAAAATGAACCCGGTGTTTTTTATTATCAGGCAGGCATTCATAAAAACTATCCACCAGATAGGTTTTACCGCGCCCTGTACCACCCCACAAATACAAACCCCGAACAACCTTTTTTTTTGCTTTGAATAGTGAAGAAATAAAACCTTGATTATTTTCCAGTTTATTTAATTCATCATACAGACGTTGTATTTTCTGCACCGCCAGACATTGCATTTTGTCTTTTTTTATTTTATTTTTATCTATATCTGATTGATAGCGTTGTAGTGGGGTCATAATGTTTTATACTATAAAAAATCGGTTCATTAAAAGAAAGTGGTTTTATGATTATCTATTTACACGGTTTTAATAGCACAGGTGATTCAGCGAAAGGAAAAGCATTAAAATCAGCACTAAAAAATGATATTCATTGTTACACGCCGACCTATCACTATGAACCGGATTTAGCGATAGCCTCATTATGCAAAGATATTAGAAATATTATATCGCAACAATCAAATAATGAACCTCGAATGATTATCGGCAGTTCTCTGGGGGGCTTTTACGCACAATATCTGGCCCGACAATTCTCCGGGTTCAAAGTCGTACTTATAAATCCAGCTTTAGGCCCGATTACAACCTTGCAAAATCACTTGGGTGAAAATGAAAATTTTTATACCGGTGAAAAATATATTTTGCAACAAAAACATCTTGAGCAACTACAACACTATAATATCAAACATCCCTGCCTCAATCACAAAGAAACTTTATTACTGCTCGATAAAAATGATGAAGTAATTGATTACCACTTTGCGGTTAAAAAATACAAAAAATGCGCAAAAATTATTTTATTTGATGGTGGAGATCATCAATTCCAACATCTGAATGAATCTATTCCTGAAATCAAATATTTTTATAATAGTTAAGCACTAAAACCACTGGCCTTATGCTTCATATCACAAAAAGGCTTATTCTCAGAGTGTCCACAACGGCACAAAGCAGCTTTCGTTCTCGTTGTTTTAGATTTTCCATCCCGACTGAAAATAGTCACAGGCCCCGCAATACTGTACATTGCATTATTCTTTACGGTAATAATTAAATCTCCGGTAAGATTTTTAATATCTTCACCGCGTTTATCAACAAATTTTTGCTCTAGTGTTATCGCTTCTTTTTTATGACTACCATCACAAAATGGTTTTTGTTTTGACAAACCGCACCGGCACAAAGCAAAGTTATTATCTTTTAAAATAATGCCCTCACTGGCATTTTGCAGGGTAATAACACTGTCACTTTTACAAATAAGCGGACCATCCGGACGTACCATAATAGAGTTACCCGGGTAAGAAGGCTTTTCACTATTGTTACGCAATGTTAATTTATCCTTTTTATATTAATATTTAACATAGACTTAACTTATCATAACATTACACTATACTTAACATAATAACCGACCGACATTTAATTTCGCAGTTTATAAACAATACTAAATATGAGTTTACTTTTTGAATAAAAAAAACAAAAAACCAAAAATTGCAATTGTTATGACCGGAGGTGGCGCTCGAGCCGCTTACCAAATAGGCGTATTGAAGGCGATCGCAGAAATGGTTCCGTCAGGTTCACCCAGCCCCTTCAGTATTATCTGCGGCACTTCAGCCGGAGCAATCAATGCCGCCTCACTGGCAGCAAAAGCAGACCACTTTAAAAATTCTGTTCGCAGAATGCATTTTGTTTGGTCGAATTTCACTTCTGATCAGGTATTCAGAACCGATGCCTATGGCATCTTAAAAACAGGCTTACATTTGCTGCTTGCGATGGTGTTAGGTGGTATAGGAAAAAACACACCCATTTTTTTACTTGACAGAACACCGCTAAGAAAACTGTTAGAAAAATATATTGATAGTAGTATTTTTCAACGACAAATTAATAATGAATCACTTCATGCAATAAGTATTAATGCTACCGGCTATTCCAGCCGCCAGTCTGTCAGTTTTTTTCATGGGCAGCCAGCATTAAAAAACTGGAAACGCGCTCAACGCATTGGTTTTTCAACCCGTATCACGGTCGATCATTTAATGGCATCCTCAGCAATTCCATTTTTATTTTCTCCCGTTAAAGTTAACCGTGAATATTTTGGTGATGGTTCTATCCGACAAACGGCCCCTATTAGCCCTGCTTTACACCTCGGTGCAGATCGTATTCTTGTTATTGGAAATCACCAAACAGAGCCCAAACTGGAGCGCGTCTCAAAGCCTGACCCACCAAGCTTGGGAGAAATTGCTGGTCACACGCTTAATAGTATTTTTCTTGATAGCCTCGATGCTGACATAGAACGATTGCAACGCATTAATAAAACAATAAGCCTCATCGGTGACAAAACACTGGAACAACATGGTGTAGCACTACGTCAGGTTGAGGTATTGGTTATTTCACCAAGTGATGACATTGGTAAAATAGCAGAAGAACATTCGCATGAGCTTCCCTGGTCGGTGAAAACATTATTGCAAGCAACCGGTGCCTATTCAAAAACAGACAGTAGTTTGATGAGTTATTTATTATTTGAGAAAGGTTACTGTAATGCGCTGATCAAACTGGGCTATGAAGACACAATAAAAGAAAAAGACAATATTTTACAGTTTTTACGCGAATAACGTCATATCATTTACGAACGGTGCTGCGCGACCAGCTTGGCCTCAGGGATAACATGATGAATTAAAGCCGCAATTTCCGTTGAAAGGCCGATGCGTGGCTGTATTGTTACCCATAAGACATTAAGTTTAAGGTTCAGATCTGCAAGAATAATATCCGGAGCAAATTTCTTTAAAACAGACTCTATCTTATTAACGATTATTTTTAAGCGTGCCGGCTCGAAACTTTTCAAACCGGGTATGAGCATCATAAAGTCATGATAAACATGCCCGTCGGCGTCTCGTGTGGGTACACGCTTCCACAAAGGTTCAGAGGAGCGCAGCTGAATATTATTTTGCAACGCCCTTTTATCATGTAACACTAAATCATTTTTTGCGTTATCAGACATAAAATAACTATAGACAATATGTGAGTATTTTTAAAGCATCAGGCACACATTTGTTTTGTTAACTGTTTAATAATATCCCCTTCAGAAAGAACATCATCAGCGGCAAGTATCACATCTTCTTCTTCAAGATTCAATTTTTCAAGTAAATCAAAAGGCAACTCACTGTTACTATTAGCAAAAGCAAGGCCATGAGGAGCCAGCAAACTTTTGACTATAATCAGTAAGTCAGCATATTTTTTATGCTCTGCATACATTTCACTTTCACCGGGGCTTACCGTGGCAGCAATAAGTTCATCCGGCATATTCCACATTAACATGACCATTTTACCAATTTTCACATGCGTAATACCCAGTATTTTTTTGCCTGAAACTAAAATATCTTCTTCGCTATTTTTCGTTAAATAGTCGTTAAAGTATACATACTCATCGGTAAACAAATGCCCTATAACAAACAACCCGATATTATGCAGTAAACCCACAAGGTAAGCCGTGCCTGGATTTGGACGTTCACCCCAAGGCATTAACATACTTAAACGCTGCATTAATGCGGCAGTATAAATTGAAGAGCGCCAGATTGATTTGGCACCAATTGGTCCGTCAGGCGGGATATGGAACGTTGAGCCAACAGATAAAGCCAGTGCCATATTTGTTACGGTATCTACACCAAGCACTCTAAAAATCGCATCCTTTAAAGATCTAACCGAACCGGTCTGTCCAAAAAAGGCAGAGTTTGCATAACTAATTATTTGTGCAACTAAGACAGGATCTTTTTCAATAACTGCGGTAATTTGTTCAACCCGAACATCCTTAATCGATCTTAAATTTAATATATTCGATGCTGTATTTGGCATTGGTGGTAAAGTGTGTAATGCCTTAACTCTTTCCTTTAAACTCAACATTTTTTAATATCCATACTTAAATACGATTTTAATAATGCACATCCATAACACTAACAAAACATATGTTGTTAACTAATGTACACGGCATATAAATGCTTATTAAAACAAATGCGACATAAACAGTAACAATATAATATTATATAAAGTTATAACCAATGATTCTGCAAACTATTGTTAACAAAAAAATAATGAATGGGAGGGGACTTTGAGGTTAGTTGTTAATTAAAAATTTTCTATAAACCTGGTTCACATAAATCAAATAAAAAATATAACTGGTTGTTTTTTTTAATATTTGTATTTGTGAACAATTGTTAAGTATTTACAACTTAAAGACAAGCGACGTTAACGTGGCTAAGCACTAAGGTATATCGAAGAAAACACCTGTTCCACCCAGGCCACAATAGCCAGAGGGATTTTTTGCTAAATATTGCTGGTGGTATTCTTCAGCGGGATAAAACGCCGAGGCATCCTGTACCTCTGTTGTAATTGCAGGAAAACCGGCATCGGTTAATTTCTTTTGAAATTGCTCTTTTGTCTTAATCGCTAACTCTTTTTGCTGATCATCATAGGTATAAATACCTGAACGATATTGTGTGCCTTGATCATTTCCCTGTCGCATACCCTGAGTTGGGTTGTGTGATTCCCAGAATACTTTTAATAACTGTGCATAACTCACTTCGGCGGGATCATAAATAACGTAAACAACCTCATTGTGCCCGGTCATTCCTGTGCAGACTTCCTGATAGCTTGGGTTAGGGGTAAAGCCGGCTGCATAACCTACCAATGAAATATGCACGCCTTCGGTTTCCCAAAACTTCTTTTCCGCGCCCCAAAAACAACCCAGGCCAAACATCGCCTGCTGCATATTGGCAGGGTAAGGCTCAGCCAAACTATTTTGATTGACAAAATGTTTTTCCGGCAAGGCAATCGAATTTTCTCTACCAGGCAGAGCCTGTTCTTTCGTGATTATTTCAAGCATGCTAAAACACCTTTCTATCCAGGAGCATTTGCTAACACAACAGCGCGCATCGGTCCTGGGTAACCTTCAATTGTTTTTGATGGATCAGTAGGATCTAAAAAATTTTCTAATGAATCAAACACCATCCAGTCGGTTGCCCGCTGTTCATCTGTTGTCGTTTTTGATACATCAACAACCCGTACATTTTTAAAACCACAACGTTGCAACCATAAAACCAGTGCATCACAGCTAGGTAAGAACCACACATTACGCATTTGTTGATACCGATCCGTTGGTAAAAGAACTGAATTCACATCACCTTCTATGACCAGTGTTTCCAAAACCAGTTCCCCGCCTGGCTTTAAACAGTCACGCAGTTCATATAAATGTTCAAGCGGGGAGCGACGGTGATATAGCACCCCCATTGAAAATACCGTATCAAAGGCTTTTAATGCCGGTGGAATATCTTCAATGCCTAAAGGTAAAAGATGCACGGGAATATCACCAAGATATTTTTTTAAAGCATAAAACTGCATAATATACTTTTTTCCCGGATCTACCCCCACGACTAAATCAGCCCCCTGACCATAACCTCTTAATGCGTAATAACCATTTCCACAACCAATATCTAAAACGTGCTTACCCTTTAATGATGAAATATGGGGGTGTACCCGGTTCCATTTCCAATCAGAGTGCCATTCTGTATTTATATCTATACCTAAAATTGAAACAGGACCTTTGCGCCAGGGCATAAGCATACGCAAATCCTGTTCAACTAAATCTAATACATTATTATCAATATCATCCTTGCTACCAATCCGCACCTCTGTTTCTAAATCAACGGAAGAAGGTTTAATCTCGGGCAGGTTATCTAACATTGCCAGCCATTTATCCAGTTCACCATGTCGAGGCGAATTAAATGCCCGTTCAATACTCGCTTCAAGCGTCTTTAACCATTCGCTCGCATCGCTTTTTTGTAGCGCTTTATAAAGTTTGCTGTAATCAATCATATTTATTTAATCGCAAGATAAGAGGCAAAATTAAAACACTGAAAGACAGGATAAACCTGAGTGAAACCCGCTTCTTTTAAACGTTGTAAGTGTACAACTTCTGTTTCAGGAAGTAGTACATTTTCTAAGGCACTGCGTTTTTGTGCAATTTCAAGATCACTATAACCATTTGATTTTTTAAATTCATGGTGCAAATCTATTTGTAGTTCACTTTCAGTCTTATCCGCAAAAGATATTTTTTCAGAAAAAATAAAGCAGCCCCCGTCATTTAAACCGTTATATATTTTTTCAATAACGGCTACCCGCTCAGACAAGGGAATAAACTGCAAAGTAAAATTCATTACCGCAACTGAAGCATTATTAATAGCAACATCATGAATATCAGCACAAAGCGTTTGTACTGGCGTTTGACTGTTGTCACGTTGTAATATTTTATCCAGACGCTCAATCATTGCCTCAGCATTATCAACTGAAATAATTTCACAATCTTCCACCGTCAACCTGTGGCGCATAGACAAACTGGCTGCTCCCAGAGAGCAGCCTAAGTCATAAAGTCGGGTTTGAGGTTTTGCATAATGTTCGGCAATAATACCGATAATATTAATAATGGTTGCATAACCCGGTACAGAGCGATTAATCATATCGGGAAAAACATCCACCACATTTTCGTCAAAAACAAAGTCGACAATTTCAGAGAGTGGCGAGGCAAATATGTTGTCTTGCGGTGATTTTTTATTCATCTTTCGGGTTTCCTTTTTCCTGCGCTTATATTAACAGATAAGCGTAAAGAAAAAGGGGAAGAAAATGGCGTAAATTTTAAACTTTAAATTGTGCCATCGCTTGCTGCAAACTCGCTGCAAGTTGATTTAGGTTATCGCTTTCTTGTGAAGCTTCACCCGCATTACTCACCGACTCATTTGAAGCCTGATTAATTTGATTTAAGCTCACATCAATTTCGTGAGCTACAGAGGTCTGTTGCTCTGCCGCATTTGAAATTTCTAAATTCATTTGGTTAATGGTGTTCACCGCAGATGTGATTTTTTCTAAAGCTTCCCCCGTTTCACTGGCATGTTCCACACTTTCTTTCGCCTGTGAATGACTTGCATCCATAACATGAACGGCATCATTAGCACCTGACTGTAAACGCTCAATCATTTTTTGAATCTCTTCGGTAGACTGCTGCGTTCGGCTCGCCAGCGTTCTGACTTCATCGGCTACAACAGCGAAGCCACGGCCTTGTTCACCGGCACGGGCTGCTTCAATTGCGGCGTTTAATGCCAGTAAATTTGTCTGCTCTGCAATACCGCGAATAACATCTAATACCGAACCAATTTCTTCACTATCTGTTTGCAGTGTTCGAATAACATCATTGGCTCTATCAACTTCATGTGCTAACGAATTAATACTGCTCACCGTTTTTTCAACCACTCTCTTTCCTGAGTTCACATCTGTATTTGCCTGTTGAGCCGACTCTGCTGCCAGACGTGCATTCGCCGCGACTTCTGTAGCCGTTGAACTCATTTCCGTCATGGCGGTGGCAACCTGTTCAATTTGCCCCTGTTGCTGCAAAGCACTTTCGCTACTCGAGGACGAAAGAGTATTCAAATGTGAAGCCACACCAACAAGGTTTGATGAGTCATCAACAACTTGTCGCATAATCGTTTGCAGTTTTTCAATAAAGGTATTGAATATTTTACCTAAAACATCAATGCCATCCGATCCCTTCACTTCAATCCGCCGCCGCAAATCACCATCTCCTGTTGCAACGCTATCAAACATTTTAGCCAGACCGGCCAGACGACGTCTAATCATGTAAAGGAATAGAAAATAAACAATAACAACAACTCCTGCAGAAGCCATAAACATAAGTCCAACAACTTTCATCGAAATAATATCAAAAGCACTATCCATTTTTTTCAAGATCTCTGCCCTTACAACAGGCTGGCGAATATCTGTTGTCACCTCTGCATAGAGACGTTCTTTTGCACCGTGACTCTGGCTTAAAATAACAGCAGCACAGATCAGAAAAATAAAGGTTAAAATTACACTCAAAGAAATGGCAAATTTTGTTGCCAGGCGTAACTTCGAAAATAAACTGAACATAAAAAAAACTCCGCATAAAATAGATCGCAACACTAATAATATCGGACAAATATGAAATAACTAAATAGCGAAAACACCTTTTTAGGTTTTTTTTTATCTGATATAGTGCGCGTTTCCTACTTTTTAGCCAACTATTAAAGGCCTTTCCATGCAAATCAGCAAAAACAGCGTCGTTACACTTAATTACACCCTTAAAAATGATCAAGGCGAAATACTTGATGAGTCTCACGATGACAGCTTTCTTTATTTGCACGGTTCTGGGGGTATTATTCCCGGCCTCGAAGGCCAGCTGGAGGGAAAAGCAGTTGGTGAAGAATTTAGTGCCCACATCGAACCCGCCGATGGATATGGCGAACGCGATGACTCGATGGTTCAGGTTGTACCCCGCGATATGTTCGACAAAGAACATCCTATCCAAGAAGGTATTCAGTTTCATGCTGAAAGCCCGGAAGGGGATATGCTTACGGTAACGGTTACCAAAATTGACGGCGATGATATTACCGTTGATGGTAATCACCCACTCGCAGGTATTGCCTTAAACTTTGATATTAAGATTGCTGCGATTCGCGAAGCATCGACGGAAGAGATTGAGCACGGCCATGTGCACGGACCCGACGGCCACCATCACCATTAGTGAAAAAAGTGAGTTAAAATCACCCCACCCTAACCCTCCCCTTGAAGGGGAGGGAACGCATTTTTAAATGTTACTCCCTTAACTAAGTGGCATTACTTATATTCTTAAGCCTGCTCACTTAAACGGTTTATTTTATTCCCTCCCCCTCCCATTTCGATATAACCAGCGACTTAGCATGGAAAGCTTAGTAGTCGAATGGCTGGTTATTTTATCAGGGGTTACGACTGCAAGGAGAAGGTGAAATCGTAGATTGAGAAGCCAACCTGGGCTACGCAGGAGGCACCAGCCCACGGACGCCCGAAGGTAGAAAATGCAGGAACAATTACCGAAGGGGGAGGGAGTGGTTAAAACCACCTCTACCCTTGCCCTCCCCTCAAAGGAAGGGAACTCATTATTAAAATATCATTTTCTTAACTGAATGACATTAAGCATCAGCTCCCCTTTTATTACATAAAATAAGATTGCCCGCCAATACCGTTGTCTTTGGCAAAACTCATTAAATCTTCAAAATCAAACGTGCTCAAACCGAGCTCTTCCAACACAGCATCTTCAACCAGCTCCCACTCGACATCATGATCATTATTGCCAATTATTCGGGATAAGCCCGCCAAATGCTCGGCAACTTTTAACATTGCTAAGTATGATTTTTCTTCGGGAGAGCTTTTATCATAATTTAAAAAAATCTCCTTCACATTGTGGTGTCCGGAAATCACCTTACACAACAACAACGGTAGCTTCCATGACTTTGCCGCATAAAAACTCAGAACAGCATGATTCGTCTTGCAACGTTTATTTTCAGTATCAACAATCCTGTCTTCCTTGAGAGTGTAGGACTCAACCAATATATCAGGATAATCACTACACCTTTGCATCAGAAGAGGGATGCCCGCATTATGAAATAAACCCAGCATATATGCCATATCGGGATCACCAACACCATAACGTGTAGAAACCATATGACAAGCACGCGCCACATCCGTTGCGGAGTCCCAAAAATTACTCATTGCTTTTTTCACAGCATCTGAAATATTGTCATCACCGGCCATGCTGTCACGCAAATAAAGCGTATTTACTATATTGGCGATGGTCGTCATCCCCAACATCATAACCGCTTTGGGAATCGAAGAAATGTCCCTGTTACCATAAAAAGGCGAATTTAACGTCTTCAACACCCCCCCAGCTAACCCGGGATCTTTACTTATCATCGATGCCATTTCGTTCAGGTCAGGATCGGGCATAGCCATTTCCATTTGCAAATCAGCAATAATTTGTGGAGGAGACGGTATAACAATTCCCTTTAAAACCGTCTCAATATTCTCTTGAGTTACAGCGGTTTCTACATTCATGATTATTAAATCTCTCGGCCCAATTATTTAAACAAGTACTAAAATTTAGTATCGACAAAAACTGCGCAAACTTGACTAAATAATTAAAATTAATCTCAGCTATTGCAGTTTAAAAATACATATAGTTATTAATATCTTATACAAAATACCTAATCACATTTAATAGATATGTTTTGTAACTAATATACATATTGAAAGATTTATTTAACTCCTCTAGGATAAGCCTTTCCGAAACGATAAAGCAGCTAAATTATGACCGTTAAACTCAATAAAAAAGAAAGTAAACTCTTTTATGTCGAAGACTCCAAAATTCATGGCAAAGGTTTATTTGCCCGTTGTGATATTAAAAAAGGCACCTACCTTGGTGAATATCTGGGGCCCGAAACAACCGAGAACGGCATGCACGTTTTGTGGACAGAAGATGAAGATGGCGAGTGGATCGGCCGCGACGGCAAAAATGCACTGCGCTATTTAAACCATAATAAAAAACCCTGCGCTGAATTTGATGATTACGCATTATTTGCGCTGAAAAACATTAAACCGGATCAAGAAATCACGATTGATTATGGAGAGGAGCCTTAAACCAGGTTTCCTCCCTTCCTTTTAAACCGGAACTCATAACAAACGCTAAAATGACTCCGGTTTAATACGCATTTCCTCTATAATCCCCGCCCATGACTGACCCCAGTAAACAGCTAACTCCCCTAATCGCGCAGTGTATGCTGGTCGATCGCTTTCATTTTAATAAAAGACTCAAGGCGCTGGCTAAAACTAAAAACAGCGATAAGCAAAAAGAGTTAGAGCAACAGATTAATCGCTCTATGCGACTGGCCGAAGCACGTCACAGCTGTAAACCGATACCGACATTTCCAGCCAACTTGCCCATCAATACAAGGCAAGATGAAATCAGTAGGGCCATTGAAGAAAATCAGGTCATTATTCTTTGCGGTGAAACCGGTTCAGGTAAAACAACCCAGTTACCCAAGTTGTGTTTGAAAATAGGCCGGGGCACATTCGGCACCATCGGGCATACCCAACCACGACGTATCGCAGCACGCAGTGTTGCGGCTCGAATTGCTGAGGAACTCAATACTGAATTAGGAACGAGTGTCGGTTTTAAAATTCGCTTTGCCGATAAATCCGATAAACATTCCCACATTAAAGTCATGACAGACGGGATATTACTGGCCGAAATACAAAACGATCCCTTTTTGAATAACTACGATACGCTCATTATTGATGAAGCGCATGAACGCAGCCTGAACATTGATTTTCTGTTAGGTTATTTAAAACAACTTTTACCCAAACGTCCTGACCTCAAAGTCATTATTACCTCGGCAACCATCGACCCCGAACGTTTTTCTAAACACTTTGATAATGCACCAATTATTGAAGTCTCAGGTCGAACCTATCCGGTTGAAGTGCGTTATCGCCCACTCCGTTCTGATGAAGACAACTCAAAAGCCGATCAACAACAAGCCATTTTAAATGCAGTCGATGAACTCAGTCATGAAACCAGAAGTAGCACATCAAGCGGTGATATCTTGATCTTTCTCAGTGGTGAACGACAAATTCGGGAAGCCTCTGATTTTTTACGCAAGCAGTTAGACAATAAAACTGACGTCATTCCCCTGTTCTCACGCTTAAGTAATACCGAACAACAAAAAGTATTTAAATCCAGTCCACACCGCCGCATAATTCTCGCAACCAATGTCGCTGAAACCTCACTCACCATTCCCGGCATTCAATATGTTATCGATACCGGTTTAGCGCGAATCAGTCGTTATAGTTATCGCACCAAGGTACAACGTTTACCCATCGAGAAAATTTCTCAGGCAAGTGCCAACCAACGTAAAGGACGTTGCGGTCGGACCAGTGATGGTATTTGCATTCGGTTATACGAAGAAGATGATTTTAATAACCGTCCTGTTTTTACCGATGCCGAAATTCTACGTACCAATCTGGCCAGCGTTATATTGCAAATGCATAATATCCGTCTGGGCTATATTGATAAATTTCCGTTTATCGATAAACCCGACGCACGTTTAATCAAAGATGGTTATCAGTTGCTTGATGAACTGCAGGCAATGAACAAACAAAAAATCACTCCGGTTGGCAAAATACTCTCACGTTTCCCAATTGAGCCACGTTATGCACGTATGCTCATAGCGGCCCAGGAAAATGCGTGTACCAATGAGATTCTTATTATTGTCAGCGCGTTGAGTGTGCAGGATCCGCGTGAACGTCCACTGGATAAACAGCAAGCCGCCGATCAGGCGCACTCACAATTTAAAGATGATAAATCAGATTTCATTGCCTTTATTAATTTATGGAACTTCTTTCAGCAACAACGTGAAGCATTATCACAAAATAAATTACGCAAACTGTGTAAAAAAAGCTTCTTATCCTATAACCGCATGATGGAATGGCGAGATATTCACAGCCAGTTGCTTAAACAATGCAAAGACATTAATTATAAAATTAATACTACTGTCGCTGGTTACGATGCTATTCATCAGTCTATTTTAAGTGGACTATTAAGCCATGCTGGTTTTAAAAATGAAGAAGGAGAATATCAGGGTGCACGTAACAGTCAGTTTTCTATTTTCCCCGGTTCGAGTTTAAGAAAGAAAAAGCCGCAATGGATCATGGCGGCAGAAATGCTGGAAACACAAAAGCATTATGCCTTAATCGTTGCTCAAATTGATCCACAGTGGTTAGAAAAACAAGCACAACATTTAATTAAAAAGTCCTACTTTGAAGCACATTGGGAAAAGAAACCCGCGCAAATTACCGCTTATGAGAAATCGACCTTATACGGTTTAGTCATCAACCCGCGCAAACGTATCAACTACGGCCCCATCGATCCCGATTTTTCACGCGAACTTTTTATCCGCGGGGCTTTTGTTAATCGTGAATATTCAAACCACGCAAAATTTTTTCAACACAACGAAAAACTTTTTTCAGAAATAGAAAAACTCGAACACCAGTCGCGCCGTCAGGATGTATTGGTAGAAGATGAAGTCGTTTACCAGTTTTATGATGAGCGTATCCCAAAAGGTATTTACAGTAGTAAAACCTTTGACACATGGCGAAAACAAGCCGAGAAAGAAAATGCCAAATTATTGTTTCTCAGCCGTGACTACCTTATGCAACACAGTGCGGGAGAAATTACCGAGGAACAATATCCCAAACAATTAATGGTAAACAACACCGCGTTACCGCTTTTGTATCATTTTGATCCCAGCAGCGATGATGACGGCGTTACACTTACCGTCCCTCTTACCTTATTAAACACGTTAAAACCAACTCAGTTTGAATGGTTAATTCCTGCATTGTTACGTGAAAAAATTATTCAACTCATTAAAACATTGCCAAAGGCACTTCGTACAAACTTTGTACCAGTACCACAATTTGCCGATGCCTGTCTTGATGCGATTAATGATAAATCATATTCATTGCTGCAAACACTTAGCCATCACCTTACCCGCATGTCGGGCATTATTATTCCTGATGATGCATGGCAACCCGAAAGTCTTGATCCCCATTTTTTTATGAACTTTAAAATTCTGGATAAAAACAACAAAACGATCGCATCAGGTCGTGACTTAGGGCAACTGCAACAACAGCTCAGCCAGGAAGTCTCACAACAATTTAATCAGGAAATAAAATGGGATATAGAACAAAAAGGCTTAACCTCATGGAGCTTTGGCGACTTACCCAAGGTCATTAATAAAACGGTAAATAAACTTAATATTCAGGGTTTTCCTGCCTTACAGGATGATGACGATAGCGTATCGATTGTGATTGTCGATACAGCTGAGCAAGCCAGCCTAATTCATCACCATGGTTTAAAACGACTCTATTCGTTAGCCTTAAAGCAGCAAATTAAATACTTACAAAAAAACCTGCCCGACATTCACAATATGTGCATGAACTACAACGGCATCGGTAGCTGTGATGATTTAAAGCAAGGTATTATTCATGCCAGCATTGAACAAAGCTTTTTTAGCAATAATGAACCTGTTCGAGACGAAAAAATTTTTAAAAAGAGCTTGCAACAAGGTAGCAATGAACTGCTAAATAATACCAATGAGTTATGTCACCGCCTTACAAATGCATTAGAGATGCATCGGGAACTAAAAAAACAAATAAAGAAAAGCGCAAAACCCAACTGGCTTACAAGCATTCAGGATATTCAGTCACAAATCGAGCATTTAATTTATGAAGACTTTATTTATTTCACTCCCGTTGAATATCTAAATTACTACCCACGTTATATGAAAGGCATCCAATACCGGTTAGATAAATTGCAACAAAATTTCGAACGTGACAAAAAAAACACTAAACTTATCGCTCCCTACTGGGACAATATGATTGAATATAACGATGAACTCTATGAACAACCCGTGTTTGAACTTTATCGTTGGATGTTAGAAGAATTTAGAATTTCATTATTTGCACAAAATTTAAAAACACAAATGCCAATTTCAGAAAAACGTTTACAAAAGCAGTGGCAGGAAGTGATAAAATTATTTTAGTAGACGAATTAACTTTACTCAGTTCCCTTTTTCGTAACCTATCTGCTCATATAATATAAATAAAAAGGCAGTAATAAGTGGTAAAATTTTCACTTACCATCGAATTTATTTATTTTTCTTCGTCTATCGTAGAACGTACTTTTGTTGCTAACTCACTTCTTCTGTAAGGCTTATGAAGAAGGTTAGCATTAAAGCGAATATGATTTTTACCAGGCATAATATTTTTGATATTTCCAGATGTAAGCAATACTTTGAGATCATTTCGGTTAGCGACAGCTTGCTCAGCTAAGTCATAGCCACTTATACCACCAGGCATAACAACATCGCTAAATAACAAATCAATCTCGGGGATCCGGGTAAGCTGTTCTAATGCTTCCTTGCCATCACCTGCAGTTAATACACGATAACCAAGTGATTCAAGTATATCTTTAGCCAGTATCATTAACTCTTTCTCATCATCAACAACCAGAATAGTCTCCGTTCCATGGGGCACAGTTTCAAGCTGCTTATCATGTTGTTGATTACTTGTTTTCTCTGACTTTACTCCGGGTAAGTAGATCCTAAAAGAAGTACCAACTCCCACTTCACTATTACATTTTATATCCCCGGCGGAGCGCTTAACAAATGCATATACCATCGCCAGTCCCATGCCCGTGCCTTTACCTTGATCTTTGGTGGTGAAAAAAGGCTCAAAGATGTGCTCGATATTTTCATTTTCTATGCCTGCACCAGTGTCGCTTATGATCAATTCTACGTATTGTCCCGGGGTCATATACAGGCCAAGTTCGCTACTGTCTTCATCAAGATTGATGTTATGGGCTTCTATGGTGATATTTCCATGCCCAGTCATACTGTCACGGGCATTAATGCACAGGTTAAGCAGCATATCTTTAAAGTCACCCGGATCGATTTTAGTTGACCAAAGATTTTTAGAAATGTCGTAATTGACCTCAATATTCGGTGTGAGCGAGTGAGAAATGAGTTCAATCATTTCATTAATCAGCATGTTAATTTCTATTACGGATACCTGTGCAACTTCCTGACGGGAAAAACTAAGTAGTTTTCTAATGAGTTGAGCCGCTCGTAACCCGGCATCTTTTATGGTTTGTATCCGTTTAATGCCGCCTTCACCACCGTTTACACATGGCTCTAACAGCTCCAGGTTGCCCAGAATAATACCAAGAATATTATTAAAGTCATGGGCGATACCACTGGTGAGTTTACCGACCATGTCCATTTTTTGACTTCTGCGCAGCGCCTCTTCTGCATTTTTCCTCTCAGTAATCTCGGTAAAATAAATGGTCAAACCATCTTGTGAGGGATAAATACGATTTTCAAACCATTGATTCCATGGAGAGTAATACTCCTCGAAAACAATTACCTGCTGTGTTTTATATGCTTTTAAGTAAGCCTGATGAAATGGTTGCCCAACACCTTCAGGGTATTCAGTCCATATGTGTTTGCCAATAAGCTCCTCGGCATTTTCCCTTTGCAACATTCTCGCTGCACGCGCATTAACATATGTGTAACACCAATCACTATCCAGAGCGACAATACCATCACTGACACGTTCAAGAATATCACTAAGCAATTTTCGTTCTGCATTTGCAATGAGAAGGTCTTTATTATCATCCATGGCCATCTTTACTTAGCTTCCTGTGTAACTTTTCCTTTTTATACTCATGTCCATAGCATAGTAGTTTATCTTTAATATATTAAGGAAAATTTATCTTTTAGATGAATTAATGTCCTATATTATAATAAGAGAGTATACTTTATTGACTAATTCAATTTTAAACGTCCTGTTGTCGCTTGTTTTCAAAAAATTTATCTGGCTGGGACGAACATACCATACACTATCCTGAACAATTAAAAAGATAAACAACCTCTGTTCAGTAACAATCTTGTAATAAAAACCGTCACACATGTTAAATAATATTTATTTTCAGAAGTCGGGAAAAAGGCTTTAAAAGCTATATTTTTCACACAAAAATTTAAAAATACAATTACCGGCATTAAAATAAAATCATTAGAAAAACAGTGGAATGAAGCGAAACCTGCACTAGAATAAGCCCTTGATAAGACAATAAGTTTTATGTAGATTTTAAACAAGCAAGATAAATGATATTTAAAGAAAAAATATAATGAAAATATTTTACTGCAGTATTGCCTGGCTATTTATTTTGTTGGCAACCATTGGCGCTCTACTTCCCGTTATGCCGACAACCCCTTTTCTTCTGTTAGCATTATGGGCATTTTCCAACTGCTCACAACGCTTCCATAACTTATTATATAACCACAAGATATTTGGTCCAACGATACAACGCTGGCACAAATACCACGTCATTTCTATCTATGCAAAGACACTCTCTATTTCCATGATGAGTATAAGCTTAATAATGATTATTTTTTTTACCGAATATCACTATAGCTTTAAAATAATCACTTTTGTCATCATGACTTATGGTGCTTACTTTGTTTTAAGTAAACCCTCTAAACCACCGGAAAATAAATCATAGTCTGCACATTAGAGTATTAATAAAACTGTCCTGTAATCCGTGAAACGAACATGGCTTAAGCAGTCATTTTCTCATAATTAAACGCTGATATATTGTTTAGACCTGAACGGCGATTAATTTCCGGGCATTTTCAAGCTAAACGGAATACCTCAACATGCCCTTAATTTTTATAGCTCTATCGATAAGATAAACAAATTATATTAAAGCATGATGTTATCTGGTCCGATATACTACTTATAATTGTGGCGTATTTAACTATTTTTCAGGAGCAAGCATGAAAGCATCGGACTTATTTATTAAAGCACTGGAAGCTGAGGGTGTAGAGTATATTTTTGGTATTCCCGGTGAAGAAAATCTCGACCTGCTTAATTCGCTTAAAGACTCAAAAATTAAGCTCATCCTTACCCGACATGAGCAAGCAGCTGGCTTTATGGCAGCGACTTATGGTCGGTTAACAGGCAAAGCCGGTGTTTGTCTTTCAACTCTTGGACCCGGCGCAACAAATTTTGTGACCGCTGCAGCCTATGCACAACTCGGAGGGATGCCGATGTTGATGATTACCGGACAAAAACCTATCAAATCGAGCAAACAAGGCCAATTTCAAATTGTTGATATTGTTGACATGATGCAACCTATCACCAAATACACCCATCAAATATCCAGTGGTTATAATATTCCTGCGCGAGTACGTGAAGCATTTCGCTTAGCTGAAGGTGAGCGTCCCGGTGCTGCGCATTTAGAATTACCCGAAGACATTGCCTGCGAAGAAACCGATGCCCATGTCATTGTGCAACATAAAACACGTCGCCCTTCCGCTGAAGAAAAAGCGGTGCTTAAAGCAATTGAAATGATTCATGCCGCAAAAAAACCGTTAATTCTTATTGGCGCAGGTGCGAACCGTAAACAATCTAGCCGCATGTTGGTCGACTTCATTGATAAATCAGGCATTCCTTTCTTCAGCACACAAATGGGCAAAGGTGTGGTTGATGGCCGTCATCCTTTATTCTTAGGTAACGCGGCATTGTCAGCGAATGATTTTATTCATCGCGCAGCCGAACATGCGGACTTAATTATAAACGTAGGCCATGATGTTATTGAAAAACCGCCATTCTTTATGGAACACGGTGGCGTGAAAGTGATTCATGTGAACTATATGTCGGCATCGATTGATCCGGTTTATTTCCCACAACTTGAAGTGGTAGGTGATATTGCCAATAGTGTTTATCAACTTAAAGAAAAGATTATTCCACAAAAGCATTGGGACTTCAGTTACTTTAAAGAAGTTCGAAAACATGTTGAGGCCAGTGTTAAAGAAGGCCAGAACGATGCTCGTTTCCCAATGTATCCACAGCGTGTGGTTAAAGATATTCGTTCAGCCATGCCAGAAGACGGTATAATTGCTTTAGACAATGGTGTTTATAAAATCTGGTTTGCACGTAACTATAAATCATATAAACCGAATACGGTTTTGCTCGATAATGCTCTTGCCACTATGGGCGCAGGCTTACCTTCGGCTATGGCTGCAAAAATGGTGTTTCCAGATCGTAAAGTGATGGCGATTTGTGGTGACGGTGGTTTCATGATGAATTCACAGGAACTTGAAACGGCGGTGCGTTTGCAACTCAACCTTGTTGTGCTCATTCTAAATGACAATGCTTATGGCATGATTAAATGGAAACAAGCCAATATGGGTTTTGATAACTTTGGTCTTGATTTAGGTAATCCCGACTTTGTAAAATACGCAGAGAGTTATGGTGCCTGCGGCCATCGTGTTGAGTCCAGTGATGCTTTAATTCCACTAATTTATGATTGTTACGACAAAAAAGGTGTGCATCTTATTGAAGTTCCTGTCGATTATTCTGAAAACGATCGTATACTAAACAATGATATTAAAGAAAAAAGTAAACTTATTTAATTAAAAGGACTTACTGCGATGCAACACCTTAAACTCATGGTTCCCAACGCGAAAGCAAGCGGTGAAACTGCCACTGTTGTAGCTCCGTATGATCTTTCTGATATTGCGACGGCAGACATTGCCAATGCTGAAATTATAGAACAATCTTTAACAACAGCCTATGCACTTTATCGTGACCGTAAAGCATGGATAGCAACACATGAACGTTTAGCGATATTAGAACGTACCGCAAATATTATGAGCGAACGTGTTGAAGAACTCACACTGGAAGCGGCACGTGAAGGTGGCAAACCTTATCCTGATTCAAAAGTTGAAGTCGTACGTGCAATTGATGGTATCAAACTTTGTATCGAAACCATGCGCACCGAGGGCGGTGAAGTAATTCCAATGGGCATCAATCCTGCCTCAAGCGGTAAAATGGCTTTTACACAAAATGAACCCATCGGTGTTGTGGTTGCAGTAAGTGCGTTTAACCACCCACTTAATTTAATTATTCACCAGGTTGCCCCTGCAATTGCCACCGGCTGCCCGGTGATTGTTAAACCTTCCGGCGATACGCCGATTTCCTGTTATCGCTTTGTTGAAATTGTACGCGAAGCCGGATTGCCTGAAGAATGGTGCCAAATGCTTGTTATTAAAGACAACGACATCGCAACAAAGCTGGTAACGGACTCACGCGTGGCATTCTTTTCATTTATCGGCAGTGCAGCCGTTGGCTGGATGTTGCGCTCTAAACTTTCTGCCGGTACTCGTTGTGCATTAGAGCACGGTGGTGTTGCACCGGTCATTGTCAGTAAAGATGCTGATATCGAGAAGGCCTTACCAAAATTAGTCAAAGGCGCTTTTTATCATGCCGGTCAGGTTTGTGTTTCTGTACAACGTGTTTTTGCTCATGAAAGTATTGCCAAACAGCTTGCAGAAAAGATAGCGGACGCAGCCAAAAAATTAACCATCGGCGATCCCACAAAAGAAGATACCGATATTGGCCCTTTAATCAGACCAAACGAAGTGGCACGCGTAAGCGAGTGGGTAGAAGAAGCTATTAATGAAGGCACTGAAGTATTATCGGGTGGTAAAGTTATTTCAGATACCTGCTATTCCTGCACCGTTTTATATAACCCGCCGGAGTCAAGTAAAGTCAGTCAAAAAGAAATCTTTGGCCCTGTCGTTTGTGTTTATTCTTATTCAGACATTGATGAGGCTATTCAACGCGCAAATCAACTGCCCTTTTCTTTTCAGGCGGCCGTTTTCACCAAAGATATCGAAACCGCAACACATGCGTATAAAAATTTAGATGCTTCTGCGGTTATGGTGAATGATCACACTGCGTTCCGGGTAGATTGGATGCCTTTTGCGGGCTTGCGTGAATCAGGGTTAGGTGTTGGAGGCATTCCACACACAATTAAAGACATGCAAATCAATAAAATGCTGGTACTTGAGTCTTAAGCCTTACCAAGGCTATACAGTAAACAGACTAACCTAAAAAAGTTAGTCTAAACATCCACCAATATTACGCATCATAGTTGATTGGCTTCTTCGACTTTAGCCATAACATCCAGAGGCGGAATCACACCTTGCTTGCTCAAAATAACACCTTTTGATGTCCCCTCTGCGACAACACGATCTTTAACCATAAAAGTATGCACCATATTGAAAGACTTATCATCCCACCCTGTCACTTCCATTTTCAAATTATATTTCTGAAATAGTTTCAAACCTTTCTTATATTTCATTGTATGTTCAGAAATAATGGGCGCCCATTTTTCTTTTAACATGGTTTTAGCTAAGCCTGTACGAATAAACATATCGACACGAGTCAGATCACAAACCGTTAAATAACGTCCATTATTCATATGTAGATTAATATCAAGATCATTTGGAAGCACCAGCAAACCCAATTCATTTTTTGGTTTTATAATTGTTAATTTAGGTTTAAAAAATGACGTAATGAATAAAATAAACATCCTTATAAATAAATTCATGACAATATCCTTATTATTTAAAAAATTATGTTAATTTATCCTTGTTTCCAGATGATAGCTCCACGACATTAAGTTTTGTTTTATTATTTATTTTATTTAAAGCGGTTTGTCTTTCTGATTCACTTAAAATACCATTTTCAAACAAAAAATTGACATGTTTTCCTAAAATTTCTGATAGCCTTTCATTTGAAATTTCACCGTTATAACGAATGCGTTCAATTTGAATTTTCAGGTTATTACAAAATACTTCAACCTCTTTAGTACTCGGCTTATTACCGTATAATGAAAAAAGCCTTCTTCCATCATGCGAATTAAAACAAACAACATTCAACCGGGAACGTATTGCTTTTACACCGGAAATTAATGCTGCAACAAAAAAGATAACAGACATAAACAGAAAACCGGCATCATTGGGTGGCGTTAAATATGTTGTTCCGTACCAGTACAGGGAAATTGCTAAAACTAAAAAAATGACTGAGGTAATTGCTGCCGCCATTGAAAATTGTTTATAGCTTTCATACAGAGGATCAATATGATCCAGCAAGTATTTGCTGGTATTTTTATTGAATAATTTTTCATTAGTGAAAATTAATTCATCATTTTCAGTAATATGAACAGAAAATTTTCTGCCAAAGACACCCACTTTTTGAATTATTTCCATTTCCGGCCCCTTTTTTATAATTATAAAAGCAACATGCTTAATCTAACTTTTTACACAATATATGTACATACCTTGCCAAAGAACAATAAGGTTCTTTTCGGGAATATTTTTTTTCTAATTCATAGAGTTGAGCTTCATTAATATCTTTTCTTCTTTCCCGGCTTAAAGCATCGTAGAAAACACGCACACCACTTTTATTCAGAATAGTTAAACCCGCATCCTCTAACCATTGCTGAACTTCAAGAGGATCTTGTGGATTGGTCGGTGTTAAACTTTTACCCTCTCCAGCCAAAGTATCATTTAACACATAATCAAAATTTCCACGACTAAGATTTTGATAAACCAACCCCGTACGACTATAAAACATCAGCGATAAATAACCATGGGGTCGTATTAATGATAAAAGTTTTTTTAATGTTTGTTCCGGCTCAACTAACCACTCTAATACAGCATGAAAAAGAATAACATCATATTGTTGCTCACTTTGTTCTATTAACTTTTGTACAGAACCATGTATAAATTTAGTCTCTTTATCCAGATGATGCTTTGCAAAGTTTTGTTTTGCAGCATCCAGCATGTTTTTTGATAGGTCACATAAAGTTAATTGATTATTTTTTTGTGCCAATTGAAGCGCAAAGTTGCCATGACCGGCACCGGCATCGAGAATAGATAAACCACCCGTTTCAATTTGAGCTACAGATTCAATCAAATCTCGCCACAATATTTTTAGCCGAATTTGTCCTTTTGGCGTATCGTAAATATTTTTACCAAAGCGGGAGGAAAGCGTATCGAAATTTTGATCTTCTGTTATAGCCATAGTCTTTATTAATTTATTGATATATCGCATAGTATACGGTGAATTAATCGATATAATAAGCAAATGAGTATTATTACAAGATTAAAAAAACATCAAATTCAATTAAAAAACTGTACCCAATGTCCTGATATGTACGGCCCTGCAGTTGCGGGAAACCCTGTTCTCTCACCAGTGATGTTGATTGGTCAGGCGCCGGGTGACAAAGAAATTATTATCCCAAAACCGTTTGCATGGACCGCAGGAAAAACATTATTCAAATGGTTTAATCAAATCGGTCTGAATGAAGAAGAGTTTCGCAACCTCATATATATGTCGGCCGTTTGCCGCTGTTTTCCGGGCAAGAAACCCAAAGGTGGCGATCGCGTACCCAATAAAACTGAAATTAAAACCTGTTCAAGCTGGTTAAATACCGAGATTGATATCCTGCAACCGCAATTGATACTCCCCGTTGGAAAGCTCGCAATCAGCCAATATCTTGAAGTTAAAAAACTCACAGAAGTGATCGGGAAGGTTCACAAGGTTGAATTAAATGGACATTCTGTTGATATGATCCCCTTACCTCACCCTTCAGGCGCGTCAACATGGCACATAACTGAACCAGGAAAAGGCTTATTACAAGAAGCGTTAAAACAAATTAAGCACCACAGCGTTTGGAAAAAATTGATTCGTCAAAAATCTTAATTCATTACACGGCTGAAGTTGTCAACATAATATAAATCCCCAATGCCACTAAAAATGAAGCAACGAGTTTATTTAACATATTAAGGTATTTCTCATTAACAAATAATTTCTTTGTTCTGCTTCCCATGTAGGCATAACACAATTTCGCACTAACTAATGCAATAAGCGTTACAAAAACAATCATTGTTGTATCAAATAAAGTGACTTTAGCAAGATCAAACAATGCGGGGAAAAAACCGAGATAAAACAAAATGGCTTTTTGATCGGCCAGCGTTATCAGCAAGCCCGTTAATAAGTTTGAATAAAACGTCGACTTTTCCAGTTTTTTTGCTTTAACCTTATTTACCGTGGTTTGCCATTGCACCGTGCCCAGGTAAATTAAATAAGCTGCCCCTAAAAATTTAATTAACGACAGTACACTATTAATATTACCCGATAAAAGAGTTACCCCATAAATGGCAGTCAATATAAAGACAATATCGCCCAGCGCGATGCCTATTGCTGTTGAAAACCCATAGACAAACCCGGATGTTGATGCACGAGACAACACCGCAAGTGAGCTAATACTGGGAATTAACCCCCCCAGAAACAAAAAGCTCGCTAAAATTAAAAGACTATAAAGTGTCATTCTATATCCGGGTTAAACGGCATTGTTTACGGATGCATTGAATAATTATTTAAACCTGTTGTTCTTTCAATATTGAACATCAAATTCATGTTTTCAACACCAACCTGAGCGCCCCCCTTACCCAGACTATCCAGAACACTGAACACAACAATTCGATTTCGTTTTTCATCAATATCTAAACCGATATAACAATTATTCGTTCCATTTACGGTACTTACCCATGGATAGGGTTTGTATTGCCATTCAGTATTTGGATCTTTTGCTAAATCGTATATTTTCACAAAAGGATGCTGTTGATAAAAATCATGATACAACTCAAGAACGTGTTTTCTGGAAACATCTTTTACCTTAAAGGCATGGCAGATATTTAAGATCCCACGTGTAATAGGCACATAGGTAGGCGTAAAGTGTACTTGAACGGCATCATTCACTAAACTTGATAGTTCCTGTTCCATCTCGTAAGTATGACGATGATCAACCACATTATACGGTACCAGATTATTACCTATTTCCGGGTGGTGGGCGGCACGAGATAAACCCGCCCCCATGCCCGCTGTTCCCGACAGGCCATTAACAACAATTGACTTCTTATTTATAAGCTCATCCTTAATTAATGGTGATAAACCCAGGATAGCGGAGGATGCAAAACAGCCTGGATTTGCAATTATTCTCGCCTGCTTAATGTTTTCAAGATGTAATTCCGGAATACCATATACTGCTTCTTCACTAAGTGACCAATTGGAATGCTGCTGTTGATAAACCTCTTCCCAAATCGATTGAGAATTCAATCTATATGCAGCACCAAGATCAATCACACGGCAGCCTAAATCTAACAAACGTGAAGCTGCTGGCAAAGAGGCCGAAGTAGGTAAAGCCATAAAAGCAATATCACAATGCGATATATCATCCGGGTGAATAAGTTTTAATTTACAACCATACAAATTAGGATGGAAGTCTTCAATTAAACCACCTTGCCGACTCGTTGCCCATGCAATCTCAACATTAGGATGATTAAGTAATACACGCAGAACTTCGCCCCCCATGTAACCTGTCGCTCCTAATATACCGGCTGTTATTTTGTGACTCATTTTAACCCGCCCGGTTGTACTGAATAGTATTTGATTCAGACAGAACTTTTTCTTTAAAATTATATTGCAACAATTTATACATTTCACCAGGACATGAAGATAACGACCGCCCATCAACTTCTGATACCGGTAACAGCTCCATTGCTGTTCCTGTTAAAAAACATTCATCGGCCGTATATAGATCATAAGGTGATAATGTTTTTGCCTCACACTCTAAACCTTGTTCATTGGCTATCTCAAAAATAACACTCCGCGTTATCCCGTCCAGGGCACCATCGGATATAGATGGTGTAATAATTTTATTATTTTTCACGATAAAAATATTATCCGTTGAACCTTCTGTTACATTTCCCTGCGCATTTAATAAAATAGCCTCACCCGCTTGCGCCTGAGTGGCTTCCATACGAGCAAGAATATGGTTTAAATAATTAAGCGATTTAATACGCGGATCCAGCCCATCAGCAGCAAGCCGACGAGTTGAAGCAATAATTAGTTTTGCTCCACGTTCAAGCACCCGCTTATCGACAAAATTCGACTTATCGGCAATAATAAATGCGCTACTTTTATGGCATGAAGCCGGATTAATACCTAAAGAGCCTTTACCTCGTGTAATAACTAAACGTATATAACCACTATCCAGATCAAACTTCTGGATTACCTGATTAACAGCTGTTACGAATTCATCTTTAGTATATGGAAGTGTTAAAGCAATTGCTTTTGCAGAATCTATAAGGCGGTCAAGGTGATTATGGAGTCTAAAGGCCTGATTATTATAAAAACGAATACCTTCAAACACGCCATCACCATATAATAATCCATGATCGAAAATTGATATCTTTGCTTCACTCTCTGCAACGAACTTTCCATCTATCCAACATACCGACATTTTCTAATCCTCTATTCATTAATGTCGTCACGATAACGAAAAACTGGAATACATAACAGATACAGACTATGATTAAAATAAACAGTACAGATGAGATTGATATGAAAGACTCGGGTGAACATTATTTATATGAACAAGTCGCCAACGATATGGCCTCTGCAATTCATAAAGGCGAATACAGCATTGATGAGCGCCTGCCGTCTTTACGTTATATTAGTGAGCAATATGACGTCAGTATGGCAACAGCCATTCAAGCCTATCAACGCCTGGAAGTAGATGGTTTAATTTTTTCTAAACCAAAATCGGGCTATTTTGTGTGTTTTCAGACAAAAAACCCGCTAAAACAACCGGTTGTATCTAAACCAAAATCGTCACCGACGGATGTTAGCGTTGGACATCTTGCTATGTCGCTCATTAATGAATCGCGTCAAGCCGGACTGATTAAATTAGGCGCGGCAGTTCCAGAGCCAGATTTATTACCACTCGCTAATTTAGCAAGAACCTCGGCGGGAATTGCAAGACGAAAACCTCAGGCACCGGCTATTTACGAAGATGCTCAGGGCAATATTGAATTACGAAAACAAATTGTTCACCTTATGCGGGAAGCAGGAGTTCGCTGTAAAGCCGACGACATTATTGTCACAAATGGCTGTCTTGAAGCACTGGGTTTAGCGTTGCGTGTAATAGCGAAAAATGGAGATACCATTGCGATTGAATCGCCTACTTACTTTGGCATTTTACAAGTTATTGAATCTCTTGGAATGAAAGCACTTGAGATAGCAACACATGCTAACAGTGGTATCGATCTGGATACATTAGATAAAGCGTTAAAAAAACGTAAAGTCTCCGCTTGCATCCTTATGCCAACATTCAATAACCCTTTAGGCTCCAGCATGCCTGAAGAAAATAAACACAAACTAGTAACAATGCTTGAAACACACAAGGTCACTTTAATCGAAGATGATGTTTATGGAGCGTTAAGCTATCAAGCTCGCCGACCTAAAGCGGCTAAAAGTTATGATAATAAAAATAATGTGATTTATTGCTCTTCTTTTTCAAAAACAGTCGCGCCAGGATTGCGAATTGGCTGGATGCTCGCTGGAAAACATCAAAAACAAGCTCTATATCAGAAATTTCTGGACAATATTAGTACTTCAATTCATCCACAATTAACAATGGCTGAGTTTTTGGCTAAAGGAGGCTATCGACGTTGTGTTCGCCATTCAGCAACAATATATCGACAAAGAATGGAGCAACTGCGTCGCATTATCGCAGATATTTTTCCTCAGGGTACCCGCATTACAAATCCAGATGGCGGCTTTTTGCTTTGGATTGAGTTACCTAAAAAATATGATGCTTTAACCTTATACCGTAAGGCTATGGATAAAAAAATTGCGATTACACCGGGAATTTTATTTTCGGCACAAGGACAATACAAAAATCATATTCGATTAAGTTGCGGTTCTGTTGATACTGAGCATGCTCAAAAAGCCATCAATTCTCTGGCTAAATTACTATAATATGTTTTCATATAATATAGTTGCATATACAACATACTTGTTCTATTATCACCTCATGTTTGAAAGATGCCTTTATTTTAATATTAATGCGTTAACCCGGGCCGTAAATCGTACCTGGGATGAAGCCTTTGCCGAATTCGATTTGTCACCCTCTCATGCATATTTATTACGTTTAATTCTATCCAGCCCGGGGTTAACACCGAAACAAATTACCAAAGAGCTAAAACTCGAAAAATCTACCGTAACACGGTTTTTAGATGCACTCGAGAAAAAAGGTTTTCTCCAAAGAAAGAAAAACACCAGCGGAGATGCGAGGGAACAAGCAATTCACACAACAAAAAAATCTGACAAAATTGCATCCCAACTTGAAGCCAAAGGTGAAATACTTTACCAAAAAATGATTTCGAATATTGGTAAAAGCGAACTAACAACCTTAGTTAAGGAATTACGAAAAATTGAATCACAAATAAATTAGTTTTTTTGTTTTTTTAGTTGTACATACAACATAAAGGAGAGCCTCCCATGAATATCGTCAATAGTGCTATTACAGGAAATGAAGTGCCTGCTGAATCAGAATCGCCCTACTCTGCCCTGATAAATTTTTATCATGCATTTAATCATCAGGATTACGACTCAATGCAGTCAAACTGGTTACAAACAGCTGCTGCATCAATGTCGAATCCACTTGGTGATGTTAAGCGTGGCTGGGAGGAAATCAGTGAGGTCTATAAAAAAATATTTTCTGGCGCTGCAACGGTATATGTTGAATTCTATGACTATTCAATTCATACAACGGAAGAAATGTTTATAGCTGTTGGGCGGGAAAGAGGTCTATTACAATTTAATAATGAAAAAATAGAACTGGCGATACGAACCAGTCGTACCTATTGTTTGCATGACGAGCAATGGAAACAACTTCATCACCACGGATCGATGGATGATCCAAAAAAATTAAATCATTATCAATCAATTTTAATAAACGGAGTTAATTCGTGATGAATTCTGTTTCTAAAGAAATTTACTGGTTAACTTTAACTATAATAATGACTGCATCATTATGGATACCCTATATCATAAACCGCATTATCGAACTTGGCGCTCTAAATGCATTTTGGGATCCTTTTGGCAACACCAGTACAGATAAAGCCTGGGCACAACGAATGATGGATAGCCATTATAATGCGGTGGAAAATCTTGTTATTTTTGCGCCTCTGGTTATATTGGTGCAAATATACTCAGCTAATACAAATATAACGGCAACAGCATGTATGATTTATTTTTTTGCACGATTAATACATTATGTTTCGTATACCTTTGCCATCCCCCTCCTGCGTGTAGTCACTTTTTTAGCAGGATACGGAATGCAACTTATTCTCGCGTTAACTATATTAAATACATAAGCATTTCCTGATAATAAGGGAATATTAGTACTCCCTTGTTATTTCAATTTCTTATTCTCCATCGATAACAGGTTCCGTGTCACAGGCATTGTGTCAAGTCACGCCAAAACATCAAATCCTAAATATGAGCGTATTTTTCATTGACAATTCAGCCTAAGCACGCAAAATGCAACGTATTTAGTGTACAAATTATAATTTAACATTTATCGCCCAAGTTTTATTCAATATGTTCTATATTAGACAGATAGTATATGGAGAATACAAATGAAAACTTTAATTTTAGTATGCCTTTTATTTCCTTTCACATTAAGTTCTGCCACTTCTGCAACGCGTGATGCACGGATTAAAGAAGATAAGATACAAGTCAAGCAATGGAATAATTTTGTCTCTGAATTATACCAACTACATCTTGCGCAAACGAAAAAAGTTCCTATTAAAACAACTGAAATAATTGGCGGTTATGGCGGCGGTTTTTCTAATAAAGAATTTTACCGTGAAATATCTTATTATAATAAAAATAATAATAATCTTCTCAGTAAAATTCAGTGGGAAATAAAAAGACCGAATACCATTCATGCTATCGAAGTCTTTTTATACAATGAGCAAAATAAAATAAAAACAGATTTTTATGCCCGTTTTTTACCTTATGCCAGAAATGCACCCGTGCAAACACTGATTAACTTGCATAACTATAATGATGAATTACATTCATTCCGCCAATTTGATGCCAGTGGTGAATTAATATATGAAACCTGCAGAGGGAAATTTTTTAACAAAAAAATTAATTTACACCTCGACAACGAAGAAATTTTCGACTTCAGAAATAATAATAGTGATGAATTTGTTAATGAAACTTATGCAGCGTGTTTTTTGAATGTTGCAAAAACTGCATCTTCTTATTTATTACCTGCTAAATTTATTGAAAACAACAAAAACCATTATGGCGACCCTATTGAGATTAAGTTAGAAATACTAAGCCAAAAAATTAAAAAACAAAAAAACAATCCGCATCTATATGTAAAACGAGGAAACATCTATTTTCAGCTTCATGATTTTAACAAGGCCATTTCTGATTTTAATATTGCATTATCATTGGATGAAAATTTACAACAGGCCTATTTTGAACGTGGAATGGCTTTAGCAAGAAATGGCCAAATTGAAGCCGGCATTAAAGATTTATCTCACTTTATTAAATATAATCCTAAAAGCTCGCTAGCCTATACTAAACGTGGCGTGCGTTATATCTGGGCACAAAAACTCGACTTGGCACAAAAAGATTTACTTTATGCCGTTAAACTGGATAACACCAATTCTGAAGCACATGATGATTTGGGTGTTATTTATGCCCAACAAAAAAATTATAATCAGGCACTAAAACACTTTAGCCTTGCTATTCAATACGACCCTTCCTATCAAAAGGCTTATCATAATATGGCAATGGCTTATACATTAACGAATAAAGCCGAACAGGCACTTTCTGCCATAAATAAATCATTGGTGCTTGATGATGATTCTCGCAACTCTCTCATGCTTAAGGGTGAAATACTTAAAGTGTTAGGCAAAGAGAATGAAGCAAATCGTATCATTGAAAAGGCGGAATTTTTGCCGGAAGGAAACTGGTCAGAACGCTTCAATGTACAATAAAAAAACGGGGCCATTAGATTAGCCCCGTTTCTTCCTAAGTGAAAAAATATTATTCCATTTTCATTTTAGTAACATCACGTTTTTCCAGTGTCCATTGATGCATTGAGCCATCATACATTTTTACGTTTTTATTTCCCATCAATTCACTCAACACAAACCAACTACCCGTCGCTAAGTGCCCACTATTACAATAGGTTACTGATTCTTTGTCGGTCTTAATACCCATTTGTTCAAATAGTAACTTTGAATCTGATGTTTTAAGGAATTTTGCCGGCATTGTAGTGGACAGTAGCTCGTTTGGGAAAGGTTTTGCTCCCGGAATATGTCCGTCATTATAAACGTATGATTTTTTACGCCAGGTTCCCAAATACAAACTAATAGCCCGGGTATCAACAAGTTGAATATTGTTTTTTACAGCAGCTTCAACATCCTGACTCGTTGCAAGAATCTCTTTTCGTTCAGTCGTTGCACGCCAGTTTCCTTTTTTTACTTTTGTTTTTTTCGTACCCACAGCCCGCTCATCCAGAATCCACTGAGCCATTCCACCATTTAATATAGCCATATTATCAAAGCCATAGTATTTCATTTGCCAGTAAAAGCGTGTTGCCATCGTTAAATCACCATTACCAACCCCTTTGTATACAATAACCACAGTACTGTCTTTATTGACGCCGGATTTTTGTAATAATTTTTCAAAATCAGCTTTACCCACGCGCATTTTTTGAACCTCGCGCCCATCAATTTTTTTCTTTGTTCTTAAATTTTTGTAATTCACTAATATTGAATTGGGTATATGTCCGGCAACTTTCTTTAACTTTGATTTTCCTGTTTTTTTATCTTTTTTAAACAGAGGTTTTTTGGAAAAGCTTTTAACATCTTTTCTTACATCAAGAATAACAACGTTATCTAAATTTTTTGCTAACCATTCAGTTTCAACCAATGGTCCAGGTAAGCTCACCGCATAAGCCATGTTTGTCCACAAAAATACGATTGCAGACAATAAAATAATTTGAGTCTTTTTCATTTCAAGCTCCTTTTCAATAATTTCATCTTTTCAGTATAGAAGATTTTACAAAACATACATTGATGTGGATCAACCGCTGTCTTTTATATTGAAAAGTTTTTTATAATCCAATGGTGCTTCCGACAATAAATAAAGGCTTTTATCTTTTTTAATATCAATATCTGGCATCTGCCTTTTTTTTAATGTAATAATATTGTCTCTTTCAACTAAAATTTCTGTAATTAAATCTCTGTTAATATCGAGCAATGACAATAACCATGTTTCAAGTACTCCTTCTTGCTCAGAAAAAGGAATGTCATCTAAATACATCATTAAACTTTTTGCACTTTCCCATTCCTCTCCGGTTACCCATTGATTTACGGTAAAAAAACCTATTGGCTGCCCCATATTATTCATTGCAAGCGAAACAAAATGAGACCATTTTTCAGGGGCGTCTTGAACACGCACAAAAATATGGAAATGGCCGTGCTCACCTTTAAAGCGATGATGACCGGCACGGGAAGCCGGATGACAATGGTAATAAGCCCGCCAGCCTAAACCATTAAACTGTAATAATTCAGGTGGATATTTTTTATTCTCTTTTAAGGGTAAGTCTGCCGGAATAACCTGTAATACGGGATTGGTTTCCGCTTCAGCCATATCCAACAAACAGGCAATATGTGACTGAGTTGCCGTTTCTTTCAAGCTTTAATCACCTAAACCGCAAGGAGAGCTATTGCTATCGTCTGAATCCATAGAACAGGGGGATGATTCTTCACCCATACCACAAGGGCTTTCATCTTCGCTCATTTTACCTTGCTCTTGTTCCGCAGAAACCGGTTCAGGTAATCGATGATGAGTATGATCTATTGCCACAGCAATCGCTGCAAGGCTAAACGCAGTTCCGACAATTAATCGATTAGATTTTTTCATCTTGCGGCTCCATAAGGTTTATCAAACTTCATCCATACACGAATTTTCACACCAACTATACCCCCACTAAAAGCGGCAACCAGCCATAACCAACCATGCAAACTCCCTGAAGCAATCCCTCCCAGGAGCGCACCAATATTACAACCAAACGCTAAACGCGCACCGTAGCCTAATAGCAAACCACCAATCACCGCCGTAAATACACGTTTTGATTTTAGTTTACCTTCAGGTGCATATTTACCTGCTAATGCTGCCGCCAACATCGCACCCAGAATAATGCCAAAGTTCATCACCGATGTGATGTCGGCTAAAACACTTTGATTCAATGCTTTAGCGGGATAACCACCAGACCAATACGCCCAGTTAGCAACATCGCCACCTAAGGCTGACCAAATTTTTGCGCCCCACAAACCAAAAGCAAAGGTAATAGACCAGGGGTACCCGGCCAACAATAAAGTGATCAGGCCGAATAAAGTTAAACCGATCACTCCCCACCAAATGGGCCACGGTCCATGAATGAGCTGCTCTAAAAAACGCCCATGTTTTTGTTGCAGGGAAAAATCTTGCAATGACTTATGTTGTTTTATTTCACGCGAAGAAACAAATCGATACAACAATATAAGTACCACAAGCTGTACGGCTAATGCCGGCAACCAGCCCAACTCAGAAATCAAGGAAACCTTGCCAATATTGGGTAAGCTCAACCACCAGGGTAAATGATAAGAACCTAATGTTGCCCCAATAATAAAAAAACTCATGGTGATCAACATATCGGTTTGACCCTGGCCAACGGTAAATAAGGTGCCCGAGCCACAACCTCCGCCTAGTTGCATACCGATACCAAATAAAAATGCCCCGATCAAAACAGATAGACCTAGCTGACCAAGAGCCGCATGGCTTGTGATCTCAGAAAAAGCGCCTCCCACAATGGGAAAAAATAAAATAGAAGACAGAATAACTAAGAGAATTTGTGCGCGTATCCCAACGCTATGTCGGGAACGAATAAACATACGCCAGCCACCGGTAAAACCAAACATGGCATGCATTAAGGTTAAACCAAAGGTTATTCCAACAAGAAATAATAACGCTTGTTTAAGGTTAAACTCATACTGCAATAGTAAAGAAACAGAAAGGATAGAAAATAAAGCCAGAAGGACAATCAGTTTATCGGTTTTAATTTTTTGTATGATGGCATTCATCGTTGTATATCTCCCAAAAACCTGCAACATAAACAGAACATGTCAACAATAACATGGAATGGCTGGAGAATTTAGCGATTTATATCAAAAATAATTTACTTAATTAATTCTAACTTAGCAGAGCGCGTTAATTTTTTTATGGCTATTTCTCGTTTAGTAGCACTACTTCTATCCGCTTTTTTTTCCTGATAAACACATTTAACCGGGCGGCGAACACGTGTATATTTTGCCCCCTCTTGACCATAGTTATGTTGCTGTAAACGCTTTTCAAGATTATTGGTAATACCTGTGTACAGTGTTTTATCGTTGCACTCCAGTATATAAACAATCCAATCTACGTTTTCGTTCTTTTTCGTCACTTAGGCTGAAAGTCCAAATCTAATTTGTTAAGGCCATTATGCAATCTTGTTATTAATTTATTAAGTACTTCATCAGAGTATACCTTGGCAGGAAAAACACCCCATACCGGCTTCGGCCAGGCAATATCTTTCTGATAACGAACAATATGGTGCACGTGTAATTGAGAAACAACATTACCCAATGCTGCCACATTCATTTTATCTGCATTAAATTCATCGTTTAGGAACCGAAGTAAAGCGGTCGATTCTAATTGAAGCTGGTTTTGGTCTGCTATATCAAGATCAAATATTTCTGTTTTATTTTTGCAATCAGGGACAAGTACACACCAGGGATAATTTGCATCACGCATTAATAAAACATGACACAATTTAAACTTACCTAAAACCTCACAATCGTTTAATAAGCGAGAATCTAATTCAAACATGTTATGAATCCAGTTTTTGTTCAAATTCCTGAACAAGAACAAAAGGTGCTACCACTACCGACCATAAACTTGCGGAAGTGTCATGCCACTTTTGTGCATCTTCAACCTCAACCGCCAGGACTTCCTTATTATCAATCCATATCTTCAAAGTATCTTTATCATCTCTTGCTATAACAAGTGCAACATCAAGTATATCAATACCTTTTGCGACTTTAAAAACAACACCACGGGCAAAATGCTTTTCCAGTTCAGTCCATGGTAGTTTACTGGTTTCACCGTGTAGGTGAGCGCGAAGCTCTTCGTCTGATTGTAATGAGGCATCATTCATAGTCTGACCTTAGTATTTTTTCGTTGTTATCCAGTTTATCAGGTGTTCCGGGAATTGTTCAAAGTGGACGTGTTCTTCTGATACAACTTTACCCGCCACGGATATGCCGGCATCGATTACACTTTTTTTATTGCCTGTAATCAATGGATGCCATTCAGGTAAAGCTTCGCCGAGTTGTAACAGGCGATAAGCACAGGTAGAAGGCATCACTTCTAATGCCTCATGATTATCGACACTTAAAATCATACAATCCGGCATACTAACTTTACGGTTATTATAATCTGTACAATTGCATTTTTCAGTATCAAAAAGTTTGCAGCTTACGTTGGTAAAATATATTTCACCCGTATCTTCATCTTCGAGTTTATTTAAACAACAACGGCCACAGCCATCACACAAAGATTCCCATTCTTGTTGCGACATTTCTGAAAGTTTCTTTGTTTCCCAGAATTTATTACTCACGCGTCTAACCACTCGATTAAATAATAAATATACTGCCCTTCCGATGATTTCGATGGGCCAAGCACTCGCGCGGCATAGAGTTTTTTATCGTAATTTTCCTGTGCCAGTGCATCTTCTTTCGAAGCAACAATTTCAACACAGCCTTTAGGAAAACGTTTACGACTACGCTTAGGCACATAAACAACTGCAAACCGTTCTTCAGAAACTTTGGTTAACGGATCAGGGGGAACAAAACCACGCATATTAAATTGTACTCACTTGTTCTTGTTTCAGTATTAATTTCCCACCGCAATCGCGACAAAGATATTGTCCCGTTCCGCGCAGAATTTTATTGTGACGTCGTATCGTCAATTCAAAACTTTGACAATCACAATAATAAATGAATTTCTGATACTGCCTCACCGGTAAACCTGTTAAATCATAATTTGCCGTTCTGTTTGCTGTGACACCAAATACATTCATTACCGACTTCCATTCATTACCGTGTGGCCTGATATTTTTTAAACCATACAATACGTCGGTGACGTAATGCGCCACTTCATGCGGAATGGTTTCGCTAAAATTATCATCAAAATATTTTGCAAAAACATAAGGGTTATAACGAATAACACGTTGTCCCGCTCTGACCCTATACATGCCCGCGGCCCGGCCTTTTAAATCAAACAATACCGGAATTTCACTAAATGAACGAGCGTAATAATCTTCGGCATTTTTTAAAAAGTGATTCGTCTCGCTGATGACCTGCTGTTGTCGATCAGTACAGATGGGCTTGATGGGAGTATTCTCTTCTAACATAGCGCCTAGTTTACACTATGCCCCTAATGAAAGAACGCCTGAATTATTGGTTTATTTCGCCATGTTTTGGCCATGCAGATGAATCAATGGTTTCCTGGTATGCATGCCATGTTGCGTGCCCAATCAATGGCATCAACACAACAAAACCAATAAACGCAGTTGCAAAACCAATCATAACAATGATAACGATCAGGCAGGCCCACAAAAAGAGCACACGTTTATTTCGTAAAACGGCATTGATACTCGTGACAACTGCTGTAATAACATCGGTTTTACGATCCATAATCATAGGCAGTGAGAACGCGCTAAAGCAAAAAATAATGGCCGAAAAAACAGCCCCTTCAAATGTGCCCACCGCAAAAAAAAGAACAAACTCTGTCCAGGCAGCACTGGAAACTTCCGGGAACAAAATATGTGTCATCGATGCGGCTCGTGCCCAGACCAGAAAAATAACGGATAAAATGACCGCAAAAATAAGTTCATTGCCTAAATGCCGTTTACCTTCACGCAAACAGTAGCCTAACTGCGGCGTCATGCCTGCTTGTATTTGGCAGCTAATGGAATACAAGCCGATTGCGAGTACCGGCCCCAAAAACAAAAATCCCGACAACACACTAACTAATAACCCCAGGCCACCGTAGATCCAAACCATCGAGCTCACGAGATAACTCAGCAATACAATAATCCCCCCGTAGCTCAAACTTTGCTGCGGTGCGTGTTTAATGTCTGCCCAGCCCAACCTAAGCCAACGCAAAGGGGCTTCTATGGTGAGTTTTTGACAAGGCGCAACAAAGGGTAAATCGTTAACATGAGCTTGTTTATCGACTGGAAACATAGAAAATCCCCACAAAAGTTAAAGCTGTTAATTTATTATTATTTTAATAACCATGTTTGTTACGTGATTAAAATACGCTCACCGGGAACATAATTCAAGGCAGAGACAAGGAAAAAGCCTTAATTGCCGGCATATAAGAGCTAATGCTTTGCATAAAACCCTCATTATGCCGCCCTCGAATTTCTAAAAAGGTTTTTTCAGCCGTGATACTTTCAAATAAATACTGCCCAAGTTGAAAAGGAATTACCTCGTCATCAGGGCTGTGGATCACAAGAACAGGTGAACTCACTTTTTTAATTTTACTCACCGAATCAAAATCATAGCGTAAATAAATTAACTTCGACCACTTAGTAAAAGCAATATCAACAATATCGCGCACCGAACTAAAAGTAGATTCTAAAATTAAACCACCGGCATTTACCCTCGAGGCCAAATCAACCGCGACCGCGCCACCTAAAGAACGACCAAAAATAATAATATTTTCAGCTTTCGTCTTTTTATTATTTATTAAATATTGCCATGCAACATTAGCGGATTGATATAAGCTCTTTTCAGAAGCAACGCCTTCACTTTTTCCATAGCCGGCATAATCAATAATTAAAACATTGAACTTCAATTTATGAAAAATATAAATTGAATCGCCACGGTGAGAAATATTGCCGCCGTTACCATGAAAAAAGAGAATTGTATTCTTGGCTTGTGGATGTGATAAATACCAGCCAGATAGTTTAGTTTTGTTATTCAGCTTTAAGTGAACGGCTTCATAGCTGAGCCCCCATTCCCTTGGAGTCGACTCTATTTCTTTTAAAGGATAAAACACCATGCCGGGCTGCTTTAAATATAAAAAAGCATTAATAGAAAAAAGAAGAACCCAAAAGAAGACAACAACACGTAAAAAGAGCTTTCGCATTAGCTTAAATTTTTCTTCACGTGTTTTTGAATAATATGCGCCGCAGCAATAAAACCAAATGTGCCTGTCACAAATGAAGCCGCGCCATAACCAAAACGACAATCCAATGAAACACCATGAATACCCGGTTTTTCATGGCTCACCGAACCATCATCTTTTGGATAAAGTTGCTGTTGACTTGAAAACACACAATCCACTCTAAAACTGCGTTTAGGGTTGCGGGTAAAATTATATTGGTCGCGCAAAGTTGAACGCACTTTCGCCGCCAAAGCATCATTATAGGTTTTAGAAAGGTCAGCAACTTCAATAACAGAAGGATCGGTTAAACCGCCCGCTCCGCCTGTGGTAACAACGGGAATTTTATTACGCTTACAATAATAGATAAGACCGGCTTTAAACTTAATGCTATCAATTGCATCTACTACATAGTCATAATTACGCGGTATTTCATTACCGCTTAAATAAGTTGCCATGTTTTCTAAAGTAATAAAGTCATCAATAATCGTCACTTCACAGTCAGGGTTAATATCCTTAACTCTTTCCAATATTACTGAACATTTTTTGGCATTAACAGTACTGTTTAAAGCATGAATTTGGCGATTGATATTTGAGCTTTCAATCGTATCAAAATCAATTAATGTAATTTTCCCCACAGCAGAACGCACCAGGGCTTCAACTACCCAGGAACCGACACCGCCAATCCCCACAACACAGACGTGCATATTTTTAATAACGGAATATGCTTTAGTACCATAAAGTCGTTCAATGCCAGAAAAAACATCTTCGCTCATATTTTTATATATATTGGTCATAATCAGAAAATTTCATTACATCATCAGCATTTTTTGTCGTCTGCATGGCAATAACACTTGCCGCTTCATTTCGAAGATGCGCTAAGGCATTAAGGGATTCTATTATATATTCAGGACTATTACGCTCACCGCGATGTGATTCTACCACCATATCCGGTGCATCGGTTTCAAGCACAATAGATTCTAACGGTAATTCTTTTGCAAGCCGATGTATCCTGGTTGAGTTTTCATAGGTTAAGGTTCCACCAAACCCTAACTTAAAACCCAGTTCCATATAGTGCTGCGCGTGTTGCATACTGCCATTAAAGGCATGACAAAACCCGCCCTTCACCTTAACTTTCTTTAATAATTGTAATACCTGATCATGTGCTTTTCGAACATGTAAAATAACCGGTAAGTTGTGTGTCTTCGCTATATTTAGCTGTATTTCAAATAATTCAAGTTGTTGTTGCTGGTCTAATTCTTTGAGATAAAAATCAAGGCCAATCTCACCAATCGCAATCGGCTTCACCATTTCTAATAATTTTTCAAGTTCTTGAATATCATCCGCATGGTGCTGATTAATAAAAACGGGGTGCAAACCTAAAGCAGGATAAAGCCCTGTGTTTGATTGGCACAACTTAATCAGGCCAGACCAGGTTTTAGATTCAATCGCAGGAACAATAATTTTTGAAATGCCCAGAACACGGCAGTGCTCAAGCACACCATCCCGATCAAGATCAAAATCAGTAACATCTAAGTGGCAATGGGTATCAATAATATTCATAAAGAGAGTTTAACGGGAACATAACAAATAAACCATCGGGATTACTCAAGGCCGGTTTATGTTCAGAGATTTTTTTAAATTAACCCGCAGATAAAGCCTTTTGTGCTTGAGTATAACTCAGGCCCTGAATACCGCTCTTTATCATCGATCCTTTCAGGGAGCTGGCTAAAGCAGAAGCAAAGACCCGTTGATAAAAAGGTAAATCCTTTAAGTAAAACGGCAAAACCTCCTCTACAGAATCAACCAACGCTAACGCCTGTTCATATTCTTTACGTCGTTGTTCAATCAAGTTCATTAAGCTTTTATTATTCGCCGCAGCAGTATCAAGCATTAACGTCCAGGTAGCATCTTTTTGTAAAACGCACTCTCCCATAAATAAACCAAATTCACTGCCCCATTCATCCGGTGAAATCAGAGAAAGTTGAAATTCATCTTGCCGTTGATATAACCAGTAAGATTTACCGAACACAGGTTTAAACTGAAAACGACTATGTAATACAAACAAGGAGGTAAAAAGTTCACTACTAATTTGATTAATGTCTTTCGGCACAACAGAAACAACCGCCCGACTATCCGCCAGGCTGGCTAAAACAGGAACAAGGCCCTTGCCTTGAGGATTTGCGTGCTTATTCATAACAAGGAGCTTAACAAAAAACTGAATAACATGGACAGTTTATCATTATAATCGTTCACTACACCTCGCTCAGTTAAGGATATTTTATATGTTTCGAAGCCGGAATTTTAGTTGTTATATAAGCTTTTGATATGTATAGTTTTATCAAAAAATATCCCCGCATCCAAGGAACAATTTAAGTTAAACCATGAAAATAAAAAATGAAGTATCTAATAGCAAGTTAATCGTTATTACAGCATTGTTTCTTGTGCTATTCGGCAATATGACTTTTGTCAATAATGTAACAAGAATCTACCCTTTTAACCTGGAAAACAGTATTTTTTTAGTCTCACTGATCATCTTCTTACTTTGTATCAATATACTACTGTTATCAACAGTATGTTTTAAGCGCACAATAAAACCCATTCTAATTACATTGTTACTGATATCATCACTGGCAGCGTATTTTATGGATACATACAATGTCGTTATCGATGAATTGATGATTGATAATATTGTAAAAACAGATACGAATGAAGCGCTGGATTTATTCTCTTTTAAGCAAGTGCTTTATTTATTATTACTCGGTGTTTTGCCTTCAATATTGATATATAAGGTCAAAATTGTCGAAAAACCTTTTAAAAAAGCAATCTTATCCAATGTCATACTATTCTTCACAGCATTACTAATGGCTATTTTAATCGTTGTTAGTCTTAGTAATTATTATGCTTCTTTTTTTCGAGAACATAAAACTCTAAGGTATTATGCCAATCCAAGTTATTATATTTATTCAGCCTCTAAACACATTAACAGTTTTATCAAATCTGCCCCGCAAGCTTTAATAAAAGTTGGATTAGGCGCTCAAACCCCGCCCAGTGATGAACATCGGGAGTTAATTATTTTTGTTGTTGGTGAAACAGCCAGAGCAGATCATTTTTCGCTCAATGGTTATCATAAAAAAACCAACCCTTTACTCGAAAAAGAAAATGTAATCAGTTTTAACAATGTTGCATCATGTGGTACATCTACAGCTTATTCCGTGCCTTGTATGTTTTCTATTTATAACCGTTCAGATTTTAACAACATTAAAGGACAATCTACTGAAAATGCGTTAGACATTTTAAAACGCGCGGGTGTCAATGTAATTTGGTTAGATAATAACTCCAGCTCTAAAGGCGTTGCTGACAGAATTGAGTATCATGATTTTAAATCATCGAGAGAAAATTCGGTATGTGATATTGAATGCCGTGATGAAGGCATGTTAGCGAATTTACAAAATTATATTGATAGTCACCCTAGCGGTGATATTTTTATAGTGCTACATCAAATGGGAAACCATGGTCCGGCCTATTATAAACGTTATCCTAAAGCGTTTGAAAAATTTACACCAACATGTCAAACCAATCAACTGGAACAATGTAGCCAGGATGAGATTAACAACACCTACGATAATGCCTTGCTCTATACAGATTACTTTTTATCAAAAGCAATTAAAATATTAAAAAATAACGATAGTAAATTTGAATCAGCTTTATTTTATGTCAGTGATCATGGTGAATCACTGGGCGAGAATAATCTTTATTTACACGGTCTGCCCTATATGATTGCACCAAAGGAACAAACACAAGTTCCCATGATCATGTGGTTTGGCAACAGTTTTGATAAAGATGAAATTAATTTTGAACAGCTAAAAAGTAAAAAGAAGCAAAAACTTTCACATGATAATATATTTCATACCATATTAGGGCTGATGGAAGTGCAAACTGATGTTTATAATAAAACTATGGATATAATTGGGCATAAAAATTATGACTAAGCATGTCTGGTTAGGTATTTTAGCCTTATTTATATCATTTTTAATTTTTGAATTCACAAAAATTGATCTGGTTATTCAGGATTTTCTTTATAATTATGAAACCAAGCAATGGGCGTTAGATAGAAATGCGGAACTACCAAGATTACTGCTATATGATGGAATAAAAAAAATATATCTTTTGTTTGTTCTTGCTGTTTTACTGAGTTTAGTATTTTTTCGCCAACATCCTGTTATTGCTAATAATAAAAAAGGACTGCTTATTGTATTATTATCATGTGTGACTGTTCCCTTATTCATTGGTTTTCTAAAATCAGTCACAAATATTCCATGCCCGAAAGATATTCAACATTATGGCGGCAATTATCCCTATGTCACGGTGTTATCTGAATACCCGGATACATTTCATCAAAAATCTAATATACAATGTTATCCCGCTGGTCATGCAAGTGGCGGTTTTGCTTTAATGTCGTTATTTTTCTTGTTTGCCAGCAAAAGAAAAAAGAAAATTGCGCTGATTTCTGCAATTACTACCGGCTGGATAATTGGTGGTTATAAAATGATAATTGGTGATCATTTTTTTAGTCATACATTTATGACAATGATATTATCCTGGTTATTAATTATTACTATTAATTATTTAGTAGATTATTTTACCTTTCATCGAAGCAGAAAAAAACCTGAGAAAACATAGCTGTGCCATATTGCTATATAGCGTAGCTTCATTTTTCCGATTATATTAGACCTTACTTTTTCAAATTTGCAAAAGCCTGAGCCATGGCGTTATTTGTAGCTGGCGCAGTATTTTTATTTTGACGATTTAAGTTACTACGAGAATTATTTTGTCTTCTCTTTTCCTGAGCATTTTTTGCAACAGGGGCTTTTCTTTCTAGCTCTTCAGTTAATCGCATTGATAATGCAATACGATTGCGTTTCACATCTACATCCATCACTTTAACTTTAACCACTTCGCCTGTTTTCACCACTTCATGAGGATCATTGACAAACTTATCAGCTATCACGGAGATATGAACTAAACCATCTTGATGTACGCCGATGTCGACAAAGGCACCAAAGTTAGTGACGTTGGTAATGACGCCTTCCAAGATCATACCTTCTTTTAAGTCATTCACTTTTTCGATGCCATCTTTAAAACTGGCGGTTTTAAATTCTGGCCGGGGATCACGACCGGGTTTTTCGAGCTCTTGAATAATGTCTTTTACGGTGGGTTCACCAAAGCCTTCCATGACATAATCATTCGCCGCAAGTGATGATAGAAATGATTTGTCTCCAATCACTTTACTTATCTCTTTAGCATTTTTTTCCAGAATATTTTTAACCACAGGGTAGGCTTCCGGATGCACCGATGAAGCATCAAGCGGGTTATTACCATCGGATATTTTCAAAAAACCTGCCGCTTGTTCAAACACTTTAGGGCCCAGGCGTGAAACGTTTAGAATTTCCTGACGATTATTAAAGGCACCATTTTGCTCGCGATAAGACACGATGTTTTCTGCCATCGAATCACTTAAACCGGCAACGCGTTTGAGTAAAGGTGCAGATGCCATGTTCACATTAACACCCACTGAGTTTACACAATCTTCAACGATAGCATCGAGTTTTCTGGCTAAATGGTGTTGATTAACATCATGCTGATATTGCCCTACTCCGATGGCTTTTGGATCGATTTTCACCAGCTCGGCTAAGGGATCTTGTAAACGGCGCGCAATTGATACTGCGCCACGAAAGGTGACGTCTAAATCCGGGAATTCTTTTGCAGCCAACTCTGATGCTGAATAAACCGATGCCCCTGCCTCACTCACCACCAGACTTGTTAATTTGAGTTCAGGATGTTTTTTCATTAACTCATTGGTTAATTTATCGGTTTCACGCGATGCGGTACCATTTCCAATTGCCACTAATTCTACCTTGTGTTTTTTTGCAAGATCAGCGAGTACATGTATTGATTGATCCCACTGGTTTTTCGGTACATGTGGATAGATAACAGCTGTGTCGACTAACTTACCAATGGCATCGACCACGACGACTTTAACCCCTGTGCGTAAGCCGGGATCGAGACCTAAAGTACAACGTGCACCGGCAGGGGCTGCGAGCAATAAGTCACGCATGTTTTCACCAAACACACGTATCGCTTCTTCTTCGGCTGATTCGCGTAGACGTAAATTTAATTCGGATTCAAGTTGCATAGAAATTTTTACCCGCCATGCCCAACGCGCACTTTCTAATAGCCAGTTATCGGCTGCACGTTGTTGTTGCCTAAAGCCAAAATGAGAAGCCACAATGCTATCGCATAAGCCCATCTCTAAGGGTGACTCAAGATCATCTTGCATCGGAATATGTAATTTTACCCTTAAAATACTTTCGTTACGTCCACGGAATAAAGCCAGGGCACGATGCGATGGAATTTTATTAATAACTTCTGAAAATTCAAAATAGTCTTTAAATTTTTCACCTTTATTTTCTTGTCCGGAAATAATGCTTGACGCAAGCTCCCCTTTTTCCCAGCAGGTATCCCGCAGCTCACCCACAAGATCTGCATCTTCTGCGGCACGTTCCATAAATATATGACGGGCACCTTCAAGTACAGCAGTTGCATCAGCAAAGCCTGCCTCTTCATTAATAAAGTTGACTGCCTCAGCTTCAGGTGAGAGCGAGTAATCTTCTAAAATACTCTCGAGTAAAGGTTCAATACCCGCTTCACGTGCAATTTGTGCTTTGGTACGACGCTTGGGTTTATAAGGTGCATAAAGATCTTCTAAACGGGTTTTGGTATCGGCTTCTAAAATAGATTTTTTTAACTCATCACTTAACTTTCCTTGTTCCTCGATGGTTTTTAATACGGTGACGCGACGCCCTTCCAGATCGCGTAAATAGGTTAAGCGTTCTTCCAGTGTACGCAATTGACTGTCATCTAAGCCGCCTGTGACTTCTTTTCTATAGCGCGAAATAAACGGAACGGTTGATCCTTCATTGAGTAGTTCTACTGTTGCTTTTACTTGTTCTAATTTTACATTAAGTTCAGTTGCAATCGTTTGTTCTATATTCATTTGTTATTGGTACTTTTTAAAAGAGTAAATTTAAGATTAGCTTTTATTGACTGTGGTAATCTCATGACAAGATACATTTATAGCGAGATTACCGCGTCAACATAAAAAACTAACGTTTTTTGTGCTTCCTCGCAATGACAAAGAAGCTAATCACTAAGTTCTTCCCAGCGCTCATAGGTTGCTTCGAGTTCTTTTTCTATTTCACTTAATCGTGACAATACTTTATCAACCGTATTTTTTTCCTGTTGATAAAAATCAGATTCAGAGACTTGCTTTTGTATTCCTTCCTGCTCGCTCTCCAGTGTTTCTATTTTTTGCGGCAAAGTATCAAGCTCATATTGATCTTTATAACTCAGTTTCGTTTTTTTCTTCCCGCTCCTAAGCGTTTCTTTTTTTACTGCCGTTTTCTTTTCGGCTTTATTATTTCTTGTTTTCGATTGTCTTAACCAGTCTTCGTAGCCGCCAACGTATTCATTAACTATTCCATCACCTTCAAAGGCAAGTGTGCTGGTCACCACATTATCTAAAAAGGTACGATCATGGCTCACCAGGATTAATGTTCCATCATAGTTACAAAGCAATTCTTCAAGCAGCTCTAAGGTTTCAACATCTAAATCATTGGTCGGTTCATCCAGAACTAATAAGTTTGCGGGTTGTATAAATAAACGAGCAAGTAATAAACGATTTCGCTCACCACCTGATAATGATTTAACCGGAGAACGAACACGCGCAGGCGGGAATAAAAAATCTTGCAAGTAACTCATGACATGACGCGACTTACCATTAATGGTAATGGTGTCACTGCCAAAGTTAAGATTATCCGCAACGGTTTTTTCAGGATCCAGTACCGCACGTTGTTGGTCAAAGTAAGCAACCGATAACTTTGTGCCTAACTCGACAGAGCCGGTGTCTGGTTCTAATTCACCCAGTAACATTTTAAGCAAAGTACTTTTACCCACACCATTGGGGCCTAAGATACCTATGCGATCACCGCGCATGACTTTTGTCGTTAATGACTTAACGATGACTTTATCTGCAAATGATTTTGAGATGTTTTCAGCGACTGCCACGATTTTTCCGGATGATGCTCCACTATCAACTTGTAAGTTGACGTTACCAACTTTATTCAATCGTGCAGAGCGTTCTTTTCGTAACTTTTCTAAATCACGCACGCGACCTTCATTACGGGTACGGCGTGCTTTTATACCCTGACGAATCCAGACTTCCTCTTGTGCCAGTTTTTTATCGAATAAAGCATTTTGTTGCTCTTCGATAATGGCACGTTCTTCTTTGGTTTTAATATAGCTGTCGTAATTACCCGGCCAAGAAGTGATTTTACCGCGGTCAAGTTCAACAATCCTAGTTGCCAAATGGCGTAAAAAGGTTCGATCATGGGTAATGAATAAAACGGCACCATTAAAATTAAGTAAAAAATCTTCCATCCATTGAATGGCTTCAACATCAAGGTGATTGGTGGGTTCATCGAGTAAAAGTAACTCGGGATCAAGCACCAAGGCTCGCGCCAACATAACGCGGCGTTTGTAGCCGCCTGATAACGAACCCATTAACACATCTTCCGGTAATTCCAGTTTTGAAATAACCGCGGTAATGCGCTGCTCTAAATTCCAACCATCACCCGCTTCAATTTCATCTTGCAGACGCGCGAGTTTGTTATTCAGCGCATCAGAAAAATCCGTTTCCATTTCATGCAAAACATGGTGATAGTCAGCAATCACTTTGCCTATTTTATCGAGGCCATCGGCCACCACGTCGTAAACGCTTAATTCGTCTAGCTGGGGGACTTCCTGAGACAATATGCCGACCCGTAAATCGGGCTTTTTCCATAAAGCGCCATCATCCAGCTCTGCTACGCCTTCCATAACACGCATTAATGTCGATTTCCCTGCACCATTTCGACCGACTAAACAAACCCGTTCGCCGGGATCAATTTGAAGCTCTACTTTGTCTAATAAGGGTACGTGTCCATATGCCAAACAAGCAGATTCGAGTTTAATTAAAGCCATAGTGTGAGGTTTTACCGAGATTTCTGAGAGCCGCTAGTCTACTATATTTACGCGAATAAATACTTTCATTTTCGCCCCATTTCACGATATTGTACTCAACTAACCGATCTAACGAGGTATAACATGGCAACAGTTAAAACCGCACTTATCGTCTTTTTCTTATCTATATTTATGCTTGCTTGTAGTGATCGTGCAGATGAGAATACTAACGAGAAAAAGCTGGTCGATCACATATGGAAGCAACAAACAGATGCCCTAAAATCGGCAAAAGAGGTTGCAGGCAAACTGGAAGAGAGCCTGAAGCAACAGCAGCAAAAAATGGATGAAAGCCATTAAACATTATTTTAAAGAGAATTGAATGGGACGTTACCGACCACCGCAACCAAAATCTTCACCGTATATAACCGCAGAGGGGTATGCCAAACTCGATGCTGAACTCAAAGCCAGGTGGAAACGTCGCGCCTATGTGGTAAAGATTTTGGCTGAAGCGGCAGCAGAAGGTGACCGCTCAGAAAACGCCGAATATATTTATCGTAAAAAAGAATTACGTGAAATTGACTATCGCATTCGCTACCTGCAAAAACGGTTACCCGACTTAAAAATTGTAAATAATTTACCCGGTAACCTAAAACAAGTTTTTTTTGCCGCCTGGGTAACACTTGAAGATAATGACGGAGAAGAAAAAACTTACCGCATTGTTGGCCCGGATGAACTCGATCCAAAAAAAGGCTGGATCAGTATGGACTCACCCGTTGCAAAGGCGTTACTTAAAAAACATCTTGATGATGAAATCATTGTAGAGACCCCCAGCGGAACTCAAGCTTTTTATATTAGTAAAATTCATTATACCGGTATTTAAGCTCTGCTCTTCTTTTAGAAAGATAATTTATATGATTCAGAGCAAATCACGGTTGATACTCCTTGCATGCTTTAAGACATAGTCTAAACTTAGAATGTAAGCATATTATTAATATATGTTATTTTTATAACAGGGAGCAGAAATTGGATACTCGCCGTCTTATAAACCACCTGCAAACAGCAATTGCTGTGATTGATAAAAATATGATTATTGTTGATGCAAATGAAGCTTATGCAAAAAGAAACCAACAAAATTTGGATAAGCTACTTGGGCTAAAATGTTTTGAAGCTGCTTATAATTTTGAGACGCCCTGTAGCACAAGATCTGAAGGCGCTTGTCCATTAACAGAAACTTTTGAGAATCTGCAACCCCACTCTAAAATCAATCACTTTTGGATCGAAGATCATGCTGTCGTCGAAGAAATAACAACAACCCCTGTCATGGATAAAGACGGCGACATAGAATATGTGATTGAAGAATTTCGCGACATTACTAAATTATTAGGCCTTAAAAAAGGCATCATTAGCACCTGTTCATACTGTAAAAAAATTCGTGATGATGATGGACAATGGATTAACTTTGACAGTTACTTACATAAACATACTGGTGCGGATTTTTCACATGGCATTTGTGGTGACTGTGAAGCATCTTTATTACATGAACTTAAAGAAAAACAACCGTGCTCTTACTAAAACGTATTATTTTTTCAATCCAAAGTTAAAGGCAATAGATAAACGAACATCTTTACTTTCATTTTTCGAGACCTCGTGCAAAGTTGAGGGCGAGAAAAAAACAAACTCCCCTTCCTTTGGGGTAATACTGTTTTTTTTCTTATTATCGTAAATAATTAAATCACCTGATTTATTCGGTACAACAACATAGTACACACAGGATAATAATTCATCGTCATCATCGTGAGTATGTGCTGTTGTAACATCGCCCGCATCCATTTCATTCAGCCAAAACCCCGCAGTTAATTTTTCTTTTTTAATATTTAAAATTGACGCAGCATTTTCCATTGCCTGTTGAAAAACAGTTTCAAGTTCAGGAATTTTATTGAGCTCTAAATAAATATTTTCATAGCGGCCATTAAACAAATGAGTTTTTTCTTTAAAGTCATCATCATTTAAATATTGATATTTTTTTGCTATCGTAGCATTAATATCAAAACAATCTTGCGAAAAAACACGCGTATATAACTCCATTTTAAAAATAACCTGACGTACGTAATACAAAATAAGAAAGACTCGCTAATATCAAACCTGCTCCCCAAATCACCATCCAGTAACGTTTAACTTTAAAACCAAAAACAACAAAAGAAACTCCTATGATCATGCCGAGAACAATAGAATAAAAAACAAAGTTATCATCAACAGGTTGCCCTAAATTTTGATAATTACCTGTATCTCGATAACGCATAACTCTATCCCTATTTTAATTTACGTGCATTAAAGTTTAAATCTTTACTCTTTTTTAGTTCACTAACCGCATTGATGTTAGTGCGTAAAATTTGATTAGTTGATGATTTTTTCAGAAAAGCACCTATCGCGTTATCATAGTGCGGCAGGGTAAATTGAAAAGATGTGGAAAAATAATTCGCAATTTTTTTATACGAAATGGCTGCACAATTTTTTAAATCTTTTTTACTAACAAAGTTCATTACCAATAAGCCATCTTCACTTAAATGTGAATTCAGTTTTTCAAACCACGCCTTATTTGCCTTAACCGCTCTAACGGGCTCACCCTTTTCTTCTCCAAACAAATCATCAATAATCAGATCAAACGCCGGGCCGGTATAATTGTCTAACCACTCTATCGCATCGGCTTTGACCAAAGTCGCTAACTTATTACTCACCGCAAAATAGCGTTTTGCCACCATAATGTGTGTCGGGTTCAATTCAATCCCTATGATCTCAGCTGGTTTAATATAACGCTGTAACTGGTGAATTACCGCCCCGCCACCGACGCCTAAGACAAGCACCCGCTGAATGGACTCAGGCGGATAAAAAAATGTTGGCAGCATGAGCAAATCCCAGACGCCACCGGTGATAGCTCTTTCTGGATTAAATTGACTGTGAAATACCCCATCACTGTATAAGCGCCGGGTTTGACCGGCAGTCCTCACCTCATAATGTGTATTTTTTATTGTTTTTTGCCATAAAATGGCCATAATATGCTACCGGTAATAATTTTAGAGCGTATTATTTCAATTTTACACTTAAATATCAATAACTTATGAATGTTTAACGAAATTTCCCTTCATAAGCACGTTCTGATATGGTTTTCAGGAATAATTCCTGATAAAATTACTCAACTTTAACGCAAATTTAATAGAATTAGGTGAAACACAATGGAAGCAGTAGTAGACGGTAAAACAATTGAGCTATCTGAAGCAGGCTGGTTATTAAACCTGGATGAGTGGAGCGAGGAACTTGCTAAACAAATCGCTATTAATGAAAATATTGGTGAGTTAACAGAAAAGCACTGGAATATCATTAACCTAGCCCGTGAGTACTTCGCTGATAATGGTACTGTTTGTGAGCCACGTAAATTCTCTAAACTTATGAAAGATTTATACGGCAAAGATGAATCCAGCCAAAAGTACATTTACTCTTTATTCCCAACAGGATTAATCAAGTGTGCTAATAAAGTTGCGGGCTTACCGCGCCCAAAAGGCTGTAGCTAAGATTCGTACTTTTTAGCTCCCAAAAAAGGAACGTTTTACGTTCCTTTTTTTATGTCTGAAATAATGCCAAGCCCTTGTCTTTGCTACACATTCTCTCAAATATTTTTTATACTGCAATTTCACTTTCCACAGAGAAGAGTCATGACCAGCATCCCCGATCAAGAAGAACAAATCAGGCTATCCCATGCAGTATTAATTCATCAAGTCGTTCATGCTTGCCAAAATGATACTGCTAAACAACAGCTCAAACCTATGCTCGATATGGCAAGCCAACAAAGTTGGCATGAACTCGTAAGTGCGATTAATAAAATTGTCGCCGGAGAACGGGGAGAAAACTTACTCGCTGGTTTGGACGACGAAGATACCATCATAATAAAAAGCATTTTGCTCGGATTACAAAACCCAGCCAGCTTACCTGAAGTACAACAACAAGCTGATCCCACGATGGCGGCTCCAGGGTTGGCCAGCATGATCAATGCCGCCTGTCGTGGCGATACAAATGCACTACAGGCCGCTTCATTCATGGCCGATCAAATGACCAACACCCAGGGAGACATGCGACAACTGGGAGGAATTATGAAACGTTTAATTGACGGTGAACGTAATCCTGATATTTTGACAAAAAAAATGACTGCAAATGGAAAACAGCTTGTTCTGCAGCTATTAAATGAACTGGCAAAGTTAAGCGATCATTAAAGACTAAGCTGTGCAAAAGCACATTGTAAATACAAACTATCAGACTATAGTGGCAGATATAACGACCTCTACACCCTTAAGTATTATCTAAAAGGAAACTGCTATGAAGAAATTTTCTCAACTAATATGCGCTGTTATTTTCCCCCTGTTTGTATTGCCATCTATTGTTTCTGCCGAAGAAGCGATGACCATATCAACTAAACGTTTAAAAATGGAAACCGCTTTACGCATTGCGCAAGCCGCAATAAAGCAATGCAGGAAAGAAGGTGTTCAAATTGCTGTAACCGTGGTTGATCGAAGTGGCCACGCTCAGGTTGTTTTACGTGACGTATTAGCCATGGATATAACACTTCCCATCAGCAAACAAAAAGCACATACAGCGATGGCATTTAATTCTGAGTTATCAAAAATGGAAGGTCGCTTTACCAGTCCTTTTCAAGTTGCAAAGCTTGACGGTTTGATTGTTTCTGCAGGTGGCATTCCTATCAATATTGGCGGTTCTATTTTGGGTGGGATCGGCGTAAGCGGTGCACCTTCGGGTGAGACCGATGAGAAATGTGCGAAAGCAGGTTTAGCGGCCGTCAGTGAAGATTTAGAAATGGAATAAATTTTATTATTTACTTAAGAATTTAAGTATTACTTTTACCGCTTTATTTGAGATTAAAAGTAAAAAATGGCTACGCGGAATCTCGTGAGACTCATCGGCTTGTTCCAATCGGGTTTCATGTAGATTTACCGTGCCATCATTTGGCTTCTGCATTACCTCTCGCGCAAAAAGCCACCCAACGCCAATACCGCGAGTGCCTGCAACAATACAAATTTTTCTTTTATCACTCCAGTCTGGCCCATCCCCAAGTAATCCTTTAATAATTGATTTGCCTAATAAATACCTGAAGTATTTTTTCTTATTTAAATAAACGGCAACGGCACTGCCTTTAAGCGGTGTTGCTATCATGGCAACTTTACCCGCTTTATTTACCGCATAAATATGAAACAAATGATTGAGCACGATCCCACCCAAACTGTGCGCAACAAAATGAATGGCAGGCGCATCTATTTTCGAAATAAACTGATATAACTTAGCCGCGTTTTCGGCCGGCGTTTTAAATAAACTTGAATAATGAAACTGATAAACACGATAACCTTGTCGCCAAAACTTATAATGCAAATAAAGCATTTCCGGTCCTTTCATCCAGAGACCATGGACAAGAACGATAACCTCTTTTTCCTTTATCTTCATATTAATTTAACTTGACAACAGTGGTTTATCCTTATTATCCCAGATACTTTACTCTGCACTATATTTTATGCAATAAAAAAGGAAGCCATTAAAGCGGCTTCCTTAATTATTTAAAGCAAGGTTCTTACAGCGTTATGAAGCAAGCTTTGCCTTAATTGCGTCAATAACAGCATCACTCGATGTTGCATCAACAGAAACAAGACTACCTTCTTTTTCATAGAAACCCGCTAAAGGTGCTGTCATCTCATTATAGACATCTAAACGATTACTGATAGCTTCTTCCGTTTCATCTTCACGTTGAGTAACCGCTCCGCCACATTTATCACATACGCCTTCTACTTTAGTCGGGTTAGATTTAACATTATAAATTTCACCACAACCTTCACAAGTACGACGTGTTGTTAAACGATCTAAAATAACATCCTTAGCCACCTGAATGTCGACGACCATATCCAATTCTTCGCCCATATCAGATAATAAAACTTTAAGTGCTTCTGCTTGTGGAATTGTGCGTGGGAAACCATCTAATAAATAACCCGCTTTGCAATCATCTTCTTTTAAGCGTTCGCCCATAATACCCATTATTAAATCATCCGATACCAGATCACCCGCTTTCATTGCTGCTTGTGCTTTTTTACCTAACTCTGTGCCTGCCGCAACTGCAGCACGTAGAATATCACCCGTTGAAATCTGAACTGAACCGTCCATTTTTGTTAATAATTTTGCAACAGTACCTTTACCCGCGCCAGGCGCACCTAAAAGAATAAGTTTCATGATTTTTCCCTTATTTGAAAAGTTAAATTAATCGTTATTTTTAATACTATAAAATTTTATGCGCTATTTTGCCTTTTCACGGCGAAACACACCAATTAATAACCTTGAGGGCAGCCAAGATGTAGTTAATCCAGCTAAATCGAGAAAAGAGGCATTATTTCTCTGCCCCAGATAGAACAAAACCCGCACGAAGCGGGTTTTGTTTAAACAAGATATGGAAAAATATCGAGTTATTCTGCCACTACAGCTGAAGCTTGTGGACCTTTTGGACCATTTTCTACTTCGTAGCTGACAGATTGACCTTCAGCTAAAGAACGAAAGCCATCGCCTTGGACAGCCGAGAAATGTACGAATACATCAGCGCTGCCATCAGAAGGAGAAATGAAGCCGAAGCCTTTAGAATCGTTGAACCATTTTACAGTACCAGTTGCCATGTAAATTACCTTTTTATTTTTTTGTTAAAAGATTTAATTGCAATCTTTCATTAGTAAATAACAGGAGATAACCAAACGGACTACTGAAATAACCTAAGAATATGCAATATAACGGTCTGATTTTAACCTAATACCTTATCAAAATACTACTCTTTGCAATTAATTTACAATATATAAGAAAATTATAATTTAATAATTTACTTATGCTCTAATACCATACCACCCAAAAGACAGTTACCATAAAAGCAAATAAAGTGTTCATTATAGATAAGTTTATAGGCAATTGATCTCAAGCAACGCAGACAACAAAGGTTACTCAATAATTTCGACCTTCATACCAACAGAAATTTCACCCTGATCTTGCGCGATAACATTTTGCCCAAAAAATATTTTATTATTTTTCTTACGGTATGTTAACAAAGTTTGTATTGGCTCCCTCTCTCTTTCAGCTGTTTCTAAATTAATGCTGGGAATGGCGCAACGACTACACGGTTTCACAATACGATAAACAATGTTACCGATTTTAATTTTTTTCCAGCTATCCTCTGCAAAAGGTTCGCAACCTTCTACCACAAGATTGGGTCTGAAACGGTTCATTGAAACAGGTTTAACTAAACGTGAATTTAATTCCTCTAAAGATGCCTGAGAAATTAATAATAAAGGAAAACCATCACTAAAAGCCGTTTTATCGCCTTGCTCAGAAAAATCTAAATCAACCTGTCTGACACCATCGTCGGGAAAATAAACCAGACGACAAGACGTGTCCAATACTTCGCTCAACCAACTTGCCGCTTCATCACCGGCATCGAAAGATAAGCATTGATCACCCCAAACTGTCGCTAAAACAGGGTTATCCCTGGAAGGCACGTCAACGTTCAACGTCTGCATTTTTGACTGCGTTAATAGCAGCCCATTATCTGAAGTTTCAACCTTAATAAGACACATTGAAGAAAACTTACGTTGAGTGAGCATAACACCGCTCTCATCGACGACCATCCATCGCCGATCACCCTGCAATCCAAAAGCTTCAACCATTGATATAGTGAGATTAATTCCACTACATGATTTTACAGGGTATATTGAAAGCCCACTGACACGTAGTAAAGTCATATTAATCGACCTGGCCAATGCATTCTTCGAGTAAGCTTTTCATTTTTTCCAGCCCCTGTTCACGAGCAAACTCAATGTTTCGCTCAGGAATAGCATCTGTACCGGGGTGGTTTTGGATTGCACGCTGAACACTTTCTTCGCGTAACAGATGCATCATTGGATATGGAGAACGATTGGTGTAATTAGCCGGATCATCCAGCTCCGCGCCCTGAAAGCAGTAATCAGGATGAAAACTTGCGAGTTGATAAACACCCTCATAACCTTGTGTAACCAGTAAGTCTTCAGCTAAAGCTAAACAACCTAAAAAAGCATTAAAGTCATCTAAATTTGTAGGAAGTATAATAAGCGTTGTTTCTGTTTGTGTATTTTGATCCAGCCAGATACATTCCTGAATAACAACTTCGAGAAGACTATTAAATTCAGACTCATGTGTAATTTTATAACGCACACGATCATTTTTAATTTCACGCTTAGCAAAAGGACAATAATTATGTCCAACAATAACCATTTCAAGCCATTTTTTTGTCTGCGCGATAATACGCTGATCATTTTCTATTTGATTCGACATATAACTTAATTATAATTAAAAAAATCAGTATAGCGGAATATTATATAAGAGTATTGACTCATTTCTTTCTTTTCAAAAATTATTTTTACCAGGTATTTACATGCAAAAAACAGATGTCCTGATCGTAGGCGCAAGTGCATCAGGGCTCATGTGTGCGATTGAAGCGGCTAAACGTGGTCGTACAGTCACCGTTATTGACCACGCCAATAAAGCAGGGAAAAAAATTCTTATGTCAGGTGGCGGACGCTGTAATTTTACCAACTATAATATCGAGAATGAAAATTACATATGCCACAACCCGCATTTTGTGAAGTCAGCATTAAAACGATTTACCCAATGGGATTTTATCGCCCTGGTTGAAGCTTATAACATTCCTTACCATGAACGTGAACACGGCCAGTTATTTTGTAATCACAGTTCTAAAGATATTCTTAATTTACTATTATCTGAATGCAAAAAAGTCTCGGTTGATATTCGACTTAATATAAATATCCAGGGCATCAAAAAAAATTCTGATAATCGTTTCACTATTCAAACAGATATTAAAGACTTTGCTTCTCAATCTTTAGTTATCGCAAGTGGTGGTTTATCGATTCCTAAAATGGGAGCGACGCCTTTTGGCTATCAATTAGCAGAACAATTTAATATTAAGGTCTGGCCAACTTCGTCGGGGCTTGTTCCTTTTACTTTACATAAACACGATAAAGATATTTTTAGTGACTTATCGGGCATCGCCGTTAACAGTATAGTGAAAGTAAATAACATGAATTTTCGGGAAAACATTTTGTTTACCCATCGTGGCTTAAGTGGGCCCGCCATTTTACAAATATCATCCTATTGGGACACAGGTGAAAGCATTGAAATCAATCTACTACCTGATCTTGAACTGCTTGAAGAATTAACCCATGCAACTAAAAATCAACCTCAAATAAAACTAAAAACGTTGTTATATAAATTCCTGGCAAAACGCCTTATCAATATTTTTGTTGAACCTGAGTTACTCGATAAACCATTGCAAGAGCTCTCAAACAAACAATGTCAGGAAGTCAGCGACGCTCTTCAAAAATGGATAATTATTCCAAATGGTACAGAAGGTTATCGAACCGCTGAAGTGACTATTGGTGGCGTCGACTGTGACGAACTCTCCTCTAAAACATTTGAAACAAAATCCATTTCCGGGCTTTATTTTATCGGTGAAGTGATGGATGTAAGTGGCTGGCTGGGGGGGTACAATTTCCAGTGGTCCTGGTCGTCGGGCTGGTGTGCCGGCCAATATGTGTAAACAAATGTGGCAAAATCGGATATAATCGCCGCTTGTCCAGACCTTAATACTGCATGGTTATTTTAGATATGAAATGGTTTTTTAAAATATTTTTTAAGACAATTCGCCTTATCGTTGGCCCAATAATTTTATTTGTCGATAAAATCACAACGCCGCGAGGTATTAAACGTCCTGAAGATGAGCAACAAAAAATTGATCTCGAAGCACGTAACCTCGTACTTTATCAATTTAAAAGCTGCCCTTTTTGCATTAAAGTAAAGCGTAACAACAAACGCTTGTCACTAAATATTGAAACGCGTGACGCACAACATAATCAAACGTACAGAGAAGAATTACTGCAAGGTGGCGGCCAGGTTAAAGTACCCTGTTTAAAAATTGTTGATGATAAAGGCAATCATCGCTGGGTGTATGAGTCAGATGACATTATGCAATACCTGCAAGATCGGTTTGCAGCATAACAATGTCGAATACTGGGTGTGATGTTTTTTCTGAATTACAATCAGATCCCACTCAACTTCTCAAACTGGCAAAATATCGTATGCCCTTTGGCAAGTACACCAACCGCTTACTTATCGACCTTCCTGAGCCCTATGTTGTGTGGTTTGCTAACCAGGGTTTTCCTAACGGTGAGTTAGGAAAAATGCTGGCCATCGTACACGAAATAAAAGTCAATGGACTTGAATACCTATTTGAGCCCTTACGTTAAACGCGCGACATAAATTTCGCATTCGTTGTATTCACTTTCACTTCTTGCCCTGCCTCCAGATATTCCGGAACCTGAATTTCTAAACCCGTTGAAAGCGTTGCAGGCTTGGTACGTCCCGCTGCCGTCGCCCCTTTAATGCCAGGCGCCGTTTCGGTTACAGTGAGTGTAACAGAGTGAGGCAACTCGATACCAAGAATGGTTTCGTCCATAATTAAGGCAAAAATACCGTCTAAACCTTCTGTTAAATAATTGACCGACTCTTCAATTTCATCGCGATTTAATGTGTACTGGCTATAGTCTTCCATATTCATAAAGGTAAAGGCATCACCATCAACGTAGGAAAACTGAACTTGTACCCGGTTGCAGTCCGCCTCAGCTAACATTTCTTCACCTTTAAATGAATCATCCAGCTTTTGCTTTGTCTTCAGGTTAATAAAACGGATTTTATACATCGTAGAACCACCCCGAGAAGACGGGCTTTTTGCATCTACATTCTTGACCAGATGAGGAATGCCGTTGATATCAATAACCATTCCACTTTTAATTTCGTTTGCTCTTGGCACCGTATTGTTCCTGCTTAAATAAAATAATTATTATACCCTGTTCTGCTTCTGACGAATCCCCACAAAGCTGTTAATAATGCTCGATCAAAAATAAAAACTTAATAAAAACTACTAACGCCAAATTAAAACCATATCATTACACTTAATAACCACTGTGCGTTTCGTCAGTATTACCTTAACCTGTTCCTCACGTTCTGGTTCTGGCATCGAAAGAACAAAGTGACTGAAGCAATCTCATAGTATAGAGAATTAACCAGTGAGATTGCCGCGTCAACACTGAAAAAAACATGTTTTTCAGTGTTTCCTCGCAATGACCTATAACTCTAAATTTCAAGGTAATCCCTCAGCTTCTGCTCTCTCCTTCAGGTTTAAATCATAGTAAAACACTCAGGTATCATCTACAATGCGTCCCTATTAACCAAGGCAGCTGTCATGTCATTTTCTTTAAAATCAATTCCATTACATTCCTCATTTTTACAGTTGGGCAAAGAGTTTTTATCTCAAGTACAGCCGACAGCCTTTAGTACTGAATCCCGCTTAATTCACTTTAATAAAAATGCAGCCGATATTTTAGGTTTCGAAAAAGACCTTGCGCAGGATCAAGGTTTCGTCGATATTTTTAGCGGTAAGCAACCCTTACAAGACGCAACACCCTTTTCCATGCTTTATGCAGGACACCAATTTGGCCATCTAAACCCGCAACTTGGTGACGGGCGCGCCATTATCATTGCCGAAGTGCTTAATCATAAAAATGAAAAATGGGAGTTGCAATTAAAAGGCAGTGGACCAACCCCTTATTCGCGTGGTTCGGATGGACGTGCAGTATTGCGTTCTACTATTCGCGAGTATTTATGCAGCGAGGCTATGCATGCTTTAGGTATTCCAACTACCCGTGCATTGTGTATGACCGCCTGTGATGATGAAGTCTATAGAGAGAATATAGAGCGGGCCGCGGTACTCGCGCGACTTGCTCCCAGTCACATTCGTTTTGGTTCCTTTGAAGTATTTTATTATCGCCAACAATATGGTCAGATTCAAACTCTGGCTGATTATGTGATTGAACATTATTATCCTGAATTATTATCCAATGAAAATTCTTATCTTGCACTTTTAAGCGAAGTCATTAAACGAACTGCGAAGTTAATCGCACAATGGCAGGCCGTTGGCTTTTCTCATGGCGTAATGAATACTGACAATATGTCTGTTTTAGGCTTAACGCTTGATTATGGCCCCTATGGTTTCCTTGATAACTATGAACCCGGTTATATTTGTAATCATTCAGATCACGAAGGTCGCTATGCATTTAATCAACAACCGCATATTGGTTTATTCAATGTTAGTTGTTTAGCGCAAGCCTTATTGCCTTTAATAGATAAAAATCCTGATAAGGCAGCTGATCTCGCAAAAGAAGAGTTAAATAAATACCAGACGACTTATATTTCTGAGTATTCAACACTTATGCGACAAAAACTTGGGCTGGAAAAAGAACAAGCTGAAGATAAACGATTACTCGAAAATTTATTTAATTTAATGTCAGATGATAATGTTGACTACACTATTTTTTTTCGGCGTTTATGTAACTTTAATTCTACTGATTTAAGTTATAACAATAATATTCGTGATATATTCATACAGCGAGATTTATACGATTTATGGGCAGAAAAATATCAAAATCGGTTAGCTTTAGAAGCAGATAGTGATGGGCAACGTACAATAAAAATGAAGCAAGTCAATCCAAAATATATACTGCGTAACTACATGGCGGAAGTTGCTATAAAAAAAGCCGAACAAAACGATTATACAGAAATAGAACGATTATTTAATTTATTGCAAAATCCTTTTGATGAACAACCGGAAAATGAAGCTTACTCGGAACGTCCTCCGCAATGGGCACAAGAAATTTCTGTCAGTTGCTCATCATAAAATTTGGAACGAATAACATGAATACAAAAGAACTTTTAAACCTGATACAAACCAACCCGGCCGAAGTGGAGTTTGAGCAGGTTATTGCGGTTATAGAAAATGACTATGATTACGTCGCAACACAATTCTATAATGGTATCGCAGATAAGGAAATCGTCAATGAAGCCGGAACTAATGAAGGTTCCTGTAAAATATTCGCATTTGCCGACATTAATGACCTCAATGAATCACAAACATTAAGCTGCTTTGGAAAATATTACCGCCAAGATGTTTTAACTAATTTAGCTGGAACTGATCATGCTAATATAAGAAATTTTATGAAATTTGGCTGGGAAGGTATTCACTTCGACAACCCGCCATTATCTGTAAAAAAATAACAGACATAAAAATTTATGTGCCCGTGACCCCGTTCCCTACCCTGATTAGTGCTTCACGGATAATGATAAGTTAGAGAGCAAGATATAAATTATCGAAAAAGCGGACGAGCCATGGAGAAGGTGAAATCGCAGGTTTAGAAACCAGCCTGGGCTGCAGGCGAGGATACAAAGCCAGAGTTGTGAAGATAGTACAATGCAGAAGCAGTTACCGGATAACAACAGGCAGCTCCGGCACATTTTTGTACTACGCTGTATTAAATTTAATACATGAGCATGTTAAAATACTTTATCGTCGTGCCTCTCATTGAATAATATTGAGGGTAAACACCGTTATCTATCTTCTCATTATTCGTGAAACTGATAGGGCTCCATTTCAACATCGATAAGTTGCTGCCCCAAAAGTCGAACACCGCCATTATACCTATGCGCTCCCGTACTCGAAAACTCAAACTGGTACTCTCGATATATTGACAGCTGTCCATTGCTATTTCTGCGCAAACGTACTTTTTTTATTGATACTGTATCATCCAAAAATTCTAACAACACTTTTTTACAGCTGTTTTTCGCATATTGAATTGCGTTTTCTTTTGCCCTAATACTATCCAACCAATACACGATTGAAAAAACAAGTAGAATAATAATTAATAATTCCATATAACTTATATATTTTTTTAACTGTGTATATTCGAGAACGGCAATAACCGAACATTATTTTTTTCAATATTATATGAAAGTATGATGTGAACTATTGCATGAATGAGCTTACGCTCTGCTCTCAATATAAACAACTGGAATTGTTAAACGAAAACATGTTCCTATATTTTTATTACTTTCAACGGTAATATCGCCTTTTAGTAATTTGGCCAGTCTTTTAGAAATTGATAACCCTAATCCAGAACCACCATATTTACGTGTTGTTGTACTATCTTCCTGGCTAAACTCATCAAATAAACTTCCAATATACTCTTTAGCAATACCTATGCCGCTATCTTTAATATTAAAAACAATTATATCGCCTTTGTTTGTTTTCGATATATTAAGCTCAACCTTTCCATCGAAGGTGAATTTTGCTGCGTTACTTAAAATATTTAATAATATCTGATAAATTCGCATACTGTCAGAATACATCATACCAATACCATTTTCACATTTAATAGTAAATGCATTATTATTTTTTACCATTAAAGGTTGCACAGCAGAACTTACTTTTTTAATTAATATTTCAACATCAAAATCTTCTGCAGTTATTTCTAATTGCTTTTTTTCAATTTTAGAAATATCTAACAAACTATTAATGAGTTTTAGCTGGTGATATGCCGCAGCCTGTATTTTTTTTAAATCATTGATCAGGTTATCTGTATCAATATCACCTGCAACTTCTTCTAACAATTCACTATAGCCGACAATAATATTAAGGGGTGTCCTCAGTTCATGACTCATTGTGGCTAAAAAAGTATCTTTTGCTTTGTTTGATGCAAGTGCATCATCCCTTGCATCTGCAAGTTCTCTTGTTCTTATTTTAACGCGTTCTTCAAGCTGTAGATGTGATGTTTCTAACTGAGACATTGCTTTATCTACATCCTTTGACTGGGATTCTGTTAAATGAATAATATAAAAGGCAATAAGACATCCCAGTAATAATGCACCACCACCCAGTATAAATGCAGATTTTTTTGCTTCTGAATATGATTTGTTTGCATCCATCACCGCTTTTTTTGTTCCAGCCGATTGATAGCGGATCATTTTTTTAAGTTTTTCTATGAAGTGTTCTTGTGTAACAAAGGTTTTCTGCAAATCTTCCTTAGTGATTATTTTTTCATCATTATAAATACTTGTGTCAATTAAGCTTAACTGTGCCTTATACGCTTTTGCCATCGAATCATTAATTTCGTCCAGAATATTTTTTTCTTCCGCATCAAGAGGCATTGACGCAAGCTTATTTCTGGCAGTAATAATGTCAAGCGCAAAACTATTAAACTTTGTTCTGGCCTCGTCACGCTCAAAAACATCTTTCAATAATAAAATATTTCGAAGACTAACCTGACGCTCGTAAATTCCATGTCGCATCGTCATCATTAAGTTAGCTTTTACTGTATGCCCTTTTACAATGCTATCAAGCTTGCTTTGCATGATGTACATTCGGCTCAAATCGAAAATAATCATGATCAACATTAACCCCAAAACAAGCGCGAAACTTATGGCTATTTTTTTGGAATGTTTTGAATTCAACATAAATTTAAAAACCAGCTAACTGAAAGTAAAATAATGTCATCTGAATATATTTAAAGGACAGCGCAGCTATTTACGCCTCAAACAGGTTTGTAGTCTACATATATCGGACACTAAAACCCAGTCTAAAATTTTATTGAAAATACTATAATAATTAAATACTTAGCACACATACATAACACTTTATAGACTGATAATTTGTAACTAAATATGAATCGACTTGCTAATGGCTTGCATTTACTTAATTAATATCCTATAGTTCGATATATGTCGAACTATAGAACAAGAGATACACACGAGCTCAGCGAGTATTTTAAAGCATTATCGAATAAAAATAGATTGCAGATATTTATGCGCTTATTAAGCTGTTGTGAGCCGGGTACGATTTGCTCCCCCGAAACCCTAAGTGGATTTTGTGTCGGGGAACTGGGAGAAAATTTGTCTGTTGCCCCATCCACCTTGTCGCATCACATAAAAGAATTACAACGCGCAGGATTAATTACTACCCGGCGCCGGGGCCAAAATGTTGAATGCTTCGTAAATACTGAAAAAGTCGCTATTTTACAAAGCCTGTTTAATGGTGACACGTTAATACCAACCAAAAAATAGAGAGGAACACCCTATGTCAGATCATTCATCTTGTTGTGGGAGTAATGCTGGACTAGAAACGCCCAACGACTATTCAGGGAGCAGCGCTCAACAAAAATCTGACGCCATTCGTAATCAGGTTAGAGAAGACTACGCAAAAGTGGCCGAAGCAAATAACGCCAATGAAGCATGCGGAATTGAAAGCAGCTGTTGCGGTGTTTCTGATGATATTGATATTAATACACTGAATTCTTTACGCCTCGGCTACTCAGAAGATGATCTTGAAAATGTTCCCGACGGTGCTGATATGGGCTTAGGCTGTGGTAATCCGCGTGCGATTGCAGCACTATCTCAGGGTGAAACCGTTGTTGACCTTGGTAGCGGAGGCGGCTTTGATGCTTTTTTAGCTGCACGTGAAGTCGGCGGACAAGGAAATGTCATCGGTATTGATATGACGCCCAGCATGGTAAGTAAAGCGCGAAATAATGCAGACAAAGCAAAATTTAATAATGTTGAATTTCGTCTGGGTGAAATTGAGCATCTTCCAATCGCGAATGATATGGTCGATGTCATAATTTCGAATTGTGTTATTAACCTTTCACCGAATAAAGCACAGGTTTTTCGCGATACATTTCGTGTACTAAAACCCGGTGGCCGCTTAGCAATATCTGATGTCGTTGCAAGTTGTGAAATGCCAGAGGAAATGAAAAACGATCTGGCTTTGTACTCCGGTTGTATGGCGGGAGCGTCACTAATTCACGAATTAGAAAAGTTTATGCAAGATGCCGGCTTTAGTGAAATTAAAATCACACCAAAAGATGAGTCTAAAGAATTTATTAAAGACTGGGCACCCGGTACAAACGTGACTGATTATGTTTTATCTGCACATATTGAAGCGATAAAACCTTAAGAACCGGATTTAAGTAAATCATCGACAATATGAGCTTTGACAGGACGGCTCAGGTGAAAACCCTGAGCCATATCGCAACCATATTGCTTTAACAAACAATATACATCTTCACTTTCAATACCTTCTGCCACGACTTTTAATCCCAGGTTGTGTGCCAAATCAATTGTAGAGCGAACTATGGCATCATTATTTTTATCAGAATCCAGACCAATAACAAACGACTTATCAATTTTAAGCTCATCAACAGGAAACTTTTTCAGGTAAGTCATAGAAGAAAAACCCGTTCCAAAATCATCAATTGATAACTTAATATCCATTTTATGTAACTGCGATAATATTTCGATAGCTTGCAACGGATTATCCATCATTGCACTTTCTGTTATCTCTAACTTTAGCTTATTACCAGGGAAATTATATTTACGCAATAAAGTGCGCACTTCACCGATAAAGTCAGGATCTTTAAAACTGAATACTGATAAATTAACAGCCACAGATAAATAGTGTCCTGACTTATGCCATAAAGTAACCTGCTTAATGGATTTTTCTAACACCAAATACGTTAAATTATTAATTAAGTTTGTTTGTTCTGCCAGCAAAATAAATTTTTCCGGAGAAACATTGCCTCGCTCCGGATGTTGCCAGCGTGATAACGCTTCAACAGCAACAATATTTTTATGAGCAATATCGTAAATTGGTTGAAACTCAACATGCAAATTATCATTAGCCATAGCATCACGAAAATCACGTGTCATCGAAAGTCTTGAAATACTATGCCCATCCTGCTCTTTGCTATAAACATCAAAACCGAGTTTATTATTTTTGGCCATATACATTGCAACATCAGCATGTCTTAACAAGGTGCTAACATCTTCGCCATTTTCAGGATATACCGCTATACCAATGCTTGATGAAATAGAAATCTCAACACCATCTATATTAATAGTTCGCATAAATATTGAAAGAATCTTTTGTGCAGTAATAATAGCCTGTTCTTCATTTGTGTTTGGCAATAAAACAGAAAATTCATCCCCCCCTATTCTTGCAATAGTATCAATGTTACGCAAAACACGGCTAATTCTGTTGCCAACTTTAATTAACAAATCATCACCAGCAAAATGTCCCAAAGTATCGTTAACATCTTTAAAGTTATCCAAATCAAGAACAAGCAAGCTTAGTTCTTGCGATTGTCTTTTAGCCGTATTAATGCCGTATTCAATACGATCCAGTAACAAAGTTCTATTTGGTAATGACGTTAATGAGTCATGTAATGCACGATACTCCAGCTCTTTTTGACGAAGATGAACCTGATAACTCATATCACTAAAAGCATCAACTAAATCTTTGGTTTCTTGTGTCTTAACAACAACGATATCATCACTTTTCTTTCCCAGTGCTTCAAGCTTAAGCGCTTTACTGACTAAAGAAATAGGTTCAAAAATAAGTCTGTCTAAAGACCAGATCATAAAGACTGTAAAAAATATTCCAATAAATGCAATTAACCACAATATTTTATTTTGCTCCTGACCTAACGAATTATAAATATTTATATCATATATAGCCGAATCACCAACAATTGCTTCAAGTAAGATAAGTCCGTATGTGATGCGCTCAATGCGGGGGGAAATAATGCTTTTCATTATTTTCGTATCGGAACGCCACTCATCTGAATGATGAATAACTTTTACTTTCTTAAAGCCATTAAACCATTGTTGCAGGGACTTTAGCATTGAGGGTAATGAATCAGTTAATTCAAAACCAAGCTTTCCTTCATTTGCATATTGCTGAAGTATGCCAAATTTCGCCTGTAGTAGATTATATAAGACCTCAATATCGTGTTCTTGTGTCGGCAATAAATTTTTGTCAAAAGAACCCAGACGATTGGCCAGGTACATTCTGAAACCTGATAAAATCTGCCCCCAAAGATAGCGAGCAGATATTAACGTTTTATAGACTTCAGGACGTTTAATTTGAGTATTATTCTCATTTGCTTCAGTAACCGATAAGGTAAATAAAATATTTAATCGTTCTCTATTTGGGCTCAATAAAATAGAACTGACCGCAAGGGAAGGATATTGGTTATTCGGATCTAATCGAACTTTAATCAATTTTTTAATATCTGTATTCAATAAATTTAAGTCCCCGGCCAACCGTTCAACAACCTGTTCACGTTCATATTCCTTAATCCAGCGATGTGATTTTAATAACAGGCTAATATCAAAAGCTTCTTTTACTTTGCTAACAACTTGTTTTTGATAAGTTATATTTTCAGGCATTAACAAAAACTGATTTAAATTTTGGTGAAAACCGAGCAATTTACCGCGAATTAAACTTAATGAACCAAGTAAATCGTCACGCTCCTGAATTTGTACAGTCGAATCATCATTGAAAGTTTTAATATTGGAATAACCAATTAATGATATTAAAACAATTAACAAGCTAACCGACAATGCAAAAATAATCGCTCGATTGCGTAAACTCTGTATTTTTTCTTTTTTATTATTATCTTTTTTCCACATTATTTTTGGCTACCATTATGCGCTTCTACTAACTACATGAGCTATCCGGTATAATTATTGATTTTAGGCTTTAGCCCAATAATCAATTAAATCCCTTATTTATTATATAATAATTTAACCAAACATATTTCATTGCATTAGTTATTTTAGATATAATGGTTTGCTTATATACTAGCTGGGCTTGCTTAAATATTGCCCCTGTACTCTGACTTCATTTTATATTTTTACTATTTTAAAAAAGGTAACTACGTGTCTGCATTTGATTTTGTCCCCGGCCAACGCTGGATTAGTAATAGTGAAAGTGAGTTAGGTTTGGGGCTTATTCAATCACTGGATCACCGAACTATTACCATCAACTTTCCAGCTAGCGGTGAAATACGTACCTATGCCATAGAACAAGCCCCCTTAAGCCGGGTGAGCTTTGCTGCTGGCGATACCATCAAAAACCATGACAATGAAAGTTTTAAAATCACGGCATTAAATGAGCAGAAAGGTATTATTCACTATGATGTGACCGATAATAATGGTAACGCCGCTCAACTTTGCGAGACACAATTAAGTGCAGCTATCAAACTCAACCGCCCACAAGACCGGTTATTTACATCACAATTTGATCCTGAGAAAGCCTATATCCTTCGGCACGATACCTTAAATAAGAAACATGCCTTAGCCCATTCTCCTGTAAATGGCTTATACGGCGTACGTATGAGTTTAATTCCTCATCAACTTTATATCGCCCATGAAGTGGCTCAAAGACCATCGCCACGCGTATTACTGGCTGATGAAGTTGGTTTAGGTAAAACCATTGAAGCCGGACTAATACTACACCACCAACTCATTTCTGGACGAGCACAACGAATATTGATCGTCGTTCCCGATACCTTGCTGCATCAGTGGCTGGTAGAAATGTTACGCCGCTTTAATCTAAAGTTCAGTTTATTTAATGAAGAACGTTGCATATCGTTAGATGAAGAAAATGGGCTGAATTCTGACGAAGAGGTTGACGTCCTTGATCAGACAACAAATCCTTTTCATAGCGAACAACTCGTTTTATGTAGTTTAGATTTTCTAATGCAAAACCCGCATCGTCACCAGCAGATCATTGATGGCGAATGGGATACCTTAATTATTGATGAAGCCCACCATCTTAAATGGGAAGAGAATAATGTTAGCCCGGAGTACCAGCTTATGGATACCCTGGCACAAAACACCCCGAGCGTTTTATTATTAACCGCAACGCCGGAACAGCTTGGGCCTTCAAGTCATTTTGCACGTTTACGTTTGTTAGATCCCCATCGCTTCCATAGTCTTGAGATATTTTTAGCTGAAGAGTCGCATTATTCAAAATTAGCAGAAACAGCAGAATTATTAATTGATGATCAACCGCTACAACAACGTGATATTGATGTTCTGGACGAGTTTGTTCCGTACCATCGTAAAGATTTACTAGCACAGCTGTCTTCTGAAGATAATCTTGCTGAAACAAAACAAAAAATTGTTGATCTATTAATAGACCAGCATGGTACCGGCCGCGTTTTATTTCGTAATACACGTCATGCAATCAAAGGCTTTCCCGAGCGAAAAGTCAATGGTTACGCTTTAAAGGCTTGTGAAACGTACTCTTCTTTATTTAAAAAAATATTTAATAGCGAAGAGAAAAAAGAACAGTTTTCTCTGGACTTTAATCGTCGCTATGCAGAACTGATGTTAACACCTGAGGTCACTTATCAAAGTTTAAAAGATCTTGGTATAAAATCATTACAAAATTCACCTCATTGGACAAGCTTTGATCCGCGTTTCCCCTGGATACTGGGTTTACTCAAAGAGCTAAAAAACAAAAAAGTACTGGTTATATGTGCGCACGCAGAAACCGCTCTTGAACTTGAAGACTTACTAAAAAATAAACACGCTATTCGCGCCTCTGTTTTCCATGAAAACTTAAGTATTATCGAACGCGATCGTGCTGCCGCGTATTTTGCCGATGAAGAAGATGGTGCTCAAGTATTAATCTGCTCTGAAATAGGTAGTGAAGGACGTAATTTCCAGTTCTCGCACAACCTTATTTTATTCGATCTCCCTTTAAACCCAGATTTACTTGAACAACGCATCGGCCGGCTTGATCGCATTGGGCAAAAAGAAATCATTCAAATTCATATACCCTATATAAAAGAATCTGCACAGGAAATTTTATTTCATTGGTACAAAGAAGGCTTAAATGCCTTTGCACATACATGTCCTGCCGGACAAGGCATGGTTGCACAACTTGGTCCAGAGCTATACAAACAACTTGAACGGCCGGATTACAATGTAGACAACGTTATTTCTCTGCTTGATAAAGCAAAACCTTTATATAACGAGCTCAATGCCGAGTTGCAAAAAGGACGAGATCGTTTATTAGAAATGAATTCTTTCCGTAAACCGGTTGCAGAAAAAATCGTCAACGCCATTCATGACATTGAAGATAATAGCGAACTTGAAGACTATATGTTACGTGTCTGCGATAGCTACGGTGTTGAACATGTTGATCATAGTGATCACAGCTATGTATTGCACCCCGGCAATCACATGTTAAGCCCTCACTTCCCTGAACTGCCTGATGATGGTGTCACCATTACATTTGATCGTGAAACCGCGTTAATACACGAAGACAGGCTTTGCATGAGTTGGGAACACCCTATGGTGCGAGGAGTTATGGACATGGTATTTGAGGGTGAACATGGCAATGTCGCTTTTAGTATTATTAAAAACAAAAAATTCAAAACCGGTACCGTACTTTTAGAGATGTTATTTGTGGTTCAGTGCATTGCACCAGGCCATCTGCAAATCGATCGATTTATGCCGGCGCAATTGATTCGTCTGCTGATGGATAAAGATAATATTGATCACAGCGATGACATTAGTTTTGAAAAATGTAAAAGCCTTGTGCCTTCAGTCGACCAATATACTTGTCAACAAATCGTTAGCGGACACCGTGATAATTTAAGAAAAATTATCAGCCATGCCGAGTCACAGTTATCACAAAACATCCCTGCACTTGTGGACTTAGCTGAAAAACAAATTGAGCATCAACTTGGTGAACAAATTTCACGTTTACTTTCACTGCAAAAAACCAATCCAAATGTACGTGATGATGAAATTAAACAATTATCCGATGAAAAAGAGCAGTTACATGAATACATCCAACACCCACAGCTAAGACTGGATGCACTACGATTAATTATTGCAGGCTAGAAAAATAATTTTCTATTTTTTCTAAAAATACTTCTCTCAATTTTTCATCCAGAAATGCGTCTTCATCAATAACAGGTAATAACGGCAATGCCGCCATTATTTCTGCAGCGTATACTCCCTGACCCCGTCTTTCATACTCACTCTGGCTGTTCATCACCTTGACGTTTTTGCTACCACAACTAGGCGAGTTCTTTTTAAAAATATAACCACATATTTCCGCATGATTTTTCACAACATCTATTGCATAATCGGCCAGTAATTTGGTGACGTTATTCGTTGGGTTCTCAACACCTACAGCCTGAATACTCTCACCCATTTCCACTAAATGTATAGGTGGTCGTGGAACGCCCATACCGATAGCCATTTCCGGGCATAATGAAACCAGGTTATACTTATCACAAAGTTGCTCAGTGAGAATTGGAATGTGCTTATCAGTGCCATCATAACGAACAGCTTCACCTAACAAACAGCTGCTTACGGCAATTTTAATTTTATTGGGCATAATTTATCTCAAATGATCGAAGCACTATCATACACACAATATGCTTTTATTCTCGCCATACTTATTACCGCCTACACTTTTCGTGGCGTCACTGGTTTTGGTTCCGGCTTAATCGCCACACCGCTACTGGCACTTTTTTTACCTTTAACCTTTGCCATACCTTTTATTAGTCTTTTAGATATGACGGCATCACTTGCCCATATTTCACATACCCGACAGCATATCGCATGGAAAGTCATATTAAGAGCCATCCCTTTTGCTTTTATTGGTGTGCCTGTCGGCCTGTTTGCACTACAAACCATAGCAACGCACACCTTAGTTAATGGCTTAGGCATATTCATTATACTATTTGCCATCTATAGCCTGATAGCGCCCAAACTAAAAAAAAGTAATTCCATTGTCTGGCCCGCCTTTGGTGGTTTTTTTGGCAGTTTAATTGGCGCAATGTTCGGCACCGGCGGACCATTTTATGTTTTCTACTTTCAACTGCAACAACTCGATAAATCTGTATTTCGAGCCACCTGTGCTGCTGTATTTTTACTTGACGGCCTGATCCGCGCCGTCGGTTTTACCTATTCAGGTTTTTATACCTCAACCGTATTATTAAGCATCGCCTACTCCTTACCGGTTATGTTTTTTGCCATGTATATTGGTAATCATATACACACCAGTATTACCCAGCGAACATTTCAAAAAGCGATCGGTGTTTTTTTGATATTTAGCGGTATCGCACTTTTACTCAAATAACGTTAAATCTACTGATAAATGATAATGAACCAGCCTATATCGGCTATACTAGACCCCAATAGCGCTATTTTACGTCACTGCTGTTAGCAGAAACTTAACTGTCATTAATCTGTAACAAAACTCTGCTCTAATATCGTTTATGACAATTAAATCAATTTTTGTGAAAGAAAAATGACAGATAACTCTAAGTATATTTTAGTGATTGATGATGAGCGTGCTATCCGAGACATGGTTTGTATGGCGCTTGCCCAGGAATTATTTCAATGGCAAGAAGCCAGTGATGCGCATAAAGCAGAAGTCTTGATTAAACAAAATCCTCCTCAACTTATTTTATTAGACTGGATGATGCCCGGCATCAGTGGTATCGACTTTGCGCGAAAACTTCGTCGCCAGCCTGAAACGATGAATATCCCCATTATCATGCTCACCGCAAAAACAGAAGAAGATAATGTGATTCGGGGGCTGGAAAGCGGAGCAGATGACTACCTGACAAAACCTTTCTCGCCAAGAGAGTTAATCGCAAGAATAAAATCTCTGTTACGTCGCAGCCAACCCGAAAATAGCCATGATGCTATTAGCATAAACAACCTTTCACTCGATACAAGTTCATATCGCGTTGAAGGCAACGGGCAAACAATAGATTTAGGGCCAACGGAATTTAAACTATTACGTTTTTTTATGGAAAATCCCGATCGCGTATTCAGCCGTGAACAGGTTCTAAATAATGTTTGGGGCGATAATGTTTATGTTGAAGAACGCACAGTTGATGTTCATATTCGTCGTCTGCGTAAAGCACTTGAAAAAACAGGACATCAGGAATTAGTACAAACGGTTCGGGGCGCAGGTTACCGTTTATCCAATAAATAACGAACTTATATTATGCTACCGCAACAAAAAAATGAAATAACCTCCCTCAGCATGATAGTGATCACCAGTATTTTTGTTGGTTATATATTTGATCAAATTCTCCTTTTTATCATTCTGGCATTATTTTCTTATATTTTTTTCATGCTTAAAAATCTTTTTAAGTTGCATAACTGGATGTCAGATAGAAAAAAAGAACTACCGGATGCTCAGGGTTACTGGGGAGAAATATTCAATGAGCTTTATCTCCTGGAACAACAAAAGAAAAAGCAACAGAAATTACTTTCAACCGCGTTATCACGTTTCAAAAAAGCAGCTGAAGCATTACCCGATGGCATTGTCATATTAAGTCAACATAACTTTATTGAATGGATTAACCCAGTTGCAAGCGTCTCTTTAGGTATTAAGTACCCTCAGGATTCAGGTCAAAAAATCAGTAACCTGATTCGTCACCCGGGTTTTCAACGTTATTTAGAAAAAAATAATTTTAGTAAAACAATGACCTTTCCTTCTCCTAACAATGTCGACAACACCTTAACCATTCAAATTATTCCGTTTGGATATAAACAAAAAATGGTTTTTTGTCGTGATATAACGCACATCACTAAACTTGAAGAAATGCGTACTACCTTCGTCTCAAATGTCTCGCATGAAATGCGCTCACCATTGACCGTGTTAAGCGGTTATCTGGAAATGTTTTCAGATAATCCTCCGCAAGATGAAAAAAGCTTTAAACTCGGCATTGATAATATGTATCAGCAAGCGATGCGTATGCAACGTTTAGTTACCGATCTTTTAGCCTTATCAAAAATGGAAACTGCACCGGTAGAACACACAAAGCTGGTTGATGTACCTGCCTTATTAATTAGCTTAAAAGAAAATGCCGAAATTTTAGGGCAAAATAAACATCATGACATCAGCTTGCAAGTCGACAAAAAACTGAATTTACGCGGCAATATTGATGAATTACATAGCTTGTTTGCTAACCTGATAAACAACGCCGTGCGTTATACGCCTGAAAATGGTGTTATAAAAATAAAATGGGAAATCTCAAATGAAAAAGCTGTTTTCTCTGTTAAAGACAATGGACCAGGGATAGCTAGCCAACATATCTCTCACCTAACGGAACGTTTTTACCGTGCAGATGTTGATCGTTCTCGTGAGTCGGGTGGAACCGGACTCGGTTTAGCCATAGCAAAATATGCCGTTGAACGTCATGATGGTAGTTTGGGTATTAGTAGTGAGCTTGGCAAAGGCTCAACGTTCAGTTGTTATTTTCCTAAACAGAGATTTTCCGTTTAAGCAGAAATACCTTGCCATACTAAAAAATGTTTTGTCTATCAAGTCATAAAACTGTCACATTCAAGTCATATCATTGTCATATTGAAACGGCAAAATAGTCTCACTTTAAAAATACTTGTAATAAATAATAATTTAATTAATCTTTCTTTAGGGAGAATACTATGAAAACTAAACTACTCCAGACTATCAGCATGAGCGTGTTGGCAGTCAGTTTATCTTCTTTTGTTACTGTGGCTCATGCTGGTTCAAAATTAGATAAAAAAATTCCTGAATATCAAAAAGCAAGTGGTGTAACTGGCAACCTTTCAAGTGTTGGTTCTGATACTCTTGCCAACTTAATGGCGCTATGGACAGAAGAATTTACTCACCTTTATCCAAATGTAAACGTTCAGGTTCAGGCAGCCGGCTCTTCTACTGCACCACCCGCATTGACAGAAGGGACTTCAAACTTCGGCCCAATGAGCCGTAAGATGAAGGACAAAGAGCTTCAGTCATTTGAAAAGAAGCATGGTTATAAGCCTACAGCGATTGCCGTTGCTATCGATGCATTAGCAGTATATGTACATAAAGATAACCCAATCAAGGGCATGACCATTGCTGATGTTGATGCGATCTTCTCGTCTACACGCAAGTGTAAAGGTAAAAAAGATATAACTAAGTGGGGACAAGCTGGTCTTACAGGTTCCTGGAAAAATAAAAATATTCAAATCTATGGTCGCAACTCAGTTTCTGGAACATATGGTTACTTCAAAAAGAAAGCTTTATGTAAAGGCGATTACAAAACAACGGTAAATGAGCAGCCGGGTTCTGCATCCGTTGTTCAATCAGTTTCTAGTTCTTTAAACGGTATTGGTTATTCGGGCATTGGTTATAAAACGTCTGGTGTTCGCGCATTACCTTTAACGAAAAAAGCCGGTAAGCCATTTATAGCAGCGACACCTGAAAATGCTGCTAACAAAACATATCCGCTAGGTCGTAAGTTATGGGTTTATGTTAACAAGCAACCAAACCGTTCTTTGTCTCCACTGCAGATGGAATTCATAAAAATGGTTTTATCTAAGCGCGGACAAAAAGTTGTAATCAAAGACGGTTACATCCCTTTAAGTGCTAAGCAAGTTAGAAAGGAACTAGCTAAATTAAAATAGCTTCTTCTCTTAAAGAGCCCGACCTTATTAGGTCGGGCTTTTTTTTGCCTGTGTTTTTCCCAAATACAGTGTCTGCAATTAAAATGTCATATTTCACAGCCAAAGATAAAAACACCCTGTAATAAGTACAAATCCGACCTAACATTCCCGCAGAAGGAGAAAATAGCCAATAAAATCAACAGGATAAAGCTGTCATATTTCTGTCATATTATGTATTTATAATCTACCACCATGTCAGATACTAGCCAATCAATACCCAATTTAGAACGCGCCCTCACCTCAAAAATGAACCGCAGTCGTGCGATTAAAAATCGCATTACCAGCATCAGCATGGCGGTAGGCGGCATTGGTGTTATTTTATCCATAGTTCTTATTTTCTTTTACCTTGCTTATGTTGTTTACCCTTTATTTAATGCTGCGGAAATGGAAAAAACAACCAGCTATGCTCTACCCGCCGCAACACAAGGTAAAACCTTATATCTCGCTATTGAAGAACAAAATCAGGTTGGCGTGCGTTTTACAGAAACGGCAAAGTCGATATTCTTTAATATAAATAAGGGTGATGTTATTAAAGAAGTGGATATTGCATTACCAAATAAAGCTCAAATCAGCAGCTTTAGTACTAGCCATGTTGCTAAAGGAGTTGTTACATTCGGTTTAAATAATGGGCAAGCTATCTTTGCCCAGCAAAAATATAAAACACGTCATTTAGCCGACGGTAAAAAAATTATTCCCTCGCTTATTTACCCGCTAGGTGAAACACCAATTGAAATAGACAATAAAGGCCATGCTTTAACGCAAATTGGTTTAATGCATGATGAAGAAAAAGCCACTTTTGTCGCTTATACAGATGATAATCGTTTGTTATTAAATCAACTCATATTTGACGATGAATTAACTAATGAAGATGGTGCAGAAACCATTGAATTTGACAGTACACAAGTTGAAATCCCGAATATTCAACATGTCAGTAAAATTCTTATCGATGCTTCACAAAGTCTGCTTTATATTGCGCATAACAATAGTGAAATAAGTTTAATTGATATTGATGATCTTGATGATATTCGTGTTATTGAACGTAAACGTGTAACCAGTGATGATGCAAAACTAACAAGTTTGACTTTTTTAACCGGTGAAATTTCATTATTAATCGGTGATGATAAAGGCAGACTCAGTCAGTGGTTTCCGGTGCAAAAAGAAACCGGCTTAAGCTTATCGCATATACGCGACTTTGATAGCCAGCACTCTTCTATTACAGACATCGTTACCGAACAACGCCGCAAAGGTTTTGCTGCAATCGATGATAAGGGCCAGCTTGCTTTTTATCACTCAACTGCACGTCGTACGCTTTTGCATGAAGCCATCAGCGAATCACGCTTAAATTTTCTTGCCGTCTCACCTCGCGCAAATACACTCATTACTGAAGATGATAAGCAACAGGTTCAGCTTTGGCATATTGAGAATGAACACCCGGAAATGTCCTGGGCTGTTTTATGGGATCAAGTTTGGTACGAAAGTTATCCGGAACCTTCGTATACATGGCAATCGTCATCTGCCAGTAATGACTTTGAACCTAAGTTTAGTTTAATGCCATTAGCGTTTGGTACACTTAAAGCCGCCTTTTATGCCATGCTCTTTGCAATGCCTCTGGCCATTATGGGTGCAATCTACACGGCTTACTTCATGGCCCCCAAAATGCGTACCTACGTTAAACCAACAATTGAAATCATGGAAGCCTTACCAACAGTCATCCTTGGTTTTCTTGCTGGCCTTTGGTTGGCACCGATCATCGAAAGCCACCTGCCCGGTGTCTTTAGCATGCTAATTATTTTGCCTGCAGGTGTTTTAATTTTTGCCTTTGCCTGGAAAAACTTACCTAAAAATATACGCCAACGTGTTCCTGATGGTTGGCAAGCCGCTTTACTTATTCCTGTGTTATTAATCACTGGCTGGCTAGCCATGGCATTGAGCTTACCGATGGAACACTTTTTCTTTAACGGTGATATGAAAACATGGTTAAGTGAAAATCTGGGGATGAATTATGATCAACGTAATTCTTTAGTTGTAGGTATTGCAATGGGTGTTGCGGTTATTCCAACCATCTTTTCTATTACTGAAGATGCCATTTTCAGTGTTCCGAAAAACCTCACCTTTGGTTCGCTTGCACTTGGTGCAACCCCCTGGCAAACCCTGATTTATGTCGTTATTTTAACCGCTAGCCCCGGTATTTTTTCTGCGGTGATGATTGGTATGGGACGTGCGGTAGGTGAAACCATGATCGTATTAATGGCAACCGGTAACACCCCCGTTATGGACTTTAGCGTTTTTCAGGGCATGCGCACTCTTGCGGCTAATGTCGCTGTTGAAATGCCTGAGTCAGAAGTGGACAGTACGCACTACCGGATATTGTTCCTTGCGGCACTTGTTCTTTTTGTTTTCACTTTTATGTTTAACACGTTAGCGGAAATTGTTCGCCAGCGTCTACGCAAGAAATACAGTAGCTTATGATGAAGAAATGGTTTAAAAGTGGTGATCCCTGGATCTGGTTAAATGCCGCTGCAGTGAGCGCCAGCTTAATTATTGTTATTGGTCTTTTGGCATTGATTGCGGTGCAAGGCTTGTCGCACTTTTGGCCCAAGGCCGTGATGCAAGCACAATACCTGCAAGCCAATGTGGCTGGAGACAACCCGGCTTCTATCCGTATTATCGGTGAATTACATAACGACGAAGAAGTAAGCATCGAGCAACTTAATGCATTAGGAATTAATTTAAAAACAGATGCGCTAACAGCAACCCGTCTATTACTTAAAACCGGCAACCGCGACATTAGCGGCGCTGACTTTAAATGGATGTTACAACCTTATTTAACTGAACAAAAATATCCGAAAGATATTATTGTTTTAGAGCGGCGAGAGTGGGGGAATTTTTATGGTTACCTTAAAACCGTTACAACTAACGGTGAAGTAACTGCAAGTGGTAAAAACACCTGGCCTGAATTAAGAAAACGTTTACAACATACTGAAGAACTCTATGCACAGATTCGTGATATCGAAAAAGGTGATATAGGCAGTATTAACTACAGCATGGAGAAATTACGTTTAGCTAAACGTCGTCTTGAACTTGACGAAGAAGATACACCTGAAAACTTGGCTAAACTTGCAGATAAACGTACTCAATTAGACAAGGACTATGCTGTACTTGAAAAGAAATTAGCCAAACTTTACGATGAGTTTAATCATGGTGGTATTACCGTAGAGAGTATGAGCGGTAAGATTATTGAAATACCATTGGCTAAAATTGTTCGTGCTTATCAACCTAATGCTCTTAACTTTTTTGAAAAGGTTATTCTCTACTTCCAAAAAATATGGGAGTTTGTAGCAGATGATCCACGTGAGGCCAATACCGAAGGGGGTATCTTCCCTGCTATCTTCGGTACCGTCATGATGGTGTTATTAATGTCCGTGCTGGTTACGCCTTTTGGTGTTATCGCTGCAGTTTATTTGCGTGAATATGCCAATCAGGGTGCGGTAACAAGAATAATTCGAATCGCGGTCAATAATCTTGCCGGGGTTCCTTCTATTGTTTATGGTGTATTTGGTCTGGGGTTTTTTGTTTACTTCTTAGGCGGCAATATTGACCAGCTTTTTTATGCTGAAGCCTTACCTTCACCGACTTTTGGTACACCCGGTATTTTATGGTCATCTTTGACCTTAGCAATTTTAACAGTTCCTGTTGTTATTGTTGCCACTGAAGAAGGTTTATCACGCATTCCACGTTCGATACGCGAAGGCAGTTTAGCCCTGGGTGCAACAAAAGCAGAAACCTTATGGCGTACCGTTTTACCAATGGCAACACCTGCGATGATGACCGGAATGATTCTTGCGATAGCCCGCGCAGCAGGTGAAGTCGCGCCTCTCATGTTGGTTGGTGTTGTGAAACTGGCACCTTCTTTACCACTTGATATGAATGCCCCGTTTTTTCATTTAGAACGCAAATTTATGCACCTTGGTTTTCATATTTACGATGTCGGTTTCCAAAGTCCTAATGTGGAAGCAGCACGACCGTTAGTTTATGCTACGGCCTTTTTATTAATAGCCGTGATTGTTTTATTAAACTTATCCGCAATTTATATTCGTAACCGTTTACGTGAACAGTACCGTGGTTTAGAAACTTAAAATAAAGTTTAGAAACCTAAAGTCAATTTTAGGTAAAGTTTAGAAAGTTAGAAATAGATCGCTAACAAAATACTGGTAATTATTATGAGTTCAGAAACAAAAAGTCATGGCGTTAATATGAGTGCATTGGGACGCGAACAACGTTCAAACGTGCTGGCAGATGAAACGACGTGTATCACGACCGATAACCTTAACCTTTATTATGGTGAGAAACATGCGCTGCATGACATCAACCTCACTATTCCGGAAAAAAAGGTCTCTGCTTTTATCGGCCCAAGTGGTTGTGGTAAGTCAACACTGTTACGCTGTTTTAACCGTATGAATGACCTGGTGGATAATTGCCATATCGAAGGGGGTATCCATATCGATGGTAATAATATCTACGATAAAAATGTTGATGTTTCTGAACTTCGTCGTCGTGTCGGTATGGTTTTCCAAAAACCGAACCCTTTTCCTAAGTCTATATATGAAAACGTCGCTTATGGTTTACGTTTACAAGGTGTGAAAAGCCGTCGCGTGATTGATGAAGTGGTTGAAAAATCATTACGTGGTGCCGCTCTTTGGGATGAAGTTAAAGATCGCCTACATGAAAGTTCGTTAGGCTTATCCGGTGGTCAACAACAACGTGTTGTTATTGCGCGCGCCATTGCCATCGAACCTGAAGTTTTACTCTTAGATGAGCCAGCATCAGCACTTGATCCGATATCAACCCTGAAAATTGAAGAGTTGATTAATGATCTAAAGGATCGCTATACCATTGTTATTGTTACACACAATATGCAACAAGCAGCGCGTGTATCAGACTATACTGCCTTTATGTACATGGGAAAATTAATAGAGTTTGGTGACACAGATAAAATTTTCACCAACCCAACTCAGAAACAAACCGAAGACTATATTACAGGGCGTTACGGCTAAAAAAGGAAATAAACATGAGCAAAAATACTAGTGGGCTTCATATATCACAACAATTTAATGCTGAATTAGAAGAAATTCGCAGTCATGTCTTATCCATGGGTGGATTGGTTGAAGAACAGATCCGTAATGCCGTGCAGTCACTGGTTGAGGGCGATGTCTCACTTGCTGAATCCGTTATAAGTAAAGATGTTGAGGTCAATAAGGCAGAAGTCAACATAGATGAGGAATGTACGCACATTATTGCACGACGCCAGCCAGCAGCAACCGATTTAAGATTGATCATTGCGGTGATTAAGACCATTACCGATCTTGAGCGTATTGGTGACCAGGCAGAACGTGTCGCACGTATGGGGACGCGTCTGGCCGAAGTGGATCGTCCAAAAAACAACTATACTGAACTGCAAAATATGGGAGAACGTGTCGCTAAAATGGTGCACGGTGCACTCGATGCCTTTGCCCGCAGTGATGTTGAAGCCGCCATTAAAGTCAGTAAACAAGATGACAAAGTTGACCAGGAATACGACGGTCTAATGCGCCAGTGTTTAACCTTTATGATGGAAGATCCACGTAAAATCACGCAAATGCTCGATATCATGTGGGCTGCACGTGCAATTGAACGCATTGGTGATCATGCTAAGAACATTTGTGAATATGTTATCTATCTTGTTGAAGGTAAAGACGTGCGTCACATCACGATAGAACAAATAGAAGATGAATTAAAAGCTTAGGCAAAAATTGCCTGGAGCAAAATTCATGAACGAAGTGAGCCTAAAAGGTGGAAGGCAAGGAGAAGGTGAGACCCGAGGTCGAGAAACTAGCCTGGGCTATGCCTGAAATAAAAAAAATGGGCTACCGAGGAGGTAGCCCTAAATTAACCTAACTATTGAGGAGGAACATAACAAACAAATAAAAATTCGTTGTGTTGTTGCTCATAAACATTATGGCAGCAAAAAACCAAATTAGTTCACTTTATCTGTAAACATCTGTAACACCTATTATTCAGCATATTCTTAATTGCTATTTCACTTTACTCTCAATCTACATTAATCTTTTTACCTAACAGTTTGTTTTTATTAGGAAGTCTCATTGATATGAGACTTGCCAAGAAAACAAAAGCCGTTGAAAACCATAATGTCGTCTCCAAACCCCACTCTTGATATACCCAGCCCGATAAAATTGTGCCGATCAGGCGACCGGCAGCATTGGCCATATAATAAAAGCCGACATCAAGACTCACCTGCTCATGTTGCGAATACGCAAGTATCAAATAAGAGTGCACCGCCGAGTTCAGCGCAAAGACAATCGCAAAAAGAATTAAACCTGCAATAAGAATAGGCTCAGGATCCATTTCCATAGAGAACAAATACGTCATTACCGCTAACACCAGCAATAATACGATCGACCAGGTTGTTGCTGTGCCGCCATCTGGCCCCTGATTGTGATGAGACTTACGGATCAAGCGTGGTGCATTCGCCTGTACGATACCATAGCCAATCACCCACAGCGCAAAGAAGCTACCTATCGCGGCATGACTCCAGCCCAGCACCATGCTCATATAGACCGGTAAGGCGACCACAAACCAGATATCCCGCGCACCAAATAAAAATAATCGGGCAGCAGATAACGTATTGATTTCATTGCTTTTTGAAAACAAATGTTTAAATTTAACTTTTGTTTTTGTCTTGCCCAATTCTTTAGGCAATAAGAAAAAAGTCGTTACAAGCAACGCCATCAAGCCAATAGCAAGAATGAACAAGGCCATCTGGAAATCAAACAAGTGCAACAACAGACCGCCAACAAAAAAGCCCAGGCCTTTAATACTGTTTTTAGAGCCCGTTAAAAATGCCACCCATTTAAACAGTTTACCTTTAGCGTTTTCAGGCAATAGTAATTTCACGCTGGACTTTGCGCTCATCTTATTTAAATCTTTCGCCACACCCGAAATGGCTTGCGCTAACATCACATATGCTACACTGAGCCATTCAACAGGAACAGCAAGCATAAATAATGCAAAAACTTGCAAACCCATCCCCAAATGCATGGTGGTATTAAGGCCCACCTTTGATGCCAGCCAACCGCCAAGAAAATTGGTGATAACACCACTTAACTCATAAAACAAAAACAACATCGCAATGGCTAACGGTGAATAACCTAACTGATAAAAATACAATACGACCAGCATGCGTATTGCGCCATCGGTTAAGGTGAAGCCCCAATAGGCTAATGTCACGACAAAATAATTTCGTAGCTCTTGCCCTGCTTTATTTAAGTGAGACAACATAAATTAAAAAGAGCGGGCAACTTTTAAAACAAGTTCAGCTAAGCGGCTGGCATAACCGAACTCATTGTCATACCACGCCAGCACTTTAACTTGCGTACCATCAATCACCATGGTTGACGCTGCATCAATAATCGAAGAGCGCGCATCACCTTTATAATCAACCGACACTAACGGACGTTCTTCATAACCCAGAATGCCCTTTAAATAATTTTCCGAGGCGTATTTAAATAATTCATTCACTTCTTCTTTCGTTGTTGCTCTTTCAGACTCAAAAACAAAATCGGTGAGTGATGCATTTAATAATGGTACACGCACCGCTAAACCATTTAACTTGCCTTCAAGTTCCGGGAAAATTTTTGTAATCGCTGTGGCCGAACCGGTAGAAGTCGGAATCAAGGATTGCCCGCAAGCTCGAGCGCGACGTAAATCTTTATGCCCTTTATCAATAATGGTTTGTGTATTGGTAATATCATGTATCGTGGTCATGCAACCGTGCTTAATCCCTAAACTTTCATTCATCACCTTAACCACCGGCGCTAAACAATTGGTGGTACACGATGCCGCAGTCACAAGATGGTGTTTATCCGCTTCATACAAATTATCGTTAACACCCATTACAATGTTTAAAGCAGGATCACCCACCGGTGCCGCAACCACAACCTTTGAAACCCCCTGCTCAAAATAAGTTTGCAGACTTTCTTTTGTTCTGAATTTTCCCGATGACTCGATCACAATATCAATGCCCATTGCCGCCCAATCAACATTAGAAGGATTATCAATCGCACTGTGACTCATCACCTGATCATTAATAATGACAGTGTCACTTTCTGCGACGGCATTGTGGTGCCAACGCCCATGTACCGAATCAAAATTTAACAGGTGAGCAGAACATTCTGCATTTCCAGCAGTTTCATTAATGTGAACAAACTCGAGTTCATCAAAATCCCAGCCGACTCGCAAAGCAAGACGCCCCATACGACCAAAACCATTAATGGCAATACGTTTTTTATTCATGATAAAACGTCCTAAATTAATTTATTCGAAGGTAATGAAACACGAGAAATGAAGTTACGCGCAGCAGCGACTACCCGGGCGGTTCGGCATAGCAGATAACTTCACAAGATCAGAACCGTAAGGTTGTTCGCTAGAGACAGCAGTCAAGGTCTCGGCAAGCACAGCCTCCACCCAGACGGGTAAATCAGGGTTTAAACGATAATGCACCCATAAGCCTTCCTTACGATCCACTACCAGGCCAGAATTGCGCAAATGCGCCAAATGACGTGAGATTTTTGGTTGCGACTCTTCAATGGCATAAATCAACTCACAAACACACAACTCACCTTGCGACTGTAATAACAACAGGCAGCGCAGACGAGTGGAATCGGCAAACAACTTAAAGACTTCTGTGGCATCTAATTTCATGTCAATAATATACGCTAATCCATATATATGGTCAACCATATATATTAAATTATCAACAATAAATGGGGATACCCACGTAGTTGGTTATGATATTGAAATTAACTTTGTACCCTCACACAAAAATTCATAACTCAACCTTATGTTTCAAGTCAGCGGTGAAAAGTAGCGATCAATTGGTGATGCCTTAAATTAGCTGACAAAGTGTCTATGATCTTATTTTCAAACTAGCGACAGGACGGCTGGCGAACTGGCTTAACCATAAACTGGCAAATACAGTAATTAGCGCTGCAAGCTGCATTAAATTAAGGTTTTGCTTGAGGAACAACCAGCCGATGATCACAGCGGTTATAGGGCTAAGAAAACCCAGTGTAGATACGGTTGAAGGCTCAAGTCGAGATAAACCTCTGAACCAAAGCGCGTAAGTCAGTCCAGCGCCGATAAGCCCCAAATAAATAAACCCAAGAATATTCTCGTTGGTTAAAGCAGGCAAAGGCGGTTCAAACCACATGGCGACAGGCAACAATAATAAACCACCTGCGACGAGTTGCCAGCTGGTAAAAGTCAGTAGCGATACTTCTGGCTGCCATCGACGGGCAAGCACCGTCCCAAAAGCCATGGATATGGCTCCTACAATACCGGCGGCGATACCGAGCGGATCAAGGGATGCCTCTGGCGTTATAACTAAAACAGCAATGCCACCCAGCCCTAGCATTGCGGACACTATAGCCAGCAGACGTACAGGATATCCCAACAATAAACGAGCGAGAAAGAGAACAATTAAGGGCTGGATTGCCCCCACAGTAGCCGCGATACCACCGGGCAGCCGGTAGGCAGAAATAAATAGCATCCACCAGAATATCGAAAAATTAAGCGCACCCAATACCAGAATTTTAAACCACCAAACTCCTGAGGGTAACTGGCGAACCACGAGTAAAAGTAGAAGACCCACGGGCAAAGCACGTAGCATGGCAACGGTTAACGGATAGCCAGCAGGAAAATATTCTGTGGTTATAAAATAGGTACTCCCCCAGATAATAGGAGCAACGGCAGTGAGCATAAGATCGATATTACGCGCCATGGATAAACCTCTTTAATATATCTTGATATCAAGATACTATAATTAATCTTGAAGTCAAGATATATTGTGCTAGTATTTACCCTATGGATAAAATCGATAAAATTATTACGCAGTGGCATAAAGAAAGGCCTGACCTTGATGTTACGTCAATGGCGCTTATTGGCCGTTTTAAGCGGATTGCACAGCACCTCACTCTGGAAATGACTAAAACATTTTCAAAGCATGGGTTAAATCCCGCAAACTTCGATGTACTGGCAACATTGCGGCGCTCAGGTCCGTCTTACGCTCTTTCACCGAATGATTTAATTGGATCTACGATGGTGACTTCCGGGACAATGACTAACCGGATAGATCAGTTAGCCAAGGCCGGACTGGTTGAACGCATTAAAAATCCAGACGATGGCCGTAGTGTTGTTGTCTCTTTAACCCGGGCAGGGTTTGAAGTTATCGACTCAGCGTTAACTGCTCATGTCGACACTCAAGCTATACTGACCTCGGGCTTGTCACAGGATGAACAAAAGCGGCTTAACGCTTTGCTAAAAAAATTTTTAAAATGTTTTGAAGATCAATGATGAAGTTTGAAACAGTGGGTTAGAAACATAACGAAGCACAAATAAAGTATAACTCGCGAAAATTAACGTCCTTTTCTAATACTCATATTAATTATATTTAGCGTCTATTATGTTGTATATAACAACATAAAATTATACCTTGCTGCTGGCAGCATGATACAAGTAATAGGTTTTATACTTTTACCTATAATAATTATTCAACCAAAAGAGGCTTACATTAAATTGGGGGATTGATAAGGATGGTTGAACCATACGTTACCACCAAAAGCGATGCTCTGCTTTTTGTTTTCGGTGGGCAACGCGTTATATGCTTGCACGAGCACTTTCTCATCTGGTTGTCAGATTGACATTAGCCTACTCATCTACCAAAATGAAAAAAATGCTTACGAATTACGTAACAGATAGCTCAAATGATCATCATTCACAGGAATGGCGGAGCTTTGATGCCTTTATAATTTGTCAAACCCGCCCAAGAGGCGGGTTTTCTATTTCTACCTCATGAGCTTAGTCTCAGTTAATCGAGGCAGTATGAAAAATAGTGGTTTTCGGTAAACGCGGAAGTGGTATGCCCACCTTAAGTAAAAATCTGGCATTTGTCACTGAGTCAGGCGTTATACGCAAACAAGAGATGAAGAAAGCGATATTATGACGAAGAGTCCCGACACAAAAATAAATCAGAAAAAGAGCTGCTTTGCTGAATATTCTCAAACATGTGGCACGGTGCTGGCCTTTATAATTGGCTGTAGTCTCTCCGTAACCATTTACTTTATTGCGCAGGCTGAAGAAAAATCTAAAATTCAAAGTGAATTTGAATCTAGTGCGCGGAATCATTTGGCTTCTCTTCAGACGGATATAGTTCGTCATCAGGAAATAGTCAATTCCATAGCAGGCCTATTTACTTCTTCGCAAAAAGTGACACGTAAAGAATTTAATAATTTTCTGAAAGATACATTGATTCGCTATCCGTATATTCAGGGCCTCTCATGGAATCCATTAATTAAAAAGCATGAGAAAGAGCGTATTCTAGAAGACGCACATAAGGATGGCTTTAGTGATTATAAAATAACTGAATTAAATACTAATGGCCAAACAATCATTGCGCCAGTTCGGGAAGATTACATTGCTGTTTACTACATCGAGCCTATTTTAGAAAATAATAAGGCCCTGGGATTTAATATTGCATCGAATCCTGAACGTTTGAAAGCGATAGAGCAAGCACGTGACACAGGTGTTGCAGTTATAACTGAGAGAATTAAGCTGGTTCAGGAAAAAGAAGATGGCTATGGATACCTGTTGCTGAAAGCGGTATATAAAAAAGGAAGTGCGCATGATAGCGTCGCTCAACGTCGACAAGATTTCGCGGGGCTTGCCGTTGGGGTATTTCGTTTCACAGACTGGATACCATTAACGATGCGGAGAATAAAACCTCAGGGAATTGATGTGTGGATAACAGACGAGTCCGCACCAGCTGCTAAACAATTTTTACACTTTCATTCCTCCCGAACACGCGATGAAGTATTTCAGCCAACACAAGATGACTATCTAGAAGCTTCTAATAAGTTACACTGGAAGACAACTATTGACATATTGGGCCGCCAGTGGACTTTTTTATTTGCGCCGTCCCCCTTCTATATAAATAAACACCAGACTTTACAGGCTTACCTATATCTGGCGGCAGGATTAATTATTACTACATTATTAACGCTCTATTTATTGAGTAAAGCCCGACATACAAATAATTTGTCAGCCGCAAATGCAGAGTTACTAAATGCATTGAATGAAATAAAAACATTACAAGGCATAATACCTATTTGCTCTTATTGCCATAGCATACGTAATGACGAAGGTGCATGGGACAGGCTAGAGTCTTACTTAAGTAAACACTCTGAGGCATCCTTTAGTCATGGTATCTGCCCAAAATGCATAGAAATAGCTCAAGCAGACCAGGGCTAAAGAAGAATAAATATATAGCACATAGGTTGGGGTGAAGAGGTACCCCCCCCCCAACCTACACATCAATATTATGAAATTACTCAGGCTCATCCGGGCCATTAATAATCGGACAACCGTCCGATGTCCCTGGAAAAACTTTAATACAACCGCAATTAAGATCAGCCTACCCTAATCATTAATTAAACGAAGAATAGCTTGCAATAGTTCCTGTGAGGTATATGGCTTTTTCAATAAGTTATGCTGAAGATGTTGATCAACGTCTTTGCCCATTAAGTGATGATCAAAACCACTGGCTAATTGAATTTTTATATCCGGATATTTTTCCTTAACAATCGCAGCTAGTTGATGGCCATCCATTTCAGGCATAATGACATCACTAAGCAATATATCAACCTTTTCATTTTCAAGAATTTCTAGCGCATTTTTAGCACTAATAGAAGACAACGTTGTAAAACCAAATCGTTCAAGCGCCTCACAGCAAAACCTCATAAGATTTTTTTCATCATCCACGACTAGAATAGTTTCAGTATTAATTGTTTTAACAATATTTACTTCTTTTAAAGGTTCTTCATTTGGTGATGCATCGTAATGACGAGGAAAATATAATAAAAATTGTGAGCCATGCCCCTGCTCAGAATAAACTTTTATTGCGCCTTTACTGCGTTGCACAAAGCCATAAACCTGACTTAAGCCTAAACCAGTTCCCTTTTCACCTTTGGTTGAGAAAAAGGGATCAAAAATATTATCGCGAATATTTTCACTCATGCCACACCCCGTATCTGTAAAAGATAGCAAGACATAATCTTTTGCCACGACACCTAACCCGTGGGACTCTATGTCATTAATCTTTACATTACTGGTACGAATGGTTAAACGGCCACTTCCTTCTATCGCATGCATGGCATTAATACTTACGTTTAAAACTGCATCAATCATATCACTTTCATCGAGGTAAACTGACCAAAGCTCTTTGTTTAATTTTAAAATCAACTCAATACGCACAGTTAATGTTTTTTGTAGCATAAACTCCTGTTCGTGTAATAACGTATTCAGGTTTAATTTAACAGATTCAGAACTTTTGTACTTTGAAAAATCGAGTAATTTTTTAGTCAGGCTAGCCCCTCGTTGAGCAGATTGTTGAATTGTACTCACATAAGTAAGTAGATTGGGTTGGCGGCTTAGTTCATGTTCGAGTAAATCACAATAACCAATAATAACGCCCAGCATATTATTATAATCATGGGCTATGCCACCCGTTAGTTTACCTAAAGCATTCATTTTTAATGTACGACGGTATTGTTTTTCTGCTTGTTTACGTCGGGTAACATCACTAAAAATTAAGATCATGCCATGAATATTATTTTCTTCATCACGTATCGGAGCTGCTGAATCTTCTATTTGGTATTCTGAACCATCCTTTGATAGTAATGTCGTGTGATTACTGAGATAAATAGTATTACCCGTTGCAATAACTTTTTCGATCGGGTTCTGGATAGGTTTACGACTTGTCTCATCAACGATAGAAAAAACTTCTTTTACTGGCTTGCCTTCTGCATCTAAAAAATTCCAGCCGGTCATTTTAGCTGACGTTGGATTCATGCGTGTAATATTGCCTTTTTTATCAGTTGCAATAACGCCATCACCAATACTATTAAGTGTTATGTCTAATCTTTGCTCTCGGTCTTTTAATTCATGTATCAATTTTTTGAGGTTAGCTTCCATTTTATTAAAAGCACTTACCATTGTCTTAAAGGCCCCTTTTCTTTCAATCATAATAGGCGGTTGTGCAGAATAAAGACCCAGAGAAATATTTTTTGCCCGTGTTGCTATTTTTTGTAAATTGTAACTGTAAGCGTTTGAAATGCGATAGGCCATTAATGCTGATACCAGCGCAATAACTGTGCTCAATATGATTAGTATGTACTTGAGTTCAGCTACCGGTTTGGTTATTTCATCTATTGGTACTGTGGAAATAAAACTCCAGTCCAGCGCCTTATTCTCACCAAATTCTTTCATATCGGCATAGGCCGCCATTACTTTATCACCTGCCGCATCAGCATAGATGATGTTACCTGTTTCGCCGCGCCTAGAAAATGCGTTTAATAATTCAGGTTGTACCTGTAAATCGGGAAAGTCATCAAGAAATTTCACAAACCGGTCATTAGTGAGAATAACCTTTCCACCATTATCAACAACATATGCACTCTTTTTCCCCTCTATGCCTTGTTTAAATGTTGTTAAAATTTCAGAAATATTATCAAGATTAACTTCTATGGTTAACAAGCCAATAAGTTTTATATTAGAATCATCAGTAATAGGAGTAACAAAAAGGACACCGGGGCCATTATCTAAAACGGTGGCTTCTGATACATAAACCTGTCCTTGCTTGGCTTTTATAGCGGCAAGATATAAACCTTTATACTCCGGATGTAGCCGCCAAAATAAATCGCCTTTTTCATTTTGAACACCAGAGCTGGCAACGATTGTTCCATCAGTACCAAGAATATCTATATCATCAATCCATTTATTTTCGTGAACAATTTCAGTCAGATATTGGATTTTTGAATTAACATTTTCCTGTTCCAGCACATCCGCTTGCGAAATCACCCTGGCATCGATGATGCGTTCATCAATAAATTCATTTATTGAATAACTCACCAAAACTGACTGAGCTTGCAGCTCTTCTTTGATGACGTTAGTTAATGCATTGGATGAACTGTAAAGACTTATTAGCGTAAATATTACGATCGGTATAAGCACAGCAAACACAGCAGCAATACTTATCATTGCTTCAAGCGACAACCTTTGTTTCTCTATGCTATTTTTCATGTCGAAGCCATTTCAGTAAAAGCACCATAATGTTCGATAAAGCGGGGCTTTTTTATTCTTCGCAGAAAAAATAACCCCTTTTAATCATAGCATTAAATTTAAGTACTACTATCCTTTGTTCAAGATTAGTAGCTTAAAATATCAGAACAAAACTCAGGGACTTCTACAGAAACCTTACCGGGCCGGTAATATATGCGGTTATTAGTCTAATTAATTGTTGATGGTTAAAAATATAATATTCCTAATAAACTAAGGGAATAAATGTTTTAAATCATGAATAAAAATATGGATATGTTTGGTAAGCCCCACCTTAATAAATACAAGATAAAAATACTCAGGCTTATCGAAAAATCTTATGCTACGTATATACAAGCAGGCTCAATAAAACTTATCCACTATGCTACTAAGTAATATCTTTTTATAAAACAATGTGCAGGTATATTATGGGTTATCATTAATCATCTAAACCTTCAATAATCGGACAGCCATCTTCTGAACCCTGACAAAGGTTGAGCAACAACTGTAATTCATCGCGCAATGTCGTTAGTGTTTTTAAATGCTCATCTACTTCTATCAGTTTACTCGCGGTAAGTTGCCTGACGTCGTTGCGTACCTTTTGCGGGTTCTCGCGCATTTTTAATAAATCGCTAATCTCAGCAAGACTGAAATTCATTTTTTGTGCGCGTTGTATAAATTTTAAACGCGAAATATCTTTATCATCATACTCACGAATACCCGAGGCGTTACGTGACACCCTGGGTAAAAGTTTTATTTTTTCGTAATAACGTAAGGTATCGGCTGTCAAACCTGTACGCTTAGTGACATCACCTATACGATATGCAGACATTATTAATACTCAATAAAGAAAAAATATTCGTTTAATAAATACAATCCGGTTAGTACCAAAACCAATCCTGCCATCACTTCTAACACTTTTTGATAACGACTGAGCATTTGTAATGACTCTAACCAGCCCATACTCCAGGCACCTAATATAACAGGAATACTACGGCCTAACGCAAACGCAAGTAATAAGGCAAAACCAAAACTGACTGAACCGATTGCAGCACTTGCGGTTAAGGTTACCAGTAATGCGGGAGTACAAAAAGGACATACCGCAACTGAAAAAGGAATACCTAATAAAAACGCCCCCCAAATCCCGGTGACTTTTTTTGCTCTCACCCCAAACCACGGTAGCCGAATATTTAACACCCCCGACCACATCAACCCCATAATAATTAACAATGGCCCAAGTAAGACGCCCCAGTGCCGCCCCATAATACTTTGAACCCATTCACCACCGAGAGCAGCAGCAACACCGAGCACAACATGTGTAACCAACATACCAAAAACAAATGCGCCGCCCATAACAACGGCACGTTTTTCTTCATGCGCTTTGGTAACATAGGCAAGAATAACGGGCACAGAAGCAAATGAAACCGGGTTAAAACTAAAAATCAAACCGGCAAAAAAAGCGATGCCAATACCTGCCCAGCTTTGGGTTTGTAAGGTGGCTTTGAGTGTTGCCGCATTAATATCTAATGCGGGCAATAACAACACAACTGCAAGGCCAAGTAATAAAACCGCCGTAAGATAAGGACTACCCTTTGCAGCATGATTTAATAATTGTTTTGCATCATCATGCACACCTTTGTAGCTGGCAATGACCATCGGCAAGGTAAACAAACTAGCAAATAATAAACCTGCGACAGCTGCAAAAAAAACAGACCCAAGTGTTACCGCCATGCCAGCCGTTACAATAACAAGCGGTAAGGTGCATGCTGGCAAAGTTAATCCAAGTTTAATTGAAGAAGGTAATTTATTTCCTTTTGCCAATAATTTGAAAAATTCCAAATGCGGTACAGGGATATAAACAAAACGTGACACCAAATAAAGCACGGCCATTGCGGCAAGAATAATGCTGGGCGTATAAGCCCCCCACCCTGGTATTTCAATAAAAAATACCGCTAAAGTAAATAAGCCCACCATTAACAGTGACCGGCTCGCCCACACCGCAAACAAACTCTGGCAACACACTTTTTTATCGGCTTGTTGATTTACCCGCACAGAAAACAAAGTATGTGTTGCTATTGTGCAGGGTTCAAAGAAAGCCAACAAACCCAGAAACGCTGCTGTAACCAGGAGTAAAGTGATCATACCTGTTCTACCCGGTTACTTTTTCCTAAACGAGCTTCCAGCTCGGCACGTAGTTTTTTTATCGAAGGTAAGCTTGAGAAAACCAAATCACCATTTATGGCAATGGATGGTGTCGACATTACACCTAACTCGACCGCATAATCCAAAGCATCAAGAATATTCACTTCATTCCACTGAATTTTATCCGCACCGATTTCATCCACCAGTTTATATAAAACCTCTTTAGCATGACCACATTTTCCACACCCAGGTGAGGAAAATATTTCAACTTTAAGAATCATTTTCTATATCCTCTTAATACGAATTATTTAAGTAAACCAATGGTCACTTTAAGCGGCTTAAAACCCGATGCCACAATTTTATTTTTTAACTCTTCAATATTAGCGACTTTTCCTGTCGTAACAATCAAATGTGCTTTCTTAGTATCAATGTTCACTTGCGCTTTTTCTATATAAGGTAATGTAGATAATTTTTTTTGCACGCCATGTGCACAAAACTGGCAACTCATTCCTTCGATATCAATATCAACTGTTTGTTGTTCGGCAGCCCATAATGATATCGGCAAAACCAGTAAAATTATTATACTAAATACAGTTTTTTTCATTTTTTTATCCTGATAATTAAATATCTAACCATATGCGTACAGGCAATAATACGTACGCTGCTGTAAAGCCGACACCCCAGATGACAACCGATGTCCAGTAAATGCGTTTATTCCATTTATGTGCTGAACTACATGCTTCACCCAGCGCCTTATCTGTCGGGCATGAACGTCCTGGTCTGAACATTAACCAACCGGAAACCGCCAGCATGATTCCTGAAAAAGCAAACACCCATACCTTGTATTTTGTTAGAGTAATTAAAAAAGGAAAAGTACTGGTCATAGCAACTACCGTAGCGCCCATTCCTAAGGTAACAAACATAATGGGTAAAGCGCAGCATAATAGCGTCCCGGTTGTTGTAAACAAGGTAAAGATGGTTACGCTTTTTTCTTTTAAATCTGAACGATCATTGACTATTACATCATTCATTATGTTGTCTCCAGTCTGGTGGCTGGTTTTACTTTTCTGTTTTTTTCATGCTGCGAAAAGTAAAACCAGAATCATTAAATAATCTTTTCATGTTATCTTCTTTGAGTACGACACCTTCTTTCGCATCAACACTAACAACACCTTTATCTAAATCAATATTTATATTACTAATACCTTCCATTTTTTTAAATTTTTTCTCTATGCCGTAGGCACAAAATGGACATGCCAAACCATCAACGCGCATACTATAGTTTGTTCCTGCTGCAAAACTGGGCTGAATAGATCCCAGCATTGTCATTACAACTAAAACACTCATCAATATAATTTTTTTCATTTTATAACTCCTGATATATAAATTCATTACGTGTCTAAAACCATGGTCATTTAATGACTTTATTATAAGTGCCATTCAAAACTTAACTTGGCGCGATAATCTGACTTACTTTGTGTCCCGTTCAAATTACTTGAGACAGGTAATTGGACACCGCCTCTTACGGCAAAGTTTTTAATCGTCCACATAAAGCCAGGGGAAACAAACCACTCATCTCCTCCTGAGTTTGTAACGGTATTACCATTAAGTGTTGCGCGGTCACCAATCTCACCATTTAATTCCAGTAAATAAACCATATCGGGTTCGCTATAACTCGTTAGAGTTGGCCTCATACCTGCAACAAAATCGAGCAATGTTCTGCTGCCACGCTTTAGCCCTACACTACTGGTTCCGTTTTGACGATGTCGCACACTTGCCCATCGGTACCAGCGACGGCCTTCATACCCATACGATAAACCAACGATGTTATCTGTTGTTCCGGAACCTAGTGCGGGTAATTTCGTTTCATCGCCTGTAGCAGAAATAATTTTTAACGAAATAGCTGCACTTTCCTGTAAGCCCTTGCTGTCTTTTCGCCAGAAACGATACTTCGTGGAAATTGCTGAATCACCCAGTCCACTCGAAACCGTGCCAGCTTCTGCTTTTATTTCATACGGCAGCTCTAGCCCTATTGCCCAGTCACCAGTGATACCGTAATTCATTTCCAGACCAAGCTCATTTTCCAGTTCGCTCCCTTTTTTCGATGAATGAAACTCCGTTGCTATTTCAACACCCTCCTTAAAGAGAACATGCGGGCCCTGCCCAAAAATAGGGTCATGCGCAAGCACTGGACTGCTCACTAAACCGAGTACCAATAAATTGCCTACCGGTTTTAATTTCTTGAGGAACATAAATTATTCTCCGTTTCTGTTTACTCGTATGGTTATGACAACCTAGAGTTAACTCCAAGTTCAATAAATATCCAAAATAAATTAATTAATCTCAACAGCTGCGAATCATATATGTTGGAGTCAACTCTAGATCAAGCAATAAATGAACTTTTTAGTCACGCTAAAGTCTGTACTTTACAACAGAGTAAATAATAAGGATTATTTTGATGAAAAAATCCCTCACTATTGGATTTCTCGCACGTGCCGCTGAGGTAAATGTCGAAACAGTACGCTATTACCAGCGTTTTGGTCTTATTGACGAGCCGGCTAAGCCCATAGAGGGTTACCGTGTCTATCCACCTGAAACGGTTGATCGACTACGATTTATTAAACGCGCTAAGCAACTCGGTTTCAGTTTGAAAGAAATTACCGAGTTACTGGATCTGGGTGAAGGGCATTGCGACGATGTCCGAATTCGTGCGGAAATGAAACGCACTCACGTAAATGAGCAAATTAAAGATTTAAAAAAATTAAAAAATACTCTCGATACACTGATCAAATCATGTCAAACAGAAACGGGAACCACACGCTGCCCGATTGTAGAAACTCTGATTAATGACTAATTCATAACATGATATAAGACCATCCACCCTTTATTTTCCTTCCTGCTTTATTTCAACATCTCCTTGACTCCGTATATAAGTACGGAGTTTAAACTTGCAGTACATTCAAGATAGCCAGATACGCCATATTTCATGATATTAATATTCTGGTTCTGACAAAGTGAGTAGGAGCTGGCTATGCACTGGATAACACGTTTATTTGATAAAACAGGATCACTCGGTGTACTAACAGCAACACTAGCTTGTGCCTCATGTTTGCCGGCTGAGGGATCTTTTGGTACTGCAATAGGTTTAGGATTTTTGCATCAGAATGAATACCGTTAATATTAATATCTCAGGCATGACTTGCGAAGATTGTGCGCAAAGTGTGCAAGACGCTTTAAATGCAATAGAAGGGGTCAGCGCTTCAGTCTCTTACCAGGAAAGTAGTGCCTCTGTAATAACAAAAGGCGCGATTGACAATGCACAACTACTCAAGGCGATTGAATCAAAAGGGTACAAAGGTTTGATTGAAAGTACAGACGGTAATACATCAACTTCTGCTGCTGGCGGTTTACACATTGCTATTGTCGGAACAGGTTCAGGTGCCTTTGCAGCTGCGATTAAAGCCGTAGAACAAGGTACAACCGTAACAATCATTGAAGGTGCTGAAGATATTGGCGGTACCTGTGTCAACATAGGTTGCGTTCCTTCCAAGATTTTTATTCGCGGTGCACATATCGCACATATTCAGGCTCACCATAATGTAGCAGGTTTGCCGCTTAATACCCCAAGCATTAATCGCAAGGCGATGATGGAGCAACAACAAGAACAGGTTGAGAAACTGCGTCATGCTAAATACGAAAGTATTTTAGAAAGCAATGCTGGCATTAATTTAATGCGTGGTATGGCGCGTTTTAAAAATGTCAGCACGCTGATCGTAACTAAAAAAGATGGCAGTAAAAAAGAAGTTAAGGCTGATCGTATTTTATTAGCTGTTGGTGCAAGCCCGTCTATCCCTGATATAGATGGCTTAAAAGATACACCTTACTGGACATCAACCGAAGCATTAGTTGCCGAAAGCATTCCTGAACATTTGATTGTTTTAGGTGCATCAGTGGTTGCACTGGAATTAGCACAAGCCTTTCGACATATTGGAGCTAACGTGACAGTAGTTGCTCGCAGTACTTTGTTGTCAAAAGAAGATTCTGAAATTGGTGAAGGGTTAACAACAATATTCAAAGATGAAGGCATTAATGTCATGCTAAATACTTCTCCAAACTCAATTTCACATGATGGAAAAAATTTCAGCCTTAAAACGAACAAGGGTGAAATAAGTGGCGATCAACTACTGGTGGCAACTGGTCGTGCTTCAAACTCATCTTCCTTAAGGTTAGAGAATGTGGGTGTAAATACTGATAAACATGGAAGCATAATTGTTGATGATCACATGCGTACCAACGTGGAAAACATTTACGCTGCTGGCGACTGCACAGATCAACCACAGTTTGTATATGTTGCAGCCGCTGCGGGTACACGTGCTGCACGTAATATGACAGGTGATGATATAGCCCTTGATTTAACGGTGATGCCGGCCGTCGTTTTTACTGATCCTCAAGTGGCCACAGTTGGCTTAACGGAGCAACAAGCTAAAGATCAAGGGTTAAATGTTGATAGCCGAACGCTTGATCTGGAAAATGTACCTCGCGCATTGGCAAATATGGACACGCGCGGTTTTATTAAACTGGTTGCAGAAAAAGACAGTAGACGTATCGTTGGTTGCCAGGTACTGGCAGCTGAAGGAGGAGAAATCATTCAAACGGCGACTCTGGCTGTCCGTAATCGTATGACAATTAACGATCTGGCCGATCAGTTATTTCCATACCTAACCATGGTTGAAGCTTTAAAATTAACGGCTCAAACATTTAATAAGGATGTTAAACAACTATCTTGTTGTGCCGGATAACAAACAGAAGAGCATTCATTTTAAGTTTTGAGCCTTGAACAAATGTCACGTTATGAAAACACTCTTGACTCTGTACTCTGGTACAGGATGTACAATTAAGTTTAAATATGAAAATGGAGTAATAAATGTCAGATTCAGTCACTAATAAAGAACGTTCACTACTTGCATCAACCATTGCCGCAGGACTCGCAGCGGTTGGTGCTTCTTTATGTTGTATTGGACCACTTGTATTGATTGCTCTTGGTATAGGTGGAACATGGGTCAGTTACCTTACTGCGCTTGAGCCTTATCGGCCAGTTTTTGTTGCGGTTACACTGGTATTTTTATTCCTGGCTTTTCGCAAGCTTTACATTAACCCACGTCAATGTGCGCCAAATGATGCTTGTGCTATTCCAACGGTACTGCGTAACCAGCGAATTATTTTCTGGCTAGTGACTGTTTTACTGGTCGCCCTATTGACCTTTCCTTATTACGGCCTGATGTTTTTTGAATAATATTTTTTGACAGACTTTTATTCAATTAAATAAATTTGGACACATTATTTTAATAAATAATATTTTTGGAGTTTTATTATGCAATTAATTTTACGCACCACATTTTTATTCACATCACTCATGTTCGGTTTGCTCAGTTCAGGACAAAATATAGCTGCTGCTGAAAATAAAACCGTAATGCTTGATGTGCCGGGTATGACATGTAATTTTTGCCCAATCACTATTCGCAAAGCCTTAAACAAGGTTCCCGGTGTTATCGAAGCGAAATCCGATTATGATACTAAGTCAGCGACAGTAACCTTTGATCCGGCAATAACAACAATCGAAGCCTTAATTAAAGCGACCGCCAATGCCGGTTATCCTTCGACGCTTAAAAAATAATTTTCACAACAAGATAAAAGGAAAAGTGATATGAGTAATTGCTGTAACGAAGAAACGCCTGTTCATAACAGTAAAAAAAAAATGTTTCCACGTAAATTTTCTTGCCCAAAAAACAACAAAAACTATGTGGCTGTCGCTAAGAAAACTATTATTCATCATATTAACAGCCCTTGGGAAAGTGAACTCAAAGAAGAACAATATTATTTTTGCGATGACCCTGAGTGTGATGTTGTATATTTTGGTATCAATGGTTCTGTTATCAGTAAATCTGAACTTCGCACAACCGTTGGGATAAAAGAAAAAGATAAGAATGAATTAATTTGTTATTGCTTTGGTGTTTCTAAAGCAATGGCAGAACAAAATACTGAAATAAAAAAATATGTTACCAGGAAGACTAAAGAAAATTTATGTGCCTGTGAAACTCGCAATCCGTCGGGTCGATGCTGTTTAAAAGATTTTCACTAACCACATCTATACTTGTTTTACATCCACAAAAACTCTGCCTTCAATTTCAAACTGTATATCAGAACAATAACCCGTTAATTTATATTACTCACTTATCTAAAAAAACCACACTATGCAGAGCTTAAATATTTAGTAGTCTTATATTTGTTTAATATTTAAAATAATTAAAAATTTCGCGTACTTACACCATTATGTAATCCACATTTAATCTCCTTATCACAGTAATGTCATATTCATCGATAATACTGCAGGTACTGCCTCAATCTGTCGAAATACAATGGAGATGTAACATGAAATTAAAAAAAACATTACTGACGAGTGCAATATCGTTAGCATTTATTACAACTGCGCAAGCTGATGATACACACGTCATTCCTGCTCACCAATCTGCTAATCCATGGTTTATTGATGGAAAAGCTAATGTTAATGCCAAAGACTTTTTCTCTGGTAAAACAAAAGTTAAGAACGTAATTCTCTTTGTCGGTGATGGTATGGGTGTTTCTACTGTAACCGCAGCTCGTATATTAGAAGGTCAAATGCAAGGCATGCAAGGTGAAGAAAATAACCTCAGCTTTGACCTGTTCCCATTCACAGGTTTAGCGAAAACATACAATGTTGATGCGCAAACACCAGATTCAGCCGGAACAATGACAGCCATGATGAGTGGTGTTAAAACAGATGTGGGTGTTATCGGGGTTGATGAAGATATCATACGTGGTGACTGCTCAACAGCCGCTGGCAATGAACTCGTCACAGCGCTGGAGCTGGCAGAAATCGCAGGTAAATCGACAGGTGTTGTTTCAACTGCCCGTATTACACACGCGACACCGGCTGCAACTTATGCTAAATCAGCTGACCGCAACTGGGAAGATGACTCTGATATGCCAACAGCGGCTAAAACAGCGGGATGTACAGATATTGCTTCACAGTTGGTTGGCTTTGAAAGTAACCTGAAAGCACGTTTCCCTGATGCTAATAATATTGATGGTATCGAAGTTGTTATGGGTGGCGGACGTCGTCACTTCCTGCCTAAGGATGTCGCCTATAATAGTCCTGACGCAGTTAGCTCAATTGAAGGTGACCGCAAAGATGGTCGCGATTTAACGGCAGAATGGAAAACGGCATATCCAAATGGCACTTACGTTTATGACCAAAATGGTTTCAATTCAATTGATACCGAAACTACTGAACGTGTTTTCGGCTTATTCAACGAATCGCATATGCAATATGAAGCAGATCGTGGCAATGACATCGCTGGTGAGCCTTCTTTGAGCGAGATGAGCAGTAAAGCTATCGACATTCTGAACAACAACAACAAAGGTTATTTCCTAATGGTTGAATCAGGTCGTATCGATCATAGTCACCATGCAGGAAATGCTTACAATGCTCTTACGGAGACTATTGAGTTCTCAAAAGCGGTAAAAGCCGTTGTTGACTCTGTCGATATGAGCGAGACTCTGATCATTGTTACCGCTGACCACAGTCATGTATTCACTATTGCGGGCTATCCAAAACGTGGGAACCCAATTCTGGGTAAAGTGGTTGCTGTTGGTAAAACATCTCCTCAACTTGCTTCTGATGGCATGCCATACACAACACTGGGTTATGCAAATGGTCGTGGTTTTCGTGACTTAGGGGACGAAACTAATGCCGATAAAACATATGCTTTACCAAATGACAATGGTCGAAAAGATTTCTCTAGTGTAAATACTGAAGCACCGGGTTTCCATCAGGAAGCTTTGATTCCATTGGGTTCAGAAACGCATGCGGGTGAAGACGTTGCCGTTTATGGCGCAGGTCCAGGCGCTCACATGGTAAGTGGTACCAATGAACAAAGCGTTATATTCCATGTAATGAACAAGGCTGCAAAACTGCAAGAAAAAGCTGAAGATGCATTAGACGATTAATTCATTTTTAGTTTATTACAAGATGAGGGGCCATTAGCCCCTCATTTTTTTAATTAAAAATACAGGTTAAATTTTTATGATTCGACTTTTATTACTTTCTTTATCTTTTATTATTTTTTCACATACCGCGTTAGCGACATGCAAAATAAATAATGCGGTAATCGGAGCAAAATATAAAATCACTATACAGAATATAAAAACGGATAAAAACAATACCCGTTATCTGCTTTTATGGCGCAATAATAAACAAGTAGCTCAACAACTATCTGACACCGATATAACCGAAGTATGGGAACAAACAAATAATGGACAATTACGACTCATACGTTACTTTGACAAACATTATCGCGGCATAGAGTATGATCCTAATGAAATTAACATTGGCAAAAGAAATAAAAACTGGGATGTAAAAAGCCAGCTTATCGCAGACAACTTCATTAAATCAATGCATAAAAAATCAATAAACGGTAAAGGTTGCGAGAAAACGACTCATTACATATTAAAAAGTAACCACAAAAAAATCAGTTTGAGCTGGTTATCAAAACAGCGTCTTATTAAAACATATAGTGAGACAACTGTGTCGGATAAAATAAAATGGGAACTCATTAAAGTAATAACAAATAAAAAACAAATCAATAACGTTTTTACCATCAGGTCAGATTATCAAACAACCGACTATGCTGATATTGGTGATAATGAATCAGATCCGTTCTTAGTGAAAATGATTAATCTTGGTTTTGTAGAGCATGCTGCGAGTGGATTTTATGACACAAATGGCAATAAATTAACAAGACATCACCAGCATTAAAATTTAATTTATAATTCGAGACGTTAACTGAAAACGCATAACGAAATATATACTGTATAAAAATACATTAGTAAAAGCACAGTACACTAAACCTAACTTAATTTAATTTAATTTTAAAGCGCAAAGGGTACGACTTTTTCACACTTTATTTATTGCTATAGCATTATCGCAAATAACAGAACAGCAATAAAAGAAGTACTTTATAGAAAACGCTATTTCACGCTGCTGCAATGACAATTCATACAAATGCAGTAATCGCCTTTTTTAAATCATCCATTGATTTGCAACTGTTAATATCCTCTGCTGACAATCTTAATTTTAATTCATCGTTAATCAGTTCAAATATTACAGGAAACTGTTCAATCTCAGAGTTGTATTTTTTCAAAAATTCATCCCGATGCAGAAACTCACATTCAGCACCTAAGTCTTGAATAAAGTCTTTCCATTCACTTCGTTCATTTAAATATGAATGTGAAATAGCGCAAAGGTTACATTCATAAGTTTGTGGTGAAAACACTTTATGCGCAATATCCGTTAAGGTATTAAACATACCGCTATCTGCGTTATAGACAAAGATCAGTTGTTTGTTCATTTTTATTGACTGCTCGTTTTAGAGAAGTGACGAACAGTTTTAAGACCCAGTAATAGCCACGGAGTTCCATGCATGAATAAATCAAATATATCAATCGGTTTTGCAAGGCTGCCATCGAATAACATTTTCAGCTTTTCCCAAACATGCGGTTCTGGTACGAAGGGTGCTAAACCAAGTAACAACGCAATCATAATCAATGTAATAAAAGGTATTTTATCTAACCAATTCATACTAATTTCCTTAACTTTTTTCATTTAATAATTCCGGATAACGCTGTAAATCTTCCGGGCGATCGACATCGTGCATTATATCTAATTCTTTATAAGACCAGGACAGTTCATTGAGGGCATTTTCAGTTTGAACAAAAACGGTTCCATCACCCCAGGAAATACCTTGAAATATTTCGGGAGAAAATTTTCTCAAACCCAGCAGCACATACCCGCCATCGACAGCCGGGCCAATAACAGCATTGTTTTCAGCTAAAGATGCAAACGCCTGTGATATGTAAGCTTCATTTATATCGGGGCAATCTGTACCAATTACAACCACGTTTTCATATTTTTGAAGTGCAACAGAAAAGGCAAAAGCCATGCGCTCGCCTAAATCCGCACCGTATTGGTTTGATAATGCAACGGGAAAATTATTTTCACAGTTCATAAAAAAGCTTGTTGTCCTGTCAGGCGCACAACATAACTCTACATCAACCCCGTTAATTGCTTTGGTTTTTGTTAAGGTATTGAGTAATAAATTTTTATGCACTGTTAACGATTGCTCTTGAGAGTAATCTGGCTGCAGGCGCGTCTTTACTTCTCCCAAAACGGGGGATTTGGTAAAGATTAATAGTTTGTTTTTATTCTTAACCATTATTTGTATTGTAGCGCTATTTTGTCAGCACTAACGCCTATCCAAAATAAAAAACGCAATTTCCACATTAAAAAAACCGTCGATAAAATGCCATTTTTCTCCCAGCGCCGACTAGACGTAATAAGTTTTACTTTTACACAGGCTGGTCGGGAAATTTTATTGAGATTTTTACTCATCGCAATATCTTCCATTAACGGGATATTTGGAAAGCCACCTGTTTTATTGAATAAAAGCTTATCGACAAAGATACCCTGGTCACCCGTTACAATCCCAGTCAAACAAGAGCGCAGATTCATCATATTTCCAATAATACGAAATACAATATTTTTTCCGGATAAATGCACATTAAACCTGCCCCAGGGCTTGTTATTCAAGGCTTGCTGAATATGTTTAATGGCATCTTCAGGGATTAACGTATCTGCGTGCAAAAACCATAAAACGTCGTTCTTAGAACGTGAAGCACCTTTATTCATTTGTATCGCACGACCGGCACTGGAGGTAATCACTTTGTCCGCAAGCAGTTCGGAAAGAGACGCTGTTTTATCGGCACTGCCACCATCAACAACAATCACTTCATGACCTTGCTGTCTGATTTCCTGCAATTGTTGAAGAAGAGGTTTGATCGAGTTTTCTTCATTCAATACTGGGATAATGATTGATATAAACATAATTCTCTATTTCTAGCGCCCAGCTAAATTCCCAACAGAATAACGATTTCAAATAAACTGAGTTGATTGTGAGAAACTGGAGTACAAGGCGAACCTGATGAAAAAGTGGAGCGTACAATAAGTACATGAGCACTTTGAATATGATTCGACGCCGTAATCTAGTTTCTCACAATTCGCTTTTAAACCAAAGCGCCACCGCAGCTTGAACCCTGCCCTGCGGTACACCCATAACAATGATCGGCAACAATAATATTTTTTCTGCTTAATCGGCCAGATGACAAGTCGCGCAAATGTACTTTAGTACCTGCCTCTGTTATAGCTAAATCGAGCATTTGATTAAAATCACAGTCATAAACATAGCCCTGCCAATCAACACTAATCAAATTACGACACATTACCGTTTCTAAATTAGCATTTTGATAAGCCGATTTTAATAAAGACATATAGCCGTCAAACTCACCTTTTGAAATTAAAGTACTACCAAATCGTTTAATCGGCATATTCGTTAAAGTATATAAATTATTAAAAGTAATGCCATAACGATTATTTAATTCTTTTTTATAATCTTTTTCTAACTGGTCTTGTGCCGGAGGGAGATGAGCACCAACAGGGTTATACATGAGGTTAAGTTCCAGACCGCTTCCATCAAGACCATAACCTGAACGATTTAATAGTTTTATTGCAGACACACTCATCTGAAAAACACCATTACCACGTTGACCATCAACATTTTCTTCTAAATAACAAGGTAATGATGCAACTACTTCAATTTTGTGTTGCGCTAAAAAATCGGCAGTATCTTCTTGCCCTTGCTCATGTAATACAGTGAGATTACAGCGATCAATAATATGAATGCCCATCGCTGTTGCTGTTTTTACTAAATAACGAAAATGAGGGTTTAATTCAGGCGCCCCTCCGGTCAGGTCTAATTTCTTAATATTATTATCAGCTAAAAAACGAATAACATCCTCGATCGTTTCTTCCTGCATATTTTCTTTACGCGTAGGCCCCGCATTCACATGACAGTGCAGACAGGATTGATTGCACAGATAACCCAGATTGACCTGTAAGGTTTCAAGCCTGTCACGTTTGATCATAGGGAAATCCGTTGCGGCTAATAAAGGTAATGTTGCGTGCATATTCTATCCATTTGTTTTCTTTTGAATTCCAACTGCGATAAAGCTCGCAAAAGGAAATTTATCGGGTAAAAAAGTTTCAATTGGTCGTGCAAGTATACCAGCAGAAGGTATTAAAACGGCCGATTTAATATCCACCTTTAACTCAGGGTTAATAGTGTGACACCATTGATTCACCATAGAAATACTATCCCAACGAGCTCCCTGATAACTTTTGCTCTGTTTTTTTTGATAATGCAATATACTGTAACGGTTTAATAAGCCTAATATCACGCCATACTGACTAACTCGCAGCATTTCTTTTATCGCTTTCTCTGCTTCATTAATAAAACATAAACTTGTAATTGCACAGCAGTAATCAAATAAATTATCTGCAAACGGTAACGCCAGAGCATCAGCTTCAATATATTTCACCTGACTTTCTTTTGTTTTTGCAAACTCAATCATTGCTAGGTCAGGATCAAGTCCAGTGACTTGCAACCCTTGTTGCTGAAAACGTTCACTAAAATAGCCTGTACCACAGCCAACATCTAATAAAGTTTGACCTTTTTTTAGAGAAAAAAGTTTTAATAAAATAGAAAGTTCCCGTTCAGCAATCCACCGACCTCGATCAGACTGATACCAAGAATCATAGACAGCAGCACTTTTCACTTCATATCCAATGTTATTTTTTTCCTAAAAACATTGTAAGCAATCGGTTTTTTGTTTTTATAAGCGATTCGTTGTCGTCTTTTTTCATCTAACAAATGATACCGCACAATAGCTTCAACACTTACCGCTTTTTTCAGTTTAGATACTTCAAGTTCATAACTACGAGGCTGTCCCCGAGGTAATCGCGTATCTTTTAAATCAACAATAAATGGACGCCACATAACATGACGCCTTATAATATTTATATTTTCATTAACTACATTATCATTTTTATCCAGCACACGCAGTTGTACCGTTAAATGGCGATCAGGTGTTCCTGTTGGTACATAGTGTGTAGCACCTGTATTTTCTATACTTAAGCTAAATATTCTGCTTTTATTATCTTCTATTTCATTAAATTTTATTGTCAATGATTTTTTCACCATCTCAGGATCATGTCCACCACGCCATAAATGTTGTCGCGTGTCCCGAACTTTCCCACCTTTTACGAGTTCACGCTTAAGTAAAGGCATATGGCATTGCACGCATCCTAGCGAAGCTGGTGAATCTGTTTTACTAAGCATTTCTCCGCTATGACTTTTTGTTTTTTGAGCTGCTGTATTTTTAATTTCTGCTACGGTTCCACAAGGAGGAAGTTTGAAAAAAGTATCCCACTTATCTCCTTTAACAATATGGCAACGCACACAAACTTGATTGGGATCATTTAATTTTTTAGTCGGGTGCGGTGCATTAGTATTACCAATAATACCAACTATTTTACCATCACGATAATGACAAGCTGCACAAGTCACACCTTCATGTTGTAACTTAGGGTCAAAATCAGGATTATTTTCTAAAATAGGATCCCATTTATCTGTATCACGATAACCCAACACCTTATCTGGTTGCTGACGGTCTAAAGGTGTGTGACACAAACGACATGAATGTTGACGACCATCAAACTTCCAATCTGCCTGAAAATAAGGTTCCGTCCATGCTTTGCTGTGAATAGTTGTTTGCCACTCTTTATAAAACTCTTGGTGGCAGACAGCACATTCCTTAGCGCTTAGCTTACCCAATACAACAGGTGCTTGCGAAGTATCTACTGGCCAAGCAAAGCGATCATCAACAACAAAAATATTTATGGGGCGTATAAAACGCCAAACAAGAAATACTAACAATGCAATAAGCACTGCAAAAATAATGCTGCGCGTTCTTACTCTTTTAAATAAAATGGATTCACTCCAAAATTCATTAAAATGTTATTACATGGTCACTACTCTTCACTTTATTTTCCAAAACTTTCATAGAACCTTTTTTAATTCCATCAATAAGTATATTTTAAAATATACCGCATTCATCAAGAAGGTGTACACACACTGTCATATCCTCTGTTAATGCTGCACCTGAAAAACGTATGCATACCATGCTTTATTATCATCTTTGTAAGGAGCACGTCGAATAATAATTGTAATAATCAACAGACTACTCTCACTGTTTATTAAATGAGTGCTAATATTTTTTGTGTTCTAATTCATTATATTCAATACATTACTCATTCTAGATAGCTCTCTCTTTTAGGATTTTCAAATAGTTTCGAATCCGTTTTGCGTTTGTTCCACGATCAATCCGCCCAATACGTGAACGTGAACGAACATCAACTATAGTCTCACCATTCGAAGAGGTGATGCGTACAACCACTTCATCTTTAAAACCATACAGTAAAGATGTTACGACGGCTTCAATTCGTCCTTCTTCTGGAACTTTCGCAACAACTTCCCAGCCCTTATCAGTAATTATAGCTAACGCATGCTTAAAAACTTGACCGGGCGAGACAGGTAATAGCAGTGATTTTAAATCAGGGTATGCTGCCTGTTGAAGCTCAGCAACACTCTCCCCTGGATATTCCATTGGTTCAGCCACGTCCCAGAAGGATGGGGGATCTAAAGTATCCGTGGAAATATCATTAATCCGAGGATAAGCCTTAGTGTTATATTCAAACATTACAGTCACACTAATAATGGGCACACTCAAAATGATACTCATAATAACGAGTAGAAAGCCACGTTGCTGGCCTTGAGGACGTGTTTTGAATAAGCCATAAGCAGACGCGATTAATGCAGCAATTGCAGCATAGGTCGCCCATCCAAATAGTGAAAAAGCTTGAGGATGTCGCCACCAACCTAAACGATAACCAACAACGGATATAGCAATATTTACCATCGCAGCTATAGCTAAAACGAGTCCGAGTAAAGCCATCTTAGAAATAGATTTACGGGAGTTTTTATTTACGACATTGTTTTGACTCATTAGATATTTCCTCTTTGTACCATTTTCAATGAAGCTAACGTTTCTCTGTTGTTTTGCTGACATTCTCTCCAGCCAGAAATTAAAATAATTGCAGCCCATTTTATTTCTTCTTCTGTAGTTGCATGGCCAACAGATAAACGTACTGCTCCACGTTGCCGTTCATAACTTATATTCATCGTAGTTAATACACTACTGGCACTATTACTATTAGCATGACAGGCTGAACCCATAGAAGCCGCAAGAGAAGAAGATACCTGATTTAAAAGTTCCTGCCCGCTTACATCAGGAAAAGATATATTCAGGGTATTTGGTAAACGTAACTCAGGGTGCCCATTAAGCTTAAGTCCTTTAATTTCTTTATCTAATAAACTATGCAGTTTGTTTCGTTTATAGGTTAAACGTGCTTCTTCTATATCCAGTCGATGCTTTACTAAATGAGCTGCTGTACCCAAACCTGCAATAAAAGCAACATTTTCAGTACCTGTACGACGACCTTGTTCTTGTGCAGCACCAAACAATACTGGTGAAATAGGTGTTCCGTCCTTTATATATAAAGCACCGATACCTTTTGGTGCATATAATTTGTGTCCTGCAATGGTGAGTAAATCAACACCCAGTGTATTAACCGATGCCGGTATCTTGCCAACGGATTGAGCGGCATCAACGTGAAAGACAATATCCAAAGGACGGAGTAAACGAGAGATTTCTTCAATTGGTTGAATCGTGCCGACTTCATTATTGGCATGCATAACAGAAACTAAAACAGTATCACGACGAATTGCTTTGCCTACATCATTTACTTTAACACGGCCATATTGATCCACAGGCAAAACGGTGATATCCCAGCCTTCTTTTTTAAGATGGACGAAGGGTTGTAAAATAGATGGGTGCTCAATTGCTGTAGTAATAAGATGGCGACCTTTGTAGCGTAATGCGTGTGCAATACCAAAAATAGCCATATTATTTGCTTCACTTGCACTGCCCGTGAAAATAATTTCATCTTGTCTCGCATCAATCAACTCAGCAACTTGTTGTCTTGCCCATGTAACTGCCTCAGCAGCTTGTCTACCATAGACATGGGAAGATGAAGGATTGCCAAAGTCATTACTTAAATAAACATTAATGGTTTCGACCACTTTAGGATCAACAGGTGTTGTTGCGTTGTAATCTAAATAAATCGGGGTTTGCATTTTAGATCACACTCTTAAACAAAATATAACTGGCAACAAAAACCAGGAAGGTTCCAAAGCCACGTTGAAGTAATCCAGCGGGCAAACGATTGCTAATGAGGCTACCAATCACGCTACCTACAATAGCAACACCAGTAAAAGAGGCCATTAACGAATAATTAATTTCAACTGCACCGGCATAACCGGCAAAGCCAGCGAAAGATTTTAGTGCAACAATGCTGAGTGACGTCCCCACTGCTTGTTTCATCGGTAAGCCTGATAATAAAACTAAAGCAGGCACGATAAGGAAACCACCACCCACACCAACAACGCCCGTTAAAACGCCAACCGCAATACCATGAATTGCGATATGAGTGTATTGCAACTCATTGCTGTTTCCATCGAGACAATCGGCCACTGTGGCAGCACCAACAGATTTATGTTTAGGCTTTAACATTTTGTACGCTGCGGCATACATCACTAAGGCAAAAATTGTTAACTGAACAGCAATGGGAGTAATAACACCAAGTAATGCGCCACCATATGTGCCTATTACACCAAAGACACCAAAAACAGCGGTAATTTTTAAATTCACATTACCCCAGCGCCAATGCTGTAACGCGGTAATCGTTGCAGTTACGGCAACGATTCCCAGACTCATTGCGATAGCCGATTTTGCTTCAACATCCAACAAATACAGTAATGCCGGTGTCGTAATAATGGAACCACCACTGCCAAAAACACCCAGTAATAAGCCTGTAATTAAACCTGAAATAAGAATTGCGATTGACATAACACACCTACTATTCAATTGATTAATTGAATAGTAGAATAAACTATCTAGCATTAAAGTCAAGTCAAACATCACGCTAATTTGACTTGCATAACATATTGATTTAAAAGTGATTTTATGAATATAAATTTTAGTACGCGGATTGAACGGCCTAATAAATATAATAATCGTTTAATATTTACACTTAATTAATAAGGTGAGTGACAAGACATCAGAATACTGGATGGGAATGGTTTTGATTTTAGGGTGATTTGTCCATTAATCTTTCTTGCTATTTTTGTATTTTTTATACGAGGTATATTTGGACAAAACAATAACCTGAATCAAATACGACAACTGAAACACCCCACGAAATTTTAGATAAACGCTTTGCCAAGGGTGAAATTAATAAAGAAGAGTATGAGAAAATGAAAAGGACATTGCATAGTTAAGGTATGCTTCCTCCCCTCTCTAAGGGAGGAAGGAACTTTACATTTATTCCTTCGGATAACCTACTTCATTCCATTGGGTCATCCCATTTCGTATAACGTGTACATCTGCAAAACCATGCTTTGTTAATACCTGAGCAGCTTTTGCTGAACGCCTGTCTGTACGGCAAATTGTCATGACGGTTTTTTCCTGAAAATCTTCTATTTCAGAAAGTCGTTGTTCCAACTCTTCAACCGGAATTAAAACTGAACCTTTAACATGCCCTTGTTCACCCACATAGTCTGCACCGGAACGCACATCGAGTAATAACACATCTTCCCCGGCATCCATTTTTTGTTTTAATTCTTCAACCTCCATCATTGGCCCTCGACGTAAGCGACCAATTAAACTGGGTAAAAAGCCAACCAATGCTAATAAGGCAATCGCTAACATTATTTTTTGAATTAAACCATCACCACCAGCAACTGCTTCACGTCCAACATAACCTAAGTAAGTATACGCAATGGCACCGGGTAACATAAAAATATAAGTTGCTATTGAATAGTGACTAAATTTAATTTTTGTTAAACCAAGCGCATAATTTAAAACGTTAAACGGAAACAAAGGCACTAAACGAACGAAAGCAACAAACTTCCACCCTTCGCCTTCGACACCTTGTTTCAATGCCTTCATTCGGCCAGCCGTTTTTTTCTCCACCCAGTCATGCGCCAGGTAACGCGCAGCAAGAAAAGATATCATCGCGCCAATGGTAGCGGCTGTTAAATTATAGAAGGTGCCAAATACCGGTCCAAATAACGCACCACCGGCTAAAGTAAGCACAGCACCGGGTAAAAAGAACACCGTACCTATTGCATAGATCAACATAAACACAACAGGCCCTGCACTGCCGGCATTGTTAACCCAGCTTTCAAGTGCAGTAGCGTCAAATTGATCACGATACATAACAGCTGTAGTAATGCCTGCAACTAATAGAAGTAATATACTGATTTGTAATATTTTTTTCATTTCATTATCTCATTAATAACTTTAAATACCCTCCGTCATGGCGAGGAAGCAGTGAAAATATATTTTTCAGTGGTGACGCGGCAATTTCAAAATTAACACCCTTTAACATGAGATTGCTTCAGTCACTTTTTTTCTTCGATGCCAGAACGTGTGGAATACGTTAGGGTCATACTGACGAAGCGCAAAGCGGTTCATTAAGTAATGCCAGAACGTGCAGAGCACGTTAGGGTAATACTGACGAAACGCGTAGCGGTTCATTAAGTAATGCCAGAACATGCGGAGCAGGTTAAGGTAATACTGACGAAGCGTAAAGCAGTTCATTAAGTAATGCCAGAACGTGCAGAGCACGTTAGGGTAATACTGACGAAACGCGTAGCGGTTCATTAAGTAATGCCAGAACGTGCAGAGCACGTTAGGGTAATACTGACGAAACGCGTAGCGGTTCATTAAGTACAATGACAAGGTTTGCTTTATTTTTCTTTTTCTGTGTCAGACCACTGCCGACGATTAATGGTATAGCCTGATATTTTTCCTTTAAAAGGCAAAGTTAACAATCCGGGTAACCATGAAACTTGTTTAGGATCATTAAACTTATGAATCCCAATCTTCATACCTGTTTGACCACCGCGGGGTTGTTCACGATAAGTTCCGAATATACGATCCCACCAGGTTAAGCTGAAACCAAAATTACTGTTCGTTTCATCGTCTTCAACCGAGTGGTGTACCCGATGCATATCAGGCGTGACTAAAAACCAACGCATCACTTTATCGACCACTTTCGGTAAACCAATATTACCGTGGTTAAACATCGCCGTTGCATTCAGCATTATTTCAAAAATAATAACGGCAATAACCGCGGGGCCAAGCAATAAAATCGTCGCAAACTTAATTAACATGGATAAAATAATTTCAATAGGATGAAATCGTGCGCCGGTTGTTACATCATAATCAGGATCAGCATGATGAACACGATGTAAACGCCATAATATTGGAATGGCGTGCACCATCACGTGCTGAATATAAATAACAAAATCCATAATAATAACCGCAGCGATGACCCCGTACCAAAATGGAACATCATAATAGTTAAAGAGCCCCCAGCCTTTTTCAGACGCTAACTGAGCTACACCAACCGCGGCGGCAGGAAAAATAACACGAACAATAAAGCTATTAAGAAAAACGAGACCAAGATTATTTGTCCAGCGAACCGCTTTGGAAATTGTTAAAGCGCGTCTGGGCGCGACAACCTCCCATAAACCAATAAACGCCAACATTCCAAAGAAAAAGCTCATACGAACTTCCTTCTCATTTGCTAATAAAAATTCATCAAAAGACATTATCCACCTCCCAATTGTAATGATTCCAACACCAAGCCATTTTTCCAGGAAATCAATCAGACTTGCCCTAGAAATTAATCACGCTATAATTAATAAAACGCAAGTCTAGCATTCAATTAACTACTTGAATAGTTAAATAAAGTTAAAATTATGAAACCTGATACCTTTAAAAGTAACCTTTTTATCCAGTTTGCCCGTGTCGGCAAAGCACTGAGTAATGCTAACCGTTTGGAATTATTAGAGTTTTTAGCTCAAGGGGCACGCAGTGTAGAAAGTCTGGCCACATTAACGAGCCTCAGTGTGGCCAATACTTCTCAACATTTACAGCAATTAAGGCAGTCTGGGCTGGTTACAAGCCGAAAAGAAGGCTTAAAAGTCTATTACAGTCTTAGTGGAGATGACGTTATTGCTTTGCTGGATTCCTTAAGAAACGTGGCCGAACGGCATATTTCTGATGTCGATAAATTAGTAAATACCTACCTCACAGCTAAAGATGATCTCGAGCCCATTCCTGCAAACGAACTACTAGAAAAAGTGAAACAAGATCTCATTACCGTCATGGATGTTCGTCCCAAAGAAGAATTTGAAGCCGGCCATGTGCAAGGTGCGATTAACATCCCGATGGATCAACTTGAGCAACATTTACAACAATTCGACCCAGAGCAGGAAATTGTTGCCTATTGCCGTGGCCCCCACTGTATTCTTGCCTTTGAAGCGGTTGAACAGTTGCGGAATAAAGGATTTAAAGCGCGACGTTTAGAACACGGTTTTCCTGAGTGGAAAGTCGCAGGACTACCAACAGAAGAACTTACTGATAATACTTAAGAAAAAAGATAATGAAAAATCGACTACAAAAAATATTTTCCCCCATTCTTAATATATTTGAAAAAAACAACGATGAATTTATTTATCGACCATTGAATCGAAAAATTGTTTTATTTATCAGCGCGACTTTTTTTATACTCGCCTTTGGTTTGCCCATCTATATGCCGCAACTCATTGAGATGGGATTCTGGTTCGTGATGCTGGTATTTGGTGGGTTGAGCTCAGTGGGTTTAATTGTTGGCATTTTCGGATCTGATAAAGCGGTAGCTAAACTGCTGGGTAGCCGCTAAAATTTAAAATTAAATAATTTTCCCGTTAATTTTTTGGTATAGAATAAACAGAAAAACAATTTTTTCCTTTTTCCTTAGCCTGATACAAAGCCTCATCTGCAGCTTGCAATAGTCCATTAACACTATGGAAGTAACTTTCACCGGAATAAATAACCGTACCGAGCGAGATACTCATTGGTAATTTTTTTCCATCAATATCGACGCTGACATCGTCGTTAAAATGCTTAACCAGACGCCCTAACAAGCTTATAAACTTTTCAGGCGTTGAGTCATTCAACATCAATAAAAACTCATCACCGCCATAACGTGCAACTACATCTGATTCCCGTGTATTTGTAGTAAAATAATCAGCAAGTGTTTTCAGTACTTTATCGCCAACCAGATGGCCATATGTATCATTAATTATTTTAAAATCATCAATATCAATAAAGGATAAAGCAAAAGGCTTACCATTAACCTTTGATTTATCAAATTCAAACATCAATATGTCATAAAAATATTGTCGGTTGTAAACATTGGTTAAACTGTCTAACTGGCTTTCCTTTTCGATCATCTCCACTTTTTTGGTAATATTTTCTATTTCCTGATTTGCATTTTCATGTTCTCTGCTGGAAAGAATACTTTTTTCTATTAATAAGTCACGGGCTAAATCTACTACACGCCTGCGATCTTGTTCTTCTACCAGAGAAATTTCAAACATTGATGAAATGTCAGGTAATGACGCATCAATTTCAACAATAAGTTCGTTAAACTCATCTTCAGCCAAATCAAAAACCGTATTAATAAGCGGTAAAAGCATTTGTAAAGGCTCACTAGACTTATCATCCAGCCAGATGTCAGCAAGACTCCCGGAAAGACTTAAACAATAATGAAAATGACCATTCGACACATTGCCAGCAGGCATATTCAAATTTAAAGAGTGGCTGTGCTTAACTGAATTCGTTATTAATTCAGGTAATCCCCATGACTCAAGCAGCCAGGCACCGACCAAAGGATGTTCTGTATTTAATATTTCGTTTTCATAAGCAATGTAGTCCATATGCTTTAAAGGTGTCCTGGCATCATCTGGATAAGGTGAATTATCCATAGCAGAAATAACCAGAATACCAATATCTTGTAATAAACTCGCTAAAAATAAATCTTCTATTTTTTCAATATTAAGCCGGATCCCAAGAATACGTGAAATTGATGCTGCAAGAATTGAACGCCGCCAATAATTTGCATGTGTAAAGTTTTTACCCAAGGAACTTGGCAGCGAAAAGCAAAGGGCGACCGTTAAAGTTGCCTTACTGCCCAACAGCATTAATGCATCATGCAAATTGTTGACGCTGCTATTTTTAGAATAAAAAGGTGAGTTGGCAAGTTTTAGCATTTTTGCAGAAAGAGCAGGATCCATAGAAATAATGGATAAAATTTGTTCAAGCTCAATATCCGGATCTTTACTCGCATCGATTATTTTTAAAGCTATTGCAGGTAAACTGGGTAAATTAGTGCAGCTGTCGAGTATTTTTTTTAATTCAGGTGTAACTGAAGAACATGTATTAGCCATAATCTCATTATTTTCCTGTACAGTAAGAAAGCCAGCTTACTACCAAACATATCAGCAATATGCATAAATAGTTAAACATTATTAACTATCATAATTACAATTTTAATGTTTAAACTAAGGAATATCAGAAAACAAAAAGGAAACAGCCTTTCTAAAGTGCTCTCTCGCCTGATTTTTCCCCGTTAGGCTCAGTCTGGCTGCAATTTCTTTCCAGCTTAATTGTCCTACACATTTCAGACCTAAAATATATTTAACATCATGAGGTAAAGTCTCACCATTTAACTCGGTTAACCTCATCATTACATATTTATGAATCGCTGAAATACAGAGTTCATAGCCCCTCGAATAATGAATAAAAGAATATAAATCTTTTTTCTCAAAAGACGAAAGTGTTAATTCTTTTTTATTTTTAAAATTAAATTCATTTTTTAATACAAGCGGCATATCCTTTAAAACATCATCAAACCATAATTTTAATTTATCATTAAATTGTATACCAGCTATATTTCTGATTTCTGCGCCCTTTGAGCTCAACTCTTGCAACATAATAGCTGCATGTTCGCCACTGCTCTGTTCTCTGCTAAAACCGATTCTAACCACATCAAAATTTAACGTCCTCCAAAAACTGAGGAGTTCCGGATTCAGGCCAAAGCTGGTACCAATAGCATCTCGCCCCCTTTCCTTTTCTGTATCAACAATAAAATTGATCAATCCGCTTCCAATACCCTTATGTTGCAACTCTGGATGAACGGCAATTCGCATAACACGCGCATAATCCAATATTGCGGCATTCTCAATACCACAGTGATACGTTAAAGTTTGTGCGAGTAAATGACCTAAAGGGCGACGTTTTCCCTGATAAACTTCCGAGGAAAGTTCTTCTGAAAAAGATCCCTCATTTATAACTAAAGCAACAGCAGTAACATGATGGTGATACAGGCTAATATAAACAGATATATCGTCGTTATCTAATAAGTTCTTCAAATCTTTTGGTCGTGTCCGATAATGCGCAATAACCAATAAAGAAAATATCTCTTTTAATCGATTATTGTCCGCTAATTCATTTTTATCTAGTAAGCGATGTTCAATATCATGACGATTAAATTCTTCCGGATTATCTATCTCAACAATTTCTGCATCTAAACATAGCAAATCAAACATCCATTTTTCCAATGGATCATTTTCAGCCCAGCGTATTGGTGCTTGCATTTTCAGTTTGAGCCAGCCCTTATATTTTTCATCTATTTCACGGTAAAAACGTAATGAAAAGCCACGTCCTGTTCCTTCATAACCATGAACAGTTGTCGCAAAAACACATTGCGGATAGAGATTTAAGAAAGAGGATAAAATGGGAACAGGAATTGCTGCCGCTTCATCGACAAATAATATATCGGCTCTTATATTGTCCTGTATTAAGTTATCTGGAGAATAAAATTTAACGGCTGTTTCAGCATACTTCACACAACCACGCGTCACTATCGCGTCTTCAAGAGTATCGGCTATATGTTTAAAAACAATATCCGTTGCTGATAAACGGGGCGCAGTAACCACAATATTTATTAAGCCTGATTTTAGTAATCTTGCTATCGTAATACCCAGCGCGGCTGACTTTCCTCTGCCCCGGTCAGAAACTAAAACAACAGGTAATCCATTTTCATTAAGCAATTCTTGCTGTATCGACTCAACTGCTTGTTGTTGATCCAAGCTTAAAAAAGGGGCTTCATATTTATGAATAGCAGGAAAAGTACTTGTATTAAATACAATATCAAGCTTACTACTATCTTGTTCTATTACAACCAAATTAGCATGCTGGTAAATACTCCGTATTAGCCGCCTGCCAAAAGGTGATGAATATATCTTGTCCCAGTATGCCCTTTCAGGAAATAACAAAAAAAACAATCCACCACCGACAACAATCCCGCTTATTGCGGCAAAACTATCCGGATTAAAATTATTGTCAGCATCAAAAATAACAACGCGCTTTTCTTTACCTAACCAAATTCGCGTTTTTGTAACCTCAACAAAAGGAAAGACATTAGGGTTTTCTTCGCCCACCCACAGCGATTCATTTTTATGTTCCGATAAAATGTCTATTAAACTATTTTTTTGCCAGTCTCTTCGACCTGCGAGGACAAAAACTTTTCTGTGTAACGAGAAATTTTCCTGGCTGGAAAGAATTGATTTTATTTGTGAGAAGTTATGTGACAAGTCTTTTCCTTAATAAACATAAGAGCTTAAGACTTTTTTTGCTTTCTTACCCAAAGGTCGGCATATTTAGCAAAAGTGGAATGAGCCGATAACATTGCAAGCAACAGTCCTTGTCGTCCGTCTAAAAAACCAAAACGAAAAACATACATTTTTAAAAAACAAGCCACACCGTGAAGAAAACCTTGCAACAAAGAAGAAGACTTTCCTCTTTTTTCTCTCTGTTCAGCCCATGCAGCGGCATAACCCGCGGACTTTACCAGATAATGTTCTAAATCTCTGTAAGTATAATGAAGTAAATCCCCTTTTAGTTTAGTTAACTTCACACCACTATTATATTCCAGTTTTTCATGAACTAACTGACTGCTATATTGTGCCGACTCTTTTGCGTAAAGCCGGGTAACATAATCCGGATACCAACCACTGTGACGAATAAAATCACCAAAACACCAGGATAATCGGGGTAATGCATAAACAGTATTTTTATTATCGAGGGAAATAGCTTTTTTTATTTTACTGCTGAGTTCTGCTGTTAAACGTTCATCTGCATCGAGCATTAAAATCCAGTCAGTCGTCACAAACTCTTGTAAGCGCTGGCGCTGGATACCATAACCTTGCCAGTCTGCGTTTATATAAACTTTGTCAGTATATTTTTTTGCAATTTCAATGGTTTTATCGCTGCTGCCTGCATCCAGTACAACTATTTCATCCGCCCACTTAACTGTCTCTAAACATTCAGCCAGATTTTGTTCTTCATTTTTAACAATTAGCGCTACAGTTAAACTTGTCACATTTATTCCTATATCTAATCAATTTACCAGCATTAAATGAGCACCAGCCGTCTTAAAATCATATTTATCATATATCTCAATAAGATCTTTAGCGGAATATTTGTGCCCAGTTTCATCACCAAAAATATAAAAACAACTAAATATTTCACTAACAATTTCGGTAAACTTTATTTTATCAATCCCAACTCGTTTCAACATATAGGGTGTAAATTCCATACAAACAGGTACATTTTTATTCTCTTTAAAGAAATTTTTGGCGCCTTGCAAAAAATGCCCTTCAAAACCCTGAATATCCATCCACACAAATTTAATAGCTTTTACATCAATATCCTTATGCTCTAATAAAAAATCATCTAATGTTGTTGATTCAATATTTATTATTTTACGTTCACTCTCGTTAAATATATCAACATCAGAAACTTCACCATCACGAACCCGATGATCACCATAGTTTTTATCGCTCAACTCCATCTGCATAACAGAAGACCTGTCAGACAAGGCAATGTTAAATGCGTTCATTTTATCTGATAAATTATTTTGCTTAATATTTTTTTTAAGTATATTAAAATTATTTGGATTTGCTTCAAAGACAAGAGCAGATGAAAAAATACCGGCATTTATAAAACCAATGGAACTCATCCCAACATAGCCACCCACGTCAAGAACCATACCATCATTATCTGCAGATAAATAATTTCTATCTTTAAGAAACTTCACACTATTAATCATCAGTTCACGTTCGAACTCACGCTCAACATGTAAACTACGACCTAAAGTACGATCTTTACTGTCAAAACTTAATAAACCATTCCAGGTCTTTACTGTACCTATATGTTTTGTTCTTAAATAAACGCCAAATAGCCACTGCATTCTTCTTTTAAATCTAATAATTTTTCTCATCTTCATAAATATACTCTTATTGAAAACCCAATTTTAATAGTATGGAAAAGACTTCATGCGGTGTGATTTTTTTCAAACAATCCGTATGTCCCAGTGGGCAGACCCTTTTAAAACAAGGACTACAGTTAAGGTTAAGATACTGTACTTTTGCCTTGTTAGTCAGGGGCGGCGTGTAGTCAGGTGTTGATGAACCATAAATTGCCACCAGAGGAATATCGACTGCAGCAGCAACATGCATCAACCCGGAATCATTTGTTACCGCACTTTTACAAGCAGATAACAAGTCAATACAATCTTCCAGCCTTGTTTTTCCGCAAAGATTAATAGCTGAATTATTTTTAGCTATGCTTGCAGCAGCCATGTGATCTTTATCTGAACCTAAAATCCAGACCTGAAAACCTTGCTCAATTAATTCATTTGCCAATATAGCATAATATTCAACTGGCCAACGCTTTGCTTCACCGTATTCTGCACCGGGTAAAAGTGCGATAACAGGATGCGTTAAATCAAGCTTGAATTTTTCCAGTAGCTGCTTTAGATTATGTTTATCAACTGTTAACTTTGGAAAAGGGATAGTCGGTGCGGAAGCACTATTTTTATCCAGGCCTAAGTTTACATAGCGTTGTACGGTTTGCTTTAAAACATGCTTATCTAAAGCACGAATATCATTAATGACAGCATAACGCATTTCACCGCGGTAACCCGTTCGCGTAGTTGCTTTTGCAAAAAAAGGTACTAATGCTGATTTATATGAACGAGGTGTAATAATTGCCTGATCATATTTTTTCGATTGCAAAGACTTACCAATTTTATAACGGGATATAAATCCCAGTTCACCATGTTGCACAGGTAAATTAATGACATTACTGACTTCCGGCATTCTTGCTAAAATGGGATTTGACCATTGCGGCGCTAACACATCAATCTCAACCGGATGCAAGCGTTGTTTTAAAGTCATAAATAAACTTTGTGCCATGACCATATCCCCTACCCATGCAGGGCCTGCGACTAATATTTTTTCAATATCCCTGGACATGGGGTTTATTTGCACACCCGATTTACAATATTAACGTTATCTTTTAAATGCTTTTCATTAATCGTACCAACAATCACGCTGCTCACACCATGGTGAGAAAAAATATATTCAAAGGCTTTTTCTACACCGCCGCCGCCCGCAGATTTATCAGCATGTCCACTTTGCAAACCTTTTTTGATCACAACACCTTTATTCTGTTCTGCAGCTCTGGCAATAACAGCAAGATCATGATCGTCACTTAAATTTAAAGTTGCCATGACGATATCGGTATTTTCAACAACCCACATGCCCCCTTCGACTGTTTTGGTTGACATACCATAAGACTGAATGAGCCCTTTCTCTTTTAACCGGCTTAATTCTTCTAATGCACCTTCGTTATTAACAATATTCATGTCATCGCCGTTTGAATGCACCAGCACCATATCCAGACTTTCACGCTTTAATCTTTTTAAACTTCTCTCCACGCTCATACGCGTATGTTTAGCAGAAAAATCAAAATGTGACTGACCGTTTTCAAATATCTCACCCACCTTGGTCATAATCACCCAGTCATTCGGGTTTGTCATTAACTGACCCAGGCGCTCTTCACTGTTGCCATAGGCAGGTGCAGTATCGATAAAGTTAATTCCAAGTTCTTGAGTGAGCGATAGTAAGTTACGCACTTCATTATCATTTGGAATGGTAAAACCCGAAGGGTATTTCACCTCCTGATCGCGCCCAAGTTTAACTGTGCCTAAACCCAAGACGCTGACTTCGATCCCGGTTGAACCCATTTGTCGTTTTGTTAATGCGACCATTTTTCCTCTTCCTGCCATGGCAAGTCTGCAACCCTTGCATGAATAAAATCAGGCAATTCAGTTGCAGCACTTTTTTTAATATTTTGTTTTTCTAATTCGTTAAGTACATCATTTGCTAAGTTTGGTGCTAAGGCTAACTTGGTCGGCCATGTCGTAATAATATTGTTGTTTTCATAATAAAAAGAACTTGCAGGACGCTGACCTTCTTTTTGTTTGGGTTCCGCTCTGTCAATATTTAAGGTTGCCCATTCAATCAAATCAAAATTTAACCATGGCATTAATGATCTTAGTTCTTTCTTTGCTTCTCTAATTTGTTCTGATTTTGTTCGACGAACACCGTCTTCGGCTAGCTGCCCTCCAAGATACCAAACTATATTACCCTGCTTGTCTTCACCACTGGTAATGGTAATACGTGGATTAACACTTGCACCTAAACAATGTGCATAAAGTTTATCCGGCAAACCTCCTCGCAGCATTACCATTTGCAAAGGCCGTAGTTGCATTTCAGGGATAGACTGTCCCATTTTACTCAATAGCCCTGCATTACCCTTACCCGCTGCCAAAATAATTTTAGCACTGCTAATATCCCAAATATCACCATTAGAAGATTCAACACTTAATTTTTTTTCAGAAAAATGTGTTATTGAATTTATCTGCATAATATTATTTATATTTGGTTTTGCTAAAGCTTCAATAACACTTACTGCATCTAACACTGGCTCATCTAAGCGATAAACCTTGCCTTTAAATTTTTTATATTGAAATGCAGCGGGATAATTTTCCTTTTGAACCGCCTGCATGCGACCGCGCACGATCCGACTGGCAAAAAAACCCGATAAGCGGGATAACAAACCCGGTGTCGACCACATGTACTGATGTTCAGATAATATTTTTGCAGAGGAAAGATCAACGTCGCCTTTACCCTGCAAGCAATCCCGCCAAATTTTCGGCATAGCAAAAATTGATTCAGAAGATGCGGTTAATTTTCCAGTTAAGGCATATTTGGTTCCACCGTGAATAATGCCCTGAGAGAAGCGCGTTTGCCCTGCACCTAATGCTTTATTTTCCAGGAGAAGAGTTTGATAACCGGCCTGGCGTAATCGGGTTAATAACCAAAGGCCGGCAACGCCGCCACCAAAAATAACAACATCAACATTAAGTTGTTTAGCTTTTTTATCAGCCAGTTCAGTTGTCATAAAGGGTTCTACTTTTTAGTTTCAGTCTCACGAATGGTACTGATAATGCCGGTGGTTGATACGCCATCGATATAGGTTAATACTTTGACTTCACCACCCGATTCGCGCACACAATCTCCACCGGGAATTTTATCGGGATCATTATCACCGCCTTTGACAAGAATATCAGGCGCTAACTTACAAATTTGACGTGTTGGTGTATCTTCATAAAAAGGCACAACCCAATCAACACATTCTAATGCTGCAAGCATACGCATACGTTTTTCCATTGTATTCACTGGTCGCTCTGGACCTTTAAGGCGTTTAACAGAGTCATCATCATTCACAGCAACGATTAAACGATCACCCAGCTCTTTAGCCTGTTCAAGGTAAGCAACATGACCGGCGTGTAAAATATCAAAACAACCATTGGTCATAACGACGGTTTCACCGTGTTCTTTAGATTCATTTATCATTTGTAATAAAGCATCTTCATCAACAACACCGCGTTGAATTTGGTGTTGCTTACGAATTTCTGTTCGCAATTCATCCATACTCACTGTCGCAGTACCGACTTTGCTCACTACAATACCTGCGGCAAGGTTTGATAAAGCAGTGGCATCAGCAAATGATTCACCTGCGGCAAGTGCTGCCGCTAAAACTGAAATAACCGTATCACCCGCACCGGTCACATCAAATACTTCTTTCGCGCGAGTCGGCAAATGAATGGCGGGTAAACCTTTTTGTAATAGTGTCATACCACGTTCACTACGTGTGATGAGTAAAGCTTGTAAATCAAGACTTGTCATTAAGTCCTGACCTTTTGTTACGATGTCTTCATCATCAATACAGTGACCTACCACACCTTCAAACTCATGCATGTTAGGTGTTATCAGTGTTGCACCGTGATATTTTTTAAAATCTGATCCTTTTGGATCAACTAAAATAATTTTACCTGCATCACGAGCATGTGATATAAAATCCTGAACCTGTTTTAAAGTACCTTTTCCATAGTCAGATAAAACAATAGCATTAACACTTTCTAACTGCGCCTGAAATTTTTCCAGTAGTTCATCTGCTTTTTCAGATTCAAAACCATCTTCAAAATCCAAACGAATCAATTGCTGATGACGGCTTAATACGCGTAGCTTAGTTATTGTTGCGGTATTGGATAATTTATTAAAAAAGCAATTAATCCCTTTAGCCTTTAATAATTTTTCCAGTGCCTGACAAGGTTCATCCTCACCGGTAAAGCCCATCAAACTGGCATTCGCACCTAATGACGCGATATTTAATGCAACATTACCGGCACCACCGGCCCGTTCTTCAATCTCGCCAACTTTTACCACCGGCACGGGCGCTTCCGGCGAAATACGCGAGGTATCACCATGCCAATAACGATCTAACATTAAATCACCCACAACCAAAACGTTAGCGGCCGAGAGAGAAGGTAGTTCTATTTTCATATTATTCTAATTTCCAGTGATGCCATTTCACGGATAATGAGAAGTTAGAGAACAAGGCAATAATTAACGAAAAAGCGGAGTGTACGATGAGTACATGAGCATTTTGAGTTAATTATTCGTCGTGCCCCATATTAAATTAATATAGAGGGTAAACGCAGTTATCTGGCTTCTCATTATTCGTGAAAGGTATCTAATCTTTTAATGCGTAAACTGCACCACAATACGGACAAGTTGCTTCTCCGGTCTCTTCTATTGATAAATAAACACGCGGATGGGAATTCCATAATGACATACTTGGCATAGGACAATGCAACGGTAAATCGTTTTTAGTTACTTCATAGCGCTTAACCGCATTTGCTTCTAATGGTTTTGTATTTGCGTTTACTGTGTAACCCATTTCCTCATGCTCCTCGATTTATTTAACAGTTGTTAGCCAGTCCAGATGTTCAGGTACACGACCATGTACTAAATCAAAATATTTTGATTGTAGTTTTTCTGTAATTGGGCCACGTACTCCTGAACCAATTTTACGCCCATCAAGTTCACGAATGGGCGTTACTTCTGCTGCGGTTCCGGTAAAGAATGCTTCATCAGCAACATAAACTTCATCACGTGTAATTCGTTTTTCACGAATTTCATAACCAAACTCTTGTGCCAATGTCATAATGGTTTCACGAGTAATTCCTTCTAATGCCGAGGTTAAGTCCGGGGTAAAAATAATACCATTGCGAACAATAAAAATATTTTCACCACTGCCTTCAGCAACAAAACCATCCACATCTAATAACAAAGCTTCATCATAACCATCACGCAATGCTTCCTGTAATGCTTGCGTTGAATTCATGTAGTTACCATTTGCTTTCGCTTTACACATCGTAATGTTCACATGATGACGCGTGTAAGAAGAAGTGCGAATACGAATACCTTTTTCAATCGCTTCTGCACCAAGATAAGCACCCCACTCCCAGCCAGCAATCATAACGTGAACCTTAAGATTATCAGCTCGCAAGCCAATACCTTCAGAACCATAGAAACACATCGGACGAAGATAAGCAGAATCTAAATTATTATCATGCACGATTTGTTTCTGTGCCGCATTTAGGGTGTCTTTATCGTATGGAATATCCATACCTAAGATATGTGCTGAACGGAATAAACGATCGGTATGTTCTTTTAAACGAAAAATCGAGGTACCTTGTTCCGCATGATAGGCGCGCACACCTTCAAAAACACCTGTACCATAATGCAAGGTATGCGTTAACACGTGCACCTTTGCTTCGCGCCAGGGTACCAACTCACCGTCTAACCAAATTACACCATCACGGTCAGCCATCGACATAATTACTTCTCCAATCTTTATTTTTGTTCCAGCCAGTGCAACCAAATTTTTTGCACGGCTGTAGATAATTCACTATATTCTTCAATATCAACCAACCGGGGCTGTTCTTGAAGCGCCATTTTATGTAGTCTGGCCCGAAAAACACGATATGCATCACTCAATGTATCAACATCTGCTTTCGACATTAAACCTGCTGTAGCAAAGCTTTCTAACAGCCGGATATTGTCGGTATACGCTAATAACTCAGGCTTTTCTGTTGCCCATGCCAGAACCCCGTATTGCACCATAAATTCGATATCAACGATACCTCCAAGCCCTTGTTTCAGGTCAAACTGGCCTTTTTTCTCCTTCAAAAGCTCTTTTCGCATACGATTTCGCATATTTATCACTTCTTTGCGTAAATCGACCTTATCGCGTGGCTGCGAAAGCACTTCTCGCCGTATTTCTTCAAACTGCTCAGCAATTTGTGGATCACCGGCAACCACTCGCGCTCGCACTAAGGCCTGATGTTCCCACAACCATGCCTTCTTCAGTTGATAGTCACGATACGACTTCAAATTTGTTACCAGCAAGCCGGAAGCGCCATCCGGGCGCAAACGCATATCGGCTTCATAAAGTGTGCCAGCAGATGTATGTGCGCTCAGTAGATGAATAATACGTTGGCCCAGGCGGGCAAAAAATACAGAAACGGCAATGGACTTTTCAGCTTTCGATTCATCGGCTGCAGTTTCAAGCTGACTACCTTCGCTGCCGTGCAAAAAAACCATATCTAAATCAGAACCATAACCCAGCTCATAACCACCCAGCTTGCCGTAACCGATAACAGCAAAACCTTTATCACACAAATCACCTTCTAGCTGGCAAATTGGTCGACCATGTCGAGTAACTAAATGTCGCCATGCCTGTTCAAGCGCTTGTTGTAAAACAATTTCTGCAACCCAGGATAAATGGTCACTCACTTCCATTAGCGGCAAGGCATCGGCAATATCTGCCGCTGCAATGCGTAAGATATTCGACTGCTTAAAATGGCGTAATGCATCCATGCACTGCTCAACATCATCGAGATCAAGTTGTGACAATCGCTGACGAATATCTGCTTCTAACTCAGCTTTTACGGGTGGCCGATATAGACTACGCGGATCCATTAATTCGTCTAATAAAATAGGAGATTGTTGCAGATAACTCGCAATCCACGGGCTGGCGGAACACAGCTTGATCAATTGAGATAACACCATTGGGTTTTCTGACAATAAAGCAAGGTATACGCTGCGCTGCGCAATCTTTGATATCAAAGACAGGATCCGATCAAAGGTCGTATCTACATTTTCAACCTGATGTAACTCTTCGAGCAATAAAGGTATTAACCGATCTAACCGTTTTTGCCCCTGACGGCTTAACGAGGCATATTGACGACTTTGATGTAATGTTTGTAATTGTTTTAATGCAGAGTGACTATTACTGAACCCTTTTTCAATTAACAAAGTATTCGCATTTTGTTCATCTAAATTGTTATACCAGAGTGCTTCTAACTGAGATATCGAACTTTTTTCAACATCCTCCTTTGCATCCTTGTTGTTATCTTGAGGTACAACAAATACTTGTTCGAAGTGCGCTTCAACACGATTACGATGTTTATTTAGTTCGCTCGAAAATGCATGCCAGTCTTTAAAGTTCATTGCTATGGCTAAACGTAACTGTCCAACTTCGTCATCGGGCAGGTTATGTGTTTGTCGATCCTGATATTCCTGGATACGGTGTTCCGTGTTGCGTAAAAATATATAGGCATGTTTTAACTCATTGACAACATCATCAGGCAACAGCTTTTTTTGAGATAAAAAATCTAAAATGACAAGCACCCGCCTTTCCTGCAAGTCGGTATCACGACCGCCACGAATTAATTGAAATACTTGGGCGACAAACTCAACTTCCCGAATACCACCTGCACCCAACTTAACATTGTTATGCATGCTTTTACGTTGAACTTCTTGTTTAATCATATCTTTAAGTTCACGTAAGGATTCAAAAGCGCCATAATCAAGGTAACGACGGTAAACAAAAGGTTTTATGGCAGAAAGTAGCAGCTCACCTTGTTTTCTATCACCAGCAACAGCACGAACTTTCACCATGGCATAGCGCTCCCAGCCACGGCCATGTACAAGATAATAATTTTCAAAAGCAGAGAAACTTGATACCAGAGGGCCTGTTTGACCAAAAGGGCGTAAGCGCATATCCACACGAAAAACAAAACCGTCTTCGGTATTTTGATCCAGGGCTTGAATTAATTTTTTACCTAAACGCGTAAAAAACTCGGAGTTAGCGAGTTGTTTTGGCCCACCTTTCACTTCACCTTCTTCAGGAAAAGTGAAAATCAAGTCAATATCAGAAGAAACATTTAACTCCCAGGCGCCTAACTTGCCCATTCCCAATACAGCAAGGTGTTGTTCTTCACCCTCGCTGGTTACCGGTACACCTAATGTTGCACATTGCCATTGATGCAGGTTCGATAAAGCAAAATCAATACATGCTTCCGCCATATAAGAAAGATCACGTGTTGTCTCTTTAAACTCTGCCCAGCCTGCAATATCACGCCAGACAATCCGCAGCATTTCACGCCGGCGAAACAGGCGTAAATGCTGACTCAGGACTTTTTCATCTGAAAAATTTAAATTGGTCACTATTGATTTTTGGTATGAGTCACTTGAATATGATTCTAATAAATCACCACTCTCCACCAGTTCTAAAAGTAACCCAGGAAAACGAATACACGTTTGCATCACAAAATCAGAGCACATCCAGACTTTTGCTATTGATTCAGTCACACGAGGGGGGATTAATGAGATATCAATCCCGGAATCCTGAATAGATTGCCATTGAATCTCAATGGAAGAGCGAAAAGATTCCGGTAATTGCTTAATATACTCAGACATGTCCATAGCTTAAGCATATCATTTTGACTTTTATGATGGTACAAATGAAAAATAATTTATAACCCGATACAAAGTGAATAACACGAGTTAAGTATGCCGCTGATAAATCGAATAATATTAGTTTTTTGTTTATCCTTTTTTTATCCTCCGTTAAGCCACGCTAAAGAAACTAACCCCGTTCAAAATAATGGTATCGGAATTTACATCGATCAGGATTTATTCGTGCCGTTCACAAATGAAGATCGTGACTATACTATGGGTTTTGCTATTGAATTTTTCTGGCAAAAAGACAAAGGACTTTACCCGTTTGATAACCTGGTTCGTCAAGCCGGTGAACTGATGGGTTTAAGTGATTCTGATAATATTGTTTACAGTTTTATGCTCGGCACACTTGCTTATACACCGGATGACTTATCCAATCCTCAACCCATCTATAATGACAGACCCTACTCCTCTTTAATATATCTGAGTAATAAACGTGTCCGTGCAGACGATAAAAATGCGATCGCAGCGGAGGTCTTGTTTGGAGTTTTGGGGACTAATTTTAGCCGTAATGCACAATCCGGTTTCCATTCACAATATCGGCAAATAGCAGGAACAACAAGCCCCGTTGAACCACGCGGTTGGGGTAACCAAATATCAAATGGGGGCGAGTTAACCATGCGGCTTCGTTTTTCGAATTCCCGCTTACAGTTTTCCAAGGCAGCTCTTTGGGACATAGCCAGCACAGTGGGTTTATCGTTAGGCTTTCAAACAAACGCCAGCGTCGCCCTCGCCATCAGATTTGGCAATATAAAAAGTAAGTTCTGGAGTCTTCCCTATGATCCGGTTAGCCGGGGCAATTTTTTACCTGGCAGACCGGGAAGTGAATGGTATTTTTGGTCAGCTTTCCGCACGCATCTCATTGGCTATGATGCTTTACTACAAGGCCAGTTTAAATCGAGCGAGGTAAAATATATCTCTGCTGAAATAGAACCTTTCGTCTATGACGGTGCATTCGGTCTGACAATGGGTTATAAAAAATCACAGCTTACTTTTGCAGCAAACGTGAAATCGTCAGACCTAAAACACATATCAAGACAACAGGTGTGGGGCAGCATTAACTACCTGTATTATTTTTAATTAGTCTTCATCCACATCGTCAGCATCCACTTGCCCGGATATTTTACGGCGTATATGTGACCATGAAATTCCGACCGCCAGTACCAGTGAAATTAAAGTCAAAATAACCCAGCTCATGACGGTCACATTCCCCATGCCCAGCCAGCCCCAGTCAATTAATAACCAGATAATTGCTGCAAAAAACAAAACGGCCAGAACTAAACCAATTGCACCAAGCGAACGGAGCGTTGCACGTAAATAAATCACCCAACCAATAATTAAACTGATCCCGGCAATACCTAACAAAGGACCAAAATTAGAAAAACTATTTTGCAGCCAGTGTGAATAAGAATATCCACTGGGATTATAAGTCAGCATGACCAGCAACAATGCAAATAAAAGTCGTAAAAGAAAACCTTGTACCGTTATGGGTTTCATCATTAATGTCCTAAATTATTATTTTCGAAGAATAACAAGCAAACCTGCAATAAGTGCTAATACACCCATTGCCATGCTCTCATATTGAAAGTTCAGGTTTATAACAGAATTCAACCCATTTAAAATCAACCATGCACCTAAAAAAAATGGCCAAAATTTCATTTCATTGTCACCCTAAATTTTAATTATTGTTTTAATGAATGCTGACTTATACAAAATCTACGCTAATTCTAGCATAAAGAAAAACGTCGTTCCCTGCACCCATACACATAATACTGGTTCTCCGGTAGTAGTGGAAAAAGCATCTGAACTGAAATATATCACTCTATTTAACTTACGACACGATTCTTTCATATTTAAACTTTAAACCCGCACCCTCTTTGTATTGACCTTTCCATAAATATTTAAACAAACCTGGATAAACACTATACAAATCCGGAACATTTATGCCAGCATAATAAATGTTCTCAACCACTATTATTTTAAAAGAATCGGATAACATATAGTTATTACCCTTTATTTAACCAGAGGTTTTGTATATGGTAATTTTGCAATAATCTCCAATAAATAAGACCACCTTCAGGAGAATAAATGTTTATCAAGTATCCACCTGCTGTGTATAACTTTTTTCAAAATGATCTCATTAACAGCTATCAGCCTGCCTATATCTTATTAGATCAATCAGGTGCAATCATCGACTGGGGCGGACAACTCGATGTATATGGCATTCAACAACCTGAAAAAGGTGCATCAATAACAGAATTTGTTTTTTTTCTTAGCGGGCTACTGCCTCTTGACGGAGAAAAACATGAATTGCCTTGTATTGAAATGAAAAATGGCAAAAAAACGAAAATTCATCTTTTTCATGACGGTACGGGGGACTGTGTCTTATTTCTGGATGTTGCTGAGGAAATGGGAAAATGGGGTGAATTAAAGCAGGAGAGGCACGATCTTGAATTGCTGGTTGAAGCCCACCGCAAAGCAGAACGAAATAAAAATGAATTTATCTCTACCGTTAGCCATGAATTAAGAACACCACTAACCTCTATTTATGGCGCTTTACAGCTTGTACTTGGAGGTATGGACGTCGAACTTCCTGAACAAGTAAAAAAATTACTCAATATTGCACTTAACAATACTTCAAGACTCTCTCTCATTATCAATGATATTCTGGATATCGAAAAAATTGAGTCAGGAAAAATGTCTTTTAATTTTCAGAAAATTAATTTATCGGAACTTATTTTGGAATCGATCGAATGTAATAGTTCCTATGCTAAAATACACGCGGTTCAATACAAAGCACAAAACTTGCCGGAACAAGCATGGGTCTCGGCGGATCATGATCGCTTGTTGCAGGTAATGAATAACTTATTGTCAAACGCCGCTAAATACTCTCCACCTGAAGACCCTATTATTGTCAATATTGAGATAAATGATAAAAATTACAAAGTGAGTGTGACTGATCAAGGTCCGGGTATCCCGCCTGAATTTCAGGCACGTGTTTTTGAAAAATTTGCTCAGGATGAGACGTTAAAAACAAAACAAAAAGGGGGCACAGGTTTGGGGTTAAGTATCGCCAGGGCGATAATACAAAAACATGGTGGCAACCTGGACTTTATCTCGGGGCAAGGTCAAGGAACCCGCTTTTATTTCGAGTTACCACGACAAAATTAATTGAAAATATTGCCTGTTTTGCTCAATTAAATGGCCTTTCAGCCGATATGAAGGTATAAGATTACTATATATAAGTCAGAATATCTGATTAAAGCTTAACAAATGCTAAGGCCAGAGATAGGCTATAGTATTCTCTCCATGCTGAGGTTTTAAATAATGGCAACAAAAGCAAAAAAAACAGAACCCCCCGAAAAAAATGACAACGAACAAAATGACCCAGCGATTGATCCTAGTCTAGAGAAGGTTCGAGATATTTTATTTGGTGAACAAGTTCGCGATCAAAATCAACGATATAACAGTCTGAACCAGGAGTTCACAAAAAAAGTTGATGAACTCAGAAATTTCACTACAGCACAATTAGAAATTCAGATAAAAGAAAATACATCTCAGTTTAAAAGTGAGCAGTCCGAGCGAGAGCAACTTGGAAATGAGATTTTTGTAAAACTGGACGAATTAACACACAGCCTGTCAGAACTGGATAGTAAACTTGAGCAAACATATGAAGATCTGCTTGATAATATCCAGGTAGAGTCAAAGCGCCTCACAGAGGAAATGCATGATCTACACGAGAAAACAATGTTGCATATCAAAGAACGCACAGAACAATTGCAGGATGTAAAAGCGGATCGTAGTAAGCTGGCCGAGATGTTTAGTGAAATGGCATCAAATCTGGCGAATGATAATACTAAAGCATAACCAATAACTGGAATGAGCTCATGAGTCTGCCTGACCAGAATAGTCAATTATCAGATATTGCGCCAAACCATAGCGACAACTCAGATTCCCAGCAGAGTGAGTTGCTTAAGTTACGCGAATTATTGCTGGGCGAAGAATATGAACAACTTCAGGATCTTCATGATCAAATCAAAGATCCTGAGCGCTATACCAATAGCGTAGCAAACGTATTATCAGAAGCTATTAAGCTACGTTCTGCAAAAGATAAAACTCTGACATCGGCACTCATGCCGAATGTTGAGGAAGCGATCCAAATTTCAGTAAAGAAAGATTCCCGCCCCCTGGTTGAAGCTATTTTCCCCATTATCGGTCCCGCTATTCGTAAATCTATATCCGAAGCCATTAGTAGTATGCTCAAGAATATGAATGATCTGGTCGAACAAAGCTTGTCGGTCAAATCGATAAAATGGCGACTCGAAGCCAAGCGAACAGGAAAATCTTATGCCGAAATTGCACTATTAAGAACACTTGATTACCAGGTAGAACAGGTTTTTCTTATCCACCGCGAGTCCGGCCTATTATTACATCACCTAGTTTCTGATCGCGCGGTTATAAATGATCCCGACATGGTTTCAGGAATGTTAACGGCAATTCAGGATTTTATTGCTGATTCATTTAATGTAGATCAGGGTGAAGGCTTAAAGTCGATGGCTTTAGGTGAATTACAGGTTTTCATTGAGCAAGGACCACGTGCAGTAATTGCCGCCGTTGTCATTGGTAATCCACCATCAGATTTGGGTGTCACCCTGAAAGAAGCGCTTGAAACCATCCACGCAGAGCTGGCCTTACCTTTAGCCGAATATCAGGGAGACAATGCGCCATTTGAGGAGGCCTATACCCCTTTGCACAATTGTTTACGTTCACAAGCAAAAGAAGAACAAATAGTCGTCGAAGAGAATAAAAAACGTAAGTGGTTGCCGTGGTTATTTGCAGGTGCCGCTATCATATTGTTGTTTTACTGGGGCATCTCTTCTTATTTAATACAACGTGACTGGACAAAAATTATTGATACACTCGAATCAGAACCGGGGTTAATCGTTATTTCCAAAGATAAAGACGATGGTCAATACAGCATTAAAGGATTACGAGATCCATTAGCACGCTCACCTGAATTGATTATTAGTCAACAACTGCGTGAAAAAATTGACATACAATGGGATTGGCAACCTTATATGTCAATGAGCCAGGAATTTATTTTGCTTCGTGCAAAGCAGTTATTAGGTGAGCCTGACAGAGTGAATATAGTTGTTAAACAGAGTGTGCTACACGTTTCAGGCGTGACCGCACAAAGCTGGATCGATAAGCTGCAACGACGTGCGCCCCATCTTTTAGGTATAAACGATATAGATATCACTAAACTTAAATCTATCGAGTCATATCAAAATAAATTTAAACAACATCAGGACACCCTCGATTCGCTAACGATTTACTTTGAGTCAGGCGCGTCAACAATCGCAAAAGAAGAAAGCGATAAATTACAATTGATGCATACGGCAATTCAGGGGATGATTATAAATGCTGATATCATTCCTTATCAGTTTAATATACAAATAAAAGGTCATACTGATAATGCCGGTTCAGAAGAACAGAACAGGCTGCTTAGTCAGGCCCGGGCAGATAGTGTACTTGCAGAGATCAATAAACAATCTTACAAGAGAAATTTATTTATTTCCCGGGGCGTGGGGGCAAAAGAAATTCATAGTGCAATAGCTGAGGGTAAAACTAAGTCCTCTCAGTTAAGGCGTGTTACATTTAAAGTCACTATTTTAGAGAAATCAAAATGATACAAAAAAAAATATGTATGTTAGGTTCATTTTCGGTCGGTAAAACAAGTCTGGTCAGGCGCTACATTGACAGTCTTTTTTCTGATAAATATCACACCACCGTCGGCGTAAAAGTTGATAAAAAAAATGTCAGTGTTGGTGAAACAGATGTCATGATGATGTTGTGGGATTTAGCCGGTGAAGATGAATTTTGTAAAATCAACCCTTCATATTTGCGTGGTTCAGCGGGTTATTTACTGGTTGTTGATGGCACACGACCTGCTACACTTGAAAAGGCCATTGAAGTACAGACAAAAGCCACGGCGCAATTAGGCGATATTCCCTTTATTATGGTGCTCAATAAATGTGATCTCGAAGATGAATGGGCAATTAATCAAAATACCGTAGACAATCTGATAGAACAAGGCTGGTGCGTCATTAAAAGTAGTGCCAAATCAGGAGAGAATGTTGAAAAAATGTTTCATGATCTCGCAGAAAAAATGCTCGCCGTAACACCTTAACTCAATTATTTTTAATTAAATCTAGCGACTCTAAAATATGGATAATATTTACTCTGAACTTTACCAACAAATGGACATCATCGTTCTTGAAAAAGAACGCAGTGGTAAATTAAAATTATTAACTGCGCTTCCGGAATGGTTTTCTCATTTTGTCAAAACGTCCTCCCAACCTGACGACACCATCTCACTCAATTATCGCTTCCCTTTTTTGGATAATTTTTTAATCGATGCAAATGTATTTTGGATAAAAGGTTCAGCAGGAAAAATGTCTTCCGGCGTCTGGATTGAAAGAGGAGATGATGAAGAGGAATATCCACTGGAAGCCACGATATACAATTTAAATGGTAGACATATTCTCACCATCGAATATCTCGGTGAAACCTACCATGAGCAAGTAAGAACATTGCAAACCGCAAGAGAAAACATGCTCACAAATGAAAGACTCGAAGAAGAAGTAAGAAAGCGCACCGCACAAATTCGTGAACGTGAAGAACAAATTGCAATGCGCCTATTAACGGCAGCCGGCTTTCGTGATGAAGAAACCGGGGCACATGTACGCCGCATTGGTCTATATTCAGAAGTTATTGGTGAAGCGCTTGGTTGGAACAAGCAGCATGTCGATGATATTCGTATCGCCGCGCCCATGCATGATTTAGGTAAGATAGGCATCCCCGATCGCATCTTACAAAAACCAGGCAAATTAACAAAAGAAGAATATGTTCATATGCAACAACATCCTGTTATTGGCGGTAAAATGTTAGGTGGCAGCTCTATTCCAATATTTCATATGGCAACCGACATAGCTGAATGCCATCACGAAAAATGGGACGGAAGTGGCTACCCCAAAGGGCTGTCCGGTGAAAATATTCCAATTAGTGCACGCATAGTTGCTCTTGCAGATGTTTATGATGCCCTGATACATAAACGTGTTTATAAGGAAGCAATGCCGGAAGACGAGGTGATCGATTATCTCAAGGAACAAAGCGGCAAACATTTTGATCCAAAAATAGTCGAATTATTTTTAGATTTGCTTCCGCAAATTCGCCGAATTAAAGAAACCGTCGTAGAAGCTGAAGACGAAGATGACTGGGAATATAAATAAAAAAGGCCGCTATTTCTAACAGCCTTTTTAACCCCGGGCACAGCAGAGGATTAGGAATTTTTCGGCAAATCAAGGCGCAGAATGTGCGAGCAGCGCAATGTATATTTCAAGCATAAAAAAGCCTCATCTAAATAGATGAGGCTTTTTTAATAATGGCAGTTTGAAAATGTTAGAGTTGAGATGGATGCAAGGCGGTTAAATAACCCGTCGCACAACGTACATTAAGTACGTGAGCAACGGAAGTATTTAACCAACGCCGCAGACACTCAAATACATAACGTCCACAAGAAAAAATGAGCAATAAAAAAAGGCTACTATCTCTAGTAGCCTTTTTAACCTCCGACACGGCAGAGGCTTAGGAATTTTGCGGCAAATCAAGGCGCAGAATGTGCGAGCAGCGCAATGTATATGAAATACATGAGCAGCGGAGCACGTTCTGCAACGCCGAGTTGCCGTAAAAGGACAAGCCGATTTACATCATGCCGCCCATTCCACCCATACCACCCATACCACCCATATCAGGTGATGCAGGTGCCGAAGCAGGATCAGCCGGTAAGTCAGCAATCATTGCTTCAGTGGTAATCATAAGACCGGCAACTGAACCTGCATTTTGTAATGCCGAACGCGTTACTTTAGTCGGATCTAAGATACCCATTTCAATCATATCACCGTATTCAGCATTACTTGCATTGTAACCAAAGTTACCTTTACCTTCTGCAACTTTGTTAACGACAACAGAGGCTTCATCACCTGCATTCATAACGATTTGACGCATAGGCTCTTCCATAGCACGACGCGCGATGTTGATACCAATGTCTTGATCGTGGTTGTCACCTTTTAGCTCAGCTAAATCTGCTGCCACACGAATCAATGCAACACCACCACCTGGTACCACACCTTCTTCAACCGCTGCACGTGTTGCATGTAATGCGTCATCAACACGATCTTTCTTTTCTTTCATTTCAACTTCTGTTGCTGCACCCACCTTAATAACTGCAACACCACCTGCTAACTTAGCAACACGTTCCTGAAGTTTCTCTTTATCATAATCTGAAGTCGTTTCTTCCATTTGAGTACGAATTTGAGTGACACGTGTTTCAATATCAGATGCCTGGCCAGCACCATCAATTAATGTTGTTTCTTCTTTAGTAATAACCACTTTTTTCGCTGAACCTAAATCTTCAACTGTAGCTTTTTCTAATGATAAACCGACTTCTTCAGAAATAACCGTAGCGCCTGTTAAGATAGCTAAATCTTGTAACATCGCTTTACGACGATCACCAAAACCAGGTGCTTTAACAGCTGCAACTTTTACGATACCACGCATGTTGTTAATTACGAGTGTAGCTAATGCTTCACCATCAACATCTTCAGCAATAATGAGTAATGGTTTACCTGCTTTTGCAACACCTTCAAGAATCGGTAATAAATCACGGATGTTAGAGATTTTTTTGTCATACAATAATATGAACGGTGCATCCATATCCGCAGTCATGTTTTCCTGGTTATTTACGAAATAAGGAGAAAGGTAACCACGGTCAAACTGCATACCTTCAACAACGTCCAGTTCATTACCAAAGCCTGAACCTTCTTCTACAGTAATAACACCTTCTTTACCCACTTTAGCCATTGCCTCAGCAATAATGTTACCCACTTCACTGTCAGCATTTGCAGAGATAGTACCTACCTGAGCAATTGCTTTATCGTCTTCACAAGGCTTTGACAATTTTTGTAAGCTCTCAACGGCTGCAATAACCGCTTTGTCGATACCACGTTTTAAATCCATTGGGTTCATACCCGCAGCAACCGCTTTCATGCCTTCAGTCAAAATAGACTGCGCTAAAACTGTTGCTGTTGTTGTACCGTCACCTGCCGTATCATTCGTTGCAGAAGAAACTTCTTTAACCATTTGCGCGCCCATGTTCTCGAATTTATCTTCTAATTCGATTTCTTTCGCAACGGAAACACCATCTTTAGTGATGGTTGGGGCCCCAAAACTTTTATCAATAACAACATTACGTCCCTTTGGACCTAAGGTAACTTTTACTGCGTTTGCTAAGGTATTCACACCTGCAAGCATGCGATGACGCGCGTCATCACTAAATTTGACTTCTTTTGCACTCATGTTATTTCTTCCTTATTAAATTCTTAGAATTAATTATTAACCGGTTTGATTGCATCAAACGCGTATTTAGTCAATGACAGCAACAATGTCGTTTTCAGACATGATTAACAAATCTTCACCATCAACTTTAATTTCGGTACCTGAGTATTGACCAAACATCACTTTGTCACCGACTTTAACGTCTAAAGCGCGCACACCATTGTCTGTAACTTGACCATTACCAACTGCAACCACTTCACCTTGAGTTGGTTTTTCAGCGGCTGAACCTGGTAACACGATGCCACCAGCTGATGTTGTTTCTTCTTCCATACGACGAATGACCACACGGTCATGTAAAGGACGGATCTTCATTTTTATTTTCTCCTAGGGAAAATTTTATTAAATTCATTAAGTTACGCCAAAATTAATATTTCAAACTGGCTTTATATACGTGCTATAAAATTAGCAGTCGCACTCCAAGAGTGCTAATTATGGTCATAATGGGGAGGCTGTCAATGGAATTCAAGGGGGTAAAATAAATTAAGCTTTTTAATTTTTATCACTACGATCTTCGTACTCACCTTCAATGACATGACCTTCAACTGAACGTGTCGTAGTAGAGCGTGTTGTTTCTGAGGTATGCCTTGTGTGCATATTTGCGGCCACGAATAGGCCTCGACTGAGTAAATTGGCTGCAATAAATTTACGCACAAAAGGCGTTAAAAAGAGAAAGCCTATGGTGTCTGTGAAAAAGCCGGGAGTAAGTAAAAAAGCACCCGAGAGCAATAAAAGTAGGCCTTCAACGAGAATGGTAGGCGGCAACTGGCCTTGCGCCATACTTTGGTTAAGTCGCGTCCAGGTTGATAAGCCTTGCTGTCGCAGCAAGCTTACTCCGAGTATTGCCGTGGCAATAACAAAAAAAATCGTCCAGCCCGCACCAATTATACTGCCCACCTGAATCAGCAAATAAATCTCTATAATCGGTATGACTAAAAATGCCACTAATAAAATTTGAAACACGCTAAACCTCTGATTCGTGCACTATGCAATGGCCTGAAACACTGTGCTTTTGCCCATTCTCATGGGTCAAATATGTTGTTATCGTAGTTAAATGGCCTCTGAGAACTATATATTGGTACTAACAACCTGCAATTCAAGTGAAATAGCGTCATTAATTGCTGATTCGCTGGTTAACAAGAAACTAGCAGCCTGCGTAAACATTATGCAGGGCGTAGAGTCCGTTTACCAATGGCAAGGAAAAATAGAGCACGCTGCGGAAATTTTATTACTGATAAAATCGCAGCAATCACTTTTTTTGCCCTTGAAACAAGCCATTCAGGAGCTTCATGACTATGAACTTCCTGAAATCATCGCTGTCCCTATCGACGCAGGTGAAAAAAATTATTTAAACTGGATCCAATCCGCCACATTAGCTACGGAACAAAAATAATGAGAATAAATAACCTTACGAAATCTTTGCTGTTACTACTTTCAATAATGGCAACTTTTAATACTTCCTTTGTTTTTGCTGCTGGCGGTGTTTCGGGTCTTAATGATCTCAGCAATGAGCTGGGGCTTGGAAATAATGAAGATGAGATCCTTGAACCTGATGTCGCCTTTAAACTCACCACCGATGTTAAAGACGCCAATAACATTGTTGCCAATTGGCAAATTGCCGATAAGCATTATCTTTATCGCGACAAGTTTAAATTTCAATTAAAAGAAAGCGAAGGCGTTCAATTAGGCACAACAAATTTACCTGCGGGCGAAACCAAGAACGATGAATTTTTTGGCAAAATACAAGTTTTTCATAACGGTGTTGAAGCTATTGTTCCCATCATCAGAACAAACAACAAAGCCACCACCATCAAAGTACAATTTACTTATCAGGGTTGTGCGGAAGAAACCGGGATCTGTTACCCCCCTATTCGTAAAACCATTAGTTTTAACTTGCCCGCCGGTGGCGTTATTTCATCAGCAAGTGCGATAACGACTCCTGCTCCTGCAACCTCGATGCAAGATAATTTTGTTTCAGAACAGGATAAATCTTTACAAGTTTTACAATCAGGAAACCTGGTTGAAATTTTAATTTATTTTTTCCTTGGTGGTTTAGCGTTGGCCTTTACCGCCTGCATGTATCCTATGATCCCCATACTTTCCTCTATCATTGTGGGGCATGGTGACAATATAAGTCATACAAAAGCATTCACCATTTCAATGGCCTATGTACAAAGTATGGCTATCACCTTTGGTCTTTTAGGTGCAGCCGTTGCCTTGTTTGCTGGCGGTGTTAACTTACAAGCTTATTTCCAAAGCCCCTGGATTTTAATTCCTTTTTCTGTTTTATTTGTTGCTCTTGCATTTTCTATGTTTGGTTTTTATGCCATTCAAATGCCTGCCTCGGTACAAAGCTGGTTAAGTAATTTCAGTAATAAGCAGGAAGGTGGATCATTACACGGTGCCATTTTCATGGGTGCTGCTTCTGCGTTAATAATAGGCCCTTGTGCCGGTCCCGTTATTATTGGTGCATTAGCCTATGTTGCTGCTGAAAGTGATCCTGCTATTGGTTTTCTTGCCATGTTTATTCTTGGTAATGGTCTGGGCTTACCGTTACTCGCGGTTGGTACCTTAGGCGGACATGTATTGCCCAAAGCGGGCACATGGATGGATACGGTTAAAGCCGCTGCGGGTGCTGTTTTACTCGCTATTGCTATCTTGTTCCTTGAACGTATCAGCTTTATTTCATCAACCGTTATTATGCTGTTATGGGCAAGTTACTTTATCGTTGCCGGTGTCTACTTAGGTGCATTCGAAGCTATTAAAGAAGGTGCTTCTGGCTGGTTCAAATTGTGGAAAGGTTTGGGTATCGTCTTTATTGTTTACGGTGTCATCGTCATGTTAGGTGGTGTGACCGGTGCGCGTAACTTTAATGATCCAATGCACGGTTCCAGCTTAACCAGCGGCAGCGGCGTTGAGAAAAAACATTTAATCTTTAAACGTATTAAAACCGAGCAGGATTTACAAAGAGAAGTTGCGGCAGCGAAAGCTGCCGGCAAGTATGTCATGCTCGACTTTTACGCTGACTGGTGCACCTACTGCAAACAGTTTGAAGATTATGTTTTCTCAAATAAAAACGTACAGACACTGTTAAAAGATTTTGTTTTATTACAAGCCGATGTCACCGCTAATGACGCTGCTGACCAGGCACTTAATAAATACACTCAGGTGCAAGCACCGCCTGCGATTTTGTTCTTCGGTAAAGATGGTAAAGAAATTCGTAACTACCGTATTGTTGGAAATATGGATGCAGAAACTTTTATAAAACACGTTACAAAAGTGATAAATAAATAAGAACAACGAGAAATAAAATGTCGAAAATAAGTTCTGTTTTTATGATGATTGCCTTAGCCACAGCAGGATTAGCTGCGGGTTATATTTTTAATAGCTGGCAACATGAGCAAAAACTGTCTGCTTCAAAAATAACAGATGACGGCCAGTCTTTAGTCTCGAATGTTCGCCCACTATTTAAACTAAACGATCTTGAAGACAAAGTTCGCGACGTTAAAGAGTGGGATGGTAATGTCTTAATGATAAATTTCTGGGCGACATGGTGTCCACCTTGTCGCAAAGAAATGCCTGCGTTTATTGAACTACAAGAAAAATATAAAGATAAAGGGTTTACCATTATCGGTGTTGCATTAGATGAAAAACAGGCAGTCATAGATTTTACCGAACCAATGGGAATGAACTACCCCATTTTGTTGGGTGAGCAGCAGGGCATGCCGTTGACTACGGCTTATGGAAACCGCCTTGGCGTCTTACCCTTCACCGTTATTGTTGATCGTCATGGCAACATTATTCATCGTAAGCGTAGTGAAATAACTTTCCCGCAAGCCGAAGCGATGATCAAACCACTACTTTAGGCTCAAGCTCAGTCGGCTATCGTCACTTTATCGCTTCAAACGGCAGGGAATACGAAGTATCACACCCTACGGCATCAATTAATCCATAATTTGCTCAAAAAACAAACAAATAAAGCAATGTGGATTTTGTGAACTTGTTGGTAGGTTAATTTCCCTTTACTTGTTATTATCTGACGCTAATTTCTTCTAACTTCTAAAAAGTAGACAACTTCTCCTTGTTAAGGCAAAATAAAGCCTAAATAGTCGCAAAAGAAGTGCTCAAACTGCAGTAATCGTGTTGCGATTACGTAGGTATTTGCATCGAAATTACGTAGATTAATTACACTTTGGCAGCATAAAATGGCAAACATTCTGGTATTACATGGTCCTAACCTCAACCTGCTCGGAACCCGTGAGCCGGAAATATACGGTGCCACCACTTTATCAGAGATTGATACTGCTCTCATCGAGCAAGCCAAAACGCAAGCTCATTCACTTGAGTGCATGCAAAGTAATGCTGAGCATGAATTAGTCAGCACTATCCAAAATAGCCTGAACAAAGTCGATTACATTATTATTAACCCCGCCGCATTCACTCACACCAGTGTGGCCATGCGCGACGCCCTCGCTGCGGTAAACATTCCGTTTATCGAAGTACATTTATCAAATGTCCATGCACGTGAAGACTTCCGGCGCCACTCCTATTTTTCGGATTTGGCGCAAGGCGTTATCAGCGGGCTGGGCGCAAAAGCGTATTCATTAGCACTTGATGCTGCGATGGACGCTCTTGCATAAATTAAAGAATCACTCTAACCCCTCAAAGGTGAAAAAATTATGGATATAAGAAAAGTAAAAAAACTCATCGAGCTACTCGAAGAATCGGGGATTGCTGAGATTGAAATTCATGAAGGTGAAGAATCTGTTCGCATTAGTCGTAACACTGTTGCAACACCAGCGGCTGCACCTGTTGCTATTACGGCACCCGCTCCAGTTGCCGCAGCAGCACCAATAGCTGCCCCGACCGAAGAAAGCATCGAAGGTCATGTACTCAATTCACCAATGGTAGGCAGTTTTTACCGGGCCCCTTCACCCGGCGGCGCCTCTTTTGTAGATGTCGGTTCTAAAGTGAGTATCGGTGATACGCTTTGCATTATCGAAGCAATGAAATTGCTTAACCCTATTGAAGCAGATAAAGCAGGCACAATTAAAGCCATCTTAGTCGAAAATGGTCAGCCGGTTGAATATAACCAGCCTCTCTTTATCATAGAGTAAAAGGCCCCTGTACAAATGCTGAGAAGGCAGATAACGGCGTTGAAAACTAACTCAAAATGCGCATGTACTCATCCGTACACACCGCTTTTTCGTTAGCTTCCACCTTGCTCTTTAACATCTCACCATCCGTACAAAGGCCTTTAACAATTTTTAATAGCCCTTAATTAAAAAAACGAGTTTATTATGTTAGATAAAGTACTCATTGCTAACCGCGGCGAAATTGCACTGCGTATATTACGCGCCTGTCGCGAGTTAGGTATTCGTTCGGTTGCACTTCATTCAGAAGCCGATCGTGATTTAAAACACGTCCGTCTTGCGGATGAATCAGTTTGTATTGGTCCCGCTTCATCATTAGAAAGTTACTTAAATATCCCGGCGGTTATCAGTGCGGCTGAAGTCACTGACTCGGTTGGCATTCATCCCGGCTACGGCTTTTTATCTGAAAATGCAGACTTCGCCGAACGTGTAGAAGAAAGTGGTTTTGTTTTCATTGGTCCTAAAGCGGACACTATCCGTACCATGGGTGATAAAGTTCAGGCAATTAAAGCCATGAAGGCCGCGGGTGTTCCAACCGTTCCTGGTTCAGATGGTGCGCTTGATGATGATGATGAAAAAAACCTGGCTCACGCTCACCGTATTGGTTATCCCGTTATTCTAAAAGCATCGGGTGGTGGCGGTGGTCGTGGCATGCGTGTTGTGCACAGTGATGCGACCTTACTCAACTCGATCTCTTTGACTAAAGCTGAAGCCCTTGCCTCCTTCAATAATGGCATGGTCTATATGGAAAAATTCCTTGGCAACCCACGCCATGTTGAAATCCAGGTGCTTGCAGATGAACATGGCAATGCGATTCACCTCGGTGAACGTGATTGTTCTATGCAACGCCGTCATCAAAAAGTGATTGAAGAAGCGCCGGCTCCGGGTATTTCTGATGAACTGCGCGCAGAAATTGGCAACCGTTGTGCTCAGGCCTGCGTCGATATAGGTTATCGTGGTGTAGGTACGTTTGAATTTTTATATGAAAACGAAGAATTCTATTTCATTGAAATGAATACGCGTATTCAAGTTGAACACCCTGTTACAGAAATGATCACAGGTGTTGATATTGTGCGTGAGCAACTTCGTATTGCCAGCGGCTTACCACTGGCATACACGCAAGATGATATTGTAATTAATGGTCACTCTATGGAATGCCGTATTAATGCAGAAGATCCAAATAACTTTATGCCATCACCAGGAACAATTACCTCATACCATGCTCCTGGTGGCCCAGGTATTCGTGTTGATACACATATTTATAATGGTTACCGTGTACCACCTTATTATGACTCGATGATTGGCAAACTCATTACTCATGGAGAAACACGCGAAGTGGCAATGGCACGTATGCGTACAGCATTAAGTGAGATGGTAATTGAGGGTATTAAATGCAATATCTCGTTACATCAAGAGTTGTTCAATGATGCTGGTTTTCAGGCTGGTGGCGTTAATATTCACTACCTGGAAAAGAAGCTGGAAGAGAAAGCTAAATAATTTTTTTCTTCTGCTTATTTGAAAAGCGAGTTATCTATAAGTAGTAACTCGCTTTTTTTTGCTTTAAACATTTAATAACCGAAGCCTTTGCATGAGAAATAGTTTTCGTTCCAGTAAGGCAAAACTTACCGCTCCTGCTCACGCACCTTACCTGCGTCCATGCAGGTAAAACATGAAAGAAAAAACGGAGTTTACAAATAGTAAATGAGTATTTTGAAAGAAGGTTTTAACGCCGCTGGAGCGGAAAATATGAATCATGCGGAGAGTTTCTGATGGCGTGGCTACAACTAATAATTCCAACAAATGAAACTGAAGCAGATCAACTTTCTGACGCCCTTATGGAACAAGGTGCGGTATCTGTTACCCTCGAAGATATGCAAGATCAACCAATGTTAGAACCGGCCATCGGCACCACTCCAATGTGGTCACAAACGCGTGCGGTTGGGTTGTTTGATGCCAGCTATGATTTAAGCCAGGTGGTTAAAAATCTCGAACAGCAACTTAGAAAAAAACTTCCTGACTGGAAAGACGAGCGACTTGAAGATAAGGACTGGGTGCGCGCCTGGATGGATGACTTTAAACCGATGCAATTTGGCGAAAAGCTTTGGGTTGTGCCCAGCAACTTTGAACCACCCTATGCCGATGCAGCGAATATTTTACTCGACCCCGGTTTAGCATTCGGCACAGGGACACACCCGACCACATCGATGTGCCTGGAATGGCTCGACGCTAACCCGCCTACCGATAAAAACATCATTGATTTTGGTTGTGGTTCGGGCATTTTAGCCATTGCAGCTATTTTACTGGGTGCCAAACACGCCGAAGCCATCGATATTGATCCTCAAGCCTTAATTGCAACACGTGATAATGCAGAAAAAAATCATGTCTCCGGGCAAGTCATAACTTATCTGCCCAAAGAGTTCTCTCAAAAAACCACACCGCTATTACTGGCTAATATTCTTGCCTCACCCTTAATTGAATTTGCCGACTATTTTGCGGAGTTAACAGCATCCCATGGCCAAATTGTGCTCTCTGGTATTCTTGCCGAACAAGCGCAACAGGTTTTAGCTGCCTACCAGCCAAACTTTGAAATCACGATATGGAAACAACAGGGCGACTGGGTTTGTCTGGCGGGAAGAAAGCGATAATGAGCAATTACAACTCCTTGCAAACTTATGGGTATAATTAACCCATGTATACCCGCTGTCCATCATGCTTAACCTGCTTTCGAGTCACCGAACACCACCTTGCCATTGCCGGCGGTAAAGTTCGCTGTGGCCAGTGTCAGCTGGTCTTTAATGCCACAGAGCATGTGATTGATGACTTGCCGATTAACCAACTAAACAATCCAACTTCTGCTGGCAATGATGCGGATACAAATAAAGCGGATGCGACCAGAGTTGACCGCAATGAAGAGGCAAGGCATGACTCCGGTGAAAATAATCCCGTTAAAGAAGATCAAGTCAATACAAGACCAGTAGTCAACTTTGAACCCGAAGCGGATGAGGCGGAGCAGAGCGCAGAGTCTGTAAATGAAGACTTGCAAAGCGCCCTCTCTGACGAACCTGAAAAAGAGATAAGTGAAAAGAGTGATCTCGAAGAAGAAGATAATGCTTTAGATAAAGAACAACCCAATAAAGAAAACAAAGAAAAAATAAAGGAAGAACAAGGGCAAAAATTATCACGAGACATATCAGAACAAATCAGAGAAGAAGAATTTGAAATTTTCGATATTGATAATGAGCTACAAGACGAAAAGAAAATAGACAATAGCGGTGAAAAATTTGCTGAAAATGGGAACAATACTACAAATCAAAAATCTGAAGAAGTAGAAAGTGATTCAATTTATAACGGTGAAGCTTTTGAAATTATGGGTTCAGCCCCCTCCCTGGAAAATACAACAACTGAGCAAGAAGCTGAAGACAATGATATCCCCGTTCAGCTTCGTGATGACCTTAAACGCTTACAACAACCCGCAGCCCGTCGCTTACATCCTTTGTTAAGCCTTCTTTTTATTCTTATTCTTTTTTCAATCTCCTTTTTACAGCTCGCTTACTTTCGTGCTTTTGAGTTAACGTTCGCAATACCCTCTGCAACCCCTTATATTGAAATGTTTTGTGAAAAAGTGAATTGCCATTACTCCGGCCCGCTCGATAAAAAGAAAATCCAGCTACTTAGTCGCGATGTCCGGGTACACCCCAAAGAGAAAAAAGCATTACTCATTAGTGCAGCAATGATTAACAACGCAGACTTTGCTCAACCCTACCCTGATATCAAAATTCGCCTGTCTGATATCTCTGGCAATATTGTTGCTGAACGAATATTTAGCTCTAAAACATACATCGGCAGCGCAACGAATCCATTTTCTTTGATGAAATCAAAAATTCCTGTACATATAAAATTTGAAGTGGTTGATCCAGGAAAAGATGCTGTTAATTTTGAATTTAGCTTTCTATAAACCTGAAAAGCGATAAAATACCTGACTACTTTAGAAAAGTATTAACTACAAATATAAGCCTGCCTAACGCAAAGTTAATTGATGATCAAGCAAGAAAAAGTAACTTAATCGCTTAATATTTTTTGTTACTAGCTGTATGATTGTTCACCCCCGAAAAACGCTGTTTTAATTTTTTAGATATTGGTCGTTTATGTATATTGGTCCCTATCAGATAAGTAACAAGCTGGTTCTTGCTCCCATGGCAGGCGTCACCGATTTGCCTTTCCGCAAATTATGTCGCAGCTTAGGTGCGGGTATGGCGGTATCTGAAATGGTCTCATCAAACTCATTATTATGGGGTAGCGACAAAACAAAACGTCGCGCTTCGCATGAAGGGGAAACCGATCCAAAATCTGTTCAAATCATGGGGACCGAGCCAGCAATGATGGCTCAAGCTGCACAATATAACGAAGACACCGGCGCACAAATTATTGATATTAATATGGGTTGTCCGGCAAAAAAAGTCTGTAATGTATTGGCAGGTTCCGCCTTATTACGAGATGAAAAATTAGTAGGTGATATTTTAACCGCCGTGGTTGAATCCGTTGACGTTCCTGTCACTCTAAAAATTCGTACTGGTTGGGATCTCGAGTCACGTAATGCGGTTAACATCGCCCGGGTTGCTGAAGATTGCGGAATTCAATCATTAGCCATTCATGGCCGTACGCGTGCCGATCAATATCGTGGTGATGCAGAATACGACACCATTGCGGATGTTAAAAGCCGCATTGCTATTCCAGTGATTGCCAATGGCGATATTAAAACACCGGAAAAAGCCAAGTTTGTATTCGACTACACCAAAGCCGATGCAGTGATGATTGGTCGAGCGGCACAAGGGCGACCTTGGATATTCCGTGAGATTGAGCATTATTTAAAGACTGGAGAGCATTTACCTGAACCAAGCCTCGCTGAAATTCGCGATATTATGCTGGGTCATTTAGATAATCTTTATGAATTTTATGGGGAGTTCACTGGTGTGCGTGTGGCCCGCAAACACATCAGTTGGTATAGCAAAGGTCAGTCGCACGGCGGCGCCTTTCGTCAAGCAGTATGTCGGGTAAACACCATCGATGAGCAGCTTAGGATGACTCACGATTTTTTTGAACGCTTATTAAACAAGGAGGAAATAGCAGCATGACAGAAGCCGCTCTAGTGGACCCTGCTATTACACAACTACATCCACAACAAGAAGAAACCAGAAAACCTTTAAAAACATGTGTCGAAGATGCGATGCAAGGCTACTTTAAACAGTTAGATGGCCACGTAACCAATGATCTTTACCAAATGGTTTTAAATGAAATTGAAGAACCCTTATTCCGTAGTGTGTTACAACACACGCGAGGCAACCAAAGCAAAGCATCTGAATTACTGGGGATTAATCGTGGAACCTTGCGTAAAAAGTTAAAAATGTACGGTTTGAACGACTAAATCAAAATCTTTCCAGCACAAAAGAAAGCCTGCCCCGCGAAGCAGGCTCTCTTTTGAAGTTATTTCTTTCTTTAAAATTACGGAAATTATCATGTCTAAAATCACCCGCGCTCTAATCAGCGTTTCGGATAAATCCGGCATTGTTGAATTTGCAAAAAGTCTTCACGCATATCACGACATCGAAATACTTTCGACCGGTGGTACAGCAAAATTACTCGCTGAAAATGGCATACCTGTCATTGAAGTCTCAGACTATACCGGCTTCCCTGAAATGATGGACGGACGTGTTAAAACCTTGCACCCTAAAATACACGGTGGTGTATTAGGCCGGCGCGGTACAGATGAAGCGGTAATGCAAGAACATGATATTCCGCCTATCGATATGGTCGTCGTTAATCTTTATCCATTTGAAGAAACGATTGCAAAAGAAAACTGTAGTCTTGAACTTGCCATTGAAAATATCGACATCGGTGGTCCCACCATGTTGCGCTCAGCGGCAAAAAATCATGCTTCGGTTACCGTTGTGGTTGATGCCAATGATTACGCCAGAGTATTAAATGAAATTAAAGATAATAATGGTGTGGTCACGGATGCAACGCGTTTTGATTTAGCGGTGAAAACCTTTGAACATACTTCACATTACGATGGTGCTATTGCGAACTACTTAGGCTGTATTGAAGCCGACGGCAATAAAACAATCTTCCCCCGTACCTTCAACAGTCAGTATAATAAAACACAAGAAATGCGTTATGGTGAAAACCCACACCAGGCCGCTGCATTTTATGTGGAATCAAATCCTTCTGAAGCAAGCATAGCAACCGCAAAACAACTTCAGGGCAAAGAACTTTCTTATAATAATATCGGTGACACCGATGCCGCATTAGAATGTGTGAAACAATTTAATGAAGGTGCAAGTTGTGTCATTGTTAAACATGCTAACCCTTGTGGTGTTGCCACCAGTGATTCTATTTTAGAGGCGTATGAAAAAGCCTATGCCACTGATCCTGAATCTGCCTTCGGCGGCATTATTGCCTTTAACCAGGAACTCGATGCAAAAACAGCCAGCACCATTGTTGATCGACAATTCGTCGAGGTGATCATTGCGCCTAAAATTAGTGAAGAAGCGATTAAAGTTGTCGCAAAGAAAAAGAATGTGCGCTTACTCGAATGTGGTGAATGGAGCGACGAACCCGGCCCGCGTTTAGATTTTAAACGCGTTAATGGTGGCTTGTTAGTGCAAGATGCTGATCTGGCACTTTATAACGAGCTTAAAGTCGTCACTAAACGCCAACCGACTGATGAAGAAATGCAGGATCTGCTCTTCGCTTGGCGCGTTGCAAAGTTTGTAAAATCCAATGCGATTGTATATGGCAAAGACAATATGACAATCGGTGTTGGTGCCGGCCAAATGAGCCGGATTAATTCTGCACGTATCGCAGGTATTAAAGCCGAACACGCGAACTTAGAAGTTAAAGGTTCTGTGATGGCAAGTGATGCCTTTTTCCCCTTCCGTGATGGTTTAGACCAGGCCGCTGAAGTAGGTATCACCGCAGTAATACAGCCTGGTGGTTCAATGCGTGATGATGAAGTGATTGCTGCTGCCAACGAACACGATATTGCTATGGTCTTTACCGCAATGCGTCATTTCAGACACTAAAATAAGTAAAAAGCTGCCTGGATGAGGCAATTATCCAGGCAGCCCCCAATATAGTTCTGTTAATTTTTACCCATCAAAGATAACATTTCAGCTATGTCATTTTTATGCACCATGATGTAATTTCCACCGTCAGGTATAGCTGAATCGTCTAATGGACCATTAAGATATGGAAGATAATTTTTATATTTTAGTGGCTTATGGTAAAAAGCTCCATCCTCCTCTATCTTGTATGATTGATAATTCATGCCAGACATTACTCGTATGACTTCCATGTTGTTCTCAACAGTATATTGATACGTTGCATCGTCAAAACCCGGTATATTTGCCAACTCACAATGTATGCATGGCTGATGCTTTTCTATCGTTTTAGCTAACCCTTTCAAGACATCAAGCTCAGCGCCTTCAGTATCAATCTTGATAATAGATAATTTATCAATATCGAGCTGATTAATGATCTCATCAGCCTCAAAAGTTGGCACAATGCTATTAAAGCTGTCTGTTCCCTTGTTAATTTCGCGATGAATAGAAGCACATGGATCAGCATAACGGCTTGCATAAAAAGTGCGTAATTCAGTTGAATCTGCGAGTGCGACAGGTAAAACGTGGCAACTTGATGTCCAGTTGTTTGCAGCAATAAGTTCATTCATAAAAGAAAATGAAGCATGATTGGGCTCAAATCCAAAATATATACTATCTTTAATGCCTAATTGTTTACTTACCGCTTTGTATCTAACTAAAAACTCGCCTGCATGCGTTCCAATATCAATTGCAGCACCGGGTTTCATCATCAAAGCTGCATGAATGCTTTTTGACATGAAGAATTCATTAGGAACGGTAAGATATTTTCCCATCCAATTAGTCAATGGAAGAATTAATTCTAACCCCTGATGCTCTGATGCTCTTTTTTCAAACCGAAGTTTATAAAGAAGTTGATGCCACTCTCTTAAAAATTTCTTTTTCACCCACCATAAAAATGGTTTTGCATACATCTCATCGTAAAATTTTAAATTTTTATTATTAGAATTACTCACAAAATACCTTTATTGATAATATATTCACCATTTTTTATGATACTAACACATATCTCCAAAACGAAGTTATTCCATCCTTTGAAAGAAGGCTACCAATATCACTTTTAATTATCCCAATAACACCTTTTTCATAATGCTATATTAAAATAATAAGCTTGGTGGGGGCATATTTGAGATAAAATTTTATAAAACCTGCTTAATGTAACGAATAGGGGATGGCTGATAATGATGAATAACATCACGATGGACTTCACAGGTATGCCCCACTTCCGTTATTAAAAATATAAAGCCTTGTTTATTATGAACAAGGCCTTTTTAACAACTAGTTATAAACAGGCCTTAGATTCAACACCACCTTTTACCCCTTTCTTCAGCTCAAACTGATCGCTGACTTCCCCTATTTCATTAATAAAATAGGCCTTTAAGGTGTTTTTATTGACATCAAAAATCATTGAGCCGGCTTCTTGTATTGAGTTTGGCAGAGCGGGATGATCAAGTGGCCCGTTATCCACTTTCGAAGAAGAACCAATGACAGCGTAAAGGGTACCGGAATTTTTACTGATGTTTTTTCCTTTTTTAGAATACTTTCCTACTTGTCGAATCATCTCAGGCGTAAAACTTGATGAATACCCGTAATGACAACTGATTAATTCTGAGCGCTCATACATATGACTGTGACCAGACAAAACAACGTCAGCACCATATTGTTCCAGCAAAGGCAGAATGTTTTCCCTAACGGTAATTAAACGTCCACGACTATCTCTTTTACTATCAGAATTATGGGAGCCCTTTGTATAGGGCGGATGGTGAAAAGCGACAAATAACCACTGCTGTTTGCTCGCTTGTAAATCTTTTTTAAGCCAGTTTAACATATCACCATCAACATCATGATCACTGTCTTGCGTATCCAGCATCACAAAATGAATATTGGCGTAATCAAATGAATAATAATGTTCAGTCCCCGAGGCGATTCCACCACTTTCAGCTTTTGTAGGGAAAGTAAAAAGATCAAAAAAGACCCAGCGTCGTGCATCATGATTGCCATAAGCAGGCCACACGGGAGTATTACGTAAAATCATTTTATAAGGTTCAAAAAAGCCTTTTTGAAACTGCTCATTACTGCCCGAGCGATACGCGTTGTCACCGGTTGTTACCCAAAAATCAAGGGGAGAATTTTTAACACTACGTGGATTTTGTTTAAGCCAGCCTAACATGGCATCACGCACTCCATTTTGAACAGGATTGGGATAACCTTGGTCGCCCGTTACCCAAAAGCGAACCGGCACATCATTTTTAATCGGGGCGGTTTTAAACCAAAACTCTTTTCCCTTGAATTCCTCTTGTTCTTCACTGCCCACACTGTAAAAATATTTTGTCGCGGGCTTTAGCTGCGTTAACCGTACCTCATGCTCTTCATCCGCTTTGCTTTCTTTTATACTAAATTCAAGTTGTTCCGCATGTTCTCCATAGCGCACCACACCCACAGAGGCTTTCTCACTTTGCCAGCGCAAGGTAACCGCATCGCTAGTCACCATCTGTAAATACGGTTCCCGCACTCCACTATAAAAACCATCCAGCCAAATTTGGGTCGGCCGACCAACCGCATACAACACAAGCAGTGCAACAAATAACAAACCAAAACGGCGTAACCAACGAATCAAAAATGTCATAGATAAAAGCCTTGCTTCTTTATAATTATTTAAATTGTATAATGGCTTAGTTTACAATTACTTGAGCAAATGACCAAACACAGCTGGATTGACCACGAAAAGCCAATCCGTTAAGGTCGCATCCTCAATCAAATAGTACAAATCAGGCAATATTATGAAAGTTCTTGTTATTGGCGGCGGCGGCCGTGAACATGCTTTAGCGTGGAAAGCAGCGCAATCCGACTCTGTCTCAAAAGTCTATGTTGCCCCCGGCAATGCGGGCACGGCACACGAAAATAAACTCGAGAATATTGCTATTGCCGCTGATGATATTTCAGCATTAAAGGATTTTGCCAAAAAAGAAAATATTGAGCTGACTATTGTTGGCCCTGAAGTCCCGCTCGTTTTGGGCATTGTTGATACTTTTGCTGAATCAGGTTTGCGTTGTTTTGGCCCAAGCCAGGCTGCCGCTGAACTGGAAGGCTCCAAGTCTTTCACTAAGGATTTTCTTGCCCGCCACAATATCCCGACAGGAAGCTACGGTAACTTTACCGAAGTAGACGCTGCCGTTGCTTACATTAAAGAACAGGGTGCGCCTATCGTTGTAAAAGCTGATGGTCTTGCTGCGGGTAAAGGCGTGATCGTGGCAATGACTGAAGCCGAGGCGATTGCCGCTGTTGAAGACATGCTTGCGGGTAATGCCTTTGGTGATGCCGGACATCGAGTGGTAATTGAAGAGTTTCTCGCCGGAGAAGAAGCGAGTTATATCGTCATGGTGGATGGTGAACATATTTTACCGATGGCGACCTCGCAAGATCATAAAGCTGCACTGGAAGGTGATAAAGGCCCCAATACCGGTGGTATGGGCGCGTACTCACCTGCGCCCGTTGTCACTCCCGAAATCGATGCACGCATTATGGCCGAGGTTATTGAGCCGACGGTAAAAGGCATGGCCGCGGAAGGTAAGCCTTACACCGGATTTTTGTATGCCGGCTTAATGATCTCAAATGACGGCGCACCAAAAGTGATTGAATACAATTGCCGATTTGGTGACCCGGAAACGCAACCCATTATGATGCGTTTAAAATCTGATTTAGTCGCTTTGTGTAATGCTGCATTAGACAAGAAGCTCGATCAGACCTCGATTGAGTGGGATTCACAAGCCGCATTAGGGGTTGTGCTCGCCGCCGGAGGCTACCCGGCAGATTATGCCAAAGGCGATGTGATTTCCGGCATTCCAGCAGCCACCGCAGACGCCAAAGTGTTTCATGCCGGTACCGCTGAAAAAGACGGTCAAACGGTAACCAGTGGGGGCCGCGTCTTATGCGCAGTCGGTTTAGCGGCCAGCGTAAGCGAGGCGCAAGCAAAGGCGTATAAGGTTGTTGAAAAAATTAGCTGGAATGGCATGAACTACCGAAAAGATATTGGGCATCGCGCAATTTCACGTGAAAAAGCCTAAAGGCGAATAAAAGCTGTCTTTTTAAACGGATTACAGCCTGAGTACTTTTCTCCCTTTTTTGCCTGAATCACAGATAAACTTCGACTTCTGGGCTCATTTTGCATAAAATATGCGTCTTTTCGGGCTCAGCTATTTATACCGATAAAAAGACGATGGGCATGAATGCTCCATAAAGCGTACTTAATATTTTCGCGGCATGTAAATGCCAAAATTAACCGAATTCAAAAACTATTTTAAAAAGATTTAAGGAGAATCTCCATGTCTGCTAAACATCCCGTCATTGCGGTAACCGGTTCATCTGGTGCTGGTACGACTACAGTTAAAAATGCATTTGAGCATATTTTCTTTCGTGAAAAAATTAATCCACTTATTATTGAAGGCGACAGTTACCACAAATTTGATCGCGCAGAAATGAAAGAACAAATTGCAGTTTTTGCCAAGCAAGGCAAAAACCTCAGCCACTTTGGTCCCGACGCAAATCACTTTGATATTTTAGCTGACACCTTTAAGGCATATGGAGACACCGGTTCATGTAAGCGCCGTTACTATTTGCATAGTGACGAAGAAGCCGCTGAGCACAATGCACGCTTAAGCACCAGCCTTACTCCAGGACAATTCACGCCCTGGGAAGACATTAAAGAACAGTCTGACTTATTATTTTATGAAGGCCTTCATGGTGGTGCCGCAGATGATAAATCTGATGTTTCTAAATTTGTTGATTTACTTGTTGGTGTTACACCTATCGTTAATCTCGAATGGATTCAAAAAATTCATCGTGATAATGCACAGCGTGGTTACTCTGCTGAAGCTATTGTTGATACGATTTTACGTCGTATGGAAGATTACGTTAACTACATTACGCCACAATTTTCTAAAACAGATATTAACTTCCAGCGTGTTCCTACGGTTGATACCTCTAACCCTTTCATCGCCCGTGACATCCCAACACCCGATGAAAGCTTAATTGTTATTCGTTTCCGTAACCCTGATAATGTTGATTTCCCATACTTGCAGAACATGATTCAGGATTCATTCATGTCTCGTCCAAATACTATCGTCGTACCCGGTAGTAAAATGGGCTTTGCAATGGAACTCATCTTAAACCCGGTTATTCATGACTTGATTGAAGCAAAGAAAAAAGCTTAGTTTTAAATTAGCTTGATTCTAAAATAGCCGGCACCTATTTATACGGTACCGGCTTTTTTTATATTTATAAATTAAATAAACACAAAAATATTAGCATGCAAAAATTTCTCAGCGCAACAAGTACGCAAAAAAACTGGCAAGCCGCTGCTGCTGATCTTTTACAGCAGTTTGGTGATATTCCCGCAGAAGCAAACGTTGCCTTTATTTATGCTAACGATGTATTTTCAATTGAATTAAGCCACTTACTTGAAGAACTCAAAACCAAAACACAGATCAAAAACTGGGTTGGCAGTGTAGGCAAAGGTATTTGCAGTAATGCCCGGGAAATTTATGAGCAAGCTGCTGTCACCGTTATGCTCGCAGATTTATCAGAAAATTCTTTTTCGATTTTTAATGGTATGAATAATGCGCCTGTTGCGGAAAATGAAAGTTTTACGCTTAACTATGCACTGGTACACGGTGATCCCCGTAATGGTTTAGTCAACGAGCATATTAAAAACTTACCCGGGAAAATTGGTAACGGTTATCTCATTGGTGGCATAACCTCATCTGAAAATCATTTTTTTCAGGTTGCCAATGATATTACCGAAGGTGATATCTCCGGTATTGTGTTTAATGATGAGACAAAAATTATTACCGGACTTTCGCAAGGGTGCACGCCTTTTGGCGAAGCGCATACATTAACCCAATGTGACCATCATATTGCGATAACAATTGATAAGCGTCCTGCTCTTGATGTTTTTAAAGAAGAAATAGGCGATGTATTAGCGCGTAATATCGATCGTGCAGCCGGTTATATTTTTGCCGCATTTCCGATAAAAGGCAGTGATACTGCAAATTATTTAGTCCGTGATATTATTGGAATAGATACTAATAACAACCATCTGGCAATTGCTGACAACATGCTGGCTGATAGCAAAATTATATTTTGCAAGCGTGATGGACAAACAGCAATTGAAGACATGCAACGCATGCTGAGCGATATTAAAAGACGCTGCGGGACAGAAAAAATTAAGGGTGCTCTTTACATTTCATGCATGGGTCGGGGGAAAAATTTATTTGGTGACAATTCCGAAGAACTTAAAATGATTACTGAAGTTTTAGGTGATATTCCACTAGCCGGTTTTTATGCAAGTGGTGAAATTGCTGGCGATAAACTCTATGGTTATACCGGTGTATTAACCGTTTTTGTAGAAGACTAAACTCTTAAACCTCCTAAACGCTTCATTGCCTGAGTCCTGTACCACATCGCGCCTGCAGCAAAACAAGTAAGAACCAATAAAATAATGCCGGCTACCCAAAACCAGGTAGAATCATTATATTGTTTAGCCATCAAGGCCGCACGATCATTTTCTAATTCACGACGTTCCGCTTTTAACTCCGTCACTTTTTCATTTAAAGCCAAATTAGCTTTTTCTAATGTCGCATAAGCATTTAAGCCTTTTGCATGTTCTTCTTTCAATTTTTCATGCTGGGTACGCAAATGCTTAAGCTGAATGGTGGCAGGAGCCTCTTTAGTGGCATAGATATCCTTTATCCAGCCTGTGACACCTTTAGACGTTGTGACTTTAATATAGCCTTCTATCCTCTCCTCAACCTTAAGTCGCATACCGGTAAAAACAACACTAATCGGTAACATGCCACTCACAGGCTGTGCTCGAATACCGACGCGTAAATTATCGCTAATATAAATATATTCAGCAGCATGGACAAGATTACTCACGATAAAGCTAAGTAAAATTAAACAGAAATAACGGTGATTTTTTTTATGTAAATTCATAAGGAGCTCAACAATAGCAATATTTTTTATTCGTTAACACCTTAACTATCGGAAAAATCTCAATATTCTTTAAATTAATCTGCTTTTTTTCATAATGCAGCGCCCCAAAAAAAATAATCTGACACGAGCCTCCATGCTGAAACGTATTATTTAGTCAAATAAATGGCGCCATCCACAACAGCAATCTCAAGCGATTGTAAGTGCTTCCCCAAACAAGGGCCATGTATACAGCGCCCGCCAGCCGGTTCAAACAGTGCGCCGTGTAAGCTACATTGAATATACAACTCATCTGCACTTAAAAATAAATTTTTTTGCCAATTAAGGGAAACCCCCGTGTGCGGACAACTATTTATATAGGCATAGTACTGATTTTTAAAATTAAGTAGAAAAGCACCTTTAGAAACCAGGCCATTTTGCACAATAAACTCTTTACACGGTGAATTTTGCAGATCTTCAGTATTACAAATTTTTTGGCGCATAAATTACCCTAAAAAAATAGCCTAAAACTGTTAAAAGAAAGAAAAAAAGCTTACATAATAAATTGTTTTTTGTCGATAAATACGAGTATAGTAGGCTAAAAGCATTCTTTAGTTCTTAAAAGCATGTGATTTAATTATAAAATAAAACCATTTAACCCAACTAAATTTTATTAGGAGCAGACATGGCCGCTAAAAAGAAAGCCAAGAAAAAAGCCGCAAAGAAAAAAACTGCAAAGAAATCAGCAGCACCCGCTAAAAAAATCAAAGCGATAAAAGAACCAATGACGAAATCTGCGTTGTACACTGAGCTTGCAGACCGTACAGAGTTAAAGAAAAAAGATATCGTTTCAGTTTTTGAAGAATTATCTGACATCATCAACGGCCATGTTCGCAAAAATGGCGCAGGTGTCTTTACAATGCCGGGTTTAATGAAAGTGAAGGTAGTACGTAAGCCAGCAACAAAAGCGCGTCCAGGTATTAACCCTTTCACAGGTGAAGAGACCATCTTCAAAGCTAAACCTGCTCGTAATGTTGTAAAAGTACAGCCGTTAAAAGCACTAAAAGACATGGCTATCTAAAGATAGCTTTTAGATAGAGGGGAAGAACTCCCCTCTTCTAAACTTTAAAAACTCAAATTAAGTCCGAAATACCCGCCTTTATCCAGCTCAATATTTCCAACATTGTTTATCTCCACATCAATGACCCGATAACCCAGGGCAACGCGTGCCTGCTGAGTAATCTGATAGCTCAAATAAAGGCCATATTCCTGTAAATCTTTGGCATCACGAAAGGCAACCACACCTGGCGCGACATAATAATTTGCGCCAAGACCGACTCCACCCCAGATTTCAGGATTAAATAACAAGTCGCCACCAATAGCGATCGCCCCCACCGAATAATTTTGCACTTCAGCAGCATAGGCCCGCGCACCAAGAGAAACAATCATCGGCACCGAAACACTTTCACCCCGTACCAATAAGCCAAGATTCGCTAAATAATCACTGTCTTCGGTATAAAGAAAACCCGCTTCCATTTCTAAGCGACCAAAATCCTGACCAAAAGCTTCTGTGATATACATGAATCTCGCACTGTTGTTACCTAAAGTGATTTCAGCGTCTTCCGCGGAAGAGCTTGCACTCATAAATAACATTATTGTCAGAAATATAATACGTGGGTACATAAACACCAGCCTCTATGCTAAATATTCAAAGATATAAGTTAAATTATAGCCATATTAAGCGAAAGAAATGTAAAGGTATAGGGAAATAATTAATCTTAAGCGTACTGCCTATAAAACGCTTCACTTATAAAAAAAAAGGATATAAGTAAGTGGTAATTAACCTGGCGGGATAATTTTTACAATCACCATTTACCCCTTTAGTCGCAATATCTAGTCACTACATCCTCAAGATTTTGAAGCCACTGACTCAGTTCTTCAGCCGAATCTGCTGATGTGGAACCGGGTATACAGTCATGTCGATTATGAGCAGTGAGATCCATTCGTTCGGCAACTTCCGGTTGCGCCTGGATGAAATCGAGCATAACGCCACGTTCTATACGCAGTAAATAAACGCGGTCTATGGCGGCGACGGTAGCAGCACGTGGTGCCCCGGTTAGTACAGACCATTCACCAAAATAATCACCCGGATGAATCAAGGCAAGGTTAATATTACTGCTACCGACAAGATGCGAAACGCGCGCAGTACCCCGGATCATTATATAAAAATAATCCCCACTTTCCCCCTCATTTATAATAACCTGGTCCGGGGAAACGCCAATAATCGAAGCGGCATCAATAAGCGGCTTAAGAGTCTCTTTATCGAGCTGGCGAAATAAATCAACACTACGCAGAGCATTTTCACTTACCCGGCTTTTATATCGCTCGAGAATCTCAGCATATAGTTCACTGCGACCGGCAATCACTTTTTCAAATACTGCACCGGGAATAACTAAAAACACACTGGGTTTAGTGACGGTAACATTCGAAATACGAACAGGTTCAAATAAGGCAGCAATTTCACCAAACACTTCGCCGCGTTTTAAATGCGACAAAACAACTTTGCTATCACCACTGCCTTCACTAATTTCTACTTCACCAATAATAATGATAAAAACGCGACGATCATTATCACCTTGCTTACAAAGAACCTCTTTCTCTACCGCAGAATGAACGATGCCATAATCAATAAAAGTTTGCTTTTCTTCTGTCGTTAAAAAATCACCAAACGCCGGGTGATTTTCAATTGCGTTTTCTATGACATCATGGATATCATCATTTTTATTCATTCCACTACTTCCTGTTTAACGAGGGGAGGAACACAGTGTAGATACTGTGTTAAATAATAAATCAGATATAAGTCACAAAACAATTAAATCAATCTCTTATAAAAAACACTTCATCTATTTCCCTGCTTTAAGCTATTATAAGTAACTTACTCATAACTGAAAAAATCATATTCATGCTTAAAAAAATTCTCTTTTTATTATGCCTTGTTCACTCGCCTCTTGCTTTTTCGGCGACATCTTTTCTGGTTGATATAGATTGGTTGGAAAAAAACCTGCATAACCCCGATATTCGTCTTATTGATATGTCAGACAATACCCAGTTTCAACGATTCCATATTCCAACTTCAACACACTTGCCCTATGCAGCGATTAATAAACGCAATAAGCAGGGAGTCAGTTTTAGTGTCGGTAAACAAAAAATAATTAACATTCTTGGTTTGCTCGGCATACAAGCACATCATCATGTTGTTATTTATGATGATATGGGTGGACTCCACGCCAGCCGGCTTTTTTGGGAACTTGAAAAAATAGGGCACAAAAAAATATCTTTAGTCAATGGAGGTTTAGTTAAGTGGATTCTTGATGGAAAGCGTGTCACCGCAGAAGTAGAAGAGGTGAAACGTGTCCAATATAAAAACAATACAAGTGGGCGAAGCAACACAGTTACAGCAGAAAAAATTCTGAGCAGTCAATTTGACAACAAAAATATTTTATTAGATGTGCGCAGTAAAGAAGAATATGTAGGGCACCCTCGTTACCCAAGAAGCGGGCATATTCCAAATGCAAAGTGGTGGGAATGGCAACAGGCAGTTAACTTTGAAAAAGCTTTTCAAATACAAAAACAGGCCAGGTTAAAAAAACAATTAAAAGAACTTGGTATCTCAAAGCCAGAAACCCCCATTACACTTTATTGCCAGTCGGCACATCGTGCATCACACAGTTATTTTACATTACGAAATTTAGGTTTTAATAGTGTGAAAATATTTGATGGCTCAATGTCAGAATACAGCAAGATAAAATCGGCACCATTAACAAAAGGAATAAAACCCTAAACCCAAGTTCGAGACAAAAAAAACCTTCCTCAGCGCTCAACGGGGGAAGGCTCAAACCACTTCTGGGGTTGAAAAGACAATTAATTTGAAATTTCGCTCTCACTTGTTAAATCTAGTTAGCAGGTGGACGTCTTTCAAGTTTTTTAGCCCTTTTTGTGAAAAATATTTGAAATAAATATTTTTAATGCTCTGGTACCGAATAGCCAACCTATTCTCCACATTTTTTACAGTTCAATTCTGAGCCCAGATACTGCGCCCGCCCTGCCACGGTCTCAACCCAGGGGCGATTAAACCATGGAGGATTGTGTCGAACATGGCGTGTATGACCACAACTCAGCCTGGCAAACCAGTCACCTTCTTCATCTTTGTCAAAACTCACTATTTTTTGCTTCAAGCCCAGTCCGCCTAATCACGAAAATTATCGTACTGTAATGGTAATTCCAGTTCCTCGGCTTTAAGCATGGCGATCGTCTGTTGTAAATCATCTCTCTTTTTACCGCTCACTCTGACTTTTTCACCCTGAATCGCAGCCTGAACCTTGAGTTTTTTAGTTTTAATCAGTTTGACAATTTTTCGTGAAAGCTCGCTATCAAGTCCTTGCTTAATTGTGACTTTTTGTTTGACCTGCTTACCCAGCTTGGTCGCATCATCGACCTCCAAACATGAAATATCTATCCCCCGGCGATGGAGCTTGTTTTGTAAAATATCCAACATTTGCTGTAGCTGAATATCAGCATCAGCAGTCAGGGTAATGACATCATCCGCACGTTCAAAACCGGCCTCTACACCTCGAAAATCAAAGCGCGTGCTGAGCTCTCGCTTTGCCTGATCCAGTGCGTTCGTCACTTCATGTAAATCAACTTCTGAAACCACATCGAAAGATGGCATCGAAACTCTCCTATGAATTAGCGCCTGCATAGCAAGCTTAGCGCAGTCAGGCATGAAATATGCTTGGAACCTATTATCCGATGAATATCACACTTTGTGAATTAAAACGGGAAACCGAACAAAAATGAGTCCTGATTCAGGGTTTATTCAGTTTCAAGTAACTAAGATGATGGCAAAACAGGTATTAATATGAAAACACTAATCACAACCTTATCCATTTTAGTAATGGCTGTCAGCCTCTCTGGCTGTGGTGCAATCGCACCGACTAATCACGTTGCGACAGCCTGCGAACAAGGCATAGAAAGCCTTAACGTACGTTTAAGTGCCCGTAATCATAATATACATCAGGCAAACTTAAGTCGTGCTAACTCCTTATTTGAAGCAGCACAAATACAACAACAGTTTGCCGAATATCCAGGCTGTGTTGAAAAAGTGAAGCGAGCAAAAGATTATTTAAGTGGACAACAGGCGGCAATTATTAGCCGTTTGTGAAAAGATCGACGCAAACCTCAACCCGCCCCCTTTTCAACAGAGCCTGGGCACGCGATACTCTCCTAGCCCAAATGACAAAACGGATTTCACACTGGAGACAATGAGATGTCGGCACGAAAACTCTTTAGAACTGTTCGTGTATTTATTCTATTGATGATCCTGCTCGGTGTTGCAGCGGGCAGCTGGCTCACCAGCAAAAGAAGCACCGAATGGAACTCTCCACTATGGGTCGCTGTTTACCCCATTAACGCAGATAACAGCTCTGCTTCCCAGTACTATATCGATAACTTAAGTCTCAATGATTTCAAATCCATCGAAGTCTTCATCGCAGAAGAAGCGGGTGAGTTTAACCTCCCATTAAAAAAACCCTTTTCAATAAAACTCGCTCCCCAAGTAAAAAGCCTCCCGCCCACGCCGCCCGCATCGGGGACAACATGGGAAATTATGTTGTGGAGTCTAAAGCTGCGATATTGGGCCTATCAGAAAAACACGTTTCAGGGCCCGGCACCGCATATTCGGATATTTGTGAAGTACTTTGATGCTCAAGATCAACAAACACTCGCACATTCTCTCGGTTTACAACAGGGCATGTTGGGTATCGTCAATGCCTTTTCATCGCGAAAAATGACACTCTCAAATTCGGTGATCATTACCCATGAAATATTGCATACCTTGGGTGCCAGCGATAAATATGATCTCAGTACCAACCAACCGAAATACCCTGCCGGGTATGCAGAAGTAGAGCGTAATCCTCTCTACCCACAAGAGTTAGCGGAAATAATGGGGGGAAGAATTCCGATAAACGAAGAGCACTCCATCATTCCTCGTGGCTTGCACCAGGTCATTATTGGCCCGGAAACGGCACGTGAAATTCACTGGTTAAAGTAACAGTAACACTAAAGGCAACTTACCATAACGGACAATTTTTATATTTATACCATCTATGCCACAACATGAATACGTGTCGTATATTAACGCTGGACTCAACTCAAACCTGAAGACACATCAATGTGCGTGAAAAATAATTCTGCTAGCAGGAATCCTATCTGAAAAATATTTTTGTTACCAAAACCTTATATCGCTCCATTATTTATAAGATTTCTTGATCCAGATCAAATGCTGTATTCCTCTTTTAATCCATATTAAAAATGAATCAAAAAGGGAGAGAGGGAGAATATGATAAGCAACAATCCACAAATTATTAATATTATAAATAACAACTGGTACGTTGAAACCCAAACAGGGCTTGATGGCCCCTTTAAAACCGAAAAAGAAGCAAGCTGTTATCTAGAGCATACAAAAAGTTCTGCCCGACTCCCTTTTGCAGGCTTACAATGTACAGCAGAAGAAAAGAAACACGCATAACGTTACGAATTGTAAACTCTATAATGCCGGACAAGAATATTTGACTTTTTAAACTATATTTATGCTTCCTTGCCCCCCATGTTGATAGGTCGAAGCAGTCTATGATGAGTAAAAATCCTCAAATCATTTATGTCATGAACAAAAAATGGTATATCGAAACACAGACAGGACTTGATGGGCCATTCAAGTCAGAGCAAACCGCAGCCTTCAAACGGGATAAAGTGAAACGAAATCTCACCGCCCCACTTAAATTTTCGGGGTAACAATTTACACCTAGAGATTAGCTTTTATTCTTTAGGCTGCGTATTTTTCATTGATGAGCGAGTTGAAAACTGTTCAAACCAAGCCGTTAAAGCAGGACGCTTCGCTCGCCAATCTTCATTCGGAATTCTAAAATCCAACCAGCCTAAAGTACAAGCAATACAAATCAGTCCAATATTTAATTCCATTTCTGACCAGTCGGAAATTGAGCTTTCCAAATAATCCAATGCGCGTTCAATTGATTTTTTTTGCAACGAATCCCAATCCTTAGATTGTAATGCCGTATCACGTTTACGCTCAAGAAAACGCGCAATACCTGATTCCAAAATACCATCGCCAAGTGCTTGCAAACTTAACGCTTTCCAGTGAGCATCTCCCTCAGTCGGAATTAATTTTTTTCCCTTGTGCAATGAATCCAGATATTCACAAATTACCGATGAATCATAAAGAATCATGCCATCATCCGTTTTTAGTGTCGGGATTTTAGACAGGGGATTTTCAGCAGTTAAAAGCTCTTCTGCTTGCCACGGATTTGTTTTAACCCATTCAATTTGCGTGTCCAAACCGACTTCAGCAGCAAACACATTCACTTTACGCACAAAAGGCGAGGTCGAAGAATAATATAATTTCATCATTACTCAATATCTTTATCTGAATTTTCAGGTTTGCCTTGCGGCCATTCTGAAAAGGGATAAGGATGTTGTTCACTATTGAACGTTAGAAAGGTCAAAATCTGATAAAGATACGTACTTAAACTTTGTCCTAACGTCACAAGCTTTTCATTTGTTGTACCCGTGAATAGTGAAAGCACAAATTGAAAAGCAATTACCGCAAATATTATGACTTTTGCAACACTATAAAAAATGAGAAACAACAGCATATACAAACCCCGAAGCCACGTTTTTCGCTCACTAAGATTCTGTTTAATATCATCACTCATCATTTTTTCCTTTTACTGTTTGCGCGTAAACACCCAATTATTCCCTTTTGATAATTTTTTATTGAATTTATAGCCATCTTCATTAAATAATTTTAAATCTTCGGGATCACTTAATTTATTCTTAATAATATAACGGCTCAACAAGCCCCGTGCTTTCTTCGCATAAATACCAATCATTTTATATTCGCCATTTTTAAATTCCTTAAACGCAGGCGTGATAATCCCGGCATTTAGCTCTTTTGGCTTAACTGATTTAAAATATTCATTCGATGCTAAGTTAATTAATGTGTCCGATTTAATTTTTTTCAACTGATTATTCAGGCCTTCTGTAATATCCGAGCCCCAAAATTCATAAAGGTTCTTGCCCTCATCTGTTTTTAGCCTGGTTCCCATTTCAAGACGATAGGGTTGCATTAAATCAAGTGGCCGCAATAAACCATATAAACCGGAAAGCACGCGTAAATGTTTTTGTGCAAATTTAAAATCATCGGCCTTAAAAGACTCCGCATCTAAGCCCGTATAAACATCACCTTTAAAAGCCAGTATTGCCTGTTTGGCATTTTTCTCAGTAAAGGGGGTTTTCCAGGACTCATACCTATCGAAGTTCAGGTCCGCAATTTTCGCACTGACCTTCATCAAGTCAGAAATATCCAGCGAAGAAAAATTTCTTAAACGACTAATCAAACGCTGGGAATGGCCCAGGTAATCTGGCGTCGTAAACACCTTAGTTTTTGGTGTGGTTTCATAATCAAGGGTTTTAGCAGGAGAAATTACAATTAACATTATTAATCACATTTTATAAGTTATGGGAAAAAAGAATTATACTAAATTAAAGTCACCAGGCTATCTATCAGCACTTATTTTTTATACTACCCCGACCAGAAAGGAGGCTCTGCATATTTTGTTTAAATGACAAATTATTATATTCTGCGCGCAATTCTTCTAAGCAATTACGACACAAACAATCATCGTACTCCTTACTGCTATATTCCAACTGTTCCGCCGTCATCTCTACAGTCGAACACTGGCATAATAAAATAGAACCTGTTTTACATTCAAATGAATGGGAACAACGGGGACATTTTTTATTTTCATGTTGTGGCATAATAATTTTCTCTTTAATTCGCCAAACGTTTAGCCAACTCATTCGCACAGGCTTTGATTTCTTTTTTATCTGCTTCTTTAATTTCTTCGACCGGGCCGGGCAAAAGATAATTCACCTTGTTCACAAAACTTTGAATCTGTTCATCTGAAACAGTGTCAGCCTTAGTATTTTGATATTTTACGCACATTTCTTTATAGGCATTGAAATCTACATTTTTCAATGAAAACTCATCGCCATACATAAAATAAAGCGCAACAGCGATAACAACTAAAAAGGCGGTAGGATAATGTTTTTTTTCCAAATCTTAAATCCTTAAATTAAACGAAATTTTACCACGATTAAACCTTATCAATAACATTGAATATTTATTTTCTACAAAAAATAAAAAAGGCAGCCGAAGCTGCCTTTGAATAGTTACTTTTGACTCAGATCCTTTAAAGAATCTTTTTATTGTTATGTTCTCTCCCCCAACAACCTGCGCATGATACTACTAAAGATTATTCCAATAGTGAAGGGAAATTTATGATTATTATCGCCCTGACAACTTTATTGTGGAAACACATTAAAAATCAAAATATCATTAGTATGTTCTAATAAACTTTAGAACTTATCTATGTTACTAATATATAGCCATACATGTTCCGATTATCTTTAGATTCTCATTAAAACTTTTTCCATAGCAAGTCGGGATTTAGGCAGTTTGGCATTAGCATCTTCAGCATGGTGATACCCTATTGCCAAAGCAACATCGCAGCAATATCCACCCAATTCTTTTTTAAATTCATCATTCACCAGCTCCCTGTCAATCCCTTCGATTGGCGTTGAATCTATTCTAAGGCGCGCTAAAGTATGCAAGGTGTTTCCTAAAGCCAGATAAGTTTGTGCTTTTGTCCAACATGCCGTATCACCGGTTGCATCTGTATTCGCCTCCGCAAATGCAAAAGCAGCAAAGGCAGCTTCACGGTCCTCAGGTTTAACTCGCCCATCTTTAATATATTGATCAACAACCTCAGCGTAGTCATTTCGCGTATAATACGGATTATATGCAAACAGGATGATTTGTGAACTTTCAAAAACATGCGGCTGATTATAGACATGTTTATTAGCAAATGTTTTATACATACGCTCCCTTGCCCCTTTACTGTCAATCACCACAAACTTCCAGGGTTGCGAATTAATCGATGAAGCCGACAGGCGCATTGCTGCAAAAATAATCGCTAAGTCTTCTTCCGACACTTTTTTACTCACGTCATATTTTTTCGTGGTTTTTCGCCACAGAAGATCATCAATAACAGGATGTCTCATTACAGCCTCGTTGAATTTTTAAAACAATAATTAGAATACGTTATTTAATGTCTGTTCTATTTGTTTATTTTGATCCATGGATTTAACCCATTATTTTATTACACGGCAATATTAACAGGCCTGATAATAACTAACTATTTTCCTGAATACGTGCGAACAGCTCATCAAATTTTTCCACATAATAATGTGGTGTTGTCTGCCCGGGACTACTGTGATTCTCTTTATTTATCCCGTAATCTAAGCCTTTCTCTGTTAAAACTTTGTATTTTTTTATTTTACCTTCATACTTTGAACTTGGGCGTTCTTTTTCTTCAAGTAGTCCTATCCCCACTAAAATTTTATTAGATTTAACGACCGATATATCAGCATTTTTTTTCTTTAAAAGATTTGTCATTGAGTCAGTTTTCATTTCAGGATGCCCGGTAAAGGATAAATAAAAATATATTATTTATTTTCAGAAAACGTTCATTTCTATGATGTGATCCAACCGAATCAAAAAAACATCAGTCTTCCCATGTTTTTTTGCAACTAAATATTCTGCCTTATTCTTTATTTGAATATCTACAGGGCTAATATCAGTTTCTGTAACAATGCCTTCTTTGTTACGCCATGTTAAAAAAAGTTTATTTTTATGCATTATGGCCAGTTCATACTGGCTATGAAGATCACATGAAATAGCCTGATAAGGTATGTCTGATTTAATTTCATTCATGCCAGTAATATATTATAAAAAATCAGTGACTAACACTCCTTTTCATTTTTATCCCGGCTATTATTTTTTTCAGTCCGTCTTTTTAGGAAACCAGAACGGTTTGGTCATTACACAAGATATCCAAACTACCGCCATGTAAATAAGGCTGCCAATTGCGAGAATATTATAAATCGAGTCAGCAGCTTTGCGCTCCTCTAAAGTGGTATATTCACCCGTGATTATCATGAAAACTGATACAGCCAGAACAATAAGTGCGGCAAGGATATTTAAACGTAAAACGCGACGACGCAGCAAGGCTTTGTTTTTATTCAAAATTTTCATAGAAGGCTCCAAAATTAATGTATCATTACATACTAATCTAAGGATTAGCGCCTTAAATGTCATTGACCTGGATCAAATTTAAGTTGTTTTAGTCAATTAAAGAATAGTTTATTGTGTGCTTCATCTGGCAACCGGGTACGCCAGCGGTCATTATATGACGGAACCCCGTTTTAATTATGAGCAAGATACTCAATCAGCCGTTCTATTTGTTGTTTGCAACAAGCACTGCCCATAGTCGCATAAGTTTGTTTTTTAACTTCTCCCACAGTAGTCGCCCCACTTACAATGGCGTTAATAATATCCATCTTCGGCACCTCATTACAGACACAGAGATTTTTGTCTAAATTTTTTTTAAGAATCGCGGGGAGTTTATCTAGGGGATTTGTAACAGGATTTCTTTTATTCAACTATTTCCTCAGCTTTACCTAACTTAATCGAATTTAAAAGCACTAACTTATCAAAAAATACCGTTTCCCTGGTAGTGATATTACGCGCTTCCCATCTTTCACCATCATCCGCAATTATTTCAATTTTCATCCCAGAAATGACAAATTTTTTACCCTTTTTAATTTCCATATTTTATCATCAATAAATCTATTCATTCTCACCAAAAATATCATCAGGTATTAATGTATAAAAATAGGGCACATAGGTTAAAACGGTGCCTTGAAGTATACCAAGGTTTCTCCAAATCTCCGTAAGTTGAGCTATAAGCGTTTCACTTTGAGGATCTTTTTTTAGCTCTTCCAGTGTGGATATTAAAGGTTTTATACTTTCTTCTCTGGCGTATTCATTTAGCATCTGGATTGCGTTATCTATATTAGCTAGATCATTATTCATATTTCATTTTATCCGTTTATACTCTTAATGCATTTTTCTGCTTTAATAATTTTAAAAGCTCTGACTACATTTATTTATGCATAAGTCACATCAATATTTTCACTTCTGATCACATCGTTTGCCGTGAGACCGATAAATCCAGAAAGGTCGTTATTCATGTTTATGTTTGGCAACTCATAGCCTATGTTTGCATGTTCTTCTTGCCAAAGCATCCACAGTCTATCGATTTGTGCGTGGTGTAAAAAAAACAGGGGGTCATTGGCTGAGCTGGATGCAGATTTCATATCACCCCCAGTCCAGCCATGAATTCTGGCATGGATGTCCCATGACTGTACATTCATATCCGCAAAATTAGTCGCCCCTAAAATTCTATCTGTTGCTTTTTTATGCCGCGTCGCAATTTTAATAATGCGGCGGGTAATCCCCATCCAGGAGCGTCGTCTTAACTCTTTAGGTATTCGACCACGCTCGGTCCAGTTCCAGTAAGGAAGAGCAACACGATTATCTACTTCTTGTAAACGTATTTCGAACTGATGTAAATAACCACGATGCCATGCTAAATAAAGGTTATTAGTAGCACCATGTTCACCATATGTTTGGTGAAAGTTTTCCCACTCATTCCACCCATCGCCAGATGTATCTTCCTTAACCTCTTGCATGGCACAAATAAGACGTTCCCACTCTCTATCAGTCAAATCACACGAATCCTTCCTAATTGGCATCGTTAACCTCCATATTTTAATAAAGTCAGATTTAAGATTAGACTAAAATTAATTCAAACAAACAAAATAATCTTTACACTGAGTCTGAATATCGTACCATATTACATTACTCTGAAATTGATTAAATTCAGCACATTAATTTAAGGTGGCATAATGAATACGGATAGTTTAATTGAAACAAGCATACAATTCGGAATTGACTACGGCATAAATATCATCCTGGCAATTCTGACTTATATTATTGGCAGATGGATCGCCAAATTATTAAAAAACACTTTAATTAAATTTATGCAGCGCTCCAATACAGATCCATTATTAATTACGTTCTTATCAAATCTTGCCTACGCAGCAATACTGGTTTTTGTCATCATTTCAGCATTGGGACAGCTTGGTATCCAAACCACTTCTTTTATCGCAATACTCGGTGCTGCAGGTCTTGCAGTTGGTTTGGCATTACAAGGGTCTTTATCTAATTTTGCAGCAGGTGTACTAATGATTATTTTCCGCCCTTTCACAGTAGGAGATTTTATTGAGGCGGCAGGTGTATCAGGTGTGGTTGAAGGTATTGATATATTCACAACACGTATTCGTACCGGTGATAACAAATCAATATTTGTACCCAATGGCGGCATTATGGGTGGCAATATTGTGAACTACTCAGCAAAAGAAACCCGTCGTATCGATCTAGTCATTGGCATTGGCTATGATGCAGATATAAAAAAAGCTAAAGATGTTTTAATGGAGATAGTCAACGCAGAGGAACGAATATTAAATGAACCTGGAGTCACTATTGGCGTTGCTGAATTAGCAGAAAGCAGCGTAAATATCGCTTTACGCCCATGGGTGAAAAGCGCAGATTACGGCAGTGTTTTGTTTGCGCTAAATGAAAAGATCAAGTTACGGTTTGATGAAGCCTCCATAAGCATCCCCTTCCCACAACGCGACATTCATATTATTAACAATGACTAAAGTGCAATTAAATTTTTAAACGTAACTGAGAGATAAATGAAAAAACAGATATCAGCAATTATGCTTGCTTTGCCTGTACTGGTAAGTGCGGCAGATAAACCTGTCAACAACGAATGGAAAGGTGAAGGTGAATTAGGCTTCACGCAAACATCCGGCAACACAAAAGCTGAAAGCCTTAACGCAAAACTTGGTGTTGAAAAGAAACAAAAAAAATGGAAACACAAAGCAGCTTTAGAAAGCTTACAATCTTCCGCTGATGGAACTGAGAGTGCCAACCGCATGGTTGTAACTGCACGAACAGAGTATAAAATCAGTAAAAAAATCTATACCTTTGCTGGGCTTCGTTACGAGAAAGACAAGTTTAGTGGTTATGATAATCAATCATCACTTTCACTTGGTATTGGTAAAGAGTTTATTAACAATGACAGCAATGAACTGGATGCTTCACTCGGTTTTGGTTATCGACAAGTAAAAGACTCTGCAACTTCAAATGTTTCGGCTGATGGAATTATTGCCGCTAATTTAAACTATCTATACAAAATTAGTAAATATGCAACTTTTAAAGAGAAGCTTCTAATCGAATCAGGTGACTCGAACACATATATAGAATCTGAAACGTCATTAAAGATGAAGATCAATGGAAATCTTTCCTCTAAAATAGCCTATACCGTAAAACAAAATTCAAGCGTCCCAGCAGGAACTAAAAAAACCGATACAGTAACAACAGTCGCATTGGTATATGGTTTTTAAAAACAAAGTAGCAATTTAGCTAAAAGGGTATGAACAAAGTGACAGTATCCGCCTTGTAAATAAAACGAACAGCTAGTCAAAAACTGTCTTCTGATCCCATTTAGCCGTTTCACTCACGACTTGCAGACCAATCATAAGAACTAGAAAAGTGCTCAACCAAAAAATCTATAAACATGCGTACTTTAGGTGGAATAAAGCGCTGGTATGGATGAACGGCATGCAGTGTTGATGTTGCAGGAAAGGGGGGGAATGCAGGTAGAAGCTCAACTAAATCACCCCGCGCAATCGCTGGCCCAAGTATCCACTCAGGTGAAAGTATCAGGCCTTGTCCATGCTGTGCTGCGGTAAGCAGCATGTTTCCACTATTGGCTGCAAAATTTCCCGAGGCTCTAACATCTATCAATTTGTCACCATCACTAAACTTCCAGAGATTATAACCAGGGTTCCGGCGCAAAGTAAGACAACGATGGTTTTCAATATCCATAGGGTGAGTCAGTTTTGGAGCACTGGCAAGATATTGTTTGCTTGCACATAAGCATCGTTTTACTTCGGTGATTTTTCGTGCGTGTAAGGTTGAATCTGACAGCTCTCCTGCGCGAATGGCAATATCAAAATCTTCTGCGATTAAATCTACTTCGCGATCTGAAGAAGATAGATTAAAACTAACGTCAGGCCAACGTGCCTGGAATACAACAGTTGCGACGACTAAATGTTGCTCAAGACTGGCAGGCATACTAATACGCACAAGACCGGCCGGCTTATCCTGTAGTTCAGCTGAAAGTACCCGAACTTCTTCTAAATCAAGAAGGATACTTTTTGTGCGTTCATGAAAAAATTTTCCAACTTCGGTGAGATTCAACGTTCGGGTTGTGCGATGAAATAGTGTTACACCTACCCAGTTTTCCAGATCTACAATTCGCCGTGAAACCGATGAGGGAGCGAGGTTTGATTGCCTGCCCGCCTCAGAAAAAGAGCCTGTTTCGACTACTTTATTAAACAATGTAATTGCGCCAAGTTGATCCACTGATTGTATTCCCTGATCCAGTTGTAAAGTCTATTATTGCATAAAACGCAATAATATTTTACCTATTTTTGGTCTAATCACAAGAATCAAGCATTGATATAGTCTCCACGAAATAATTGAAACTTAAAATAACAGGAGATTTAAATGAGCCTACAAACAGAAAACAAAATACTTACTGCCATTGTGACTGGCGCCTCAACAGGTATTGGTTACGCAATTACCCGGCGTTTTTTAGATGAAGGTATCAATGTGATTATGAACGCACGCACTAAAACTGATCTGGTTGCCGCATATGAAAAACTGGGATCTCCCGGTAATGCCAGCTATGTAGCCGGGGATGTAGCAAAAAAAGAAACTTCAATAGAACTTGTTACTAAGGCCATCGAAGAATTTGGTGGTGTAGATATAGTGATAAATAATGCAGGCGTTTTTAACCCAAAACCATTTCTTGAAACCGAAGAAGCAGACCTGGATCGTTTTTACTCCATCAACTTTAAGGGTGCCTATTTTACTACACAAGCAGCAGTGCCGGAGCTGATAAAAAATGGCGGAGGCAGTGTCGTCAATATTGGTACAACACTTCTTGAAAATGCAATTGCAGGTTTTCCTGCATCAGGCGCAGTAGCAAGTAAAGCAGCTCTTCACAGCCTGACTGAACAATTAGCCGCTGAGCTTGGCAAGGAAAATATTCGGGTTTCTACCATAGCAACCGGCATTATTGATACTCCTTTACACGCTAAGCAAGGTATAGATGAAGCAAATAGTCTTGCCGGATTACATCTTTTGAACCGGATCGGCAAACCAGAAAATATGGCGGATGCTGTTGCCATGCTGGTGAACAATGACTTTATTACTGGTACGACATTGCGTGTCGATGGTGGCCACTCGGCTGGACACAGTTTCGGTTAAACAGAAACTTTAAACACTAAATAAAAGGAGATAAAAAAATGCCCTATATCAATATTCAGGTTACTGATGAAGGTGTCACCCGAGATCAGAAGAAACAGCTTATCCATGGAAGCACAAAATTACTTCAAGATATTCTTGGCAAGGATCCGAAAACAACTTTTGTAGTGATCGAAGAAATTCCTACAGATAATTGGGGGCTGGCGGGAGAACTTGTGACAGACATCCGTGCAAGAGCGGCAAAAATATAAACCAGGTCACTAACATGTTGACCACTGTATTTTTACAAATACAAAAATCATATAAGGACTATAAATATGACTATACAACAAACAACTAAGAAACAAATAAAGCTCGAAGAAGATTATAAAACCATCGAAGAGCTGTTACAGAATTACTTTGATGGACTCTATGAGGGAGATGTTGAAAAACTACGTAACATTTTTCACGACGATGCATGGCTTAAAGGAAATAATTTTCGTAAGTCTCGCGATGAATGGTTAGAAGCAGTAGCGAACCGCCCGATACCAAAGAAGGAGGGAATGGATTATGCCTTTAAAGTGTTATCGTTGGATATAGAAGGAGATCAAGCCATGGCAAAAGTTGACGTACCTCTTTTAGCTGCACACTTCATCGATTTTCTTGGCCTTTTAAAGGAAGAGGGTAAATGGAAAATCGTTAACAAGATGTACACGATCATTTAATTCCATTATTAACTCATTCTGTCAGACATTCAGGCATCATTCATACAGCCTGAATGTCTGCGCAAACCCAACAAACGAGTAATGTAGACGATGAAAAAAATTAAAATTGAAGTAATTCATGATGTTGTATGTTCCTGGTGCCCGATTGGAATCAAAAATATCAGAACCGCTCTTGAAATGTTAGAGAAACAAATCGAAGCAGAAATAATATACCTTCCCTTTGAACTTAATCCAGCGATGCAATCAGAGGGCGAAACTATCGAAGCACATTTAATGCGGAGAAATGACTGGACTAAGGATCAATATTTAACTTACCGGGAAGGTTTGATCGAAACAGCGAGTAAAGCAGGTTTAATCTATGATTTTAATAAGAGAACTCATTATTACAATACGGCCAAAGCACACCGTTTGATTCATTATGCACAAAATTTTAATAAGCAAAGTGCTATTGTAGATGCTTTAACTGAAAAATATTTCACACTGGGGTGGAACATAAGCGAAACCGAAAAATTACTTGATATAGCAACGTCAACTGGTTTAGATCGAAAACGGGCTAAACAAGCCATCCAATCAGATGAAAGCATTCAACAAAAATATAAACGTGCTTCAAACATTACAACGGGAAGTGTACCTGCTTTTATTATTAATAAAGAGCTTATACACGGTTCTAACTCTGTAGAATTTTTTATTGATTTTTTCAATGAATAAGAGCAGAGAACAGTTATTCGTTTATATCAGACATAACTTAACCCGGAAAAACCGTGCGCTGTTCAGGCTATGTTAATAATACGCAACGGTTTTAACTGTTTCTGGCAGCATAAATTTTCAGGCTATCACCCCTGATCGTGAATAGCGCAATTGCCTTTAAATTCATCCGGTACATTATCCGGACAGACTCCGCACTGTTCATTTCCAGGTACAGCAAAATCTATTTTCCGCGGATAAGGTAAATCAAGTCCATCCATTATTTTAATAAATTCTTTCTTACTTTTTCCGTTGCCCAACCGTGGGTTACGTACCTTTTCCTGTGCCACAGAGGTAATAAACCGTCCTTCATAATCGTGCCCGGGGTATACCAGTGTTTCGTCAGGCAGAGAAAAAATTTTATTATGAATGCTGTTATAAAGAATCTCTGCACTACCGGATTGAAAATCGGTTCGGCCACAAGCTTCAATTAATAAAGCATCGCCTGTAAACAACAACTTCTGTACCGGAGTATCTATCAGATAGGCATGGTGATGATCCGTATGTCCGGGTGTGAACAACGGGTTAAGTACAATATTACCAACTTTAAAAGCTTCACCTTCCTTGATGCCAATATCAATACAAGAAGATTGCACCATGGCAGGATAAGCTATTTTGCAGCCTGTTTTGGCTTTCAATAACCTGGCACCAGTCAAATGGTCTGCATGAACATGCGTTTCCAATGTCGCAGTAAGCGTCAGGTTCATATCTTTTAAAACCTGTAAATCACGCTCAACTGTTTCCCGCACCGGGTCAATCAAAATAGCCACCCCCGAATCCCGATCAGCTATCAGGTAGGTGAAGGTGGAAGAATCTGTTTCAAATAATTGTTTAAATATCATTTGAGTCTTTACCTCAATTTATTTATTTTGTTAAATCAGTGATAATCAAAAAGACCAAATAATAACAAGATGAGTCTCTTTGATAAATTTTTTAAACATAAAGCATTATGTAATTTACATAAGTTTATTTAACAGTCCTGTTTTTCCCCATATCTTTTGCTTTATATAGCGCTACATCTGCAGCTTTAATCAATGTTTCCGGCGTATTATTTTTTTTCAGGCTCATATCACCCACTCCAACGCTAACGGTTACTGAAAATCCTTGAAAAGTTAATTTTGCAACATTATCCCTGATGCGTTCTCCAAGTATGTAGGCTTTTTCAATATCTGTATTGGGTAAAATTATTGCCAATTCCTCGCCACCATACCTTGCTGCCAAATCCATTTCCCGAACTATTTCATTAATACATGCGCCAATTTCTGTTAAAACCTCATCCCCTTTCTGGTGACCAAATTGGTCATTGACCTGTTTAAAATCATCAACGTCTATCAAGATAAGGCATAATGGTGAATGTGTTCGCTTTGATTCCTCAATATACTTTAACAAAGTAACATCAAATACATCTCTGGAATAAAGCCGGGTCAATTCATCAATAGTTGAAAACTCTGCAACCAATTCAATTTTATTCTCTTCAATAATCTTGGGCTCTTTCAATATATCTTTAATATTGGATAAATAATCCAGTGTCGCAACAGAGATACCGACTTTCCTGTTTAAAGCAGACTCCAAAAAATTCATATGCTCTACAATTTTATTCCATAATCTTTTAGCATCAAGCTCATTATAAGTTTCGTGCGTCAGTGACATTAGAATAGAAGAATAAAAATTCTCTTTCTTTTCTTTGTATTGCTCCCAGACACCATTATTGCGAGAAAGATATTCGATATCTGATAACGGGAGAGTGTCTCTTCCCTGGACATCTATAATATCTTCAATATGCTTATCTTTTTTTTCTTTATCCACTTACAACACCGAACTCTGTAATACACCCGCGTATTTTAAACGCGAGCTGATTACATCAGAGTGAAATTACTCTGTTAACTATGGCCTAGCCATGAGCAATTGTTTTTTCAGTAAAGAGATAATCTTTTAGCTCTTTATCAAGTGAAGGATCTTTACGCCTAATCCACTCAAGCACCATTGCAGCATGTTCTTTCTCTTCATCTCTATTGTGGATTAATATTGCTTTTAACTCATCGTCTTTACATGCATCAACTCGCTGGTTATACCAGTCGACAGCTTCCAGCTCTTCCATCAGAGAAGTAATAGCCCGATGCATGTCTCTGGTCTCGTCAGTTAATTCGTTGATTGGTTCATGATAGCCTTCGTTTGCCATGTTTATTTCCTTTTGCTATTAGAATGTATGTATTTTTTTTGATAACAGTGGTTGAGCTCAATACCCAGTACAGCATAGCAGAATTCATATTGCCTTGTTGCCGCTACTTTATTTATTAAGTTTACTTAAGCACTCTTCAGCCATGCTATAGCCAAGCTCGATCATTTCCGATGCACGATCAAACTCTAAAATACCACAAGCATCACGAGGAATCTCTAAAATATGATCCGCCGGGTATGCCGCGAGTTTTTGTCTTGCAATAGTACTTTGCATGACATCAAATGCCTGATTTGCAATTTCATATGCTCCCCAGTCATTATTAATATTCCTGGTTGTCGAATCTTTAATGCTCTCTACAAAATCAATAACCTTTTCAGTAAATGAAGGATCATTTTTGCTTGTTGATGACTTTTTTGTCGTAATTCTTTCTTCATTATCGACTTTGCCACAAAGATTAACCGCAATAGTAAGATCTGTTGAGTCATTAAAAGTAGGTGCGATTGGTACAGGGTTTAAAACACCACCATCAATTAAATCGACATCTTCATATCTAAAAGGGATAAAAAAAAGAGGTAACGAGATAGACGCCCGAATAGCATCAAAAAGCCGCCCTGAATTCATCCATACTTCTTTTTCATTAAGAATATCAGTAGCAACAGCGGTATAGGCTATCGGCAAATCTTCAATAGTGACGTCACCCACAAGTTCTGTCAGTGTATTGATCAGTTTATCGCCTTTAACCAGGCCGCTTTTCTTCCATGAAAGATCCAGTGATTTGACGATATCAACTTTTGTTATTGCCTGCACCCAGTTTTCAAAATCATCAAGCTTTTCAGCGGCATATATACCACCAATAAGCGCACCGATGGAACAACCGGAAATGGATTTTATTTTGAAGTCATTTTTCTCAAGCCAGTGAATTACCCCAATGTGTGCTAAACCCCGAGCACCACCGCTTCCCAATACGAGAGATACCGTCTTATCTTTCTTTGTTGTCATATTTTTATTAACCTTGTTTGCTTCGATAAAGACTAAATAATCGGGGCATATTTCAATAAATAGGAATTTCGCTTAAATAAATCAAGCTTCACGCCATTATGAGCCCGGGCTCACAACGACTATCAAAATAAGTGCCAAGCCACTTTAGCAATAAAAGCTCAACTCATTGTGATGCTTTTAATGGTGTAACAATCACATCCACCCAAATAACACTTGAACAAGCTTATATTAGCAAGTATAATTTTAAGAATGATTATCATTTGCGATTATAATCAGGGATGGTCTATAAATCTGTAATCAAATGCAAGCTTGGCGTATATCAATTCCTATCGCAAATCCGCGATACGACTCGAGAATTATTTCACAAGAATAATCCACCGCACTGCCCTGCTACCGATAATGGCGCGATCTGAATAGCCTATTTTGGTAAAACAACCCCACGGACGAGAAATTACTTAACCTTGAACCTGCTGAGGTCATTAACCACCTTGCAGAATTTTTCTGGAGCTCCAAGTTTTATGTCTCAATCTTCACTCATATTATCACCCCGTTCCGGCCAGGAAAGGGAGCTGCTCTATGAGCTGATCGAAAAACAACGCTACGGCGTTGAGTATCAACCTCTTATTTGCACCCGCTCAGGAGAAATTTCAGCCTATGAAGCATTAGCCAGATTTTTTACATCTGATGGCCAGCTGTTATCACCCATAACTGTCTTTGATCTTCTACATGATGAAATACCGTTACTTAGTAAGGTAGAGCTTGATTTGAAAAAATTACAAATTGACTATGCTCCCAGTGCTTATGATCTCTTTCTTAATGTCGATCCTCATGCAATAGAGGACATATCAGATTTACACTATGATCTTTTGTTACAGCAACTTGTTAACCAGCCCAATATCGTGGTGGAATTAATAGAAAACAGTGATATCCATGATGCCCGTGCTGCGATGAAACTACATAAGCGGCTGAAAGTAAATGGTACAAAAACGGCTTTAGATGACATTGGCGCCGATCACGCGTTACTATCATTAGAGATACTATCTTTAGTCGACTATATGAAATTTGATCGAAGCTGGCCAGATAAACTCTGCGTGCAGCGTTATTCCTTGCTATTCAAGTCTTTATTGGGATACGCATCCCTGACGGGTAAAAAAACGGTGTTAGAAGGAATCGAAACTAAAGAAATGCTTGCAATAGCATGTGACTCCGGTATTGATCGCGTTCAGGGGTTTCTTTATCGGCCACTTTTTCATTCTGTAAATCCTTGAAGCCTGTCATTTTAGCATCGAAGTAAAAATTCATAGCACGAAATAGTTTTTACTCTGATCCTAAATATCGGGCCCTAAATATCACATTTTCCTTGTTTGTATTTTATTACCTTCGGATCTGCACAAGCCATACAGCCCGTAGCATAGGTTTTTTCTTCAATAGAAGGGCAAGGTGTCGTTACACACATAATGCCAGTATTTTTTGTCGCACAGACTGGATTGTATTCTTGCGTACAAATTTCAGGTCTTGGCTGTTTACACGTTATAAAGATCTTATTATTAACTTGCTGCTTTTTAGTTTCATTCATAACAGGGGCAGAACATGAAATAGAGAAAAAAGAAATACTCAATATTATTAACAGGCTATTTAATTTTTTCATACCTGACTCTTGTTAACTCATATAATTTATTTATTTGAAACCTGGTGATACTTTTATTGGTATCGCCTTAATTCTTTTAATAACACTTCTTGAGCCGGTTACGTCTATTTGTACAGGGAAAGATTCCCGAACAATTACATTTTGAAGCATACCTTTGTTTTCAAGTTCCCGAACCATTTCCAAAACCGGATCCGGATGTTCAGCACTTCCGATTATAAGTACTCTTACAACATCCTGCTCTATCGCTGTCTCATCACTATCAACGCTGGTACAACCCGTAATAAATATAAGGGATAGATATACCGGGATGTATTTCAAATACATTTAATCACCTCCACAAATGAAGTGACTAACGGACGTTTGCTTATTTTTTATATTAAAAACCAAAGAAACCCTGCCTCCTAAAATAATAACGGATTCATCACCCCACTGCGGAGGAGATACACAAGAGACAACGTCATTGTTATGAGTCATTTTACAACCTTGTTTTAGTGAAAATAATATATCCGCCTTGCATGTCTCCCGACTATTAATCGTTTTTTTGATACAGCCAACACCCTCTTCCCCCGGGCCAAAACCACATTTGGTATTTTCCCTTTCAAAGGCAGATATTCCTTCCCAGTTTTCTGCACGTACAAGTTCCATGAATTCCGCATATTTCCACATAAATTCATTGTTAACGAGCTTCGACGATTCTTCTGCTTGCAGCATAAGCGGAAATAAAATAATCAATACCAGTAACTTTTTCATTTTGTATCCTGAAAATATGCCAAAAATATATGATATGAGCTTAATTTATTTATGGAAATGACGATATAGGTTATGACTATTTAGTACGTTGGATAAACAAAAAATCATGAATACCCCCGAACATGAAAAACTATTAGAAATAAAACAAATTTTAACGGTTATTACAAATAAAGTGGCAGTACCTTTGTATTTTCTGTTTTGGATTTTGGATTTAATTTATGTCCCACAATATAAGTGGGAATTTCTTAGCATACGTCTTTTAATCATCCCTACCGCGCTGATCATTCATTGGTGGCTTAAACACACCACCACCGTAATCCAGGCTGAATATGCGGGACTATTCCTTGCCTTTATGTGTGCCACGATTTTGAATTCAATGATATTTGTCATTGGTCAAGGCGCATTGTATTTCATTCCTTTGCATCTGGTTGCTATTGGTGGCCTCAGCTTTATACCCTGGAATAACCGGAATTTTATTATCGCCATTATACTCATTTATGGACCATTTCTTGCTCTTGAAGCCAACTGGTTAGGCTCGGCAAATAGTTTTGCTGAATTTAGTGTAAATGTGTTTTTTATTGCAGGTGTAATCACTGTTACATGGGTTATAAAATCATATGGAGAGAAAATTCATACACTAGAACTCGCAATGCGGCATAAACTGGAAAAAGAAGTTGAAAAAAGAAAACAAACAGAACAAGAACTAATTGACTCCAGAGACGCCGCACTCGCATCCACTCGTGCCAAAGAAACTTTTCTGGCAAATATGAGCCATGAGATTCGTACACCATTGACTGCCATTATAGGTTTTGCTGATACAGGCCTGGATAATGATCAAACAACACAACAAAGAGTTTCAGCCTTAAAAATTATTCAGCGAAGTGGTGACCATTTATTAAGCCTGATAAATGATATTCTTGACTTCTCGAAAATTGAAGCAGGTGAATTGCAAATAGATAAAACAGTGGTTAACCCTCTTCAGCTGGTGTATGAAGTAGAATCAATCATTACGGGACAAGCCACAAAAAAAGCACTCAACCTTGTGCTCGATTACCACTTCCCTTTACCAAAAGAAATCAACAGTGATGCAGTCCGCATCAAACAAATTCTTCTCAATTTATGCAATAACGCAATCAAGTTTACCGACCATGGTGAAGTAAAATTAACTGTGCAATATGATTTAATGCTGCATCAATTAAAGTTTATGGTAAAAGACTCCGGTATTGGAATAAATACTGAGCTACTGGATAAAATATTCAAACCATTTAAACAGGCAGATGGTAGTACCTCACGACGTTATGGTGGCACAGGGCTTGGTTTGTCATTATCGAGGCAACTTGCAACATTACTTAATGGTGAATTAACAGTTAACAGTGAAACCGGTAAAGGAGCAACATTTACACTTGTTTTAACTCTGCATAAAAACACCAATAAAAAGTTATTTAACAACATCAATGAAGTAACATTTAATAAAGATGACTATGTCAGTAATACTGCCCAAAAGAACCATCTTAAAGGTAACATTCTTCTTGCTGAGGATAACCTGGAAAATCAAGAACTGATCAGGATGTATCTTGAAAAAATGGGAACAAACGTGACCATCGCTGTTAATGGAGCCATTGCTGTGTCTCTTGCACAACAGTATGAATATGATCTTATTTATATGGATATGCAAATGCCCGTTATGTCTGGTCTGGAAGCAGTAAAAATGTTACGTGACAATAAATATAATGGAGCAATTGTAATGCTCACAGCAAATGCAACTCATGAAGACAAGGAAGCATGCATTGCAGCCGGTGCAAATTATTTTATTACTAAGCCAATTGTCAGGCAAAAGTTATATGAAACAACAGCCATGCATCTTGAATCAGAGCATAACCATTCTTATCAGGAACCAATTTACTCAGCGCTATTACACGAAAAGCCTAAATTTGAAGATCTGTTATATAATTTTATTGATTCTTTACGAAAAATGCAGGAACAAATTATGTATACTTTTCGTCATAATGAATTTTATGCTCTGGCCCAGGTTCTGCAAGATTTAAAAGAGACAGCAGGAGGTTTTGGTTATCCTGATTTAGCTAAACTTGCAGCAAAAATTGAGATCAACGTAGAACAAAGGAATCTCGAAACGCTGGAGCCCCTGTTGGAAAAACTGAATAACATGTGCCAAGGAATCTACCATGGCGCCCGGCAACATTAGTTACGGTTATTAACAACCTTAACTAATGCTTCAAATGGCAGGAAAAATAAACCCAGCTATCTTTATTTATTTTTGAAAGAAAAGATCGATAGCCTCTTCCCAATGTTCAGGAATCTTTATAACTTTATGATTATGATCTGCAAAAACAATTATTTGCGCTCCCATTGCATGAACTTCCTTTGTTTTTCTATTAATAAACTGGAACGTAAGGCGAGTGTTGGTTTTCGATTTTTTCGTAAAAGTTAATTGAACTGTAATATCGTCATACAAATAAAAATCCTTATAAAAATTACATCGTGCATCCTTGGTAATCAATACCAGGCCATTCTGCATATCCCGCAAGCTGTTTTTCACATGTTTTTTAACCCAAAGTTCACGTACAATTCCCTGTAATTTAAAAAAATTTAAAAAATACATATTTTGCAGAGCATTTGTATCCCCAATTGTAACCGTCGTTTTGTATTCAAAGATTTTACTCATATTATTTCCCTGTATAGTTAGTTGTTGTTATAAAAAATAATTAGTTTCTGATACTTATCTCTTTTACATATTAGATGGTACTTTGGGTAAAAGTTTCAGATTCTGGCGTCTTACATTTCATTCATAATTTGTCACTATACAACCGGATAAAACAAGTCAACAATCCATAAAGAGCTACCTACAGTCACTACAAGAGCATGAGGCAGAAAAACATGATGCCAAAACATTATTTTTAAAAAATGTGTTTTTCTCCACCCCACTGACCACGCCGTCGTAATATTCGGTGTATTAAATTCCTCGTCAGGAACTTTTCCCTTCATATATTTTTCTATCTCTCTTATTCTATAATAATTGGCCTGCTGAAATGTTTTCCAGGACGTATCAATCAACCAGAAAAGCAAAGAAGCCCCGGCGGAAAGTAACAATAACAACTCTACTTTAGCTGTAAAAGCCGCACCAATACCCGCCATACTTAGCGTGACACTCCATGCCTTTATAGTAAGGGACTTCTCATCAAATGACTCGACCGTATCCTGTAAATGAAAATATTCTTGCCTTAAAAATTCCTTATCAATTACTTTACCCATCTCATCCCTCTTAATTTTTAATTAAGGTAAAACTATATTGGAAACTATTAATCTTCGACCTAATATTACTTAATGGTAAATAGCCCTAAATAAAATGTTGTTCCAGCTTTTCCATCAGCTGATCTAAGGTAAACGGTTTATGCAATATATTATCAAGCAACGCTACAGGGATATCATCCTTGCCTTCGATATCACTATAACCGCTCATCAACTGTATCTTAACATCTTTAAAGTGTTTTATTACCAGTTGCACCAACTCATAACCATCCATACCCGGCATAAGAATATCGCTTAATAGTAGATCAATATCGTTATCTTTGATAATTGACAAAACGTCTCTGGCATCTGTAACTGTCAGTACTTTATACCCCATCAACATTGCCATTGATTTAACCATATAGAGAATAGCCTCTTCATCATCAACCACCAAAATTGTTTTGTTAGCGGGCTGAACAGACTGTACCATTTTTTTCTGTTTTATCTCTGTTCTCTGTAGTTCGTAGGTCGGCAAATAAATATCAATACACGTTCCAACGCCTATCTTTGAATTGACATCAATGACACCATCATGCTCTGTGACAAAGCCGTATACCTGGCTCATTCCTAAACCTGTTCCAGCATCTCCTTTTGTCGAAAAAAAGGGTTCAAATATCCGGCGTTGTTGCGCCTCGGTCATTCCTTTACCATTATCTTTCAGGTTGATATTCAGATACTTATCATGACTAGAATCAACAAATAACAAAGGATTAGCATCAGACGTTATAGTGCGGGTACTAATTGTGAATTTTCCGCCTTCAGGCAACGCATGCATTGCATTGATTGCGATATTCACGATAGATTCAATTAACGCAGATTTATCAACCAGCAAAGGACTAAGATTATCTTCAAGATCCAGTTTCAGTTGAATACGTGGCGTCAGCGTTTTTTCAAGCATCATTTTTTCATCTCGTAGCAGGTCATTTACATTGACCTCCTCACGATCTATTTTTGAGCTTTTTGTAAAGGTAAGAAGTTTGTTTGTTAGTGCCACACCGCGATCAGCCGCTTTCATTATTTCTTGCACATAACTTTTTAATTTGGAATCATCGCCAACACTTTGATCTAATATCTCAGAAAAACCGAGAACAACCGTCAGCATATTGTTATAGTCATGCGCAATGCCACCTGTTAGTTGCCCTAGCGCTTCCATTTTCTGGCTTCGTTGCAGATATTTATCCTGCTGTTTCTCCAGTGTCAGGTCTACACACATACCAATAAACCGTACCTCACCGCCATTTTTTGCGGGTAATTCTGAAAGAGAAAATCGAATCGGGAATGTATCGTTATTTTTTCTTTTGGCAAAAAAATCTCTGCTTTTGCCGATAGCTTTTCCCTGTTTTATTACATTGAAGTTATCTATATAACTATCGCTTTTTTCAGTACCAGCCCCCTTGATTAATTTATTAACCTTTTGTCCAATGATTTCATTAGCGTCATATAAAAACATTTTTTCTGCCGCATGATTAAAATACTGAATAATTTCGTTCTCATCTACAATAATAATTCCATCGGCCAGGCTCTCAAGAATGACGGATTGCTCTGCTAATTTAAAATTCAGATCATCATGGCTTTTTCTGACAATTTTTTTTATATAAAAAACATAAATTACAAATATTATAAGAATAACCGCGGTAATAAATAAACTGTATTTTAGCCATTTTGAATCTTTACTTTCTGACGTATTTATCCATTTGACTATCTGTTGAAAATAAAATGAAGTTTTATCTTTTTTCCATACATGCAAATAGTCATCTATTGTTTCGACCAGATGTGTATCGCTTTTTCGTGATGAGGCATAACGAACTTCAACAGGATTAAATATAATAGAGGTCGGTTTTAATTTGTCTTTCTCTGTGACATTCAAACTCGCCAGACGGTTTATTACCCCGGCAGTAGCTTGCTCGTTTCGCATCACATCAAATAACTGTTGTGGCGTATCAACATAGACAGGAATAAATGAAAAACCGAATTGATCCATTAGTCTTAAAAAAACCCGACTATGAATATTTTTATTAACTAAAACAACCCGCTTACCCTGCAAGTCTTCAATTGAGGTTATATTACTGTTAAGCGACTGGTAAATAATCCCCCAGTTATTCAGCAGGGTTTCTTTTGTATAAAATAAATCTTTATTTCTTTTTTCTGTATAGGCAAGACCAACGATTAAATCAATTTCATTAGCTTCAAGTTGTTTATAAATTTCACTGAAAGGACCATGGACATATTCAATTTCCCAGCGCTCTTCATCAGCGATGGCAGTAAGAATATCAATCGACAAGCCGGATATTTTGCCATCTGCTGCCTTAAACACAATCGGCTTGTTTTCAAAAACACCAACTTTTACTTTCTCTTGTGCGTAACAGGCAAAACTTAAATTTATCAGCAAAAAAGCAATAAATGATTTATATAATGTATTCCAGCTGACAACTTGGCATTTAATTAACATTTATTTTAAATCCACCTGACATCGACATAACCCACTGATAATCGACACAGACTAATCAAATGATTCATCGACACTCCATAGTTTAAATCCCTTTTATTTCAGATTTTTTCTTCCTCCATGGAGATATAACAGTATATGAAACGAAACAGGTGTCAAGAAACAATATTGGCAGATATTTAGTAAAATTTTCTATATCACACTATATTCCATTAATACCTTTGTAATAGACAGAGTAACCCTCATTTTTTTATCTATATATGACTGATTAAAAAATCATATCACTGGTACATTAATTAAATATGGATGTATAAATAAAATAAATATTACATATGCGACAATTGCAGCAAGTAAACTAATAACATCTTTTTTTACCGGATATTTTTCTGTTTGTACTAACGCACCACGCAAATTTGCTGACACTATAGCAATCAAAGAAAAAACAGCAAAAGAACCAAAGAGTACTATCGATGCGAGATCACCATTTGCTATTAAATGCACACCAGACCAAAGTAAAATTCCTAATAACATAGGATGGCGTATGAAACGTTTTATATTGGATTTCATATCAGCCGCTGCGAACAGATAAAAGGCAAGCAACATGACAGGCAGTACTAAAGAGCTATTCCAAACAGGAGGATTCCAAATCGCTTTAAATTCAGCAACTGACTTACCATAAATAATTAGGACCAAACCTATTAGAGCCGTAATTGAATACAACCCCATATATTTAGTCATCCCTAACTGATTGATAATTTTAAGCCGAACGTTTACAAAACTTGGGATTAAATGCACCGCAAAAAAGATGGCTAGTCCGAGTAATAAAATATCCATATATCCTCTTTCAGCTAACGATTAAGATCAATTTATAGATAACTTAATATCCACTGCACCTAACATTACCACCAACGGAGCTGCCGCAACAGCACCCGTTACATAGTCTGCTTATATGTATTTTACGCAGCAGTATTCTCTTCTATATCATTGTTTATTGAATAAGCTTTTAAATTGAAGTTACTCCCGGAAGGATCACCCGCTGCCTCAAATACCGCCATCGTAGAATTTAGCCAGGCATATTTTTTTGATGAAGTATGAAACGTGAAAACCCCCTTTACCTTAACCAAACCTGGCTTATCTGCTGGTAATGTAATCCCGTTTCCACTCATAAGAATACTGTTACCATCTGTTAGTGTGAGCGATTCATGCAGTGTTACTGAAATACGCCCGTCAGATTTTATAGACATATAAACAACAGCTTGAACGCTACCAGATAATATTCCTGCTGTATCAGCAACCACGTGAATGTCAACACGTGCTTCATGTGCAGCAGGTAAATTACCAGCCATTAAATCAGATAACGTATAACCATAGTCAATTACATCAGTAACTTTCCTGTTTCCGGGGGTTATCTCAAACAATAAATCAAGTTTCATTGGCTATTCTCCATTAGGTTATTAATATTTAACCCGCTTCTAATAACTCAGCGGCATTAACTCTGAATACACAAGCATGAAGTCCTATCAGTATGACCTTGCCAGATACCGGCTTAGAACTTGTATATTGCAAGTAGGTTATGTAATTTACTTGCGTTTTGCAAGTAAAAATTTTTAACGACAAACGAGTGAAAATATTAAAAGAATCAGTGTCCCTTAATTTTTTATCCTGCGACTGTTTATATTGAGAAAAATTAGCTGATGCTAACGAGAACAAAAGGCCATAACGCATTAAATTCATGAAATTAAGATAAATCACTGTATTTAGACTCAATCTAAACTAGACTAAAACCATTATGACAATGTCATCAATCATAATAAGCTTAGCTATTGATGATTGGTTAAACCTTTTACAACATAAGAAATAAACGATTTAACAAATTAGCAGGTTTGTTCAATAGTTGTGTAAACCAGCCTGCCATGGTCGGTACAGTAATTGCGAAATGAATAACAAGGAGAGATTTACATGTCACAGAATAAATGCCCGGTAATGCACGGTGGTGCAACAGAGAACAATATGTCGAATGTAGAGTGGTGGCCAAAGTCACTTAATCTGGACATTCTGCATCAACACGACAACAAAACGAATCCCCTGGGAGCAGACTTCAATTATCGCGAAGAGCTTAAAAAGCTCGATTTTGATGCGCTTAAGCAAGACCTGCACTCCATAATGACAGACAGCCAAGAATGGTGGCCGGCTGACTGGGGGCATTATGGTGGACTGATGATTCGTATGTCTTGGCACGCTGCAGGTTCTTATCGTATGCAAGATGGCCGCGGTGGCGCAGGTACGGGTAACCAACGCTTTGCGCCGTTGAATTCATGGCCGGATAACGCCAATCTGGATAAAGCGCGTCGCCTGCTTTGGCCTGTCAAAAAGAAATACGGCAATAAAGTTAGCTGGGCTGATCTCATTGCTTATGCCGGCACCATTGCTTATGAATCCATGGGACTGAAAACCTTTGGCTTTGGTTTTGGTCGCGAAGACATCTGGCACCCGGAAAAAGACACGTACTGGGGTGCAGAAAAAGAATGGTTAGCGCCGACCGGCAGTGAAGGCAGTCGTTATTCGGGTGAACGTGATCTGGAAAATCCATTGTCCGCGGTAATGATGGGATTGATTTACGTCAACCCTGAAGGTGTGGACGGTAATCCCGATCCCCTGAAAACAGCTCACGACGTGCGCGTCACTTTTGAGCGTATGGCAATGAACGATGAAGAAACCGTTGCCCTGACGGCCGGTGGCCACACCGTGGGTAAAACCCATGGTAATGGCAATGCTGAATTGCTTGGTCCTGAACCCGAAGCAGCAGAAATTTATGAGCAAGGTTTGGGCTGGAACAATCATAGCCAGCGTGGCATTGGTCGTGACACCGTAACCAGTGGCCTCGAAGGTGCCTGGACCACCAACCCACTACAGTTTGATATGGGATATTTCGACATGCTACTGGACCACGAATGGGAATCGAAAAAGAGTCCTGCCGGCGCCTGGCAGTGGGAACCTGTCGATATCAAGGAAGAAGACATGCCTGTTGATGTTGAAGATCCCTCTATTCGCTGCAAGCCAATCATGACAGACGCAGACATGGCAATGAAAATGGATCCCGCTTACCGTGAGATTATGGAAAAATTTCGTGCTGATCCACAAGCATTCAAAGAGACATTTGCACGTGCCTGGTTCAAGTTAACCCATCGTGACATGGGTCCTAAGGAACGCTATGTCGGTCCTGATGTTCCAAAAGAAGATCTGATCTGGCAAGACCCTGTGCCAGCCGGTAATACTGACTATGACGTTCAGTCTGTGAAAAACAAAATTGCAACCAGTGGACTCAGTGTCAGCGAAATGGCTAACACCGCCTGGGACAGTGCCAGAACATTTCGTGGTTCCGACATGCGTGGCGGTGCAAACGGTGCACGCATTCGTTTGGCTCCCAACAAAAACTGGCAAGGTAATGAACCTGAACGCCTGCAAAAAGTACTGTCAGTGCTGGAACCTATTGCGACAGAAACCGGTGCAAGCATCGCCGACGTCATTGTGTTGGCAGGTAATCTTGCTATCGAACAGGCTGCAAAAGCAGCGGGGTTTGATATTGATGTCCCCTTTTCCCCGGGACGCGGTGATGCAACGGCTGAAATGACCGATGCTAAATCCTTTGAAGTTATGGAGCCCTTACATGATGGTTACCGTAACTGGCTTAAAGAAGACTACATAGTCAGCGCAGAAGAAATGATGCTCGACCGTACACAATTAATGGGCTTAACCGCACCCGAGATGACCGTACTGGTGGGGGGGATGCGTGTAATAGGTAGCAATCATGGTGGCAGTGCTCACGGTGTTTTCACAGACAACGTTGGCGCGTTAACAAATGATTTTTTCGTCAACCTGACAGATATGAATAACACATGGAAGCCGGTTACAGATAACCTGTATGAAATTCGTGATCGCAATACTGACAAGTTGAAGTGGACTGCATCACGCGTGGATTTGGTTTTTGGTTCAAGCTCAATCCTTCGCGCGTATGCCGAAGTCTATGCACAAGATGACAATAAAGAAAAATTTGTACAGGACTTTGTAGCAGCATGGAGTAAGGTAATGAATGCGGATCGATTTGATTTAGCATAACGCCTGAATAATACCCTGCGCCACGCTTGCTGGTGCGGGGTATTTTTTTGCATAACAAAAAACTTTAAAAGTGGATAATGATAAAATGTATGAGCAGCGATAGATCGCTGAGATCTATTTACCCAACCATTTCAGTTCAAGTAAATTTTTCAATAAGCGATACATGACAAATAAAAAGCCGATGGGAAAAAGTATTGTCTGGAAAACAAACACCACAATTAAATTAATCACATGTTCAGTGGCCTCAGCCGCAGCGAGTTTATAACGTTCGATACGCGCATCAATATCAATTGCCGCAGCAGCACTGCCATACATATCTTTTATTTTTTCAACAACACTACGCTCTGTATTCTGTCTCACCATTGGTTTATCGGTTTGATTTATCTCAGTGACTTTTTCAGTCATACGCTCCAGCTCCACTGTCGCTTCAGTATACTGCTCCGAGAGAAATTGTTTATAAGTATACTCACTACTGATCGCAATCAACGGCACCGAGAAACGTAAAAAGACCATCACCAACATGCCCCTGATTAACAGCCGTCGCCAGCTACTGATTGAAAGCGGTTGATACCAATAAGACGCGATCGCCAAAAGTAACAAAGCAATCACCGAGTATGAAAATAGCGGCCACTGGCTAATCGCCAGAAGAATCTTCTGCACACCGATAGAGGCTGTACTCGCCAGCATAATCCAGGAAAACTGTTCAATCACATCATTCACCGGATCAAGAATCTGCCCCGGCGTAAAATTCACCCCAATACCCGCAGGTTGCAAAGCCACCTCCGTGCCCTGCGCAACCGAGATCACACCATTCAAGCCCTTGGCAATACCAAATGCAATCAGTGCGCGTTTAAACGTTGCCTCGGTGTATTCTGTGCCTTTATTATCAAGCCAGCCACCCATAGCCGTGATAACAAGCAGTAAAAATAAAAGAGAGATAATTATTTTTTTCGTATTTTGTTTAAGCATTTGATAATAATAACAACCTTGTTGTGTGGAAATATAAAGCGAATAGTGCTTACTCTAACCTCAAACTTTTTTAACTAAAGTCATATTAGAAACAATTGATTACTAACACCTGTTTTTTTCTTTTACTGCCAATTTTCTCAATCCTTCTACCGCTTGCATGATAACAGCCTTATCGCTGTCCCTTTGGTAAACGATATAAGCCGGATGAATATATTCTGGTGAATTTTCAACGCGATGTAACCGACCAGAAGCAATAAATGATGCTGCCATTCTCTCCGGCAAGAAACATGAGCCACCATTTTCTAATAAAAGCTGTACCCCAAGCCAGCCAATATTTGCTATTTGTGACGTCCCTTCAAGTTTAGGATAACTCTGCGCATGTTGTGCATAAAAATTGGGGCCCCATTCAATATAAACATAATCCTCACCCGGCCCGGTATCGTTCTTTCGACTACTAACAAGTATCAGGTTTTCATCAAACATGTGTTCAACAATTAAGCCCGGACTATGACGCGGCGTGTACATTAAACCTATATCCAAAGAGCCTTCAATCAAACGATTCATTAAATCTTCTTCAAAACCAATCTCACTTCTGATCACAATATCTGCAGCGTGCTGACGCATCCAGCCAACCCACTGCGGTAAAAATCCTTCCCACAGTGCAATACGTCCACCAATACGAATACTGTCATGATAGCGTTCCGGTAAACCCAGTTCGTCTCGCGCCTGATCAGCCGTAAGTACCAACCGTTTGGCATAATCGAGAAACCGTTTACCTGCCAGAGTGAGACTGGCACCCGAGCGATTACGAATAAATAGTCGTGTACCCAACTCATCTTCCAGTCGCTTTATGCGTGCGCTTACAGTCGATTGCGTCAGGTGCAGTTGCTGCCCTGCTTCGACGAAACTGCCATAGGCGGTAATAGTGAGAAAAGTACGTGCCTGATCGATGTCCATAAAATACTCTCTTATCGCCAACTCTGTATCTAATATCGAATATATCGATATTAGATAGCAAAAAATATCGTTTTACTAGTGTTAAACAAGCGATCTATAGTAGTAATGGCTTATAAAGGAGAACACGTTATGCAATCAGCGACACACTATAAACTGGATAAAGAGGGCTACATTGTCGATCCGGACGACTGGAGTGAAGAGCTTGCCAATGAGCTGGCAGAATCTGAAGGACTACAGTTGTCCGATGATTACTGGCCTATTCTAAATTTCATGCGAGCATACTGGGAAGAGCATAAAGTAATCCCCGATGTGCGCCACGTGATTAAACACCTGAGCGAGAATCTGGACTACAGTAAAAAAGATGCCAAGCAGGCAATCTTTAAGTTATTCCCCTATGGCTATGTCAAACAGGCCTGCAAAATTGCAGGCATGCAACGTCCCCGTGGCTGGAGTACGGGTTAAGTGCTCTGCACATAAACACATGATGCTGGCAGATTTAATAACAAGTACAGAGGAATCAGAACGTGAGTGATCATAATTACGAATTACATCGTGAAGATTTTCAAAAAGCAGTTCAAGATCTCGATACTTATATTGATATCACCATGGAAGATCTGTTGCAAATTCATCGCATGGCAAACGAGCATGCCCGCGTCCGCCAGAGCGAACAGATAATGGTACGGGATTTAATGAGTCACGATGTTGTGACCGTGAATCCAGACGCTTCTCTCAAAGAAGCAGCACAGATTTTACTTAAACATCGAATTAGTGGTTTGCCCGTAATTGATAATAACCAGAAACTGGTTGGGATAGTCACCGAAGCAGACTTCTTAACCGCTATCGGTATTCCAGGTCATCAGCCAACACATAGTGTATGGCATACACTGGAATCAATGTTCAAACACCAACCACAACCGAGAAGTGCTACTGCGACCGTTGCTACGATCATGGTGAAAGATATTATTACCATTCAGGAAGATAAAACTTTGCATGAGGTTATTGAAACCATGAAGCAATATCATATCAAACGTTTGCTTGTAACCAATGAACAGCAGCAAGTAAAAGGTATTATTACCCGTTCTAATCTGGTGAAAATATTGTTACAAAAAATTCTCTAAAGATAAATTAAAACACAGCCATCAAACTTTTCAAAACAGGTGTTTGTATAATATCAATCTATTAAAAGGTGTCCCATAAAAGAAAAAACACCAATCATTATTCCTGTAAATAATTGAGCATGTACAAGATATGAAAACTTTTTTAATTCTTTTGGTGCGTATTTCCAGCTAATAAACAGGCCAAATAATCCCTGCCAAATAACTAAAATTAATACTGCAGGAAAAAAAAGAATGTGCATTGGAATGCCCATGAGTACAATATGTAAAAGTATGATTGCAACAGCACTAATGCCGAAATAGATATGCGTTCTATCCAGAAAGTGCATTAATCTATTAAATGGTTTTGCATCAATAGGTGGGGAATACTCCGGAAGCATTCTTTTTGCAATAGAACCTTTACCCAGCAGGAGTTTCAGTAAAGTACGCGCATAAATAAACAAAAGCAGCCACAAGCCAACCTCGCCAAAACCTTCACCCACTTCTGATAAAAATGTTTCGTTTTCCTCAACTGGTGCAAAGATAAAAAACGCATAGATATAATAAGCAATTGAGATTATTGAAACGATAATGGTAAAAACAAGAACTTTTTTTAGTCCTTTTGATAATGGCTGCATATTTTTAATCCTGTAGATAATAGCTCCATGTACTCAAGTTAATTGAAAGCCGATCAAAATTTTCACTAGTATTAGACAAGATTAGTCGCTGAGAGCTATTCACTTATTCTCTTCTTCTTATAATGGGTATAAACCAAACCCCTAATAAAACAAGAATACCAATTGCCCAATAAAATATGAAAAACAATTTAACACCAAGAAATTCATTAGATGGAACACTCAGGTTCTCAGATAACCGAACAATGTCTGCCTTATCTTTAAGGATAGTTTTTGAAACTAAATACTTGTTCTCAACAGAAGCTGTAATCATCTCATGTATTTGTGTGCGGACTGTAATGTAGTTTTTAAACGCATCGCTATTCGCGATAAGAAACAATATAAATCCAACACCAATAATAGCCGTACTTGGTTTTGATAATGGTTTCGCACTGGCCGTGACAATAGCCAATACACCCGTCGAAACAGCAATGTATAATTGCCACAAGGTATTCCAGGCATCAGCGCGATTACTGGCTAAATCAAAAAGTGTAGAAATATCCAAAACAAAAATCCTTATATTATTAATAGTTCAACGTATAACTTTATCTTAATTAAAAATCACTACCTCTTTTAATAAAAGTTATCAGGGATTAATACAACGGTAAACATCAAACACCTGCTTGCCACCCATAATCTCACTCGCGGGTACAATGGTGTCACCATCTATGGCAACGGCTGAATTTTTGCCTAAGGTCTCAAGTTCTTTTTTCACTTTTTTCTTGTTACGTTCAATACCTGCAATTTCAGCCTTGATACTGACAGTGGTTTTGCCTTTTTTCTTACAGGAATCAACTTCACTTAGACTCAATACCCGCACTTTTTCACCTTCCTGCGTCAGTTCTACCCAGGTGCATGCGGATAATGTGAAAGTGAATAATAGTATTGATAAAAAATTTTTCATTTTTTTTACCTCTTCCAGATATAAATAAATACATTAAAGGCCAGGGTACTTTAATCAAATGCATTTCAATGAGTATACTTGATTAAAGTGGGAAGAATTGGGGCTGCCCAAATTATGTCACTATCGTCATTTATGATTCAACTAATATAACAAGCCTGAATCTGTTTCTCATAAACCAATTCAGTCTGACCCTTTTATAGACTTTTACTTTTATTCTTATTTAGTTTTAAGTTTATCTTTCTCTGATTTATATACTTCATAAGAAGGACCAATCTGTTCTATACAGCTCTCATATTGTGGCAGTTGTAATCTTTGACATTCTAGACTCTTGTTATACTGGATATTCTCATAGACTTGTTTATTACTACACGATTGTAGTGACAAGGAAAAAAAGACAATGAATATACACTTAATGTTCATAAATGTTCCTCTTCTCTTTGTTACATTACACATAATGTTATTAGGTATCAAAGATATTTAGGGTCGGAGTAAAAACTATTACAGTAAATCTGTGTGAATCCTGAGTTTCTACTCTGACCCTAACGAATCCTAACGTGCTCTACACGTTCTGGCATCGAAAGAACAAAGTGACTGAAGCAATCTCATGACATAGAGGATTAACCGAGAGATTGCCGCGTCAGCACTGAAAAACACGTGTTTTTCAGTGTTTCCTCGCAATGACCTATAACTCTAAATTTCGTGGGAATCCCTCAGAGTCTGACCCTAAATATATTGCAAAAAAAAGGCGGTGTAAAACACCGCCTTTCTTTACTCTAAGCTTACGAAAAATTTACGTAAGCGCTTTCTAAAAAGTTACTTTAGATCAAAACGATCCGCTGTCATCACCTTGCTCCAGGCTGTAACGAAATCCGCCACAAACTTCTGACCTGCGTCATTCGAAGCATAGGCTTCAGCAATCGCACGTAACTCGGAGTTTGAGCCGAAGATCAAATCAACAGGGGTAGCTGTCCATTTAATCTTATCTGACTTGCGGTCACGCCCTTCATAAATACCTTCATTTGAAGACTTCGACCACTTGGTTGACATATCAAGCAAGTTAACAAAAAAGTCATTGCTTAATGTGCCGGCACGATTAGTTAATACACCGTGTTTCGATCCATCACTGTTCGCATTCAAAGAACGCATACCCGCAACAAGTACACTCATTTCCGGCGCTGTCAACGTTAACAGGTCAGCTTTTTCTACCAGCATCTCTGTGGGTGTTCCATAACTCGAACTGTAAAAATTACGGAATGCGTCAGCGGTTGGCTCCAGTACAGCGAATGACTTCACATCAGTCATCGCCTGCGTGGCATCCATACGACCCGGCTTGAAAGGTACTGTTACTTTGTAACCACCTTGTTTTGCAGCCTTCTCAATCGCAGCCGCACCACCGAGTACAATCACGTCCGCCAGCGAGACTTTTTTGCCTTTGGGTAGTGACTTATTGAATGATCGCTGAATGTCCTTCAGTTTCTTCAACGTTTTTGACAACCTGGCAGGATTATTAACTGCCCAGTCTTTCTGTGGAGACAGCTGAATACGTGCACCATTCGCCCCACCGCGCATATCTGAACCACGGAAAGTCGAAGCAGAAGCCCACGCTGTTCTCACCAGCTCAGACACACTCAGTCCAGACTTGATAATTTTGGACTTCAGCTTGCCAATATCACGACGGTTAATCAGTTTATGGTTAACCGCAGGAACCGGATCTTGCCAGACAAATACTTCGCTTGGAACGTCTGCACCCACGTAGCGGGCACGGGGACCCAGATCACGATGCGTCAGCTTGAACCAGGCACGCGCAAAAGCTTGATCAAATGCTTTTGGGTTCTTGCGGAAGCGTTCAGTAATTTTACGGAAACCAGCATCTTTTTTCAGAGCCATGTCGGTGGTAAACATGATCGGCGCATGGCGTTTACCCTTGATATGCGCATCCGGCACCATGTTGTCTGCACTTTCATCGGTCGGAATCCACTGATGAGCACCCGCTGGACTTCTGGTCTGTTTCCACTCAAATCTCATCAGGTTATCCAGATAGAGAATCGACCAGGCAGTCGGAGTCTGAGTCCAGGCACCTTCCAGACCACTCGTCATAGTGTCTTCTGCGTTACCCTTGCCACATTTATTTTTCCAGCCAAAACCTTGTTCTTCGATAGCGGCAGCAGCAGGTTCTGCACCAACACATTCAACGGGCTTCGCACCATGAGCTTTACCCA